>Ga0209081_1000390_pt1 | contig 26551 bp, 19 predicted proteins | sample GOMGulsemesocosm_4_FD_184636 | JGI IMG/M metagenome (GOLD analysis project Ga0209081, IMG submission 184636) | Methane-oxidizing microbial communities from mesocosms in the Gulf of Mexico - GOM15B Gulf of Mexico (SPAdes) (version 2) | ecosystem: Environmental > Aquatic > Marine > Cold seeps... | reverse complement strand
ATTCATGAAAGGCCTGTGATGTAAATTGTTATTGTTTTCTTTATTCATTAAAAGTAAGCATGATAAGACCAACTTTAGTAGATATGTGATCATTTATGCTTGTTAAAATTATCAACTATGTATCACGCTAGTTATTTCGTCACTTTTTAGTGCATAAATAAATTGCCTAATTAATGCTAGTGGTATAAGTATAATAAAACACTAAAATGAAAGAAGTACTGTTGTTTTTATTATTTTCCACGAAAGGAATGTAAAAAGCATAAAACACAACATATAGGCTTTTTTATAAAAACAACCACAAGATAGTGATGTTTTACTGTAATTGCAAGTGTGAAAAAAATCGTTTTTTTATTGACTTTTTGTGTTTGAATTTAAGCTCATCTAGAGGTGTTATTTTTCGTAGTTATTAAAAAAATCAATCTATTTTTATTATATTTTTTTATTGAGAATATTTTTATTTATATTCTTATTTAAAATATAAAACTTAATTACGTTAAAATTATAGCGTTATTTTTTGTTTAAATTTTCCTCGGTATTATGATGTTTTATACCTTTTTACAACAAAGAATATAATTGACGTCTAAATTGGCCGTTAGTTTATGGTTTTCAGTCACTGGGTTGTAATGAATACCGCTGGCATCAATACATTTCAAGTCGTTTTGTGCGCCCCAACTCATGAGCTGTGAAGGTTTAATGAATTTATCATGATCATGAGTACCATCAGGCACTAATTTAAATACTTTTTCTGCAGCTAAAATAGCAAGTAAGTAAGACTTTACTGTTTTATTTAATGTTGAAAAGAAAACTAAACCGCCAGGTTTTACTAATTGCGCGCAGGCTTGAATAATAGAACTTGGATCTGGTACATGTTCCAACATTTCCATGCAGGTAACCATGTCAAATTGTTCATTGCACTGCTGTGCTTTTTCTTCAGCCGTAATCTTTTCATAATGAATAGTTAAACCCGACTCAAGCGCATGTAACTTAGCTACGTTAAGTGGTTCGGTACCCATATCAATACCCGTAACATTCGCGCCTAATTTTGTTAACGATTCAGATAAAATTCCACCACCACAACCAACATCAATAATTTTCTTGGCAAACAGCTCAGTATTTTGTTCGGCAACATGTTGACAAATGAATTGAACCCTCAGCGGATTCAATTGATGTAAAGGTTTGAAATCACCATTTAAATCCCACCATTGGCTGGCTATTTGTTCAAATTTGGCGATTTCATCTTCATTTACATTAATATTGGTAGCTGAATTAGGCATAGGATAATTGAATCAATTTTATTGTGTTAAATATTCTAAAACAAAGTTTAAGAAGAACCTAGTTTTAGATCAATAAACTTGATTTTACGCTTACTTTATAGGCGTTATGTTAAGGCTTCTAAATGTATATAAAAACCTTAAAATAAAGCAGTTTAGCATCAACGAAAATTGTGCTAATATGCCGCGTTGATTTATATTTTTCTACACAGAAAAAACAGCAATAAGAATCGTGTAAAGAAAAGAAAAAAAGCATGTGATTTTAACGTTACGTTTTAAGTTAAGGAATACGTCTATTTATGTCAGATTTGGCCAAAGAAATAGTTCCAGTAAATATTGAAGATGAGTTAAAAAACTCTTACCTAGATTATGCCATGAGCGTTATTGTTGGGCGAGCATTGCCTGATGTACGTGACGGTTTAAAACCTGTACATCGCCGCGTATTATTTGCAATGGATGTATTAGGTAATGATTGGAATAAAGCCTATAAAAAATCAGCCCGTGTGGTTGGCGATGTCATTGGTAAGTATCACCCGCATGGTGATACTGCTGTTTACGATACCATTGTTCGTATGGCACAACCGTTTTCTTTACGTTATATGCTAGTCGACGGTCAAGGTAATTTCGGTTCGGTTGATGGCGATAGCGCCGCAGCAATGCGTTATACTGAAATTCGGATGTCCAAAATTGCGCATTCAATTTTAGCCGATTTAGATAAAGAAACCGTTGATTTTGTGCCTAACTATGATGGCACTGAGCATATCCCTGCTGTTATGCCTACGCGTATTCCTAACTTACTGATTAATGGTGGTAGTGGTATTGCGGTTGGTATGGCGACCAATATCCCTCCTCACAATTTAACAGAAGTCATTAATGGTTGTTTAGCATTAATTGAAAACAGCGATATTAGCTTTGAAGAGCTGTTGACTCATATTCCAGGGCCAGATTTTCCAACGGCCGCTATTATTAGTGGTCGTGCAGGTATTGAAGAAGCCTACCGAACAGGTCGTGGTAAAATAAAAATTCGCGCTCGTGCAAGTATTGAAGTGCATGAAACCACGGGTAAAGAAACTATTGTTGTTCATGAATTGCCATATCAAGTAAACAAAGCCCGTTTAATTGAAAAAATGGCTGAGCTTGTTAAAGATAAACGTCTGGAAGGTATTTCAGCCTTACGTGATGAGTCTGATAAAGACGGTATGCGTATGGTTATTGAAATTAAACGTGGCGAGGTAGGTGAAGTTGTTTTAAATAACTTATACAAGCTTACCCAAATGCAAGTGTCTTTTGGTTTTAATATGGTGGCATTAGGTAATGGCCAACCGAAAATATTTAACTTAAAAGAGATGCTTGAAGAGTTTGTATTACATCGCCGTGAAGTGGTTACCCGTCGTACTATTTTTGAATTACGTAAAGCGCGCGATAGAGCACATATCTTAGAAGGGTTATCAATTGCCTTAGCTAATATAGAACCTATTATTGAATTAATTAAAAAATCTCCTTCAAGGAAAGAAGCGGAAACGCAATTAATTTCACAAGGTTGGGATTTGGGCAATGTTAGCGCCATGTTAGAACGTGCAGGCACCCATGCTGCTCGTCCTGAAGGGTTAGAAGAACAATATGGTATTCGTGATAACAAATATTACTTAACACCTGTGCAAGCAAAAGCTATTGTAGAGTTACAACTGTATAAACTCAGTGGTTTAGAGCACGAAAAAATTGTAAATGAGTATAAAGAATTATTAGCGCTTATTGCTGAACTAATGCATATTCTAGAAAACCCAGAGCGCTTAATGGAAGTGATTTGTGAAGAATTGGTTGCTATTCGTGATGAGTTTGGTGATGAACGCCGTACAGAAATAACGAGCGCTTCTCATGATTTGTCACTTGAAGATTTAATTTGTGAAGAAGATGTAGTCGTTACGCTTTCTCATGAAGGTTATGTGAAATATCAAATATTAAGTGATTACCAGGCACAGCGTCGTGGCGGTAAAGGAAAAGCAGCAACCAAGATGAAAGAAGAAGATTTCATTGAACGTTTGTTAATTGCTAACACTCACGATACTATTTTATGCTTTTCAGATCGCGGTAAATTGTACTGGTTAAAAGTTTACCAGTTACCGCTAGCAAGTCGTACTGCACGTGGTCGACCTATTGTTAATATTCTACCATTAGAAAAAGATGAGCGAATTACTGCCATTTTACCTGTGCGTGAGTACGAAGAAGATAAGTACATTATTATGGCAACGGCTTCTGGTACGGTGAAGAAAACAGCGTTGACGGCTTATAAAAATCAACGTGCTAATGGTATTATTGCCTTGAATTTACGTGATGATGACACGTTAATTGGTGTTGACATTACTCATGGTAATAATGACATCATGTTGTTTTCTGATGCGGGTAAAGTTGTGCGGTTTAATGAAAAAGTTCGTGATAATGAAACAGGTGAAATTAAACTTGATCCTGAAACAGGTGAACAACGCTGGGCATTAAAACCTATTGGCAGAACGGGTACTGGTGTTCGTGGTATTAAGCTTGATGGTGATCAAAAAGTTGTTTCATTAATTGTCCCTAAAAATGATGGGCCTATTTTAACTATCACTGAAAATGGTTACGGTAAACGTACTGATTTAGCCGAATACCCAGCAAAAAGTCGAGCAACGAAAGGTGTGGTTTCGATAAAAGTGAGTGAACGTAATGGTAAAGTGGTTGGTGCTGTACAAGTTGAAGAGCTTGATGAAATTATGGCGATCACTGATAACGGTACTTTAGTGCGTACGCGTGTTAATGAAGTAAGCGTTATTGGTCGAAATACTCAAGGTGTTCGCTTAATTCGTACCATTGAAGGGGAACATGTTGTTGCCTTACAGCGTATCGATGAAATTGAAGAGTCTGATGCGCCTGAAGATGAAAATATTGAAAATGAGGAAGGTGCTGAAGTTAAATACGAGGCAACTAACCAAACCGATGATGAAAATTCATTAAGCGATGAGCAAGAATAAACATCGCTCATTATAAAGAAAGGCGGCTAATAACCGTCTTTTTTTATTTGTAAGTCGCTCCTAACATCGTTAGGCTCGACTATTTTATTTGTATATTCGAGAAAAATAAAATGTCTAAAGTTTTTAATTTTTGTGCTGGCCCTGCTATGTTACCTAAAGCAGTTATGGAAAAAGCACAAGAAGAGTTTATTAATTGGAATAATACTGGCAGTTCAGTAATGGAATTAAGTCACCGTAGTGCTATCTATATGGCGATGGCTGCACAAGCGGAAGCTGATTTACGTGATTTAATGTCTATTCCTGATCATTATAAAGTATTGTTTTGTCATGGTGGAGGTCGCGGTCAGTTTTCTGCTGTACCTTTAAATCTTTTACCACAAGGAAAATCCGCAGACTATATTGTTAATGGCTCATGGTCAAAAGCGGCCGCAGCAGAAGCCAAAATTTTTGGTGATATCAATATTATTAATATTCGAGAAGATCATGATGGTGAAACGAGCTTATTGCCTACTAATAAGTGGCCATTAAAGAATAATGCTGCTTATGTTCATTATTGCCCTAATGAAACAGTAGACGGTATTGAAATTAATGATATTCCAGAAACAAATGGCGTGCCTCTAGTCGCCGATATGTCATCAACCATTTTATCTCATGAAATTGACGTTACCAAGTTTGGGCTTATTTATGCAGGAGCTCAAAAAAACATTGGTCCATCAGGTTTAACTATTGTTATTGTTCGTGATGATTTGATTGGTAATGCCCAACCAGCAACACCCTGTATTATGAACTATAAAACGTGTGCTGATAATGATTCAATGTATAACACACCACCAACATATGCCTGGTATTTAGCCGGTTTGGTTTTTCAGTGGCTTAAAGCATTAGGTGGTGTAAAAGCGATTGCTAAAGTTAACCAAGACAAAGCTGACTTACTTTATCAAGCGATTGATAGTAGCGATTTTTATCAAAATAATATTGAATCACAATATCGCAGCAAAATGAACATTCCATTTTGGCTAACGGACGAAGGCTTAAATAAAGCTTTTTTGGTACAAGCTGAGCAACAAGGTTTAATGGCATTAAAAGGGCATAGAAGTGTCGGCGGTATGCGCGCTAGTATCTACAATGCAATGCCAATTGAAGGTGTGCAAGCATTGGTGGATTTTATGACTAAATTTGAACAAGAGAATCGGTAATATGGAGCAGTTAACATTACAACCAATTCATAAAATTGATGGTGAAGTATTTTTACCTGGCTCAAAAAGTTTATCTAATCGCGCATTATTAATTGCAGCATTAGCGAATGGTGTAACTAAAATCACTAACTTACTTGTTAGTGATGACATCAATCATATGTTAAATGCATTAAGAATGCTTGGTGTTGAATATAGCTTAAGCGATTGTGGTACAGAGTGCACCGTTATTGGCAATAATGGCTTTTTCAACGTAAATAAACCGGTAGAGTTATATCTTGGTAATGCGGGTACTGCCATGCGTCCATTGTGCGCAGCGCTTGCTGCCAGTAAAGGTGAGTTTATCTTAACTGGCGAACCAAGAATGAAAGAAAGGCCCATTGGTCATTTAATTAATGCGTTAGAACAGCTCAATGCCGACACCCAATATTTAGAAAATAAAGATTACCCACCGGTAAAAATCAAAGGCAAGGTGTTAAGCGCTTTATTAAATGATAATGTTGTCAGTATAGATGGTTCTATTTCTAGCCAGTTTTTAACCTCAATACTGATGATAACCCCTTTATTAAACACAGACACTCAGATAAAAATTGAAGGTGATTTAGTTTCTAAACCCTACATTGATATAACGCTTAATATTATGAAGCGGTTTGGTGTCGATGTACAAAATAACGACTATCAATCTTTTACAGTAAAGGGGAGTCAGTCTTACCAATCCGTGGAAAAATACATGGTGGAAGGCGATGCTTCTTCTGCGTCATATTTTTTAGCAGCGGGTGCAATTAAAGGCGGTAAAGTTACGGTACATGGTGTTGGTAAGTTAAGTGTTCAAGGCGATAAACATTTTGCTGATGTGCTTGAAAAAATGGGTGCTGAAGTGACATGGGGTGATGAATCAATAAGTGTCGTAGGTAAACCACTGACCGCGGTTGATATGGATATGAATCATATCCCCGATGCTGCAATGACTATTGCTACCACCGCACTCTTTGCACAAGGCACTACAACGATTAGAAATATCTATAACTGGCGGGTAAAAGAAACTGACAGATTAACGGCTATGGCAACAGAGCTTAGAAAAGTTGGCGCGGAAGTTATTGAAGGGAACGATTTTATTTCTATTACCCCTCCAAAATCATTAAAACACGCCGAAATTGATACATACAATGATCATCGCGTTGCTATGTGTTTTTCTCTTGTTGCGTTAAGTGAAACGCCGGTTACGATAAATGATCCTAAGTGTACAGCGAAAACATTTCCTGATTATTTTGATAAGTTAGCACAACTTTCTTGTTAGCTAATTTTTTAGGCGATTTTTTTATATAAATCGCGTATAATCTCGCCGATTTTTGACATTAGGAGATAGATGTATGCAGGAAAGCGTTCCCATTATTACAATAGATGGTCCTAGCGGGGCAGGCAAAGGAACCATCGCTAGAGTTATTGCAGAGCAGCTAGGCTGGCATTTACTCGATAGTGGCGCTATTTATCGCGTACTTGCAGTAGCAATACAGCATCATCATGTGAATATTGATGATGAAGAGCCGCTTATTCCCATGGCTGCCCACTTAGATGTACAATTTGAAATAAGTAGCCAAGGTGAAAGTAATGTTATTTTGGAAGGTGAAAATGTCACGAATACTATTCGCACTGAAGAAATGGGTGAATTAGCATCAAAAGTTGCCGCTTTTCCCCGTGTACGTGAAGCCTTATTACGCAGACAGCGTGCTTTTTGTGTAAGCCCTGGCTTAGTGGCTGATGGCCGTGATATGGGTACAGTGGTTTTTACTCAAGCACCTGTAAAAGTGTTTTTAACTGCCAGCGCAGAAGAGCGGGCAGAACGTCGGTTTAATCAGTTGAAAGAGAAGGGCTTTGATGTTAAAATCGGGCGCCTTTTGGATGATATACGTCAAAGAGACGAGCGAGATCGTAACCGTGAAGTTGCCCCGCTAGTTCCTGCAGAAGGAGCGTTAATCGTTGATTCTACTAATCTTTCTATTGAAGAAGTGGTTAATAAAATCCTTTCATTTACGAATGAAAAATTAACATAAACCTTTATTCCCATTATTTTGGGTAATAAAATCAACTTAAAGCCTACGTCATGGATGTACCGAGGCTCATTTAACAACCCCATGAAACAATGATGTTGATTGGACTAATAACGAGTTAATACACAAGTTATGACTGAAAATTTTGCACAACTTTTTGAAGAAAGTTTAAAAGAAATCGAAACACGCCCTGGTTCAATTATCAAGGGTACAATCGTAGCCGTAAACAAAGACAATGTTATTGTTGATGCTGGCCTTAAATCTGAGAGTGTTATCTCAATTGATCAATTCAAAAACGCTGCTGGCGAAGTAGAAGTAGCTGTTGGTGATGAAATTGATGTTTCGCTTAAAGCGACAGATGATGGTTTCGGTGAAACTGTTCTTTCTCGTGATGACGCTAAACGTCATGAAGCATGGCAAGTGCTTGAAAAAGCATACGAAGAAAAAGAAACTGTTATCGGTGTTATCAACGGTAAAGTTAAAGGTGGTTTCACGGTTGAAGTTAGCAATATTCGTGCTTTCTTACCGGGTTCATTAGTTGATGTACGTCCAGTACGTGACACTGCTCACCTTGAAGGTAAAGATTTAGAATTTAAAGTAATCAAGCTTGATCAAAAACGTAATAACGTTGTTGTTTCTCGTCGTGCTGTTATTGAAGCTGAAGGCAGTGCAGAGCGTGATGAATTACTTGAATCATTAGCGGAAGGCCAAGAAGTTAAAGGTATTATTAAAAACCTTACTGACTACGGTGCATTCGTCGACTTAGGCGGCATTGATGGTCTACTTCACATCACAGATATGGCTTGGAAACGTGTTAAGCACCCAAGTGAAATCGTAAATGTTGGTGATGAAATTCAAGTTAAAATACTTAAATTCGACCGTGAACGTACACGTGTATCGTTAGGTATGAAGCAGTTAGGCGAAGATCCATGGGTAGCTATTGCTAACCGTTACCCAGAAGGTTCTAAACTTTCTGGCCGTGTAACTAACTTAACTGACTACGGTTGTTTTGTTGAAATCCAAGAAGGCGTTGAAGGTTTAGTTCACGTTTCTGAAATGGATTGGACAAACAAAAACATTCACCCATCTAAAGTTGTTAGTTTAGGCGATGCAGTTGAAGTACTTGTATTAGAAATTGACGAAGAACGTCGTCGTATTTCTCTAGGGCTTAAACAGTGTATTGCTAACCCTTGGGAAGAGTTTGCTAAAAACTTCAACAAAGGCGATAAAGTATCAGGTAAGATCAAGTCAATCACTGACTTTGGTATCTTCATTGGTCTTGATGGCGGCATAGATGGTTTAGTTCACTTATCTGATATTTCTTGGAATGGCGGTGAAGAAGCTGTTCGTGAATATAAGAAAGGTGATGAAATTCAAGCTATCGTTCTTCAAGTTGATCCAGAACGTGAGCGTATCTCTCTTGGTGTTAAACAAGCTGAAGATGACCCGTTCAACAGCTACTTAGCAGATAAGAAGAAAGGTACTATTGTTAATGGTAAAGTAACGGCTGTAGATGCTAAAGGCGCAACGATTGAGTTAGCCGAAAGTGTTGAAGGTTATTTACGTGTTAGCGATATTTCAGTTGAACGTATTGAAGATGCTTCTTCAGTACTGAAAGTTGGTGATGATGTTGAAGCTAAGTTTATGGGTGTGGATCGTAAGAACCGTACTATTAGCTTATCTATCAAAGCAAAAGATCAAGCTGATGAACGTGAAGCGATGGACAACTTAAATCAAGTTGAAGAAACTGGTTTAAGTGCAATGGCAGCAGCGTTTAAAAACGCTAAAAACTAAACCTTATAAAAGTTATAGTTTTTAATACTTTGCACTCTTTTGAATTTATATTACACTAAAAGAGTAGGTAGGGAGAAGTTCAACATTCTCCCTTTATTATTAACTCATTAGCGCATAGCTAGATGAAAACTGGAGGGTCAAAAATGACCAAGTCAGAACTCATTGAAAAATTAACAGATAAATTACCTCATTTGTCAGTTAGAGATGTAGAACAATCAATTAAAGAAATCTTAGAATTAATGGCGGACTCCTTAGCTAAAGGAGATCGCATTGAGATTAGAGGCTTTGGTAGTTTCTCACTACATTATCGCGCGCCACGAGTTGGTAGAAATCCAAAAACTGGTGAATCAGTTGAGTTAAGTGCTAAATATGTACCTCACTTCAAACCAGGCAAAGAATTGCGCGAAAGAGTTAATCTTTCAGTAGCTTAATTGCAATAAGCGTAAAAAAAACAGATAATAAACGGTATACATTGTATGCCGTTTTTTTTGTCTACAATAAATTTACTTCATTATTTCAGCGAAGGTATTTTTGTGCGAATTTATTTCACTATTTTTTTAGCCTTAATCTTACTCTTTATTGCCTTTATTTTTGGCAGCCAAAATGAGCAAACTATTTCATTAAATTACCTTGTTGCTAAAGTAGACTTACCTATTGCCGCTGCGGTTAGTTTATTTACGACTATTGGTTTTGTACTTGGTTTATTGGCTACTTTAATATGGCGCTTCATACGAAAAGGCAAAAAAGTATTCGTTAAAAATAATAACATAGAAGCTTAATATTTAATGATTGAATTACTTTTCTTATTACTCCCTGTTGCCATGGCCTATGGTTGGTTTATGGGACGAAATAGCATTAAACAAAAAGATCAAATCATTAAACAAGACTTATCGATTAAGTATTCAACAGGTTTAAACTACCTACTATCAAATCAAAAAGATAAAGCAATCGATTCACTTTTAGAGGCTTTGAAAGTAGAAGATGATAGTGTTGAAGCGCACTTTGCTATGGCAAACTTATTCCGTAAACGTGGTGAACTTGATAGAGCACTAAAAGTCCATGAGCACTTAGTTCGCGATGGTAATTTACCTACGAAAGACCAACAGCAGGCCGTATTTGAACTAGGTAAAGATTTTTTAAGCGCCGGCTTGTACGATCGTGCTGAAAAAATGTTTAATAAGTTATTAAAGTCAGATGGTTATGGCTTAAAATCGTTAAATTATTTACTGCAAATTTTTCAATCTACCAAAGATTGGCAGCAAGGTATTAACCATAAAAAACAGATTATTAAGTTAAACGATAAACGACTGTTACATACTTTAGCTAATTTTTATTGTGAGCAAGCAACTAGTGCCTTTGAACAAGATAAATTTATCGACGTGATTGAGTTATTAGAACAAGCATTAAATTTAGATCCTAACTCTTGCCGTGCTAATTGGTTGATGGCCAAAATTTATGAAAACCATAAACAATGCGAATTAGCCTGTAAGTGTTATCAAGATATTTATCATCAAGATAAAGATTTTTTTCCTGACGTAATTGAACCAATGAAAGACTGTTATCAACGACTTGATTCCAGTGATGATTTTTATGCTTTTATCAAAAAAGTTTATGACGAAACGGCAAGTTCTAGCGCATTAATAGCTTATTTAAGTTTTGTTGAAGAAAAACACGGGCAAGTAAGAGCAAAAGAATTCATGTTATCGGCTTTGAAACGTCGGCCGACTATACGGGGTTTTAAACATTTTGTAAAAATGGAAATGAAACATACGGGAGAGTTCGAAAATAAAGCCAGTTTAGATTTGATTAAAGAATTGATCAGTGAATATTTAAAAGTGAAGCACAGATATAGTTGTCGAAACTGTGGATTTAATAGTCAAATTCATTATTGGTCTTGTCCATCCTGTCATGAGTGGGAACAGCTTAAACCCGTGCGTGGCCTTGAAGGCGAATAAACAATCGCTTCTTTGCTATTTCTGCCAATATTTTTGTCAACCGTACTCACTGACTAAAGTCAGCTCCGTGCGCTTTCCTCAATATTGAAAGAACTAGCTTTGAATCTCACGTTTATTAATATCAAACATATAGCTGTTTTTTAGGGAACAAAAAACTTAAACTGCGAATAAATTTAAAATAGGAAATATCATGTTAGACCCTAAAGTAGTGGTAGCGTTAGATTTTGATAAGAAAAAGGATGCTTTATCGTTTGTTGATAAAATTTCTCCGAGTGATTGTAAGCTTAAAGTAGGTAAAGAAATGTTTACCTATTTTGGTCCTGAGTTTGTAAAAACTTTAACAGGAAAGGGCTTTGATGTTTTTCTTGATTTGAAATTTCATGATATTCCGAACACTGTCGCTAAGGCAGTAACTGCGGCTGCCGATTTAGGTGTGTGGATGGTTAATGTTCACGCTAGTGGTGGCAGCCAAATGATGACTAAAGCTAAACAAGCATTAGATAACTATGGTAAAAATGCCCCATTGTTAATTGCTGTAACTGTGTTAACAAGCATGAGTGAAGCCGATTTATGTGGTTTAGGCATTACTAAAACACCAGCACAGCAAGTTGATTTTCTTGCCAATTTAACAAAAGAAAGTGGCTTAGATGGTGTGGTGTGTTCAGCAATGGAGGCAGAACAATTAAGACTTTCTTTAGGTAAAGAATTTAAATTAATTACACCTGGTATTAGGCCTGCTGGTTTTTCAAGTGATGATCAGCAACGTATTATGACCCCAGAGCAAGCGATTGACGTGGGTGTCGATTATTTGGTGATCGGGCGTCCAATTACTCAAGCGCTTGATCCTCAGTTAGTATTAGCACAAATCAATCAGTCAATAAGTTAAACAAAATGGCTGATTATGAGTAACGAACATATTATCTATAAGATAAAAAATATAACCATTTTAAAATATAAAAACTAATTTTGGAAAGTCTGATTTTATGGCAAAAGATACATGTTTGTGTGATGTAGGCTTTATAGGTTTAGGTGTTATGGGCAAGAACTTAGTGCTAAATCTTGCCGATAATAGTTTTCGCGTTGCTGCTTTTGATTTAAATAATGAAAAAACACAAGCATTAATAAACCAAGATAGGCTGGAAAATAAAACGGCTAAAGATCGTATTTATGCTTGTTCTTCTTATCTTGAGTTACTTTCTCAGTTAAAATCACCACACATTATTATTTTAAGTGTTCCAGCAGGATCAGCTGTTGACCAAGTGTGTGAAAGTTTAATTGATGTGGGTATCCAACCTGACGATATTATTATTGATACAGGTAATAGTTTGTGGCTTGATACTGTTGCTCGTGAAAAAAAATATAAAAGTAATTTCCTATTATTTTCTTCTGCTGTTTCAGGTGGTGAACTCGGGGCTCGTTTTGGCCCTTCACTTATGCCAAGCGGCTCTCCTTACGCATGGACTAAAGTTAAACCTATTTGGGAAGCTATTGCTGCTAAAGTTAATCGCAAAACAGGTAAGCCGATAGAGCGAACTAAACCAGGAGAAATCGTCACTAATGGTGAACCTTGTGCTGCTTACATAGGTCCTGTAGGCGCGGGGCATTATGTGAAGATGGTGCATAACGGTATTGAATATGCTGACATGCAAATTATTTGTGAAGCCTATCATATTCTTAATTCAGGGTTTGGTTTTACTGAAGATGAAATTGCTAATATATTCGAACAATGGAATAAAGGCCTGCTTGACAGTTATTTAATGGAAATAAGCGTAGAGGTATTACGTCATAAGTCGGTTGATACGGGCACTACATTGGTTAAACTTATTTTAGATAAAGCAGGACAAAAAGGTACTGGTTTATGGACAGCAATGAGTAGCTTAGAAGTTGGCTGTCCTGCCCCCACTATTGCCCAAGCTGTTTATGCTCGCTCTATTTCATCCTTTAAAAAATTACGTGTGCAAGCATCTACTATGCTAAGTGGACCAGAAAAACAACCGTTATCTGATCAAGAAAAACAGGAATATATTGATCAACTTCATGATGCTATTTATTGCGCAAAAATATGCGCTTATGCTCAGGGATTCCAACTGATGAAGTTAGCGGCAAAAGAACAGGGGTGGACACTTGATTTTGTTAGTATTGCAAAAATTTGGCGTGCGGGCTGTATTATTCGTGCTGCTTTTTTACAGTCGATTACCCAAGCATTTGAACGAAATAAAAATTTAGATAACTTATTATTAGATGATTTTTTTGCGCGGCAATTAAGTGAGCATCAATTAAATTGGCGTAAAGCCGTATGTGGCGCTACTATGTTTGGCATCCCCAATAGTGCTTTGTCATCAGCACTATCTTATTATGACTCAATGCGTAGCGAAATTTTACCTGCTAACCTTTTACAAGCACAGCGAGATTTTTTTGGTGCGCATACCTTTGAACGTATTGATAAGAATAATGATAAAAAATATCATGTTCAATGGTCAAGCTCTGAGCGTAAAATGGTAGTAGTCAACTAAGGTTTAAGGGGAATTTTTATGAACGATCAACATTATAAAAGCAAATTAAGTGAAGATGCATACAAAGTGTGTCGTTTAGCGGCAACAGAACAGCCATTCACAGGTATTTATAACGACTATTGGGAAATAGGGACATATTTATGTGCCTGTTGTGATACCCCCCTTTTTAACAGTGAGCATAAATTTAACGCAGGTTGTGGCTGGCCTAGTTTTCATACCGCGATACAAAATAAAATCAGTTATATTGAAGATTTAACTTTGAATGTAGCTAGAGTTGAAATTCAATGTTTGAACTGTCAATCACACCTTGGTCATGTTTTTGATGACGGCCCTAAACCTACAGGTAAGCGATATTGCGTTAATTCTCTGAGTTTATTATTTAACTCATCAGTTACACCGCGTTAAGCCATTGTTATACGAATAAGATTAATTTAAACCATTAACCTCACTAATGGATGATCTTTATACTTGTTAAAATTATCCGCTATCGTGTTATTTAAAGGTTATAACAATGAATAATAAAATAAAAGTCGTGTGTTCGGTGATTTTTTGAACTGATAAAACAGAATACCTACTTGATGAAGCTGTTATAATAAAAAGAATGTGGAGTATTTTTACTAATAATTCTGTTTTTTGATTAAGATCAAAGAATTGTAGTTAAAAAACGGTGATTATTTAAGAGTAAAATGATAGTCATAACTAATTAAATATTTAAGGGAATCAAATGAAATCACTAAAAATAGAAGAATATATGAATAGTTATCCAATGTCCTTTACAGCAGATATGTCGGTAGAAGAAGCCTCTTTACTCTTTTTGAAAGATAAACAAATTGGTGGCCCAGTAATAGATGAGCATGGTAAATTAATAGGCTTTTTATCTGAAAATGATGTTTTAGCTAACATGATCGAAACGCTTTATTATAACGAACATGTTGCCAATGTTGCTGATTTAATGCGTACAGATGTTTTGTCAATGAAACCTTACGATAATGTGATTGAGTTAGGTCAGTTGATTTTAAAGAATAAACCCAAGGTTTACCCTGTTATTGATGATGAAGGTAAACTTTTAGGCACTATTTGTCGCAATGATGTGCTGCATGCGATAGATCAACAAATGCGGGCTAACTTAAAAGCTACTAAAGAAAATGCGGCATATTAGTTATTTTTCAATTTTGTATTTTTAAGTAATAGATGTTTGTGATACAAAACAGATTGAGTCTTAGGATGACAAAGCAGTTACTGCTGCATTATTAATTTAGATGATAATATTCCTACATGGATGTAGGATAATGCAGGATCAATTGCCGAGAGTAATCATTCTATTCATTATCTAAAAGGGGTTCTAATTCCAGCTGAATTCTGCTTTTTAAGATAACATGGGCATACACTTCAGTTATGTATACTTTTGCAATATAACTTTTGCGCAACAACTGATAAAATAGGCACTGTTATCATTTTTATGAACCAATAGAGTCTGTTTTGTCTAGTCATTCTTTCCCTGAAATACCAAATATTCAAGCCCTGTTTGAATTATTGTCGCAAGTTAAAAAATCAGATTTTTTTCGTTTCAAAAAACAACTTTCGATCCATAAAAGAGCCATTACGTCCTTATCAATTAATAAAGAAAAGTTAAGTGATAATGCAGCGATCAAAGTGATTGAAAAATTGAAGCAATTGGTAAAACAAGTTAATAGAACAGCACAATTCATCGAATACTCTATTATTGAAAAACAGCAAAAACTGAAAAACATTCCTAAAATAATTTACCCTGAGGGTTTGCCAATTAGCGAAAATGCAGGGCAAATTGCTCAGGCTATTCGCGATAATCAAGTGGTTATTATAGCCGGTGAAACAGGCTCTGGTAAAACCACACAAATCCCTAAAATTTGTCTCGAGCTTGGGCGCGGCATTGACGGACTTATTGGGCATACTCAGCCACGAAGAATTGCAGCAAGAACAGTAGCCAATCGCATTGCTGAAGAGCTTAATACGAAACTTGGCGAGCAAGTTGGTTATAAAGTACGTTTTAACGATCAAGTCAGTCAACATAGTTACATTAAATTAATGACCGATGGTATTTTGTTAGCAGAGATGCAAAAAGATCGATTGTTGCGTCAATACGACACTATTATTATTGATGAAGCGCATGAGCGTAGTTTAAATATTGATTTTATTTTAGGATATTTACGACAAATTTTACCAAAACGTCCTGATCTAAAAGTAATCATCACCTCTGCAACCATTGATCCACAACGCTTTTCCAAACATTTTTCTGATAAATTAGGTAACGCGGCACCAATAATAGAGGTATCAGGAAGAACCTACCCTGTAGAAATGCGTTATCGTCCACTCAATGCAGGCGTTAATGAAGACGCTAATGAGGGCACTCAAGGCGGTAGTAACGAAAGCAAAGATATCATCAGCGGTATTCTAACGGCGGTTGATGAATTAACCGAACTTGCTAGCGCAAATCAAGGGCAAGGTGATATTTTAATTTTCTTAAATGGCGAGCGAGAAATTCGTGATACCGCTGCCGAACTCAATAAAGTCAACTTACGTAATACGCAAATTTTACCCTTGTATGCTCGCCTAACCATAAGTGAACAAAATAGAATTTTCAAGCCTCATACAGGTCGAAATATCGTGCTAGCAACTAACGTGGCAGAAACCAGTTTAACGGTACCCGGCATAAAATATGTAATTGACCCTGGCACTGCGAGAATTTCACGTTATAGCTATCGTACTAAAGTTCAGCGTTTACCTATTGAAGCTATTTCTCAAGCCAGTGCTAATCAAAGATCAGGGCGGTGTGGTCGCGTTTCATCAGGTGTTTGTATTCGTTTGTATAGTGAAGAAGATTTCCTTAATCGTGATAAGTTTACTGCCCCCGAAATATTACGTACTAACTTAGCTACCGTTATTTTGCAAATGCTAGCCTTAGACTTAGGTGAAATAGGTAACTTCCCTTTTGTTGAACCGCCAGATAATCGTAATATTAATGACGGTGTAAAATTACTTGAAGAACTAGCGGCAATAGATAGCTATGCCAGTACAAGTAAAAGTGCAAGTAAAGTAAATACAAATGTTAAAAGTGTTAGCCATACACAACTTACAAAGTCAGGGCGTTTGTTATCAAAATTCGCCATCGATCCTCGTTTAGCTAAAATGGTGTTAACTGCCATTGAACTTGGCTGTGTTGAGCAAGTATTAGTGATTGTGAGTGCCTTGAGCATACAAGACCCCCGTGAACGCCCCCATGAAAAACAACAAGCAGCAGATGAAAAGCATAATCGCTTTAAAAACAAAGATTCAGATTTTATTAGTTTACTTAATTTATGGCAGTACGTAAGTAAACAAAAAAAAGACTTATCGCAAAATCATTTTAGAAAATTATGTCAGCGAGAATACTTATCGTATGTTCGCTTACGTGAATGGCAAGATATTTTTAGCCAATTAAAACTGACTTTAAAAGAACAAAAAATATCATTAACCTCGGTTGATTATGAGTTCTCAATTAATGAACAGAAAAATGGCAATGACAGTAAAGACTCTGCGAATATACCCTCAAGCTTAGTATCTGTTCATCAAGCATTGTTGTCAGGTTTGTTAAGTCATTTAGGCCAACAAGATGAAAATAGAGAATTTAAAGGGGCTCGCGGTAGCAAGTTTTTTGTCTTTCCGGGCTCTGCTTTATCAAAAAAACCACCTAAATGGTTAATGTCGGCCGAGCTTGTTGAAACAAGCCGTTTATTTGCGCGTATGAACGCTCGTATTGATCCCCTTTGGATTGAACCACTAGCAGAACACCTGTTAAAACGTAGTTACAGCGAACCCCATTGGGAGAAAAAGCAAGGGGCAGTAATGGCCTTTGAACAGGTTAGCTTGTATGGGTTAAATATTGTTACTAAGCGTAAAATTAATTTTAATACCATTGAACCTCAAACCTGCCGTGAACTTTTTATAAGAGAAGCTTTAGTTAATGGTGACTGCTTTATAAAAGAAAAATTTCTTGCGCAAAACCAAGCATTAGTTGCCAGTATTGAAGCCTTAGAGCAAAAAGCACGTCGTAAAAACTTTTTAATTGACGAGCAACAACTAGTTGACTTTTACAGTGATAAATTACCTGAAACTATTATATGCCAACGAAGCTTTTTAGCCTGGTGGAAAAATACCAAACAAGAAAATGGCGCGTTGTTAAATTTCACAGAAGCCTTTTTACTTAATGAAAATTCAAGTGAAATTTCAAAAAAAGAATATCCCGACACTTGGCAGCAAGGCGCATTAACGCTACCACTTAAGTATCACTTTACCCCTGGCGATATTGATGATGGTATTAGTGTTGTTATTCCTGTTGCTATGTTAAATCAAGTGCAAACGATGGGTTTTGAGTGGTTAATCCCCGCACTTCGTTATGATTTAGTGGTTGCACTGATTAAAGCCTTACCTAAAAGCTTAAGACGAAATTTTGTGCCTGCGCCTAATTACGCTGAAGCTTGTTTAGAGAACATTGATGCGGCAACTGAAAGTCATTTAAAACCCGCGTTAGCTAAACAGTTATTACGAATGACAGGGGTAAGGCTACCCGAAGATGTTTGGCAACACGTTGAGTTACCCATGCATTTAAGCATGAATTTTCAAGTAGTGAATGAAAAAGGTAAATTACTAAAACAAGGACGCGATCTAAATTTATTAAAAGCTGAATTACAAGGCAAAGTAAAAGCATCAATAAAACAAGTAGCCGAGCAGGGCATTGAAAAAACTAAATTGACACAGTGGAATTTTAACGATTTACCGACAGGATACGAAAAGAAAGTAGCCAATATAACGATTAAAGCATTTCCCGCGTTAGTTGATCATAATAGTAGTGTTGGCATTGAATTATTTGAGCAACAAGAGCATGCAGAGCAAGCTATGTTAGCGGGAGTAAGTCGACTAATTTTACTTAACATTCCCTCACCCCTTAAATATTTACAAGAGAAAATGCCTAATAAAGCGAAGCTGGGTTTATACTTTAATCCTTTTGGCTCTATTGCTGATTTACTGCAAGACTGTATTCAAGCAGCGTGTCATTATTTAGTTAAGCAAAATATGCAAGCCAACAAGAGAGAACAATTACCACGCAGTAAAAAAGATTTTAAACAAGCAAGTGATTATGTTCGTGCTGAAATTTCACCTTGCGTATTAGCCGCAGCAATTAAAGTAGAACAGGCATTAAGCTTACGTCATGACATAGCTAAAAAGTTAAAAGGCCGTGTTGCGCTCAATGTTATCCAATCTCATGGTGATATAAAGCAGCAACATGAACAATTAGTCTTTAAGGGCTTTGTTACTGGTTCAGGCTTAGATAAATTAGATGATATTATTCGCTACCTTAAAGGAATATTACGTCGTTTAGAGAAATTGCCAATAGACCCAAACCAAGATAGGCTAAAGTTAATTGATATTAATAAAGCGACTGAGTTATATAGCAGCGTGCTTGGAAAGCAACGAAAAGATAAACCTATAGCAGATGAAATATTAGCAACCAAGTGGCTTATTGAGGAATTAAGAATTTCTTTGTTTGCTCAAAATTTAGGGACAGCTAAACCGATATCGCTTAAGCGAATTGTTAATCACTTAAAAAACTTTTAGCTTTTATCCTTTACTTGTATTTTTTATGTGTTCATTAGTATACTGGATTAATAAGTATTGATGTTTATTTTTCTTATCTCACATTAAAGGAATTTTTGTGAAAAAAATCTTTCTATCATTTATTATTATTTTGTTTATATGTGGTTGTTCTAAATCAGATTATGATGAAACGTTAAAAATTTCAGTTACCACTTGGGTTGGGTACACGCCACTTTATTATGCAAAAGAAAAAGGCTGGCTTGATGACGTTAACATAAAACTAGTTAATGCCGTTTCGTTAAGCGAGAACATGTACTTATATCAAGCTGGAAATTCAGATGCTTTTTGCGGTACACAATACGAGTATTCCGTATTGAAACTGCAATCCCCTGATATCATCCCCATTATGCTTTTCGATCGCTCTAATGGTGGTGATTTAATCATGAGTAATCATAGTATTACTGAATTAAAAAACAGTAATACTGATATTCAAGCTTACCTTGAGATTGACTCAATTAATTACACTTTATTAGAGGATTTTATTAAAAAGTTCTCTATTGACGAACAACGAATTAATTTCATTAATCGAGATCAGTCTGAAATTTCATCATTAAAAAATACACACTCAAAAGAGCAAATTGTTATTGTGACGTATATTCCGTTTAATACCGCTCTAGAAAAAAGTGGCTTCAAGGAAATACTTTCAACAAAGCGAGGGTTGGATCTCTTAGTGATTGATAGCCTATACACACAAAAAGAAACGTTCATTAAACATGAACAACAATTTAAGGTGCTAAAAAAAGTAACCGATAAAGCCATTAAAGCCTTACAAAATAATCCTCTTGAATTTTTTCAAACCATTAAAAATTATTTAGATCCATTATCCTATGCAGAATTTAACACCGGTCTAAAAGATATTATTTGGATTAATGAAGATTTACCTGAATCATTAAAAATTAGAATGCGAAAAGCATCGTTCCCGATAAAAGATATTTTATGAAGTTAACGATAAAGCAATATGTACTAATTATGTTATTGATATTATTAACAGGCTTATATACAGCTTTTATTAATTATTATTTCAGCCAGCGAACGCTTACAGCCCAAATTATTACACGCACTATCAAGAACGACTTATCTGAGCTTTCTTATCTTTTATCAAAACACCTTAGAAAAGAGCCTATAGCATCCGCCCGCTCTTTAATAGACAGAAAAGTCGCCAATAACCCGTATATACGTGCGATTGCAATATTTGATGATGACAAGCCATTATTTAGCACTCACCATAAAAAAACAGATATTCCCTCTGTTACGCTTACTTACAATCATAATCGAAAAGATGATATATACCATGCATTAAAAAGTATCACTACTTTTGAAAGTTATATTCGATATTATCAAGGTAAAACATTAAAAAACTACTCACTCGTTTTTTATATTGAGCACCTTTTCATCCGTGATTCATTTAAGCAAGCACGTAATGAATTTATATTACTTTTTGCATTATTACCCATAATTATTCTTCTTTTTATCTGGATATTTTTGAATGAATTAGTCACTAAACCGTTAGAAATACTTCGACAATATGCTTATTACCAAAGCTCAATCCCAAAACCATTTCACATAAAAGAAATTGAATATATTCGAGCTTCAATGGTACAAACATTTTATCGCCTAGAGCAAGAAAAAAAAGATTTATACAACCTTTCTATTACTGACCCCTTAAGTGGTTTATCAAACCGATATTACTTACAAGAAAGGGTTCAACAAATCATTTCAGAGTCAGAGCGTAACCATAAAGAATTTGCCTTGCTTTTTTTAGATTTAGATCATTTTAAGGCGGTTAATGACTCACTTGGACATGATGTTGGGGATGAATTATTAAAAAGCGTAGCCGTTGCTATTCAAGATATATTACGAATAAATGATGTAGTAGCACGCATTGGTGGTGATGAGTTTGTTATCGTATTAACTCATTATAAAGATACCATGGAGCTGATTGATATAATCGAAAGAATACAGAAAAAGCTTAGTAAACCATGGAAAATAAAATCCTATCCGATTCAAATCGATAGCAGTGTTGGTGTAACTATTTACCCTAAAGACGGCAATGATATATTTTCATTAATGAAGAATGCCGATATTGCGATGTATGATGCAAAAGCAAAAGGCAGGAAAGGTTATCGCTTTTTTACTGAAGAATTAAACACTCAAACGCAAGAATATATTGAATTAACCAATACAATGCGTACCGCATTAAAAAATGATGAATACTCGCTTTATTATCAACCACAAAATGATACTCAAACCGGTAAAATTATTGGTGCAGAAGCCTTAATTCGATGGCAGAACCCCAAAAAGGGTATGATAGCACCTTGTTGCTTTATTCCTATTGCGGAAAGTAATGGCTTTATTGTTGAGTTAGGCAAATGGATACTTGAAACAGCGATTAAACAAAAGCATACATGGGAAACACAAGGCATTAATATTAAGCTTGCTATTAATGTTGCAGTAAAGCAGATTCAAGATCCTGATTTTCTTAAATATTTACAAGAGTTATTAACTCTGTACCAAGTCGATAACTCTCAAATTGTATTAGAGATTACTGAATATGTTTTTTTAGATGACAGTGACTCTACATTAAAAATATTTGAAGAAATAAAAGCGTTAGGTATACAAATATCATTAGATGATTTTGGTACAGGCTATTCATCATTATCTTATTTAAAGACTTTTCCAATAGATATTTTAAAAATAGATAAAATATTTTTAGATGATTATAAAAGTCAAAGAGGGGCCATTTTTATTGAAACTATTATCACGATGGCACACACGTTGAAGTTAACAGTGGTTGCTGAAGGTGTTGAACATCAAGGGCAGTTAAATTATATACGGCAGTTAAATTGTAATAATTACCAAGGATATATCTGTAGTAAACCAGTATCAATTGATAAATTTAATGCACTATTATACTAAATACTAAGCAATATAAGCCGTTGTTTTTGTATTCGTTAGTTATTGATAGTTTCTATAATTGAACAATTTGTTGACGATATTTAATGTTGATAATAAAAATGAATAACCGTTAATCCCAGTTAACTTATTGTTATTTTTTAGATACACTTACCTTTACGCTCATGCTTTATTACAACTTTTACCGCTTTATTTGACACCTGTCATTAAGCTTTGTATATAATCGATCAGTTATTTTAATTTGTAGTAATTTTTGATGCCCGCTTGGAGTACCTATGGTAAGTTTTGATGATAAACGTGATTTCTACCGCATGATGTTAAATAATGACGTAATTGTTACAATTATTGATGGTGACGTTAATGATGAGCTAACAGCAACATGTCGTAATTTAAGTGCAACAGGCATGGCGATAGAAGTTGCCCACCCGATAGAAATGTCTACTACGGTGAAGGTTAAACTTAATTCTACATCAAGCCAAATAGAACCACTTGAGATACGCGGTAAAGTGGTTCGTATTAATGAAGAAAGTGAAGGTTATTACCTTGTTGGCATTGTTATTGAAACGTTAGATGATTTGTAAGAGTGATTTCAATCATCTATTCAAATGATTAGGCGAATAAATTCTCCTCTACCTTTAACAGTTAACAGTCATTAATTTAAGTGTTTCTTTGCGATAATCAATACTTTTAATGTATTAGATGCGCCAACTGTTTCCATTAAATCACCATGGGTTAAAATAACTTTATCACCTACTTCAAGGTTAGCATTTTTACATACCTCTTTTAAAATATCATCACTTAAACTCTCATCATTACTATGCGTTGAGTCAAAAGAAACAGGGTAAACACCACGGTAAATTGCTGTTTTATTAAGTGTTTTTGCGTGACGTGATAAAGAATAAATAGGTAAACCAGAAGTAATACGAGACATTAATTTAGTAGTTTGCCCAGACTCAGTTAAAGCAATAATTGCTTTAACGCCACCTAAGTGATTCGCGGCATACATAGCTGACATAGCGATTGTTTCAGACACTTCAGTGAAGGTTAGCTCCATTCTGTGATTCGAAATATTCACCGAGCGATGTTTTTCTGCGCCGACGCAAACACTAGCCATAGCCGTTACAGTTTCAACGGGGTATTTACCCGCAGCAGTTTCTGCACTTAACATCACCGCATCAGTACCATCAAGCACTGCATTTGACACATCCATCACCTCTGCACGTGTTGGCATAGGTTGTTCAATCATGGTTTCCATCATTTGTGTTGCAGTAATGACAACGCGATTTAATTGGCGAGAACGCGCAATGATATGCTTTTGTTTACCAACTAACTCTGCATCACCAATTTCTACACCCAAGTCACCACGAGCAACCATCACCACATCAGAAGCTAAAATAATATCATCAAGCACTTTGTCGTCATTTACGGCCTCAGCACGTTCAATTTTTGAGACTAAGCGAGCATTACAGCCGGCTTCTTGTGCTAATAAGCGCGCTTCACGCATATCTGCTGCATTACGAGGGAAAGAAACAGCAAGAAAATCTACATCGATTTTTGCCGCTAACTTTATATCCTCTTTGTCTTTAGCCGTAAGTGCAGGCGCCGTTAAGCCCCCACCTTGACGATTAATTCCTTTGTTGTTTGATAATGGACCACCAACGATTACTTCAGTAAAAACAGAACGTTCAGAAGTAGAAAGTACTTTTAGTTGCACTCGTCCATCATCAAGTAATAATATATCGCCAATGCTAACATCTACTACTAATTTTTTATAATCAATGCCAACTCTTTCTTGACAGCCTTGACCTTTTTCAAGCGCTGCATCAAGTTCAAACTTATCACCAATAGCTAATTTAATAGGACCATCTTTAAAAGTGGAAATACGAATTTTAGGTCCTTGCAAATCACCTAAAATACCAACATAAATACCTAATTCTTTCGCCATTTCACGTACATTATTAGCACGCTCAAGATGATCTTGTGGAATACCATGAGAAAAGTTAAGTCTAACTACGTTGACACCTGCAGAAAGTATCGCTTTTAATTTAGCTTTATCATCTGTTGCAGGACCTAATGTCGCAACAATTTTCGTTCTTCTAGGCATGTGAATCCTTTTTTAGGTTAATTGCTTATTTATACGTTGTTTAGCAAGTTAGCAGCTTTATCTGGATAATATTTCTTTTATATATTAAATATAAGTTAGACAACTATTTATAACAATTATACATTACATTAATATGTCACTGAGTATTAAAATATTATGATCTTAACTATTTATCATTTTAATGAGTGTACTACAGAATACCACGGGTGATTAACATTCAGGCACTAAATTAAGAGAATATTCATGAATAAAGTAGATTGTCAATTGGCGAGTGAAATTGTTATTTTTGGCGCTTTGGGTGATTTATCACGTCGTAAGCTTTTAACAGCACTTTATCAATTAGAAGTATGTGACCTACTTCATGCTGATAGCCGTATTATCGGTGTTGCTCGTCAAAAATATAGCCTTGGTGAGTTTAAGGCGATTGTCTTAGAAAACATTTGCACATTTATTAAAGAAGACGGTGATAAAGTAGCTTTAGCTCGTTTTACAGCACGCTTAGTTTATCAGCAACTTGAGATGAAAAATGTTATTGCCTATAAGTATTTAGCCAGTACTCTATCACAGGGTAACAATACCCGTGTTTATTACTTTTCAACACCTCCTGCCATTTATGGTGATATTTGCAATGGCCTGAATCATGCGTCGTTAATTACGGCGGCTGATCGTGTGGTAATGGAAAAACCCATTGGGCAGTGTTTAGCTTCATCAAAGGTTATTAACGATCAGGTTGCTCGATTTTTTACAGAGAATCAAATTTTTCGTATCGATCATTATTTAGGTAAGGAAACCGTATTAAATCTGTTAGTGCTGCGTTTTGCTAATGCTTTATTTACCACTAACTGGGATAGAAATAGTATCGATCATGTACAAATTACGGTTGCAGAAAGTGTTGGTATAGAAGGGCGAGGAAGCTTTTATGATGAAATAGGACAAATGCGTGACATGATACAGAGCCATCTATTACAAATTTTATCCTTATTAGCGATGGAACCACCTGCTAATTTAAGTGCAGAAAATATTCGTGCAGAAAAATTAAAAGTCATTAAAGCGTTATCCCCCATTGATCGAACCAACGTAAAAGACAAAACGGTGCGTGGTCAATATTGCGATGGTTTCGTAAAGGGTATTGAAGTCTTGGGCTATTTACATGAAGAAGATGTCAATATAAACAGTGAAACTGAAACTTTTGTTGCCATTAAAGCTGAAATTGATAACTGGCGTTGGTCAGGTGTGCCTTTCTATTTAAGAACGGGTAAACGTATGACAACTAAACATAGTGAAATTGTTGTACATTTTAAAGCACAACCTCACAATATTTTTAGAAGGAGTTACAGTGAGTTACCTGCGAATAAATTAATTATTCGTTTACAGCCTGACGAAGGGGTTGAATTGCAAATGATGAATAAAATTCCAGGCATTGATCCACAAATGTATATCCAAGAAAATAAATTAGATTTAAGTTTTTCTGATACTTATCAAAATGGACGAGTTATTGATGCTTATGAACGTTTACTACTTGAAGTTTTAAATGGTAACCAATCCCTCTTTGTAAGTCGTAATGAAGTAGAAGCTGCTTGGGCTTGGGTTGACAGTATTGTTGATGCATGGAAGTCTACCAACGAATCACCTAAGCCCTATGTGGCTGGTTCATGGGGACCTACATCTTCTGCTGCTTTAATAGCACGTGATGATCGTCAGTGGATAGAATAATCATATTTTAGGTATTATAGTCGATGTATCAATTAAATAATTTTGAAAGCCGCGAACAACTTGATGAGGCATTAGCCGAAAAGGTAAGTAGTGCGCTTGCTGCTGCAATAGCACTTAAGGGCAAGGCGAGTCTTGCGGTGTCGGGTGGTTCAACGCCAATAGGTTTTTTTAGTGTTTTATCAAAGAAAGATATTGATTGGAAAAATGTCATCATTACTTTAGCTGATGAACGTTGGGTTGATATTAACAGTGATGCTAGCAATACCCGTTTAGTGCATGAAAACTTACTACAAAATAAAGCTGACGTTGCTCAATTTTTTCACCTTCAGCAAGATAAAAGTTTATGCCAAGAAGCATCAATTAATGTTAACTTAG
>Ga0209081_1000386_pt1 | contig 26616 bp, 22 predicted proteins | sample GOMGulsemesocosm_4_FD_184636 | JGI IMG/M metagenome (GOLD analysis project Ga0209081, IMG submission 184636) | Methane-oxidizing microbial communities from mesocosms in the Gulf of Mexico - GOM15B Gulf of Mexico (SPAdes) (version 2) | ecosystem: Environmental > Aquatic > Marine > Cold seeps... | reverse complement strand
CTTGAGGTGGCTTGGGTATATAACTCAATAGTGCGCTTGCAAAGTACGCATACTATTCCAAAGCCTGCACGGGTAATTAACTTAGTTTTAAACGGGTTTTTTTCTTTGTTGTGAAATCTTTTGAAGTATCTTAAGTCTAACCACTTCCGCTACTTTTAGCGTAAATAAAATCAATCATAGTAATTTATGTATTACCTCTTTTTCTGCTATGATCATGCCATCTGAATTATATATTTACTCTTTTTGTTGGAACCGCACTGTAATGTCATCAAGCTTAACTCAAATAAATGAACAAATTGCTCAAGAACTTAACGTTAAAACTTCGCAAGTTAATAGCGCGATAATTTTATTAGATGGTGGTGACACTGTGCCTTTTATTGCCCGTTATCGCAAAGAAGCCACACAAGGTTTAGATGACAACCATTTGCGCCATCTGGCACAACGATTAACTTACTTGCGTGATTTAGAAGCGCGTCGTCAGGTAATTTTAACGAGCATTAAACAACAAAATAAGCTTAGTGATGAATTAGCTAAACACATTAATAGCGCCGATAATAAAACCCGTTTAGAAGATTTATACTTACCTTTTAAACCCAAACGACGCACCAAAGGGCAGATAGCTATTGAAGCTGGCATAGAGCCATTAGCGAATGCTTTGTTTAATAATTGGCAGGTAAACCCTGAAAATGAAGCGCAAAACTATACTAATAAAGCGGCAGGTTTTGATGATGTAAAAGCGGTACTTGATGGCGCCAGCGCTATTTTAGCCGAGCGTTTTAGTGAAGATGCTAATTTATTACAAAAACTACGTCGTCATATCCTTAAACAAGCGCACTTAACGGCTAAATTAGTTAAAGGGCAAGAAAAAGCGGCGGCAAAATATCGTGACTATTTTGAACATAGCGAAAAACTCAGTAACGTGCCTTCGCATCGCATGTTGGCAATGTTACGTGGTCGTAATGATGGTTTTTTACAGCTTAAAATTGATGTTGACCCTGGTCAAGAAGGCAATTCAGTTTCTAGCGCCGAACAAATTATTAGTGAACACTTAACGCTAAGGCTAACTAGTCAAGCAGCGGCAAAATTTTTAACTGCCACCGTACGCTTAGCGTGGAAGAGTAAGTTAAGCGTAAGTTTAAGCAATGAATTATTAGGTAAGCAGCGTGAACAGGCAGAAGTTCAGGCAATTAAAGTATTTGCCGATAACTTAAATGACTTATTAATGGCAGCTCCCGCTGGTGCAAAAGTTACGTTAGGTTTAGATCCTGGTTTACGCACTGGTTGCAAACTTGCCGTTGTTGATGGCACAGGGAAACTATTGCATACCTCAACTATTTTCCCTCATGCACCGCAAAATCATTGGGATAAATCAGTACGAACATTGCTTAATATCTGTCGTCAATACAAGGTTGAATTATTCGCTATTGGTAACGGTACTGGTTCACGAGAAAGTGATAAATTAGTCGCCGATGTTATTACTCAATTTAATACTACCGACACTAATAGTAAGCAAGCAGCACCAAAGAAAATAATAGTCAGTGAAGCTGGCGCATCGGTTTATTCTGCCTCTGAATTTGCCGCCAATGAATTTCCTGATCTTGATGTTTCTATTCGGGGCGCAGTTTCTATAGCACGACGTTTACAAGACCCGTTAGCAGAGCTAGTAAAAATTGATCCTAAAGCCATTGGTGTGGGTCAATATCAGCACGATGTTAGTCAAAGTCAATTAAGTCAAAGTCTTGATGATGTAGTGGAAGATTGCGTAAATGCAGTTGGCGTTGATTTAAACAGTGCTTCTGCCGCTTTATTAGCAAGAGTTGCAGGCTTAAATAAAACCATGGCTAATAATATTGTGCAATACCGGGATGAACAAGGTGTTTTCACTAACCGTAAACAATTGAAAAAAGTAGCGCGATTAGGGCCAAAAGCATTTGAACAGTCAGCAGGGTTTTTACGCATAACAGGCGGTGATAATCCACTTGACCAATGTGCGGTTCATCCTGAAACTTATCCTGTAGTTGAACAAATAATTAAACAGTTAAATCTTAATAGTGCTGATTTAATTAAAAATGCAGAGCAATTAACACAAGTAAATATTGCTGATTTAGTCACTGAACAGTTTGGTGAAATTACGATCAAAGGCATTATCAGTGAACTTGAAAAGCCTAGTCGTGATCCTCGTCCTGAATTTAAAACCGCCACCTTTGCTCAAGGTATTAATAAAATATCAGACTTATCGGAGGGCTTAATACTTGAAGGCGTAGTGTCTAATGTCGCTAATTTTGGTGCTTTTGTTGACATTGGTGTTCATCAAGACGGTTTAGTGCATATTTCGTCAATTACCGATAAGTTTATTAGCGATCCGCGTGAAGTGATAAAAGCTGGTGATATTGTTAAAGTGAAAGTGGTAGAAGTAGATGTTGAGCGTAAACGTATTAGCTTAACCATGCGCTTAGATGAACAAGGCGGTTACAAAGGTGCAAATAATAAACCTTCTACGGCCAGCAATAAATCAAGTCATAAGCAAAACGCCAAAACTAATATTAGGCCAAGCGCTAGGCCAAACAGTAATAGAAAAACAGCACCAAGTGGCAAGCAACAGCAGACTAGGCATAACAAACCAAAAGAAAAGAAAACTGAAAATGCCGCAATGGGTAATGCCTTTGCCGATGCGTTTGCGAAATTAAAGAAGTAGATGAAATCTGAATAAAAAAAATCCCAAACAATTCACATTGCATGGGATTCGTTTTATACTTTAAGAATATCTGTATCTGGTTTAAGTTACTTAGTTTACTTTAGCTTATTTCGATACCTAAATTTGATAACCCTTCGGATAAAACCATTTCTTTCGCTAGCTGGCAAGAGCGCTTATTTTCAGCCGCAAATTGGAGAAAGTTGAATAATTCATTTTGGGTTTCATTTTCCCATTGTGCCAAAGGATGCTCTTCAATATCAAGAGATTGTACATCAGTAGAGCCGTCATCAATTAATAATAATTCAACATAATAATTGACACTATTTTGCGATAAACGACTAACACTGCTGATATCTTCATATTCGTTATCTTTGTCATTAGTCTGCATTAATTGCAATAACGACATCATTGCCATACATGCATCAAGCGCAGGAAAAACACCAATGGTGTCAAACTCTTGCGGGTCAGGGGTTTCTAATTCTAATTTATTTAATTGCGCGGCAATATTAATTTTTAGCTTGCTGTTTTTGTCTAACCACTGCCAAATTAAATCAAGCTGATTACGTAGTATGGCAAAATTTCCAAACTGACTACCATCGCTAAACAATTGATAATTGGGTAACATTCGTTCGAGTATAGCGGCACAAAAAGTAATTTGCTGCCAGTGGCTTAGGTTTTTAAAGGATAGATTGATAGACAAATGTAGTTACTCTTGTTAAAAATAAAGTCTAAAATAATATACCCAAGCTACCTCACGGTGCGAGTTTGGGTAAATGGTTAGCAGCTAATCTGATTGATATTATGTAGGTTAACTAGAACGAAGTGAAGCGTAATAATGTTAAACTCAGCAAATATTTATCACTTTGCACTTTTCCTATAGCCCGAAATTGTGTGCCTGTAGCAGCTCAAAACCCTTTAAAGGAGGGCGTAAATGTCTAATTTTTTCTTTCGATATGGTTTTGTTTTTCTTATTGCGATACTTGCTATTTGGTTGCCTGTTGATGCTTTTGCACATGGCGTAGATGATAAAACGCGTGCTTTTTTACAACAAAATATTGGCATGCAAATTATTCCATTTTTGTATATTGGCGCTAAGCACATGGTGACAGGGTATGATCATCTATTATTCCTTGTTGGCGTATTATTCTTTGTAAATAAGCCCCGAGATGTTTTGTTATATGTCAGTATGTTTACTCTAGGACATAGCATAACGTTGCTTTATGGCGTGCTCAGTAATGTTCAGGTTAATATCTATTTAATTGATGCTATTATAGGTTTATCGGTTGTATATAAAGGTTTTGATAATTTAGGGGGGGTTGAGCGCCTGCTTGGTAAATCACCCAACGCTAAATTAGCAGTGCTGATTTTTGGTCTTTTTCATGGTTTTGGTTTGGCAACAAAATTACAAGAATTTCAATTGCCTGATGATGGCTTAATCGCCAATTTAATCGCTTTTAATATTGGCGTTGAATTAGGTCAGTTTACTGCTTTGGTTTTTATTCTGTCAGTGATTAGGTTTTGTCGTAAACACAGCGATTTTACTCTATTTACAACAATTACAAACTGTTTATTAATGACTGCAGGGCTTATGTTAATTGGCTTTCAACTGACTGGCTACTTTACCAATACCTGAATTCAAAATAATTAATCATTTATTTTTTTAAGAACTTTATAATGAAATCAAGCAACCCAAAAACAAGCTCACAAAAAAGACCACAAGCTTTGAATTTAACGAACACAACACTAATTAAATACACACTGATTAGTTTTATATTTGCAGTGGTCACTCTAGTCATCATTATATTACCTGCTGAATACAATATTGATCCAACAGGTATAGGTTCTAAATTGGGCTTAACCGCCTTTAACAAAGTGTCAGTCAATACTCCTCAGGCTATTTTGTCACCTGAAATATCAGGAAAAGAGACAAATATTACCGAAATAATAGACCTAACTGTTCCTGCTGGTCGAGGTATTGAATACAAGTTTGCTATGAATCAATATCAAAAGCTTACCTATCAATGGAGCACTAATGGTTCTGCATTGTATTTTGACTTACACGGTGAGCCAAGGGGTGACAACTATTCTTACACGGAGGGCTACTTTGAAAGTTATGCTATTGCAACGCTGACTGAAATGAAAGGTAGTTTTACCGCGCCATTTTCAGGCATGCATGGTTGGTATTGGAAAAACAATACTGATTCTTCTGTTACGGTAAAACTTGTTGTGACTGGAAGTTATGCAGAGCATGGTTTGAAATAGCGCACCACTACAGTGCAGACCCTGGAGTTATTGCTAATTAGAAAATTAGCAATAATGAAATTAATTGTTTTTTGTTAGCTGCTTTTGGGCATATTCAAATTTCAATCGATACTCTGTTAACTTGCTTTCAATATCATCAATCTGTTCAAGAAATTCTTTTTTCTTATTGTTATGTACTGTGATCATGTCATTGTTTTCATCACGTAAATATTTAATAGTTTCTCTAACCTGATTATTGTCTTTTTCTTGTTTTTCACGATGACGATTAAAACGATTCAAAATGTTTTCGTGATTGTCTTGCGCTAATTTAACTTGTGATTTTAAAGATGATGCTTCTTTTTGATAGACTTTAATTTCAGTTTGGCCGGTAATAAGACTATCTGCTAATTCTTTATTTTTTGTTTCTAATTTAGCTAGTTGTTGTTCCGATAAACTTTCTATTTGTTGCTGCTGAGTTAGTTGTAAATGCAAACTTTTTTTATCTTCAACTGTTTGTTGTTTTAATTTAGTTAACTTATCGTTTTGTTGGATTACTTCCTGTTTATACCCTTGTGCTATTTTAACTTGCTGTTTTACCTGATTTTCTAAGAACACTAATTGCTCTTGTGATGTTAATAATTGTTTTTGGTATTCTTGATTTTTTTTCGATAAATTTTGTTGATATTGCGCTATTTTTTCTTTTTGTTCTCTGCCCTGTTGTTGTAAATTTTCAATAGCTTTAGTCAACGATGTGATTTGTTCATTTGTTTCGGACTCTAAACTATCGTGCTTAATCGTTAGTTTATTTTGCTCCTCAGATAATTCGGATTTTAAACGTGAGTTTTCATAAATTAATTGTTCATTTGTTTCAGTGAAATTAATATTATTTTGGGTAAGCTCAACTTGAAAATTTTGCTCAAGCATTGCTAACTTACCTTGTTCATCAATTAGCTGATGCTTTAAAGTGCTGTTTTTTTGTTCAAGTAAAGAGATTTGCTCAGTAAGTTTAGTTTCGTCCTTTTTTAACATCACATTACTGTCTATTAACTTAGCATTAGCTTCTAAAATTCTGTTTTCTTTTACTTTAAACTCTTGCTCTATTTTACTGCTGTTACTTGTGTTTGTAGAGCTAGCCTCACAGATTAACTGAGTAAGTTTTTCTTCTATTTGAATATAAACACCACTGGCTAGGCCCTGTATTTGTTCACGTACATCTTTAGAAAGCTTCTCTTTTTCACTCATATTGTTCACGCTATAAAATACAGATAATCATTAAATTAGCACAATGAGCTGATTACCGAAAACTTTATTTTATTTATATAAAAAAAGTTTATAAAAAAACAAGGTTCTTTCATAAACTTTTTAAGGTAAAGCTTAATAAATCATATCGTTAGTAATGTAAATTATACAGTACTAGTCTAGGGGATCTAGAACGGAATATCATCATCAAAATCAATGTTTGGTTCTTGAGGATTTACTTTAGGCGCTTGCTGCTGTGACTGTGGTTGAGAGGCAAAGCTAGCTTGTTGTTGGTTATTTTGAGGAAAACCGCCTTGTTGTTCTGGTTTATTATATGACTGTTGAGGAGCTTGTTGTTGGTTGTTTTGAGCGAAACCACCTTGCTGACCTTGAGTCGATTGACCTTGAAATCCGCCGCTTTGTTGATTTTGCGATTGCTGATTTTGCTGATTATATCCACCTTGCTGACCAGAAGGTTTGCCGTCTAACATTTGCATTACACCATTAAACCCCTGTAATACAACTTCTGTGGTGTATTGATCTTGGCCCTGTTGATTAGTCCATTTACGTGTTTGTAATGAACCTTCAAGATAAACCTTTGAACCTTTTTTTAAATACTCACCAGCAATTTCAGCTAGTTTTCCAAACATAACTACCCGGTGCCATTCAGTTTTTTCTTTTTGTTCACCTGTCTGTTTATCTTTCCATGTGTCCGACGTTGCCACGGTTATATTTGCTACCGCACTACCATTTGGCATAAAACGCACCTCAGGATCTTTACCTAAGTTACCAACAATAATTACTTTATTTACACCAGCCATGAAAAATCCTATTACCTATTAATTACATTATCAAAAATAGCTTTATGACTTATCATTAAGCTATTCCGCACATGAAAAATTTTGTTTAAGAGCGTAATTCTATAGTGACTACTGCCTTTTTTCGAGCGGTTTTTTAATTATTTTTAACAATTTTCATGGGTATAGCTGTAACTAATTAAAATCATTCTTTATTATAAAAATTCAGCATCAATTGAGCATGAATGTCATTAGGGATTTTTTTTGATTTTTGCAATTTATAATCAAAGTGAACCATAGATGCCGTTCCTGATGCGCATTTTTCACCGTGCTGCCACAGTTCTTGATAAACATCAAAAGACGCACTACCTATTCGGCCTATAAAGGTTCTAATTTCAACTTCTTGCCCATAAAATAGTTGAGCATGATAATGCACTTCAATTTTAGCTATAATTAGTTGCCATTTTTTTGGGTCTAAATCAGGCGTAAACAACTTAAAAATAGGAACTCTGCCTCCTTCAAACCAAACAGGGACTATAGTATTATTTATATGGCCCATAGCATCGGTCTCACTAAAACGTGGGAATAAAGCTTCTTTATACATTCGTTATTATCTCTATTTTTATAAACTAATAGCCGCTATAGTAACGTATCTTTTAAAAGAAATAAAAAAATGCCTAGATCCCTTATTTATTCCTTTGTTACGGTAGTAATATTAAGTTTTTTTTTAACTGCTACGACTCGCGGGCAAGAGTTTGATTGTATTAACAACTCACAAATTGTTACCTTTAATCCTCAAACTATTTTTGATAATCAAGAACAAGGCTTTACCTTTCTTCATGGTTGGGTCAATGCTATTCATATTGATACAAAAATGGTTACCTTAGAAAATGAAGCCGCTTTCTTTCTTAATAAGTGTGTTAAAAAGGTTGCCGATATGGCTGAACTTGAAAGACATTTACGCAGCAGGAAGTATTTACGCGATGCTACAGTCACAAGCGATGAAAAGGCTGATAACATCACAGTAACCACTTGGGATAATTGGTCTTTGATGCCAACCGTTAGCTTTGGTCGACAAGGTGGTGAAAGCTCCTATAGCTTCGGCGTTAAAGAGCGAAACTTATTAGGTTTAGGTATAGATGTTGATATCTCAACCTACAAAAATTCACAACGTAAAGGGTATCGAATAAAAAGTACGATTCCTTTATTTCAAAAACAAAATATTGATTTATCATTTCGTTTTGCTGATAACGATGATGGTACTCAGCAGTCACTATTTTTACAAAAATATTTTGCTAGTTTTTATACTAACTATGCGTATAACGTAGGCTTTAATGAAGAATCTCGCAATGATATCACTTATCAAAACGACACCGAACAAGCTATTTACACCCATAAGCTAAGTTATAAAAGCGTAGAGTATGCATGGTTAAGCTATAACCATGACGAATCATTGCTTCGTTTTTATGTTGGTATAACTCAAGATCAGCATATATTTTCTAACCTTACAGAGCCCACGCTATCAGTAAGTTCAAATACATTGCCTCAAGATCGAAATTTCACTTATCCCTGGCTTCAAATTGATTACATTGAAAAGGACTTTAAAAAACTCACTAATATCCACCTAATCACTCAAATTGAAGATTTCAATCATGGTTGGCAGTTTAGCTCATCGTTAGGCTTAAGTGATGGTAATGAACAAAATAGTGCTTGGGCGTTATTTAAAGCAAAAGTAAGTAAAGGTTTTGAAATACACGACAATGCGCTTATTTTAATGGATTTGGCGCTAGCAGCTGATGTATATGATCAGCAACAGCGGTTTTTGTTCCGCCTTAATGGCGAGTATTTTTACAACATTAATAAAAGCTGGGGGTTTTATTTAAGTAACACCAATGTATTCAGTGAAAACCAATATCTCGATAAACCTGTCACTATAGGAGCCGATACGGGTTTACGTGGCTTTCCTTTGCAGTATCAACATGGCGAACATAGTACAAAATTCACCACTGAAATACGTTTTTATCCTGAAATAAATATATTTAAATTATTTGATATTGCAGGAGCCGCTTTTTTTGATACGGGTAGAACATTTGGTCAGTCAGTCGTTGCAAATATTGAAGAATCTTGGCTGTATTCTGTGGGTATTGGTGCTCGGTTATACTCACCTCACTCGACGGGCAATAATCAAGTGATTCATATTGATTTTGCTTTTCCCCAAAGTGAAAATTCTACGGTGGATAATTTTGAAATAAGGGTAGAAGCAAAACAAGCATTTTGAGTTGTTACAGGTAGTTGCCACAGGTATTAAACAACGATTAAAAAACCACGAATAAAAAAGAACGATCTTACAAAAAGCGCTTTAAAATTCTGCCTATTTGGGTTATGCGGATCTTTTTAAGTAATCTTTTAGGCCTTTCAGGGTAATCACTTATTCTGTCTAGCTCGTTAAAATGATTAACCCGCATGGTATGTGCCATAATAGCGATTAATTCAGGTGTGATTTTAGCCATTAGTTCACCAGAAGGGTCGTCAAGTAACAAGCCATTTTCTAAATCTAACGACCAAGCTCTGGGGTTTAAATTACTGCCTGTTAACAAATGATAGCGTTCGTCGCTAATGATACCTTTTAAATGAAAGCTATTATTTTCATGCTGCCATAAATGTATATTCAGCAAGCCCTGATCAACGAAGTGTTGATAGCGCTTTACAAACCGCCGCAATAACATTTCGTAAATATAAGGCACAATACCAATAGTGCTAAATTCATCATCATTGACAATAAAAAAATCATTTGCTGTCTTATCACCCACAACGACAGTGATTTTTACGCCACGTTTCAATGCTTTTATAACATCTCGAGCTAATACGGGTGGTAAATTAAAATAAGGGGTGAAAATCATTAATTGTTTTTGACTGTTTTGTACTACTTGTCTAATGGCTTTGTTTAATTTGTTTTTTCTACGACCATAACCAATAAAAGGATGTATTGAAATAGGGTGATTAATCAGTTTTGATTCTTGTTTTATCTTAGTTAAATCAAGTTTATATGATGAGGTTTTTTTAAGTAATGATTTTAGGGCGATTATATTACGGTTTTGCTGTGCATGATTTGGTAAATTAATATTATTTAATAATGGCGCTAAATTAGAGGTAACAAAAACATCATTTAAATATTGGCAAAAGCTATTGGTAAGCCCTGTACTTTTAATTTGATAATATCGGTCTAAACGGTAGCGTTCATCTTGCTGCATGTATATATCATTAATGCTAGCGCCAGTGTAAAAAAGGGTATTGTCAAAAACCATACCTTTTAAATGCAATACACCAAAAAGCTCTTTTCGTTTTACCGCGACGCCATAAATAGCAATTTCGTGCGGATATTGCTCAGCAAGTTCAAGATATAAAGCACGATTACCTAAACTTTCCTTCTCGCCTATTAAGCCTCGTTGACCACGATGATAGTCAACAAAAATTTTAATATCTAAATCAGGGGTGTTCGCTTTTGTTTGGTATAAGGCATGTAATATCTCTCTGCCAGCATCATCATCTTGTAGATAAAGCGCGGTAATATAAATACGCTCGCAAGCACTAGCAATTAATGATAATAGCTGTTGTTTATATTCTTTGGGAGCAGTAAAAATTTCAATATCTGCATTACTAACGACTAAATTATTCATGTCTAATGTCAAAGCGAACGTCTTTATTATTTTGTATATATTGCTTGAGTATAACCATTTAAAAACAAGCTGACTATTTTTCTAAAATAAAGTTTGATAATTGTTGTCAGTGATTAAATAACCATAGCTAATTCAGCAGCTTGACGAATGGCACGTTTGGCATCAAGTTCACTAGCAACATTCGCACCACCAATAATGGCTACTTTTTTACGGTTTATTGCTAAAGTAGGCTAACTAAAGCTAACATTGTGAATCTACTTGACGTCGGTGTAGGTATATTTCCTAATAATTTCCTAACTAGGCATAGCTATGCCTAACGTTGGCTCTGTCATTGAAATGTCATTTTTGTGTGCCATAATATCCTCATGAAAATATAAAAATTAGCATAGGAAGATGTGTGTGACAAAAAATCAAGAGTACAAATATGTCGAAAAAGAACTTAGCTGGTTATCGTTCAACGAACGGGTTTTACAAGAGGCAGCAGACAAGTCTGTTCCTATTGTAGAGCGAGTACGCTTTTTAGGGATATTCTCCAACAACTTAGATGAGTTTTTTCGTGTACGAGTAGCCAATGTTAAGCGCAAAGTGCTTATTGAGAAGAGCCTAGAAGATGAAACACCGACAAAAAACCTTTTACGTGCAATTCAGAAAAAAGTATTAAAGCTTCAGGAAGATTTTGAAGTTATTTATTTTGATGTTTTAAAAGGGTTGGCACAGCAACATATATTTTTAATTAATGAAGCTCAATTGAGTTATGATCAAGGGCATTGGCTTCGAGAGTATTTTTATAATACATTAAAGCGATATATTGAACCTATCATCATTAATGAAAATACGGATTTAGCCTCCTTATTAAAAGATGATTCAACTTACTTGATTTGTGAAATGATTAATGGGGATGATATTCAGTATGCCGCGGTTGCTATTCCAACGAGTGACTCTCCTCGCTTTATTGAATTGCCGCGAGAGAAAGGTAAGCGACGTAAAAATATTATCATGTCAGACAATGTGATTCGCTATTGTTTTGACGATATATTTTCAGCGTATTTTGATTATACACAGCATAACGTATATTCAATGAAAGTGACCTGTGATGCTGATTTTGGTGTAACTGATGATATTGACCAGTCGTTATTAGAAAGAATGTCGACAGGACTTAAACAGCGCCTTAATTCACAGGCAGTACGCTTTGTTTATGAGCGTGATATGTCATCTTCTGCGATTAATATGTTAAAGAACAAGTTAGGTATCTCTAAGCATGACAGTATTATACCAGGTGGTCGTTATCATAATTTTAGAGACTTTATAGGTTTTCCAAATATAGGAAGAAAGCATTTAGAAAACCCTAAAATGCCTGCTTTAATATCACAAAGTTTTGCTAAATATCCTAGTGTTTTTCAAGCAATTAAAAAGAAAGACATTCTGCTTAGCTATCCTTATCATAAGTTTAGTCATTTTACTGAAATGCTCCGCGAGGCCGCCTTTGATCCTGCTGTTTTTGAAATAAAAATTAGTGTGTATCGAGTAGCAAGCAACAGCCGTATTATCAAATCATTAATCAATGCGGTGAAAAATGGTAAAAAAGTATTGGCTGTTATAGAGTTACATGCGCGGTTTGATGAACAGGCAAATATAGAGTGGGCAAAGGTGCTAACCGAAGGTGGGGTAAAGGTTGAATTTGGTGTGCCTTCTTTGAAATGTCATAGTAAATTATGTTTGATTGGACGGCATGAGAAGGATGAAGCCGTGTATTATGCTCATATAGGTACGGGTAATTTTCACGAAAAAACAGCAAAAATATATACCGACTTTAGCTTATTTACTCGCAACGAAGATATTACAAAAGAAGTGCTTGATGTTTTTGATTTTATCGTTCATAGCTATAAACGAAAAGAGTTTAAGCATTTAATTGTTTCGCCTATTAGTACACGAGATTGGATTAATCAGTCAATTGATAATGAAATTAAAATGGCTAAAAAAGGTCATAAAGCAGAAATTTTATTAAAAGTGAATAATCTTGATGATAAAAGTATTATTAGTAAACTTTATGAAGCGAGTTGTGCGGGTGTGAAAATTCGTATGATTATTCGAGGTATGTGTGTGTTAGTGCCTGGTGTGGAAGGCATGAGTGATAATATCGAAATTATTTCAATTGTTGACCGTTTCTTGGAGCATACTCGGGTGAGTGTTTTCCATAATAATGGTAAACCAAAGGTTGTGATTAGCTCAGCTGATTGGATGACGCGAAATATTGATCGCCGAATAGAAGTCGGTTGCCCTATTTATGATGAAGATATTAAACAACGACTCATTAATATCTTTCACATGCAATGGAGCGATAGAACAAAAGCTAGAGTTATTGATAAAAAACAAGTGAATGAGTATAGGCCTCGTGGGAACAAACGAAAAATACGCTCACAAGTAGCAATATATGATTACCTGAAAGCGATTGAAAGTAAAAAAACATGACAAATAAAATGATTAATAAAAGTGATAACTCAGCATTACTAGCGGCATTAGATCTTGGTTCTAATAGCTTTCATTTGATTATTGCGCGTATGCAAAATGGCGTTATTGAACCAGTTAAACGGGTGAAACATCGCGTTAAGTTAAGAGCTGGGCTAGATAAAGAAAATGAATTGAATTATGAATCAATTCTACGTGCAGTCTCTAGCTTGAAAGAAATAGGCGATATATTAAAAGAAAGTGAAGTAAAAAAAGTTAGAGTTGTTGCAACACATACCATTCGTGAGGCAAATAATCGCAATACATTGTTAACATTAGCGGAACAGGCGTTAGGCTTTCCAATAGAAATTATTTCTGGCTGTGAAGAGGCGCGTCTTATCTATCAAGGTGTGGTACGTAGTGAAGCGATACTTGATAGCACTTTGGTGGTTGATATTGGTGGCGGAAGTACAGAAATAGTGATGGGTGAAGGCTGTGAAACCCTGTATAGAGAAAGCAAAAGCATGGGCTGTATTAGCTTTACTGAACGTTATTTCTCAAAAGAGTTGAGCAAAAAATCATTTGAAAAAGCCGAAATAGCTGCCTTACAGAAACTCGAATTTTGTTCGCATCGCTTTAAAAAAGTGAAATGGAAAAATATCTTTGCAACGTCAGGCACCGCTAAAGCACTTTTTAAAGCCGTTGCTCTAGTAGGAGATAATACCGAAAGCTTATTATTAAGCGACCTTTTAGCGTTAAAAGATCTATTATGCCAAACCTATGGTTTTGAAAAACTTCTCTCGGTAGGTATTGATGAAGCAAGAGCTAACGTATTACCCGCTGGTGTGGCGATTATGATTGCCGTAATGAAAAGCTTAGGTATTACAAAGCTAAAATTTTGTAGCGCTGCTTTGCGTGAAGGTGTTCTTTATGAAATGGAACAACAAGATAAAGAACAAAACACACGACTATTAACCCGTCAAGATATGCAAACACGCTACCATGTCGATCGAAAACAGGCACAACAAGTGGCGGAAACATGTGAGTTGTTATGGAATCAAGTAGCTGACGATTGGAGCTTAGAAAAGACAGCTTTTAAAGAATTGTTGAAAGAAGCTGCTTATTTATATGAAGTGGGCTTACAAATTAGTGTTAGTGATTTTCAAAAGCACTCAGGCTATATTTTGGCAAATAGCGAGTTGTCAGGTTACAACCAAGATGAGCAGCAACTATTAGGTTTACTGGTGAGTAACGGAAGAAAGAAATTTAAACAAAGAAGTTTACCATTACTACGTAATATTAGTCATAAAGTGTTAACACGTTTAATTCGTTTATTTCGTTTAGCGGTGTTGCTAAATAATAGCCGTCAGCCATTAGTGATTGATTTACTAAGCTTGAAGGCAGATGGAAGCCATATGCAGTTGACGATTGATAAGGCGTTTTTTCTTGAGCAAAATTTAAATGTTGCTGATTTAGATAAAGAAGCGAAATTAATGGCTAAACTGGGTAATAAATTATCTTACCAATTGGTTTAACGCCATAACTTAACGCTATAAATACTATTTAGATGTGCTGTTATATTTTAACAACGCATCTTCAATCAATCCTTCAATTAGCTTTTGTAAGCTAGTATCTTGTTCTATCGCCATTATTTTTAAGGCTTTTAGTGTCTTTTTTTCTAAACGAAGAGAGGTGCTTTTCTTTGTTTTGCTAGGGTCACTGCTTTCTTTTTTAGCGTCTTCTTTTGAATCTTTCATTGGCATATAACTAGTAAATATAAAATAATTTAATAATATTAGAAATATTGAGCGTAGAAGTAAAGCCTCGCCATCAGTTTATTTGATGGCGAGAATTGACTAAAAAGAAATTATAGTTTCTTTTTTAGTTTTTTTACTTTTTTAGTTAACGCTTTGATTTTTAATTTGATTACTTTTTTCTTAGATAGAGTTTTAGCTTCTTTTTTCTTAGACATGGTTTAGTTCCTTATTATCTATATTTATGTAATAATGATATTAATACGTTGTTACGTAATGACGTCATTGGGATAATAATACAATCCTTAGCATTTATTTTCAAGTTAATTATTTTTTATTTGTTTAACGAATAATATGAGATTAAATGCATACTTATTTAAAGCCTTGATTTTAAGGTGCTTTTTTTGGAGAAATGAATGGAACAATTAGTTATTACAATAGCAGGAATTGGTCAGGTAACATCGGCTTTATTGACTAAACATGGTTTTAAAACAGTGGCTGATATCGCAAATGCCAGTGTTGAAAGTTTATCAGTGGTGTCGGGTTTTGCTAGTGCTAGATCGCTTCAGACGATAAAAAAGGCAAAGGAACTGCTCCAAGCCGCGGATGTCTCAGTATCTAAAGATAAAGAAGTGACTGATTCGGTTGTCAGTAAAGAAAAAGAGGTTACTAAAACACCGATAAAAAATAAAAAAGCAGTAAAAGAAAGCAAAAATAAAGCTGATAAAGTTTCCAAAAATAAGAAAAAAGAAATAAACAGATTAAAGCTAGAAGTGAAAAAATTAGCTAATAAACTTGCTAAATTAAAAGATAAAGAAGCAGTTAAAGATAAAGCGAAAAAAGCTAGCAAAAAAACAATGAAAAAAAAGAAAACGAGTAAAAAAATTAAGAAAAAATAGGGCGTCCCTATAAAGCTTGTTTAGAAACATTTTATGCGTCGTTATTGATTCGATAAGAGTGTTACGCGATGGTGTTATTAGAGAATGCAGGAGTTATTATCCTGCATTCTCTTCAATCAATGCCTTGCTTAAAAGCGTTTCTAATTCCAGCTGGATCTTACACCCCTTGATATGGTTCGGGTATATATTTAATCAAAAAACTCCGCATCATGCTGAACTGCATGAGCTAAGTTGTTTAATTTAGTCGATATTCTTTCTAATTTACCGACAATATCGGTATCTATTCCTGCTTCAATTAATAACTCTAGCTCATCATAATGTTCATCCTGAAGAGAGTGACCAGCATTTTCAACAAGCTCGCGAAACCTGTTAGCTATATTTTTTGCATGTTTATTTTTGTGCATAATTTTATCCTGTTAAAAACTATTTATGGTTCATGGTTAAGTCGTTGCTGTTCTTTGATTCTTTTTCATCTGACGGTGGCTCTTTTTTCTTTGGTTCCCTTAGCTCTTTAGGTACCCATTTAGGATCCTTATCTAATGAATGCTCACCTTTTTCATAAATTGTAGCAGCAGAGCCGACAATCAATTCATCTGGACTTACGACAACATCATTATTTTTGTTTGGATAGTCAAGACCATTCAATATAAATCGCATTGCATTAATTCGAGCTCGTTTTTTACAGTCTGATTTCACTACTGTCCAAGGAGCATCTGCTGTGTCAGAATAAAAGAACATCGCCTCTTTTGCTTCAGTATAGTCTTCCCATTTATCTAGTGAGGCTAAGTCAATAGGACTTAATTTCCACTGTTTTAATGGGTCGTGCTTACGTTTCTGGAAGCGCCTGAATTGCTCATTACGGCTAACTGAGAACCATAATTTATGCAATGTTATACCACTACGTGTCAGCATACGTTCCAACTCTGGAGCCTGACGCATAAATTCAAGGTACTCCCCAGGCTTACAAAAGCCCATTACACGCTCAACACCCGCCCGGTTGTACCAGGACCGATCAAGCATAACAATTTCTCCTTTTGATGGCAGGTGTTTAATGTATCGCTGGAAATACCATTGCCCTTGCTCACTTTCATTCGGCTTTTCAAGTGCAACAACCCTTGCGCCACGAGGGTTTAGATGTTCCATCATTCTTTTAATGGTACCACCTTTGCCTGCCGCATCTCGTCCTTCGAATATGATTAGAATACGCTGTCCTGTCTTTTTTACCCAGCCTTGCATTTTTAAGAACTCAATCTGTAAATCCTTTTTCAATCTTTCATATTCCTCTACCCCCATTTTCTCTTCATAAGGGTAGTTTGCATTTGAAAATATTTTACTCTTACTCAGCTTTGTAACTATTTTAGGCGAAGCCAGACTTTGGTCTTCACGATCTTCAGAAATTCTGGGTAATGTTAATGTTGGTTCTTTATTCATACGGATTCTCCTTATTAATATGTTTCATATTAAAACGCTGCACTCTAATCTCATATGATAGCGCTGATAGATAAAATTACTTTGACATCTATCAATCATTGTAGGAATTTTAGTAATCTAGATCTGGAAAGCAATAAACGAATTCGCATTCTGCCATTGCCTTCTTGAGCAATAAGCGTATTGAAATTAATTGGATCAATTGATCAGATAATTGTTTTTGAGTAATATATTGCATACATTTATGATAATGATAATTATACCCAAACCACTTCAAGATGCGAGTTTCAGGATATCTGAGCGATTCATGATCACAGGTTTTTAGTTCCAGACAAAGCCTAAGTACTTACATCCATGTAAGTAAGGCGTGTGTTTTATTAATGGTTGTTCCCTTAATTATATACACAACGAAGAACATGATTTGCTCAGACATCCCCGTAGGGCTGGTTTAGAAACGTTTTATGCTGCGTTATTGATTTCGACAATAGAACAACTATTATTGTCAATCAATGCCTTGCCTAAAAACGTTTCTAATTCCAGCTGAATCCTGCATCTTGAGATGGTTTGGGTATATAATAGTACTTTTATTCAATACGGAGTTTTATTATGACAGAGTTTACCCCTATATCAGCACTATTAGGTGGCGCATTATTAGGTTTTTCCGCTTTATTATTCTTATTATTAACCGGCCATATCGCTGGTATTTCTTCCATCATTAGCAATTCGTTTAGGGCGTTAAATACTGCTCCGCAATGGCGTTGGAGTTTTTTGCTTGGCTTGGTGTTATCACCGTTAGTGCTGGCATTATTTGATTATCATAATGAGGTAAGTATAGATATTTCTTGGCCCATTATTATTATTGGTGGATTTTTAGTAGGATTTGGTACTTGTCTTGGCTCTGGCTGTACTAGTGGTCACGGTATTTGTGGTATTGGTCGTTTGTCGCCACGCTCAATCACCTCTACTTGTACGTTCATGTTGGTGGCCGTTGTTGTGGTGTTTATTTCACGTCATATATTACATTAGTTTAAATTGAGGATTTTACGATGAAACTATTTATTTCTTTTTTCTGTGGTTTATTATTTGGCACAGGACTTTATATTGCACAAATGATTAACCCAGCAAAAGTGATTAATTTTTTAGATATAGCAGGTAATTGGGATCCAAGTTTAATGTTAGTAATGGGCAGCGGTTTATCAGTATTTGCTTTTGGTTTCTTTTTTGTTATTAATAAGCGAATCAAAAAAGAAGCTAACCCTGTATTTTCTAAGCAATTCTTTATTCCAGAACGTAAAGTAATCGATAAAAATTTAGTGATCGGCGCAGCGCTTTTTGGTGCAGGTTGGGGCTTAACAGGAATTTGTCCAGGGCCCGCGATAGTTAACGTGTTAACATTTGAACCCAAGATATTCGCTTTTATTGCGATGATGTTAATTGGTATGTTTTTCGCTAAATTAAGCTTGAAAGCTACGGGAAGCTGCGATAATAGCTAAACTTTAAATGCTTGCTATAAAAGGGTTAGTCAACAAAGTTTTGTTGCAATAACGCTTTTATAGCAAGTAAATCTACTTTTTTGTCATCTACCTTTAAATAAGCGACTGAGGAGCCACTTTTAGGAGAGTGACTCGGTACGTCATCTTGTACTAGCGTTGCCTCAATGACACCAGGCATATTAATTAATTTCTCAGTAACTTCTTCAGCTTTATTTGCACTATTGATATTGGTAGTAAAGCTATAACTTTTTGATTTGTTCAATTGCTGCATACCAAAACTTAAGAATAACCAAATTAAGCTTACGATTGTCATCACTAAAAATATGCTCTTTTCGCCATAACTGTTTGCTATAAAACCACCAATTATACCACCTACAAATGCGCCTAAGAATTGACTGCTAGAATAAATGCCCATCACACTACCTTTAACGCCAGCAGGGGCAATACGAGATAGTATTGAAGGCATAGTCGCTTCTAAATAATTAAAGGCGGTAAAAAACATGACTAAAGACAGCACTAAACTCCAAAAACCTAACGGCAATATCCATAATGAAAATAATGCCATGCTAAGTAAAGTAATCGCTGCGCTAAACATCTGTTTTTCTCGTTGCTTTTTAATCGCCATAATCATAAAAGGTACCATTAAAAAAAATGAGCCTAATAAAGTGGGTAAATATACTTGCCAATGATCTTCTAGTACTAAACCACTAGCAATAAACTGCTTAGGTAAGGTAATAAAACAAGCAGTTAATGCCATGTGTAAGATAAATATCCCCCAGTTCAAACGAGATAACTGCGGATGACGAATTAAGGTGGAAATTTGTTTTGGTAAAGCAATACTATCGCCGCGAGGGGCTTTATTTACCGAGTATGGCACCATAAACTGAATCATAAACATTGCAATAATAGTTAGGAAGCCAGTAAACCAGAACAAACCACTTAAACCAAAGAGATCAGCAACAATTGGCCCTAAAATCATCGCAAAAGTGAAGGATAAACCAATAAACATGCCGATAGTTGCCATTACTTTCGGACGCTGTTCTTCTCGTGTTAAATCGGCAGCCAAGGCTAAAATAGCACTCGCTATTGCGCCCATGCCTTGAATAGCTCGACCTATTACCACACCATAAATACTGGTAGAAAGCGCGGCAATAATACTACCAATTAAAAACACTACTAAGCCGAATAAAATGACTGGTTTACGACCATACTTATCGGAGAGTATTCCCATAGGAATTTGTAATAATGCTTGCGTTAACCCATAAGCACCAATAGCAAACCCTAACCATAAAGGGCTATAACCTGTTAATTGCTCACCATAAATGGCAAATACTGGGAAAATCATAAATAAACCCAGCATTCGTACACCAAAAACACTGGCTAATGAAAAGGCTGCTTTTTTCTCAATACGGTTTAAACCTGACACACCCATGAACCATCACTTAAGAGTTAGGAAAATAAAAAAGTTAACGCCATTCTACCATGCAATTCATAGCAAAATAAATTAAAAAAACAATTCAGCCACGGTGGCAATAACGACAGCAAAACTTAGGTTAAGCACTAAGCCAGCACGCATCATTTGCTTTTGTGGCACTAAACCAGATGAAAATACAATCGCATTGGGTGGCGTTGCTACGGGTAACATAAAAGCGCAAGAGGCACATAAAGCTATAATTACCGCAATACCTACGGGAGGTAACCCTAGGTCTATTGCAACAGTCATAAAAAGGGGCACTAACAAAGCCGCACTAGCGGTATTGCTTACTAGCTCAGTTAAAAAAACAACAAACACACAAATAATTAACAATACCAACCAAGAATAATCAACAGGTAAGTGACTGCTGATAACGCTTGCTAACCATAAACTAGCCCCCGAGCTTTTTAATAGCGCACTCAAGGTTAAGCCACCACCAAATAGAATTAAAATCCCCCAGTTGGTTTCTTTAATAAACTCATCAAACGGCAAACATTTTGAACCTGTTAATAACACGATAGCCAATACCGCCAACATGGCATCAAAACCTTTGTCAATGCTAAGTACTGTTGACAAAGGTGCGCTGAAAATCCAACCTACTGCGGTTAAAGAAAAGATAGTTATTACCATGCTGCGTTGCCAACTGCGTGCTACTTTCGGTAGGTTGATAGTAACTGTGTCAGGAAATCTGGGCTTAAAAAGAATAAGCAGTACTAAAATCATCAGTGGAAATAACAAAGCAAACATAGGCATACCCCAGCTAAGCCAGTCAGCAAAGCTCAGGTTAGCTGCTGAAGCGGCAATAGCATTAGGCGGACTACCTATTAATGTTGCCATGCCACCTAAATTACCAGAGTATGCAAGCCCTAATAGTACAAAAATAGTTAAATTAGGAAAATCTTTAGCATTATATGAAGATAATAAGCCGAGCGCGATCGGCAGCATTAACGCAATAGTGGCAGTGTTACTGAGCCACATAGACAGTAATGCGGTGGTTAAAAACAATAATAAAATAGCTTTAAAGGGACTTCCCCCTGAAAGAGAAAGCATTTTATTCGCAAAAAGTTGATCTAATTCATATTTTTGTAACGCTGCGGCTAAGGCAAAACCACCCATAAACAAAAAAATAACGGGATTGGCAAAATTTTCAAATGCTTGAGAAGCTGTCAGTAAACCACTAGCCATAGCCAATATGGGAATCAATAGTGCCGTAGTACTTATTGGTAGCGCTTGGCTGATCCACAACCACGCAATGACAACAAATATTCCCATCCCTTGCTGTACCGAGGGCTGAGCATCAATGGTAAAGCTAACTGCAAAAGCCATTATCACAGCGATTAAAATATTTATTATTTGTTTAGTGTTCATGTAGTTAACCTTACCTCTTAACTTTAGCTTACAAGCATTTTATTTATTTTATTCTATTAGCCAAACGAATAAAATAAAAGCGATTAGAGTTGAATTATGTCATAATATTAGACTGTTGTTTTCCCAATAGTTTACTGGATAAAAATGAAAAACATTGAAGTCAGAGGGGCTAGAACCCATAACCTTAAAGATATTTCTGTAACGATTCCTCGTGATAAACTTGTGGTCATTACTGGGCTTTCTGGTTCAGGAAAATCATCACTGGCTTTTGATACCTTATATGCGGAAGGGCAGCGCCGTTACGTTGAATCACTTTCTGCCTATGCACGTCAATTTTTATCGTTAATGGAAAAACCTGATGTTGACCACATTGAAGGTTTATCGCCAGCTATTTCTATCGAGCAAAAATCTACCTCGCATAACCCTCGTTCAACGGTGGGTACTATTACCGAAATTTACGATTATCTGCGCTTGTTATACGCCCGTGTTGGTGAACCACGTTGTCCTACGCACAAACAGCCCTTAGCCGCGCAAACAGTATCGCAAATGGTTGATAACGTTTTAGCACTTGAAGAGGGCACTAAAATAATGTTACTCGCGCCAGTGCTGCAAAATCGTAAAGGTGAACACGTCAAGCTGTTAGATAACCTTGCTGCCCAAGGTTTCATTCGTGCACGTATTGACGGTGAAGTGTGCGACTTATCTGATCCACCACCATTAGAATTACACAAAAAGCATACTATTGAAGTCGTGGTTGATCGCTTAAAAGTGCGTCCTGACATTCAATTACGGTTATCTGAATCGTTTGAAACCACGTTAGGGTTAGCGGCTGGTACTGCCAAAGTAGCCTTTATGGATGAGCCTAATCGAGAAGAACTACTGTTCTCAGCTAATTTTGCTTGCCCACAATGTGGTTATAGTATGCAAGAATTAGAGCCGCGCTTATTTTCATTTAATAACCCCGCAGGCGCGTGTCAAACCTGTGATGGTTTAGGTATTGAGCAATTCTTTGATAAAAGCCGCGTGATCACTAATGAAGAATTAAGCTTATCTGGCGGTGCAATTCGTGGTTGGGATAAGCGCAATTTTTATTATTTTCAAATGCTACAATCGCTTGCTGCACACTACAGTTTCCCCTTAAATAAACCCTTTAAAAGCCTAACCAAAGAAGTACAAAAAATTGTACTTTATGGCAGCGGTGAACAAGAAATTGAATTTAAATATATGAATGATCGCGGCGATGTGGTGCTGCGAAAACATGCTTTTGAAGGCATATTAAATAATATGCAGCGCCGTTATAAAGAAACAGAATCGAATGCCGTGCGCGACGAACTGGCTAAATATTTAAATAGCCAACATTGTCCCGACTGTAACGGCAGTCGTTTACGCTTAGAGGCGCGTAATGTTTTTATAGCTGACACGCCATTGCCTGTTGTTGCTGAATATGCCATTGCTGATGCGCTCGCTTTCTTCCAAGGTTTAGAATTAACGGGGCAAAAAGGACAAGTCGCTGAGAATATATTAAAAGAAATTAACGAACGCTTAGGTTTTTTAGTGAATGTTGGTTTGAATTACTTAAACCTATCACGCGGCGCTAATACCCTTTCGGGCGGTGAAGCGCAGCGTATTCGTTTAGCTAGCCAAATTGGTGCAGGTTTGGTTGGTGTTATGTATGTGCTTGACGAACCCTCTATTGGTTTGCATCAACGCGACAACGAACGCTTACTCAAAACGCTGATCCACTTACGTGATTTAGGCAACACCGTTATTGTGGTAGAACATGATGAAGACGCTATTCGTGCAGCCGATTTTGTCATTGATATTGGCCCAGGTGCGGGAATACATGGCGGTGAAATAATCGCCCAAGGCACGGTAGATGACATATTAAAGTGTAAGGACTCACTTACGGGAAAGTATCTGTCTGGCGTTGAAAAAATTGAAATTCCTGACAAACGGCATCCCTTTGACAAGAAAAACGTTGTCGAACTAAAAGGGGCAACAGGTAATAATTTAAAAAATGTTGACTTGATTATTCCTAACGGTTTAATGACATGTATCACTGGGGTTTCTGGCTCAGGAAAATCAACATTAATTAATGACACGTTATACAAGCTAGCTCATATTGAACTTAATGGCGCAACGGTAGATGAGCCTGCACCGTATAAATCTATTTCAGGCTTAGAGCACCTTGATAAAGTGATTGAAATTGATCAAAGCCCTATTGGCAGAACACCACGTTCAAACCCAGCTACTTACACGGGTATTTTTACGGCTGTTCGTGATATTTTTGCCGCCACACAAGAATCGCGTTCTCGCGGTTACAAACCTGGCCGTTTCAGTTTTAATGTGAAAGGCGGTCGCTGTGAAGCTTGCCAAGGTGATGGTTTAATTAAAGTAGAAATGCACTTTCTGCCTGATGTTTATGTGCCTTGTGATGTGTGTAAATCTAAACGCTACAATCGTGAAACTTTAGAAGTACAATATAAAGGTAAAAATATTCATCAAGTATTAGACATGACCATTGAAGACGCCTTTGAGTTTTTTAATGCGATTCCTGCGGTTAAACGTAAACTACAAACACTGCTTGATGTCGGCTTGGGTTATATAAAACTAGGACAGTCTGCCACTACCCTTTCTGGTGGTGAAGCACAGCGCGTTAAATTATCAAAAGAATTATCAAAACGTGATACCGGCAAAACCTTATATATTTTAGACGAACCAACTACTGGCTTACATTTTCACGATATTAAGCAGTTATTGCACGTTATTCATCGCCTACGCGATCATGGCAATACTATTGTGGTGATTGAGCATAACTTAGATGTGATAAAAACCGCTGACTGGATTATCGATCTTGGCCCAGAAGGAGGCTCTGGTGGAGGTGAAATTTTAGTAACGGGTACGCCTGAGCAAGTGGCTAAGCATCCAACCTCACACACGGCACGTTTTTTAAAAGCGTTAGTCTAAGGGATAAATAGTTATTTTTTTGGTGCTTTGGCTAAAACAGCGACTAATAATTGCCAATATTGTGCAACCGTAGCAATTTCAATTTTTTCATCAGGTGAATGAGGATACTTAATCGTTGGTCCAATGGAAACCATATCCCAATGAGGGTAGGGTGCTTTAAACAGACCACACTCTAACCCTGCATGAATCACCATTATTGCAGGTTTTTTATCAAATAACGCTTGATAAGTATCGCTAACGATTTTCATAATGGCTGAGCTTGGGTTGGGTTTCCAGCCAGGATACGCACCGCTGAATTCAATGTTTGCACTGGCTAATTCAAATACTGATTGCACCGTGCGTTGTATTTCTAATATACCGTCATCATGTAGGCTGCGAATTAATACTAAGGCGGTAAGTTTTGTACCACGAGTATGGATAACACCAAGGTTTAATGAGCTTTCGACAATACCGTCAATATCATCACTCATGCGCATTACGCCATTAGGGCAAGCATTTAGTCCACGTAAAATATCATTTTGAGTTGCTTTGCACCAGCATTGCTCAAAGTCTTCAGGCGAAATTAATAACATGTCGATATCAGTTTCTATGACACCTAAGTTGCTTTGAATAGTTGATAAGTATTGCGCTAAAGCTACTTTTAGTGGAGCTACTTGCTCTTTTGAAACGACAAAACTAGCATTAGCTTCGCGCGGAATAGCATTGCGCAAACTGCCGCCATTGAATTCGGTTAATCGAATATCAAAGGTATTGCTAGCATCAAGTAAAAAGCGAATTAATAGTTTATTAGCATTAGCGCGACCAGTATCAATATCAACACCTGAATGGCCGCCTTTTAAACCTGAAATAGACAGGTTAAAGGCTTGGCTTTCAGCAGGTACATCTTCAAAATGCAACGTAAAAGTTGCTGTCCCGTCAATACCGCCGGCACAGCCCATATACACTTCGCCTTCTTGTTCTGAATCGGTATTAATTAGAATGTCACCGTCTAACCAGCCAGCCTCTAAACCAAAAGCACCACCCATACCCGCTTCTTCATCAATAGTCACCAATACTTCTAATGGCCCGTGAGGAATATCATCACTGACTAATACGGCTAGGGCTGAAGCTAAACCAACACCGTTATCAGCGCCTAATGTGGTACCTTCTGCGGTTACCCAACCACCTGTGTCATCTAAATCATCAGAGTTACTTGAATCACCTTTGTTACCTAAGTTAATAATGTAAGGTTTGATGGCATCGGTGATAAAGTTGTGGTCAGTATCATTATTTTTTTGAGGCACCATATCCATGTGCGCTTGCAAAATAATACCTTTTCTATCTTCCATACCCTTGGTGGCTGGTTTTTTAATAAAGAGATTGCCAATAGCATCTTCTTTAATGCCCAAACCAAGATCTTTTGCCCAAGCTTGTATCCACAGTGAAATTTTTTGTTCATGCTTAGATGGATGAGGAATACTACAAATTTTCTCAAATAATTGCCATAAACTACTTGGCTTAAGTTGTGATAATGTACCCATGATGATTCCTTTGGAAAGCATTAAGTTAGAAGTAACAAGCTATAACTGTCATTTTTTAACGTTTATCGCGTCTTTATTTATCAGCCATTAAAAACTGCCATTGTTCATTAAAATTATCACTAGGTTTTTTATCGAAACCAGAACGTACATACTGACTTATTTTACCCTCAGCAAAAGAAACTAAAATATTGGCTAATGCTTGTTCGCTGATGGTGAATGTTTTATTTTCGCGTAATTTTCGTTCACGTAAAATTTGTTTGAACTGAGACTCTAACTTTTCAAAAAACTGGTGGACACGCGTTCGCAATCGTTCATTTTCACCCATTAAAGCATCACCTGATAATATGCGACACATACCAGGATTACGCTCAGAAAAAACCAATAAAACATGTAATATATGATGACAACGCACCAAGGCTTCTTTGTGATCGGTCAATATTAAATTAATACGTGAAAAAATGGATTCTTCAATAAAATCAATTAAACCTTCAAACATACGCGCTTTTGATGGAAAATGTCGATATAAAGCGGCTTCTGACACGCCTACTTCAGCGGCTAGTTTTGCGGTAGTAATGCGCTGCCCGGGGCATGATTGCAACATAAGTGCTAAGCATTCTAA
>Ga0209081_1000385_pt1 | contig 26645 bp, 19 predicted proteins | sample GOMGulsemesocosm_4_FD_184636 | JGI IMG/M metagenome (GOLD analysis project Ga0209081, IMG submission 184636) | Methane-oxidizing microbial communities from mesocosms in the Gulf of Mexico - GOM15B Gulf of Mexico (SPAdes) (version 2) | ecosystem: Environmental > Aquatic > Marine > Cold seeps... | reverse complement strand
GATTTGGCCTGCTTTCACTAAGGCGCAAAAGATTAATATCCAAAGATGAGTTTAAGAATAGAGGTTTCCTCTTGTTTGTTATAGGAAAAAAATTCCGAATGGATCGGGATTAGGTGTTTTTAGTAGCTCAAAATCGACTACTACCTGCAGAATGAATTGGCATTTTTACCTTGTTATTTGTACTAAATAATACACCTAAGAAAGTCTCCAATAAAACTATAGCATCACAGTATTCAACACCCCAGTATTTGGTTTATGGGGATCAACCCATTCTAGATAACCCGATTGTTGCTTAAATATGCTAGAAGCTTACCAAAACGTTCAAGTTTTAGGGGCGCCACCACGTGGCTCGCCTAAAGGAGAATAGCACCCTATCAAAATGACTTTCTCCCAAGATAAATATCCCAAATACAATTAACCTATAGTCAAAGTCCATTAGCACAGAGGATCCCTATGGCTATGTCACTAAATAGAATAGACCTGAAAAAAGAATATAAGGTCATATCTAAAATAATTGAATTTATGCCAGAAGGCATGATTATTACCGATACTAAATTTCATATCCAGATGGTTAACCCTGCCTTTACTTTATTAAGTGGCTTTCAAAATGATGAGCTTATTAATAAGCATATAAAAGTAACCTCAACAAAATGGTACAACAAAAGTTTTTATCGTGATATATGGAATGAAGTAAAAGATAAAGGTCACTGGCAAGGTGAAATAAGAAGTAAGAGTAAGCATGGGCATATTTACTTAGCTTGGTTACAAGTTGTAGCTATTACTGATGATGACAACAAAATAACTCACTATATGGGAATGGTGCATGATGTAACGAAAAAAAAAGAGGAAGAAAATAAATTATTTAATTTAGCTAATTTTGACCCATTAACTGGTTTAGCAAATAGAACATTTGTTGAACTCAAGTTTAATGAAGCCATTAAAAAATCAGCATCACAAAATACCTCTCTTACTCTCTACTTTATAGATCTTGATCGCTTCAAGCCGATTAATGACAGCTTTGGGCATAAAGCAGGCGACTTATTATTAAAAGCCGTTGCAAACAGGTTAAATAATGCAACACGTGAAACTGACCTTGTCGCTCGTATTGGTGGGGACGAATTTATCATTTTAGTAGAAAATTTAACGCACGATCAGAGCTACCGAAAAGCAAGAAAAATATCATTATCGATCTCTCACCCTTACCTCATTGATAATAACGAAGTATACATTGGCTCATGCATTGGAATTAGCACATTTCCTGATGATGGCAATGATATGGAAACATTAATGGGAAAGGCTGATGCCGCAATGTACAGTGTTAAAAAAAATGGCAAAGATGGTTTTAGCTTCTTCTCTACTGAAATGCAGCGTAATGCTGTTAAGCGGTACAGTATAGAAAGTGAATTACGCCATGCTATTGAAAGAAATGAACTACACCTTAAATACCAACCACAAATTAATTTATTCACAGGAAAGATTATTGGCGCAGAGGCTCTTTTAAGGTGGGACTCTAAAAAACTAGGTTCTATTTCACCGGTTGAATTTATTCCTATTGCAGAAGAAACGGGGTTAATTATTCCAATCGGCACATGGGTACTTGAAGAAGCGATTCAACAAAGAAAAAAATGGAACCAACTCGTTTTATCAGAGTTTAAATTAGCAATTAACTTATCCGTTCAACAACTTTATGTTAATGATATTGCCAAACAAACACTCTCAATAGCTCGGCTTGCCGGTGTCTCAACTAAGCAAATTTGTATTGAAATAACTGAAAGTATCTTAATGGCCGATCCAGATAAGGCTGCTAATGTGCTGTTAGAATTCAAAGATATGTCTTTTAGTATTGCACTTGATGATTTTGGTACGGGCTATTCTTCATTAGCTTATTTACGTGAATTTCAGATTGATAAATTGAAAATTGACAAGTCTTTTGTGGACAATATCCCTGGGGATAAAGATAGCGAAGCCATTATTGAATCAATTATTGTAATGAGTAACAAAATGGGGCTATCCATCATTGCCGAAGGGGTAGAAACACTAGAACAAGTTCAGTTTTTACAACAATATGACTGCGAAGAATTGCAAGGCTATTACTCCTATAAGCCACTCTCCGTCAAAGAATTTGAGAATACGATCATGCACCACGATGGATTTTGTCCCAAAATTTCAACCAGCCCTAGCGCACTAAGGCCATGATAATAAAATATTTTTTTATCGCCTATTGAGATTAACCGAGGTATTTTTGGGCAACTAACATGGAGGTTTGAATGAAATATTTTCATACAAACCTAAGAAAATTATTTTTCTGGTGTTTTTTGATTTATAGCTTATCTACTATTAGCAACCCTGTGTATTCAGATAAAAAAGACACGTCACTACAAGGTATTAGAGCTTTATTATCAGTCAGTCTTGCTAAATTTACTAGCTGGCCAAATGCAGAATTTATAAATTCAAACATCACTTTTTGTATTGTTGGTGACAATATTATTAACACTGCATTTAATGGCCTTAATAACAAAGCAATTAATGGTAAATATATTATTATTAGCAACCGCTCTCAGTTACGAAATTTATCTGGCTGCCATTTACTTTTTATTACAAAAATACCTAGTACCACCCTACAACAAATATTATTGGAAATAAAAGGTAAACCTATTTTAACAATCAGTAACTCTATTGCTTTCCTTAAAGCGGGCGGCATGGTTGCACTAGTACATAAAAATGGAAAAATGCAGTTAAATATTAATTTATCAAGCGTAAAAAATTCAGGACTTACTATCAGTTCTCAAATTTTAAAACTGGCTACTATTTTTGAGGCTAACCACTCTAATAAATAAGAGAAACACTATGTTTAAATTTTCTGAATTATCAATTAAAATAAAATTACGTTTTATTTTAAGCATGTGCATACTCTTAATGCTCTTCACTTCCAGTAGCATTTTATTAATCAACTCCTATATTTCTAACAAATCAATTCTAACGGATGAAGTGAACGCACTTGCTGAGATAGTGAGTTTGGCCGTAGTTCCTTCTGTTATTTTTGATAATCGCAAGGAGGCTAATCAAACATTAAAAAGACTCAAAGCACATAACAACATTGTTTTTACTGAGATTATACTAAAAGATCAACAACAGTTTGCCCACTATCAAAAAAAAGATATAAAACAGTCTATCCCTTTATTTCCTTCTTATAAAAACTGTAAAAATACACTCTTTAGCCTTCACTTTTTATTCCTTTGTAAACCTTTAATTTTTGACAATATTAACTATGGTCAAATACATTTCAGTATTACCCTCTACCCAACCTATATTAGAGTTATTAAAGAATTATCCTTTTCTATTCTAGGCTTATTCCTTGCTTCAAGCTTTATATTTCTGCTGATGGAACGTTTTTCTACCCGATTAACAAGGCCAATATTAGAGCTACTTTACATCACTGAATCAGTGACACAGGAAGGTGAATATGATCAACGCGTCACCATTAATTCAAGTGATGAAATTGGTCGTCTAGGGAGTTCATTTAACAAAATGCTCAGTAGGATTCAATTTTGGAATGACTCAATTCACAGACAAAAAGACACCTTAGAGGAGCAAGTAAATCTAAGAACAACGGCACTACTTGATGCGAAAGATAACGCTTTAATTCTGGCAAAAAAGGCACAACAAGCGAACAAAGCTAAATCCGATTTTTTATCCATCATGAGTCATGAAATTCGAACGCCACTTAATGCAATTATTGGTTTCTCTGATTTATTAAAAGAGAGTCAATTAAACCAAGAACAAACTGAGTTTATATCCATTATTAACCAATCTGGTAGCGATTTGCTTAATCAAATTGATGATATTCTTGATTTTTCTAAGATTGAAGCGGGAAGAATGGAAAAAGATCTTATTTGGTTTGATCTCTTTGATCTTTTAATATCTGTTCTTTCCAGCAACCGTCATGCGAGCAGTAAAAAATCACTCTTATTGGAACATCATATTGCATCGGATTTACCACGCTTTATTTATGGTGACCCGCAAAAAATAAGACAAATTTTATATAATCTATTAAGTAATGCGATTAAATTCACGGAGCATGGCTCTGTCACGCTGCAAGTAAGCCATGAAACATCAGGAACAGATAGCGCTAATTTTTTCTTTTCTATTATCGATACGGGTATTGGTATCAATGATAAACAACAAGTGACCTTATTTAGCCCTTTTACTCAAACAGATTCTTCCACCACTAGAATATATGGCGGAACAGGGTTAGGGCTAGCAATTTCAAAAAATATGGCCACAATTTTAGGCGGTAATATAACCCTTTATAGTACTCAAGGTGAAGGGACAGAATTTAAAGTCACATTACCACTATCTCTACGACCAAATACAAACCACCAAGTAAAAAAAGAACCATCAATAGCGCTATTCACTAATACAAAATGTCCGGGCTTAAAACAGCAATTAAATCAACTAGGTTATAAATTAGATTTAATTGATGAAAAGCAACAGCATTTACTTAAAGCACAACCCCATTTATTAGCGCACTATGCACTATTACTTTTTACCGAAGAAACACTGGTGCAAGCAAGATTTTGGGATCAGGAAATAACAGATCATCCTCTGGTTGCCTATGCAATTTTCCATTGTGCAAAGAAATCTATTAAAGATCAATTACTCAATCTACCTATTATTTTTGTTGATAAGGATATTTTGCACCTTCTTGATCAACTTAACGGCATCTTTAATCATACAGACAACTTAACCAAGTCAGACCATAACCTGTTCAAACACAATATATTATTAGTGGAAGATAACCCAGTTAATCTACTAATGGCACAAAATGTTCTTAAAAAAATAGGTTTTAAGTGCACCTCCGTAACGAATGGTCAACAAGCTTTAGATTTATATCAAACTCACTCTTTTTCCTTAATTTTAATGGATTGCCAAATGCCCATTATGGATGGGTTTAAAGCTACTCAAGAAATACGGAAGCTAGAAAAAACCACTCATCACCACACACCTATTATTGCTTTAACAGCGAATGCATTTAAAGATGATCAAGCAAAATGCCTAGCCTCAGGTATGGATGGTTTTTTAAGTAAACCTTTTAAAAAACTGCGCTTACTTGAGGTTATCTCACCATGGCTAAAAAAAGATAAGGACTTGGATTTGGCAAAACCTGAAAACACAGAGTCTTGTCTAGATAAAACACTATTAAAAGAATTAATAGAAATGGACGAGCCAGGTTCAAATAAATTTATTCGCGAAATGTCTTCGACTTATTTTTTTAATGCTAAACAGCTTATCCAAGAAATTGAAGAAGCGTTTATAAAAAAGTCTACCGAGAATTTAAGAAAGTGTGCACATCAATTAAAATCAAGCAGTATGAATATTGCTGCAAAAAAACTCTCTGATCTCTTCCTTCAATTTGAAACATTAGCGAAACAAGATGATCTACAAGCACTCATTAATCTTTGGCCTAGTATTACTGAAGAATATAGGCGTGTTAATAATGCTTACCATAAACTACTTGAATAAATAGGTATATACAATGATAAAAGTTAAAAATTATACTATTCTAATTATTGATGATGACCCTATTTTATGCTTGCTAGCCAATAAAAAATTAACCGCTAACGGCTACAATGTTATAACTGCAAATACAGGGGATGAAGGAATTAAGTTAACACTTAAGAATTTTCCTGACATAATCTTATTAGACTATGAACTGCCCGACATGACCGGTGTTGAGGTTTGTAACTATTTACGAAATTATGCCCCCCCCATTGAACAGCCCATCCTATTTATTACAGGAAAAAATGATTACCAATCTATTCAAAATGCTTATCAAGCAGGCGCAACTGACTTTTCCAGTAAGCCTATTAACTGGGTATTACTAAATTATCGGATACAATATATTTTGCGTGGTTACGAAATTAATTTATCACTCATTTCTAGTGAAAATAGGTTAAAGAAAGCGCAAAAAATAGCTAAAATTGCAAACTGGGACTATAACTCAGTAGATCAATCATTTTCTTGGTCTAATACTATTTATTGCATTTTAGAAAGTCCAACTAGGCAACTACAGATTTCTACTTTAGCTCAACTTTTAGACAGAATTCCAAAAAAAGAAGTTGAGCTGGTAAAAAAACGACTCGAAGCCTGTATAAACCAACAGAAAAATTTTGAGATAGAACATCATATTTATACTGAGAAAGGTGAGCTAAAAATTATTTCTCATTTAGGCTGCGTTATAAAAAACGCAGCCAATAAGGTCATTGATTGTATCGGAACAATTCAAGACATCACTGAACGCCGCAAATCAGAAGATAAGATTAGAGATCTCGCTTATTACGATTCACTAACAGGGTTAATGAATCGGGAGTCTTTTTTAACCGTTCTTGATCAAATTTTAGTGACGAATAAACGCTATAACCTACTTTCTGCTCTACTTTTTATAGATTTAGATGACTTCAAACGTATTAATGATACCTTAGGGCATGACATCGGAGACTTGTTACTTTGTGAAGTTGCCACTCGGCTTCATGATTGTGTGCGTACTGCAGAACAAGAAAAAGAATTTAAAACAGCAAGCCATCGTAGAATAAATAATCTTTTGAACGATAAAGTTTTCCGTGTTAATACGCTGGATATCAACCGCTTTGACTTAGGTCGTCTAGGTGGTGATGAATTTACTGTCTTTTTATCAGATATTATTAATGAAGCCGCCGCAGGAAAAATTGCTGAACGCCTATTAAAGTCACTTGAAAAACCTTTTCACTTAGGTAGCCACGAAATATTTGTCTCTTTTAGTATCGGTATTGCTATATCACCACATGATGGCACTACCATGAAAAGCTTGCTTAAAAATTCTGATACCGCTATGTATAGTGCAAAGCATCATGGTAAAAACAACTATCAATTTTATACCCAAGCAATGAATGAGCAAGCAATATACCGACTTGAACTTGAAGGCGACTTAAGAAATGCTATAGCCGATAATGAGCTATCTCTCGTCTACCACCCTCAAGTATGCTTACAATCAGGGGATATTATTGGTGCAGAAGCCTTAATGCGTTGGAAACATAAAACTAAAGGATTTATTTCTCCAAGTGAATTTATTCCTTTAGCCGAGGAAACCGGACAAATATTACAAATAGGTGATTGGCTATTCGAGCAATTTGCTAAAAACCTACGGCAGTGGCACCAACAAAGGCTGCTTCCAAAGAATTTTAAACTGACCTTGAATATAAGCACCTTACAATTTAATCAAAAAAATATTTTACATACCATTGCACGCTACTTTCCTGATAAATCATTAAACCATCATATTAATTTTGAACTGACAGAGCCTGTCTTAATGAAAAATGCGGCAGCTAATTTAGCAACATTAAATACCTTAGCTGATCATAATATCGCCTTATCGATTGATGATTTTGGCACAGGGTATTCATCGCTCAGCTACTTACACCACTTTCCTATTGATACGATAAAAATAGACCGTTCATTGATTTTTGATATGCAAATTAATGAACCCGCTGAAATCGTTACTGCCATTATAGCGCTGGCTCATGAGATGAATATTAGCATTATTGCAGAAGGGATAGAGCAACAGTGGCAAGCAGAGTTTTTATTACAAGAAGGCTGTGAAATTGGGCAAGGATTTCTATTTTACAGACCGCTAAGTACTCATCACTTTTCAAGCCTTCTACAACTCATAGCTAGCAACATAACGTCACCTAACGACAGTCTACGAGGGGATAGCTGTTGGCGGCTAAATAAAGACTGTAATATTGCAGCTCCCCCCAATTAGACCCTTTACATGCATCTGAAAACAAGCCCGCACGACTCCGTAGGGATTACTTTTTTCAAAACCATCTTTTTAGCTAATGCTCTTTTTTAACTACGCGTTAAGGGGATATAAATTTCAACTCGTGTCCCTTTTTGATTTTCACCCGGTACTATGCTCCACTCACCCTTTAACGATAAAACTCGCTCCTTCATCCCCAGCAAACCAATTCCATTCGAGATAGATTGACTATCTATGCCTCCTACCCCATCGTCTAAAATAGTTAACTGAATACCGCTTGTATTATCGACAACCACCCGCTGAAGTACCACTGTTACGTTTTTCGCTTGTGCATACTTAGTAATATTCGTTAATGCTTCCTGTACTGCTCGATACAATGTAACAGTCAGCTCTTCACAAAGATCCAAAGGCTTATTTCCGGATAACTTAATTTCATCAATATCAATCTGAGAGACCACAGTAGTTTCAGGATTGGAATCTTGCCAATCATTTAAAAGCTCTTTCAAGGCAGGTTCTAAACCTATTTGGTCTAAAGTAGCTGTTCTAATTTTTCTTGTTGTTAAGCGCAGCCTAGTAATTGCATCAACTGATAGTTTTTCGATTTTTTCAAGCATGTTTTTAATAGTGTCTTTATTGCTCTCGTCTTTATTTAAACTCAGTAAATGAGTGGAATTTATCCTAATTCCCGTAATCAGCTGGCCTAACTCATCATGTAATTCTTGGGCTAAATATTTACGTTCTTTTTCTTGCGCGTGAATAATACCTAAAGTCAGTAGGTTGTTTTGATCTAATAATTTTGATTTTTCTTTAACCAGGCGGCTCAGCGCAATAAAATTTTGAGTATTTTCTTTCTCAATATTATGTCGGTGCTGTACCAAATAAAATATCTCAGCAATCATTCGCAATAACTTAACATCCTCCTCACGCCAATTTCTTGCCTTTATTGTTCTATCAAACCCAAAAAAACCAATAATATTATTATCTCCAAAAATAGGAACCAAGAGTGCTGAAAGCACCCCTTGCCTTCTCAATTCTTGCTGTTCTGCTTGTGCTTCTAATGGTAAATTATCAACACTATCAATTCTTACAAGCTGCTTATTTAAAAGCTGACTCATTATCCAAGAGTATTCATCAACTTGCATATTTTGTAATGAATCTCGCATAATAGCTACTCCACTAGCACACCACTCATGCGTATTAGATATCAGTGATTTGTGATTTGTGAAATTAAATACATAACTGCGCTCAACATCAAGCTCTCGCCCCATAACTTGTAAGAAATCATTAATGACTTCATCAAAATTCGTTACGCTAGATTCTAGCGCTTTGATAGAAAACTTAGATATAATTGACTCTATTCTTAGCCGTCTGGTTAATGCTACTTGAGCCCTTTCATACCCAGTTATATCATTCAGATGGGCTACATAGTGCACTACCTGATCTTTTGTGTTCTTAATTTCCCTAATAGTAAGCGATGCAATAAATTCCATACCGCTTTTATCTTTATTAACAACCCTTCCGGACCATCTCCCCATCTGATCAATTTGATGCCACATAGATAAGTAAAAATCCGAATTTTGTTTACCACTTTTTAAGATTGAAACCGGCTTGCCTAGCACCTCTTTCCTGCTATACCCTGTAATGCTAGTGAATGCATCATTAACATTTATAATGTCTAGGTCTGTATTTGTAATAATAATAGCTTCTGTTGTTTTAAAGGCTTCTTTTGTAATATTAAGCTGTGCTGTCAGTTCTTCTTTTAACAGTATTTCAGTACCTAGTGCTTGAGTTTTTAACTTCAGCAACTGTTCTTGCTTTTGTTTTTCAACTAAAGTGTATTTCTGAATCCTATTTTGTTCTTCTTGCTCTAACTGAACCTTTCTTAAGTAAAAGAGTAAATAAATCACCTGTACTATAACGTAGCATAAAATAATTAATTTTATAACTAGGAATACAATGGCTTCACGTAATTCAGCTTCTTTAGTATGGTCATTCAACGCCTGGTATTTATTACCTTCTATCTTTAGAGTCGCCAGCCCCTTTATCATTTCAGTATCATCAATTCTGACAATAAAATCTATTTTTTTAATCGTTAGTGGGTTAGGGGCATTAGTGTTATTTTTTGCAAGAACACTATTAACTTGATACTGATCCATAACTTTCCTAATCATTATCAAAGCTGTTTTTTCATCATCATTTAACTGAAGTAACTGATATGCAGCTAAAGTAAGGTAAATTTCATTAATTTCAGTTTCAATCCCATCATAATATTGGTCCTCACTACGAATAATATAATTTTTAAAATGGTGTATAAATCCGCCAAATCCAAGCTGTGTAGACAGTGTAACAAATAAACTATATCTAGAATCTATCTTTAGCTGACTTTCTTTAACAGCAGCATCTAAGTTAGTAAGTCGATACGTTTCAACAAAATAACTTACGGTAAGGATAAATAGGTTTATTAGTATTACTGCAGCTATTTTTTTTAATTTGAAGTTATTCTTAACTAGACCATTCATTAATACTTCCCTAGGAAAATAAAACACAACTACGGCTAACTTTTCCTAACTTAACCTGTGGTGCATTTAGGAAATATGTAGGCTACTCATCCCTCATTGAGGGGTTATCATTATTTTTCGAGAATAATTGATAATAACATTTATAGCAAAATATTAATGATGTTGCACGAAATTAAATAAAAAGAGTGAATATCACTAAATCTTGCAGCAGAAATACTCGGCATTTATTCAAAACATTTTTTATTTAAACAGTTACCTGAAAAAGTATTAGGACTAATAAAATTCTCATTTTATAATTAAAAAGTTTTGGCATTAATCTCTAAATTAGAAGAAATAAGCAGACAATGGTAAATTTATTAGCTTCAGAAAATGATATTTTTTATTATCTGAAGCATGTCTATTTAAGTTTGTAAGATGGGCGTGGAAAATAGAAATAAAATGTGTCAGGGTAGGGTAGGAAATAAAATTAATAGATAATGTAAATAATTCTGCATTTATTTCCTAAATGCACCACGGGTTAATATAATTCGGAAACCTTAATAAGTTTATGCTGAAGTGCCATATGAACTAATTCAACAGTACTTTTTAACTCTAATTTTTGCTTTATCTGACTTATATAATTGGCGATTGTTTTTTCTGCCAAAAAAAGCAGCTCAGAAATTTCATGAGAGCTTTTCCCTTCTGCCACTAAACAAAATATATTAAACTCCCTTTCTGACAGAGATGAAATTGAACTTTGTTTTCCCCTTATATTTTTATAGACTAATTTTTGAGCAAGGCATGATGAGACATAAATCCCCCCTTTAGCAACTTCTTTTATCGCGTTAATTAATTCTGATAAAGAACAACTTTTGGTTACATAACCTGATGCCCCTACTTCTAATGCCCGGCTTACTAGCTCAAGGTTATCATGAATAGAGAAAATAATAATTTTTGCATTTTCATTGTCTTGTAAAATATGCGGTATAGAATCCGTCCCTGCTGCACCAGGCATAGACATATCCATTATCAATATATCGGGTGACAATTTTTTATATAACGCTCTCGCCATTTTTGCATCTTTAGCCATCCCAATAACACTCATTCCTTCTACTGTTAAAACTGCTTCTACACCCTCTCTAATAGCAGCATGATCATCGGCTAATAAAATTTTTAACATTTTCTGTTCCTCCATGTACTACTTAATGACACATTATTAATAACTAACTATTAACTTCTATTTATATTTCACTATTAAAGCAAATATTTATTCGCCTTTTTAATAAAGCTATTTATCTCAAAGGGTTTAACAATATAATCAACAAAACCAGCCTGCTTGGCTTTTTCAAAATCTTCAGTTAATGCACTAGCACTAATTGCAATAACGGGGATATTAACTAATTCAGCATCATCTTCCATTAGCTTTTTTGCTTGAACTCCTGAGATACCCGGTAAATGTATATCCATTAATATAAGGTCTGGTTGGTGCGCTTTAGCTAATTCTAAGCCCAAGCTTGCAGTAGGTGCATAAAAAAAATGGCAATTGGTATAGCGCGATAAAAGCCTATCAACCAGTTTTAAGTTTGCTGGGTTATCTTCAATATATAAAATACTTTTATTTCCTATATTGTTTAATCTTACCGGCTCTCTATTTTTATTAATTACCTCTCTTTTTCTTACACTTTCTTTTCCCAAAGGCAATGAAACCCAAAAACAACTACCCACCCCAAGCTGAGATGAAACACCAAGCTCTCCGTGCATTAATTGCACCATTTGTTTAGCAATAGTCAGCCCAATTCCCGTTCCTTCTGTTTGTGTAATTTCAGCCCCTAATCTTTCAAAGGGAATAAACAAATCTTGTAACTTTTCTTCTGCAATTCCTGATCCTTTGTCTTCCACTTCAATAACACCCTGCCCCAACCTGTTAATATAAAAACTTATACTAACTACTCCACCAGCCCCCCCATACTTAATTCCATTTGAAACAAAGTTTAAAAGCACTTGTTTTAAGCGAACTCTATCGCCTTGCACATAAAGATCAGACTTAAGGCTATTAGTTAGCTTAACCCCATAATTTTCAGCAATCGGTACGGCTAACAGACAAACATCACTGACTAATTCACTAATATTAATGTCTTCAAGTGAAATAGAGACTCGGCCTGCTTCGATTCGAGAAAGGTCCAAAATTTCATTCATAAGGGTTAGTAAGTGTGTACTTGCTTTTGTGATCTCATTTAAATTATCTTGCTGCTCTACAGTTAAAGAGGATTCATCATCCGCATCCATCAGTTGAGAAAAACCCATAATTGCATTCATTGGGGTACGCAACTCATGACTCATCCTTGATAAAAACTCTGATTTTGCCTTATTTTCTCGTTCGGCTTCTTCTTTTGCTTTGTATGAATCATCGACTAATTTTTCACGTTCCGTCACATCATTTGCAAAGGCAACAAATACATTTTTTTCTGCATATTGCATTTTTTTAATTTTTAATTCTAGCAAATAATGCTCTGTATTTTTACACTGTAGTTGAGCCTGAAAGCTAACGCTTTTCTCATCACCGCTAAGTAAAGGTGCTAATACGCGGGCAAGAGATTTCTTATCAAATTCATGTAGGACATCAAAACAATACATTGACCTTAATTGCTCTTTTTCATAGCCCCAACTATTAAGTACTAACTCATTCATTTCAATGAACTGTAGTTTTTCGCAATCAAAAATAAAAATTTCATCTAATGAGTGCTTTACAATAAAACCTAAACTAGCTTCTTTAAATTCAACTTTTTTTCGCTGAGTTATATCTTGTAAAACCCCATGAATATTCATAGGAGATCCATGGTCAAATTCTATATTCCCCTGAAACTGTATCCAAATAATATCTCCATCTGATCGAAGAACTTTAATTTGTTCATCAATTTTATCTCCCTTCAAACAACTCGCTATTGCTTTTGGCAGTTTTTCTTTATCTTCTGAGTCAATGAGTTGTAATAAAGCACTTAATTTAACTTTACTGCCTACACTATAAATATTTAGTAATCTCTTAGCTCCCTTAGAAAAATCGAACTGTTGTGAGCAAAAGTCATAATGCCAATGCCCAATACCGGCATAATGCTGGCTCTGCCTCAACATAAACTCATGATGCTCTAGTTCATTTCTGGTTTTCTCTTTAAATGACTCATCTCTAACAGAAAGTATAAAGCACAGGTTTGACTCATAGCTCACCTGAGTCATTGCCATTTGGATAGGAAATAATTCGCCATCAAGTCTTATACCTGAAAAATTATGGATAAAAACATCACCGACTTGACTAAGCTTTTTACTATAAAATTCAAATGATACGCCCCCAAACGCGTCAGAAATAAACAGACTTATATTAGCTCCATCAGCAATATTTTGTTGATAACCAAACATACTTGTAAACACACTATTTACTTGTAAAATTTCTCCTGTAGCGCTTACTCCAAAAACGGCATCATGGCTATGATCAAAAATTTTCTCATACCAACCTGATTGAATACGAATCGGTTCTATACAAATATTTTCATGCATCGCTAAGCCCATTTAGAATAATTCAATAGCCGGAGCAGAGTTAGAGGCACTCTCCTCACCTTTAGACTCAGCATGTCTTTGTCTTTGCGAATCCATTACATAGCCACGATGAAGCCCAGAGGTTAACTCAAGTTTTGAATGAATTACCTCTTCTTTTTCTTTAATATTGTCTTCTAATGTTCTTAAATAAAAGGTCACCTTATCTAGGTTTTCTTTAACATGTTCTAAGCGTTGACGAGTAATATCTTGAAATTGTATCCCACCAAGCGCCTCAACAACTAAGTCGCCAACTTTTTCAGTGCTCGCAAACATATCACCTAGAATTCGCTCATTTAACCCCTCTAGCTCAGTATATGTTTTAGATATAGATGATAATTCGTTAATAAACCCTTGTAACTTATCTCGTTCATCATTAATTTTGTCTTCATTTAAAATAAAGTTCATCTGTTCATGCACACTTTTAACAACTTGATGAATACCTTCTTCAATTCTGCTTGCGACATCCTCTGAGCTGGTGGATAACTTCCTTACTTCATCAGCAACAACGGAAAAACCTCGCCCTGCATCTCCTGCACGCGCCGCTTCAATCGTTGCATTCAATGCAAGTAAGTTAGTTTGTCCTGCAATAGTTTTTACCAAGCCAGTCAATTCAGTTAGGGCATCAATTCCATTAAGTACTAAATCTACTCGTTTTTGATATTCACTCACATCCTGTTCATGAGTATTTATATACTGTCCCATTCCTTCAACATAATGAGCAACAAGGTTAATTCGATCACTACTTTTAGATTTTAATTGTGTTGTTTCGTTTATCGCTTTTTCTACATCACTTAACGAGTCTTGGACCGCTTGTTCAATTTCACTTAATTTAGTCATTAACTGAATGGCAGCTTCTTCAGTGACATTAGTCACGTCATCTAAATGTCCACCCAATATGTCATGTCCTTGCCCAATATCTTCATGGGTTAAAAAAATGTGATCAAATGTTTTTTTTACGGTACTCGGCCCATTTTCATAGAGCGCCTTTACTGTTTCTGAAACACCATCAAATTGCTCTTCAACCACTTCAGTCATGAAATTTCTATAAACTAAAAGGAAGTAAACTATAAAACTAAGACCGAATGTTAGTAAAAAAATAATACTCGCTACCTCACTATAATAGCCAGTAAGAAGCTGCATCATATCCTGTAAAAAACTAGATAATATGATTGGGCTAATAATAACGACTATACTCAGCATAATAAAAAATTTTACCGTAAAATTTACTACGCCTTCATAATCTAAAATTTTGCTTGTCCTACTTCCAGACCCATTCCGAGACTCTTCAGTATTTTCATTATTTATGTTCATCTCATCACCTCATAAATTAAGCACCAGGTACAACCTGTTTGATAACCCCAACTAATTCTATTGGTTTAACCGGTTTAACTAGCCAACCAATTGCCCCTGCTTTTTTTGCTTCTACTCTTTTTTCTTGCTGAGATTCTGTAGTTAGCATTAAAACGGGTTTAAATCGCATTGAAGAAAGCTTTTTTACCTCTTTAATTAATGTAATCCCATCCATTCCAGGCATATTTAAATCGGTAATCATTAAGTCAGGTGCAGTGATATTTATTTTTGCTAATGCTGCTTGCCCTCCCCCTGCAGTCATCACAGAAAACCCAGCTTTTTTTAATACCGATTCCATACTCATCAAAATTGTCTTTGAATCATCAACTAATAGTATTGTTTTCATTTTAGCCTCTTGTTGTTAGTGTTTTATGACAGCTATATTGGTCCGCAAGAGTTTCTGCTAATAAGCAATAATCCATTGCACCAGCTGATCTTGGTGCATAACGATTAATTGCTGTCCCCTGCATAAACGCTTCAGCAAGTTTTATATTACTTCTCACACCTCTTAGTACATTCCCCCTTCCAAATTGGATCTCCACTTGCTCCATAATTTTCTGGTGCATTTTATATCTACAGTTTGTCATTACAGGTAGGAGGGAAAAAGTCTCTAACTGTGGGTTGATTGTGGTAGAAATATGATAAAAAACTTTTATTAATTGCTTAATTCCAACCAATGATAAGTAGTGTGGAATAAATGGAACTAACACCCCGTCTGCAGCAACTAACGCATTGAGTAAAATTTGATCTAAGGTCGGCGGTGTATCAATTAAAATCTTATCAAAAGTATTCAGGATACCTGCTTCATGTAGCTTTATTTTTAAGGTATCACTGGCAACGATTTGCCCGCCTAAGACAAAGCTACTATCGGCTAATAATACTGAAACATTCTCAATTTTTGTTGATACTACTTTACCTTGCAAGTTATATGTACTATCGCTAAAAATTTTATGTACCCCCTCTCCTCTCCTGTCATCACAACCTAAGCCTAAGCCTGCATGTCCTTGGGTATCAAGATCAATAATCAAAGTTTTATAACCAGATTTCCCCCATTCTGATGCTAGGTTAACAACAGTAGTTGTTTTTCCTGTTCCTCCTTTTCTATTTGCAACAACTAATATCATTTTCATTTACTCCATTTTAACTATTCAAGACCGAAACTAACCATGCACTTTCGCTGTTCGCTTCTGGCCAAGCTGAGACACTAGGGCGGGTAGCAAGAATAACTTGTAAAACTGCCGTATGCATATGCCCACATTGCTTTAAATTAATTTTCCCTTTTGGGTTTAGTAAAACCCACTCTAACAGTGTCTCTGCATCTTCGATTAAGCATTCACCGTCGACTATTGCTACTGTTTTTTTATATTCAATACTCATTTTAATAACTCTTTTAAATTAAGTACTAATAAGACCCGACCATCACCTAATAATGCTGTCCCAGTGTATTCTTTACTCGTTTTCATAACGCCCTCCAAAGGTTTTAAAATAATATCTATTCCCTCATGAAATTCATCAATCACTAAGCCAACTAATTCCTTACCCATAGTAACAACTAAAACGGCCTCCTCTTCTTGACCATTACAATCACTCTCAGTTAATCCAAGCAACGAACGCATTCTTATTAAAGGCACAACCTTATCTCTTAATGTAATCACTTCATCGTGTTTTATTTTTTTTATTTCATCTCTTTTGACACGAACAGTTTCATTAATCACATCCATACTCACACCATAGCTTTGGCCGCAAACCTCTACCATCATCACTCTACTTATCGCCATAGATAAAGGCATCCTAAGACGTATCGATGTTCCTTGACCACTTTCACTTGATACATCAATACTGCCGCCAGCTTTTGAAATAACTGTTTTCACAACATCCATGCCAACGCCTCTACCAGACAAATCAGAGACCTCTTCTGCTGTTGATAAACCCGGAGCAAAAATAAGCTGTAATACCTCCTTATCTGAAATCGTCTCCAACTGCTCTTCTGTAATCACGCCTTTTTCGTATGATTTTTGTTTTATCACTTCAACATTAATGCCTTTTCCATCATCAATAATGTCAATTTGTACTTGGTCATCAAGCTGAGTTGCTCTTAATATTATTTTTCCTGTTGGATTTTTTCCTGCTGCAATACGTTCCTCAACAGTTTCTAGGCCATGATCCAAACTATTTCTAACTATGTGAATAAGTGGGTCAGGCAAGTCTTCCACTATATTTTTATCTGCTTCCGTATCCTCTCCTTCAACTACCAACTCTATCTGTTTATTAAGTTTTCTTGAAAGGTCTCTTACCAACCGAGGAAATCGTTGAAAAACACTTGATATGGAAACCATTCTTACTTGCATCATTGCGCTTTGTAATTCCTCAGATAATCTATTGATTACTGAATACTGCGCTTTTATTTCTTTTGCTAATGGGCGCACTGAAAACTCTTCTTCTGCTCTTTTTGCTAAAAATGGTAGGGCATTTTTAGCAACCACCAATTCCCCTACTAAATCCATTAAACTATCAATCCGAGCTTGGTCTACTTTAAGTACTTTTGCCTTTGTTCTTGCCGGATACCCCTTTGCGATTTCATCATCAGGTACTCGCGACTTTTCTACATTAGCAGTTAAAGATTTTTGCTTTGTCTCTGGCTTCCTATTAGTAGATGTATGTCTAGATAAAAAGCGACATAATTGCGCTGGCGAGTCTTCTTCTAAAGATTGTTCAGTGACTGTTTTTAATTCAGATAATTGTGTTTCCCAGCCTTTTTGCTCGAATAAACGCATAAGCACTGTATTAACCGAGTGAATTCGACCATTCAATAGTTCAGGCTCACAAGGTAGCCCTAAAATTTCCAACTGCAATTGAATCAAGCCATCGCATGTTTCATTTTTTTCTAAAGACTTGCTTAAATTCCCCCCCTTATCTGCACTATTTTTATGTATAAAAGAGTCAACAGGCGTAACAAACTCTCCTGTAATAGCCGTGTTAAGAAGAGCGGTAATTAATTGGACGCTAGGATTTTTTTGTTTTAATAGCGCTTGTATCCATAATAATGCTGAGCATTGAATTAGCTCATGACTATTCATCGTTAGCACTGGTTTAATTAAGGCCGCAAGTTTTGTCCAATCATAATGCTCTAGCGTATTCTTCGCATCATCATTGAGCATGGAAAATAGTTCAGAATCACCGTTTCCTCCAGCAGGGAATATAAGCTCATCAAATGCTAAAACTCGTAGATCTATTTGTTCGTCAACATAACGCAACTGATAACGAATTTCTTCTTCTGAAGCAACAAGGAGTATATTAAATGTAACATTACAATGAAATGGGTCTATATGTTCTGCTTTGGGCCAAGGCTCATTTTCTTCAAGCTCAAACCAAACGAGTCCTGGTAACATTAATACGGTGTAGATAGGATCATCACCTGAAAAAAAACAACCTTCCTCTGGCTTATAGGCGATACTCATTAGCTGTTTATCTGCGTCCTCATGTTCTAAATAGGACTCTCTGCGTAAATCATCGGGGATATGCTTAATCCATTCTGGTGCAGTTTCAATAGCTGTGTTCGCTGTAACCTCTAGCGTATCGGATGACTGAGATTTTTCAGTATTTTCTTGCTCTCCAAGATAACCTCTAAGTATCTCTGTCATTTTCTGGCTAATCGTTTCTGCACCTTCAGGCAATACAGCAGATTCTTCTAAATTATCTAGCCAAATGTTTATTTTATCCATACAATCAAGAAATAAATCAACAAGTTCAGCACTTAATTCCAACTCGCCAGACCTGATTGTATCTAATAAATCCTCCGCCGCATGGACAACACGTGTTAAGGGCATTATTTCGAATAAACCTGATGCTCCTTTTATGGTATGTATAGAACGAAATAAATCATTTAATATTCCTTCATCGTTAGGCGATTTTTCTAGTTGTAAAAAGCAGTGTCCTGCTGCTTCTAGGTTCTCTCTTGATTCGGATAAAAAAGCTGCTAGCATCGGGTCCATTAGCCTACCCCCCCAACTAATAAAGAAGCATTCATTTGTAACTCTACTGGATTCGCAGGTTTAACAATATATAAATTAGCCCCCACTAAATACGCGGCATCTTTATCTGTGTTTTTTGCTTCAGTACTCACCATAATAACGGGAATAGCACGTAATTCTTCAGTTGTTCGCATTTCTTTAACTAGGCTATAGCCATCCATTTTAGGCATATTGACATCCACAATCATCAGATCAAATGACTGGCAAAGTGACTTTTCTAGGGCTTCAATTCCATTTTCAGCTTCATCAACATTGAAACCCAGCTCTTCCATAAGCTTACGGTGATACATTCGCACCGTCATAGCATCATCAACAATTAATATATTCCTCATATTTACACCTTTTTCTACATTGGCTTTTGATAAACGATAGCTCGTGGAAATTTTTTGACTTTAAATAGTGGCGATATGCGACTCATAGACTCTGAATGCCCCAAAAAGATAAAACCACCAGGATTTAGTGCGTCAAAAAAAACTTCTGCAGCTTGTCGCCTTGACTCATCATCAAAATAAATTAATAGGTTGCGACAAAAAACAATATCAATACCGCGTATTTTTTTGCTATGTACTGAGTCTGAAAGGTTCACCTTACTAAAGGTAATTGCTCCTCTTAGATCATTACAAATTTGATAGCTACCATCGACTTTCTTGGTAAAATATTTCTTCAGCACTCGCTTGGGCAAGTTTTGTACTGACCGCTCGCTGTACACCCCTTTATTACATTTATCTAATACCTTACTATCAATATCTGAAGCTAGTATTTCTACATCTATACTGTCAATCATTGGCCAATTTTCAATTAAGTAAATTGCAATAGAATAAGGCTCTTCTCCTGTACTAGAAGGTACTGACCATATTCTTAATGGTTTATCTACTCCTCTACTATTCTTGACTACTTCATTGAGAACAGATTCCGTTAAACACTGGAATTGGTATTCCTCTCTGTAAAAATAGGTTTCATTAACAGTCATACTATTAATAAGCTGCTGTAATTCTTCACCTGATTTTTGGAACCGTACAAAAGTAAAGTAAGTCCTAAAGTCCCTTTTACCTGTTTTATTTATCCGCTCTACAATTCTTTTATCAACAAAATAATGCTTAGAGTTTTCAAATTTAATCCCTGTTTTTCTATAAAAGAAATCTCTAAATAGTTCAAATTCTCCATCCGTTATTTCATGAATATCTTGGCTATTTTTTTGTACTGCTGTCTGAAGCATATCAATCTCCCTGAATTCTTGTAATAGCTAAATCTATTGCAAAACATAAATAGGATTCCTCATTAAATTTTTGTTTTAACCCCTCTAACTCAGGTATCATTTCTTTTGTACCTACTTCAGCTAAACGATCAACTGCAGAGGCTAATACATTGATATGTTTATCGTACTTAATAACACCAATTAACCATTCAGGCGTTTTTTCATGAGGTAGTTTTTGTAAAATATCAATTGCAAAAATTCGTATATCTGAATCACTATCTGTTAACAACTCTTCGATATGCTCTCCTGTCATATCCGGCTTTGATTGCAATATTTCAATTGCACCATTCCTTAGCCCTGCATATTCAGAATGTAATAACTGCAAAGCCCCCTTAATAACAGTTTCACCACCAATTAACTGTAAACTATCAAATAAGGCCTCTCTCTCTGCAAGACAGGGGTTGCTCTCTAATAATTTCAATAAATCAGGTGCAGACTCGGGGTAACCTGATAAATCACGTATCGCCCAACGCCTTTCTGTGACTTCTTCTGAGCTTAATTGCTCACATAAACCGCTATAATTACGTCTATTATTTCGAGACTCATGCTCTAGCGGAAGGTGCTCTCTATCTTCCACTTTAATGTATTGCTTTATTGCCATGCTAACCTCTACTTTTAAGCCCACTGCATAATCTGTCTTGCAATTTGTTTTGCTGGCAAGATTTTATCTGCACCACCTATAGCAATTAACTCTTTAGGCATACCAAAAACTACGGCACTTGATTCAGACTCTGCAATGGTTTTCGCACCACGTTTATTAAGCTCTGCCATTGGTTTTGCACCATCATGTCCCATGCCTGTTAATTGCACACAAATCACATTTTTTGGCTCTAATAATTTCGCAATAGAGTCCACCATTAATTCAACGCTTGGGTGCCATAAATAATTTTTATTGAGCGGCATGCTGGTTGCCATTATTTTGTTTGCACGCTTAATAACTTTTACATCTGCATCCCCTTTAGCGATATAAATATTTCCAGGCAAAAGTTCGACAGCTCTATCTACTTCTGAAACAGTTAAGGCACACAATTTGTTTAACCTTTGAGAAAAAACCTGCGTAAAACGAGACGGCATATGTTGTGCAATTAAAATAGGGACTGAGAAGTCTGCAGGTAATTTGACTAGTATTTCCTCTAGCGTGCTGGGCCCGCCTGTTGAGACGCCTATAACAATTAATCGTCCATCAAATTTTGAGCTACTATTCAGTATTTTTTTAGCTACAGTTACGGTGGAGGGTTTTATTTTTTTTTCTAAAGATCGGGAAGTTTTTTTTACCTTAGCCCTAACAGCAGTTTTAACTTTTCTAATAATCTCTTTTTCAACATCATGAATATTGAGAGAAACAGTTCCTCCTGGCTTTGTTACAAAATCAACAGCACCCATTTCTAGTGCTTCAAATGTCGCTAATGCCCCTTTTTCTGTTATAGATGAAACCATAACGACCGGACATGGCATTTCTGTCATTATGTGACTTAAACAGGTTAACCCATCCATAACGGGCATATTAATATCTAACGTAACTACATCAGGCTCGAAAGTTTTTATCTTGTCTAACCCTTCTTTGCCATTCCGTGCGGTTTCAACTTTAAACCCTGTTGCCGATAAAAAAATTTGGGATAAATGTTTTCTCATTAATGCTGAATCATCAACTATTAAGACTTTTTTTTGCATCATAGCTCCTTCTAGATAGCTTTAGCTCCCTAATCTCTTTCCAAAAAAGTCCCCTTCATTTTGAAGAGGTGAGTGAGGAGTCTTTCTAAAAACTTGATATACATTTTGCTCTTTAATTACTTCTTTATTAATAGATAATATCCTAATTTATGTCGGGAATTTTTCCTGAACAAACTTTAGCTCATTAATCTCAAGCTATTACAGGTTTGAAAATTTTCTGTTTACTTCCCTGCAAAACCTTGTGGAATCTTAGATTCAGAGCATTACATAATTATTTAGGAAAGATATCTAATATATTGCAACTGTATAGTATTACGAAAAACTAGTGACTATTTTTTGTAAGCACTTCATATGCAAAGAAAACCATATTTTAATTTGAGCGACACCTGAATAATTTATACTTAAAGCATTCGTATGCCGAAGCTCTTTTATAAACATCTGTACCTCAGCCATTAGTGTTAAATAATCTCTTCTATAAAAATCTAGGTTTTTAATAAAATAACCCTCTTCATCAATAATATCTAAATACTTTGTGATTTCATTTTTTAAATCAAAAATACATGGCATCAATTTATTATCAATAAAAGTATGTAGGTTTTTTTCATGATTTATAGAAACTACTTTCTGTGAGCTTGTTAACTTTGGGTAATCTATCGCTGTACTCTGGCCTTGGTCATCGATTAAAATTAATAATTTATTGATTTCATTGAATGTATTTGTATGATGGTAATCTAAATTAGCGACACCTAAATTCCATTCTGGATTCCACTTTAGCTCTATCATTGTCATCTCCAAATAATTATCTACTCAACAAGAAAACTCTTTTCTTTCTCACTTAATAGCTCATGAACATCTAATACTTGAATCATTCGATTGCCATTATCAACATTAACAACATGCCCCATAATTCGTTGCTGGTCATCTGACATATTGGGTGCATCTTCAATTTGCCCTTTTGATAACCGTAAAACCTCAGAAACTGAGTCCATAACAAACCCTGTTCGCCCGCCATTTATATTTAAAACTAAAACACGTTGCCTATCATTTATAACCATTCTTTCTAGGCCAAATCTAGCTCTCATATCTAACACTGGAAGCACCGTGCCTCTTAAGTTAACCATTCCTTCGATAAAATCAGCTGTCTTGGGTACTTTATTCATGTCTTTCGGAACTCGTGTTATCTCCTGAACATCATCAATTGAAATGCCATACTCCTGCTCTGCCAGCTGGAAAACAACTAATTGAGTATCATCATCTTCCATATCGACTTCTTTCTGTTCTATTTCACTCACGTCAGCCTCCTCAGCGCTGCTCTTTATCGCTTCTTTAATTGCAGGGTGCTCAAATAAAGCACAAATATTAAGAATAGAAACCAATCGACTACCATTTTCCAATTGGCAAATAGCTGATATTTCACTTTCACCTTCATGTCCTAATAAATTAGGAATTGACTCTTGCTCCTCTTCAGTAATCCGCAATACCTCCCTAACATCATCGACAACTATCCCTACAGAGTTATTTTGTTTTGATTCACTAGACAAACTGACAACTAAAATACGGTTATGTTCATTTAGCTCATTTTCACAAAGGCAAAACATGCGGCGAATACTAACCAAAGGTAAGAGCCTTCCTCTTAAGTTAATAACCCCCAAGACATGGCTATCAGTTCCCGGTATTTTAGTTAAGGTATCAGGGAGCCGAACAATTTCTTCTACCTCTTGTAAATTAAATGCATACTCTTGATGATCGACTACAAAACTAACAAGTTGGTCGGTATTTTTATCGATATCATCTTCATTCTCATCTTTTACTTCGATTTGTACTTCATTAGTCGCATCATTAGCTGATGAGTCGCCTAATGATGCGGTAAATTCACTATTAACAACTGACTCTATATCTAACAACTCTGTTAGGAGTCCTGTTTGTTTATCCTTAATAACACCAACTAGATTACCTGAGCCAATCGTAGACTGAACGCCACTAGCATCTTCTACATCTTCTATATCAACATTCAAAACTTGGCTTACGCAATCGACAACCAAGCCAACGATACGCCCCACATCTACGACAATAACACGCGTTGCATCATCATATTTTATTGCGGATAATTGCAATAACGATCTTAAATCCAATATGGGGAGTACGACTCCACGTAAATTTGCTAGTCCGACTAATGAATCCGGTGTTAAAGGTACTTTTACGGTTTCTGGTACACGAATAATCTCTTTTACTCGCGCCATTTCAATTCCAAAGCATTGCTCAGTCACATTGAATGTGACATATTGCTCTGCACTGCCCTCTAAAATATCATCAACAGCACTTTGCTCTAAAGCTACAGCAGACATAAGCTTTCTCCTTATTCAAATAATTAAGCACTTTGTAACTCATCAGCAATTGATGCTATATCTTCAATCGCTGTTGCAAGAGATGCCATTCCCTGCCCCTGCTGTTTAGCCGCTGTGGTTGCCTGTTCTGTTGCGCTACTTGCTTGCTCTGCAGCCGCTGAAATCTCTTCCAACCCCTCCCTTACTTCAGATACCGAATTAGCCGCATCTTTAGCACCGCTTTGAACTGACTCTGCAACATTTAATAAACTATCCGTCATACTAGAGAGTATGCCTAGCTCTCTAATAGTGCCATTTGTTCTACCTGCAACGATAGAAATTTCTGTTGCATTTTTTTCTAAAACAACTCGAACTTTTCCTAACTGATCAACAATAGCCTCTACTCTGTCATTAGTTTGTTCAGCATTTTCAGCAGCATCATTCGCTAAGTTTTGTATATCTGTTGAAACAACAGCAAAACCTTTGCCAAATTCTCCAGCTCTAGCCGCCTCAACAGCACCGTTGACCGCAAGCATATTTGTTTGAATAGCAAGACTCGCTATATTAGAAACGATCTTGGTCGCTTTTTTTGCAATCTGATCTAACTCTCCAATTGAATCAATATATTGTTTAGTCGTATCAACTGCATCAGTTAACCCCCTTGCCACCTCTTCAATACTTTCTTTATTAGCACCTACTAACTCATCTGCTTTACGGCATTTATCCGCTGCTCCCTCAGCACGCTCTACAATATTTTTTGCTGCTTCATTAATTTGGCTCATATTTGATGCTCCCTGCTCTACTGCTGCAGACTGTGCCTCGGAGCCTTTATTAATTTCATCAATAGCTCTGAGTATTTCCGCTGCTGACTGGTTAATTTCTTCCATACTAGAGGAAAGTGTTTCCGCTGTAGCGGCAACATCTTCAGAGCTTTTAGCAATATCAGTACTATTCTTCAGCTCTTCCGATAACTCTTCTAAATTCTGCGCCATATGTTCGGCATCTGAAAGTGCTTGTGCCTGCTGATCTAGTGTCTTTAATGATTCTTCACATGCTGCTGACTGCTGTTCTGCAGCAGATGAGATTTCACTTCCTGCTTTTTCTGCTTCTTGTAAAATTGATTCTAATTGTGTTGCTGTTTCATTAACATAAACGGCATCCTCTTTAAAAGCATCTGCAGCCTTAATAAACTCTTCCATTTGAACAATTACTGCCTCTGCTTTCTCCTTTTCAGTCGTTGCCACTTCAGCTGCCGCCGCTACACCTTCTGCAACTTCTTTTGCCCCCTCTTGGAACTGAACAACTAATTCCTGTATTGCTGTCGCACTTTTTTCTGCCTGTTCAGCTAATGTTCTAACTGCATCAGCAACAACAGCAAAACCTTTTCCATGCTTACCAGCCCTTCCCGCCTCTATCGCAGCATTTAATGCTAATAAATTAATTTGATCAGCAATACCAATAACTGCTTTTGCTGCTTCATCAATTTTTTCGACCTGCTGTTGCATTTCTGATGCGCGTTTAGCGCTGTCATCTTGACGAGTCGCTGCCTCTGAAACTACCTCAATCATACTTGCAATATCTGTATTTAAAACCTGAATTCTCTGCGATAAATCTTCTACTTCGTCACGCGCAGTTGTCGTAAGATTTACCTGTTCAGCAACCCTTGCAGTTATATTAACAACCGCTAAGAGGCTTTGTTCGCTTGATGTAGAAGCTTGTTCAGCCCCACTTGCGACTTGGTTTGCAGCAGAGCTTAATTCTTCTTGTGCAGCAGATGCTTCTGTAATACTACTCGCTAGTTCAGCACTTAGTCCGGCCATTTTCTCTGCAGCCTGTTGCTGCTTAGCAAGTGTTCTTGCTTTTTTCCTTGCAACATCAGCATCTTTTTTCTCCCTAACAACCTGAGAGCCTGTTAATTCTTCCTGTTCATATACTTTACTTTTCATTAACATGATTACTTACCTTTAATTTAAGTTGTTATTTCTAGCTTACGAATAATTAACCTGTGTTTTACTTCATAAGGTTTGGTAACTATATTGATTTAATTGAAGAATATTTAATAGGGAGTCAATCATTTAGATGTGAGGAAACTTTCCTTTAAATGTATAGAGTATGTCCCATGTATTGGCTATA
>Ga0209081_1000384_pt1 | contig 26654 bp, 25 predicted proteins | sample GOMGulsemesocosm_4_FD_184636 | JGI IMG/M metagenome (GOLD analysis project Ga0209081, IMG submission 184636) | Methane-oxidizing microbial communities from mesocosms in the Gulf of Mexico - GOM15B Gulf of Mexico (SPAdes) (version 2) | ecosystem: Environmental > Aquatic > Marine > Cold seeps... | reverse complement strand
GTCGATTAACTAACTCCACACAACCAATTTCAATAATTCGATGCCCTTCTTTAGGATTTAACCCCGTAGTTTCTGTATCTAAAACAACCTGCCGACCTTTTTTTCTCATAATAAACCCACACCCGTAGGGCGAACTTCAGTCCGCCATTGACGCATAAAAAACACTTTAATCAACCAACCAAATCGCATCCCAATGCAGATAATCAGGAATATGCTCCACCAATCTAGCGCGCAATAAATTGGCAACAATATATCTTGCTGCTGCTCTTATACCCTCCTCTTTTCTTATCACATGCTCATAAAAGCCACGTCGCCAAAAATACTTTGCTTGTGTAATTTCTGATTTAGAGCCTGACGACTACCCCCTTTAAAAAGACGCATTAACTCTAACAAATTATCACTTTTAAGCACCAACAACCAATGCAAATGATCTGGCATCATTACTCAGGTTAAAGATTCTAATTACCCGTTATTATCCATTTTTCTCATTTCATTAATCAACGAACGCGCCACTGCAAAATCATTAAAATGAGGAATACGTTTTTCAGTCACTATAGCTAAAGAATAAGCACGACCACATTCAGAAAATCGTCCAATAGTTAAATCTTTATAGCCCATTTTAACTCCTAAAAATAAATAACATTCGTAGGGCGAACTTCAGCCCGCCCTACTTAAGTTCGTCCTACAGATATTTGTTGGTGTCTGGGGCAACTTATTAGATGATCATTCACCATACCGATAGCTTGCATATAGGCATAACAAATCGTTGACCCGACAAATTTAAAACCGTGTTTTTTCAGGCTACGGCTCATTAAGTCAGATTCATCTGTTATAGCTGGGACTTGCTCCATGTTTTGCCAGGTATTATTGATGGTTTGGTCGTCGGTAAAAGACCAGATATAGCGGTCAAAGCTACCGTATTCTTGTTGAATTTTGATAAACGCTTGTGCGTTAGTAAAGGCAGATTTGATTTTTAATTTGTTTCTGATGATCTCAGGATTGGTGATTAATGCTTGTTGCTTTTGTTCGTTGTACTGAGCGATTTTTTGTACATCAAAATGATCGAACGCTTGCTGATAACCGATGCGTTTATTTAACACAGTAGCCCAACTTAATCCGGCTTGAGCGCCTTCTAAAATCAGAAATTCAAATAATAATCGATCATCATGGACGGGCACGCCCCACTCAGTATCATGATAATACTCTTCGGCAGGGCTAGATAAAGCCCAAGGGCATTTATTCATTTTTTCAACAAATCGCCTAAACCTGCAAAGGGGTTATGTGATCCACCAGAATTATTTTGACTATCTGTTTTCATGCTGCCATGCTGCATTTCTTCGTATTTGGAATGTTCATTATCATGACAATAAAGGCATAATAATTCCCAATTGCTGCCATCAGCAGGATTGTCATCATGGTTATGATTTTTATGATGCACCGTGAGCTCTTGTAAATTTTTATTGGTAAATTCACGCGTACAACGCCCACATACCCAAGGGTACATTTTTAAGGCTTGGCCACGATAGGTTTTTTCACGGTCGGTTTGATGTTTACGTGCATCGACGACGAGGCGCTCTGCCGCACTCATATTTTGATTATTACTTGCCATAGGGTTTTCAGGTGTGAAAGTATAATTGTAGGGCGTGGCTTTAGTCCGCTAATATTCAACAGCGATATAAAGGCGGACTGAAGTCCGTCCTACAGTTCATTTATATTAAGATGCAGACAAATCTATCTCATTACTCGCTTCAGTCAAGGTAATGCTTTGCTCTACTTGCACTAAAACTTTCTGTATACCCTTTCGTGCTTTGGCATTAATAACTAATGGCGATTTTATTGAGCCTTTAATAGTTGGTTTTTCTTCCTCGCCATCATTTTTATGCAAGATAATCATAATAATAAGGTCATCATGATTATCTTCTAAACCTAACGTTGCTTCCTCTTCATCCGTTAAAGTAAAGCTATAGTTAATATTAAAGTGCGTCGGATGCGCGACTGAAAATAAGACTTCTTCATTATCTACAGATTGCAACCAAAAAACTATATCGCTGCCTTCTTGATGGAAAAATTTAAAGCGTGTATCACTTTCAAAGCCTGGTATTCCATTCGGGAAAGTAATAATAGTATCTGGGTCAACGGCTTGCTCACCCAGTAGTTTTGATTTGATTTCCATGATCGTCCACTACCCTTATTTATTTATGAAAATGTAGCTTATCATTATAGAATAGATATTGAAAAATTTTTTAAAAATGGACATTATAAAAAAATATCATCATGTATAGACTCTTACTGACCTTCTGCTTTCTCCTTCTTAGTTCATTAACTCAAGCCAATGAAACTCGAACACTACGCATGGTGAGTAATCAATGGCCGCCTTATGTCGATAGCAGTCTAGCAGAGCAGGGCTTAGCGATAGAAATCGTCACTAAAGCCTTGCAAAAAAAGGGCTATCAACCGACTTTAACTATTGATAATTGGCCACGCGCCCTAGAGGGCGTTGCAATCGGCGTATTTGATGCTACTTGCGCTATCTGGAAAACACCGGAACGTGAGCAAGATTTATTGTTTAGCGAACCCTACCTTAAAAATAAAATTAGCTTTTTAAAAAAGAAAGGTCTAAGTATTGATTATCAGCAACTATCCGATCTAAAGGGCTTTATTATCGGCGTACTACGTAGCTATGCGTATAATGATGAATTCACTCAATCGCACGGGCTTATGAAAGTTCCAGAGAACTATGTTATTCAGAATTTGCAAAAGCTAAACCAGGGTGCGATAGAGCTTACATTGGGCGATGAATTGGTTATCAATCATGCATTAAAGCAATACTTGCCTAAACAAATGCATACGTTTGAGTTTCTTTCTCCAGCTTTAGCTTATAAAGACCTTTACTTCGCTGTTAGCAAGTCCAATAAAAACGCACAAGCGATTATTGATGACTTTAATACTGCGCTTAAAGAAATGCAGCAAGATGGCAGTTACGATCAAATTATCAGTCACTATCAGCACTAATTATGCAAATACATTTAATCACTATTGGGCAAAAAATGCCGAGCTGGGTCAAGCAAGGCTATGATGAATATGCCAAACGCATGCCACGTGAATGCGAGCTAGTGCTCAAAGAAATTCCTGCAGGTAAACGCGGTAAAAACAGTGATGTTAAACGTATTGTGCGCGATGAAGGCGAGAGAATGTTGGCAGCATTACCTAAAGGCTGCCTTATCGTCACTTTAGATATACCCGGAAAACCTTGGACTACGCCGAATCTATCTGAAGCTATGCGCGGCTGGCTGGATAGTGGCCAGGACATTGCTTTATTAATAGGTGGGCCAGAAGGCTTAGCAGATAGCATTAAGCAAGCGGCTAATCAATCGTGGAGCTTATCTAAGCTGACCTTGCCTCACCCTTTAGTACGCATTGTCGTGGCCGAACAAATTTATCGTGCTTGGAGCATTATCAACAACCACCCTTATCATCGCTAATGACACCTACTCTTATTTTAGCCTCTGCCTCACCGCGTCGTAGCGAACTACTCAAACAACTGGATCTAGCGCACACAATACAAATTGCTGATATTGATGAAACGCCATTAGCCAATGAAAAGCCCGCCGACTATGTACTGCGTGTTGCCCATGAAAAATCTCTGGCGGTGTATCAGCAATGCATTAAAGGCAGCGTTGTTTTAGCTGCCGATACTTCTGTTGTTTTAGGCGATACCATTATGGGCAAACCCGACAATCTAGCTCATGCGCTGAGCATGTTAAGCAGTTTATCCGGAACGACGCATCAAGTGTATAGCGCAGTATCGTTACGCGGGCGTACTATTCAGCAAGTCTTAAGCGTATCCAATGTCACGTTTCGCACGCTTTCTGAGCAAGAAATTATTGACTACTGGCACACTGGCGAACCAGCCGATAAAGCGGGTGCTTATGCGGTGCAAGGTTTAGCCAGTATTTTCATCCAATCTATTCAAGGCAGTTTTTCGGGCATTATGGGCTTGCCGCTCTTTGAAACTGCACAAATTTTATCCAATGAAGGAATAAAGGTTTTCAATGAGTGAAGAAATTCTAATTAATGTCACCCCCTCTGAAACACGCGTTGCTATCGTTGAAAATGGCGTGCTTCAAGAAATTATTATTGAACGATCTCAGCAATTGGGTTTAGTTGGCAATATCTATAAAGGCGTTGTTTGCCGTGTATTACCTGGCATGCAAGCTGCTTTTGTTGAAATTGGCTTGGAGCGCGCTGCTTTTCTACATCTTTCCGACTTATCTAGCCAAGAACTAGAACAAAAAGGCTCGGAAAATATCGAGCATTACCTAATAGAAAATCAACAAATTATCGTGCAAATTGCTAAAGATCCCATTGGCAGTAAAGGCGCGCGTTTAACCACAGAAATCTCCATCCCTTCGCGTTATCAGGTTTATATGCCCTACTCTTTAAAGGGCGGTGTATCTCAACGAATCGAATGCGATGAAGAACGATTACGCTTGCGTGCTTTTCAAGAGGCCTTTCAAGAAGAGCATAAATCCGGTGCATTTATTGCCCGTACAGCCGCCGAGTGCATTGATGAGGCTGTTTTAGAATCTGATATGTTGTTTCTCTTGCAGTTATGGGGCTCTGTTCAAGAAAAAATAACATCTGCTAGTCCGCGCTCGCTTATTCATTATGACCTACCACTGAGTATCCGCACTTTACGTGACTTATACACCGATACTATTGAAAAAGTAAAAGTTGATTCACGCAAAACGCATCAACGCCTAATCGAGTTTGCTACAGAATTTGTGCCTGATATCGTGCCTATTATTGAGCATTACACGCGCGAGCGGCCTCTATTTGATATGTATAATATCGAAGAAGAAATCGAAAAAGCACTGGATCGTAAAGTCAATTTAAAATCAGGCGGTCACCTGGTTTTTGATCAAACCGAAGCCATGACTACAGTCGACGTCAATACCGGCGGTTATGTGGGTGGCAAAAATTTAGAAGAAACTATTTTTAAAACTAACTTAGAAGCAGCCCAAGCGATTTCTCGCCAATTAAGATTACGTAATTTAGGCGGCATTATCATTATCGATTTTATTGATATGCAAAGCGAAGAGCATAAAAGCTTAGTATTAAATGCCTTAGAAAAAACTTTAGAAAAGTGCCATGCGAAAACTAAAATCACCGAAGTCTCTGTTTTGGGTTTAGTTGAAATGACACGTAAACGAACGCGTGAAAGTTTGGCGCATATTTTATGTGAGCCTTGCCCCACTTGTCATGGTAAAGGCGAACTTAAAACAGCGGAAACTATTTGCTTGGAAATCTTTCGCGAAATTATCCGCGAAGTTAGGCAATATAATGTTAAACAAATTCTCGTTTTGGCATCGAACCCAGTCGTTGAAAAACTACTGGATGAAGAAGCTGATGTATTAGCCGAACTAGAAGCCTTTTTAAATATCCGCATCAAATTTAGATCTGAAATTGAATACACACAAGAACAATATGATGTTGTCTTAATATAGGAATATGACTTTCCCACAATGATTAAACGCATTACAGCGCATTCGATTCGCGTTCTTTTTTGGAGCTTACTGATCTTTGCTATCAGCATAACTGGCTTGCGCTTTGCTTTGTCTGAACTAAGTTACTTCAAAGTAGAGCTAGAGCAACAAATAAGTGAGCAACTTGGCGCACCAGTCACTATCGGAAAAATACGTGGTGTATTAAACGGCCTAAAACCAGAACTTGCTTTGCAACAGATCCAGGTGCATTCTCAGAAAACCAACGATACTGGCCTACACTTACAAGAAATTCATTTGGGCATTGATTTAGTGACTGCTCTGCATGAGCCTCTACTCGAAGCCATACAAGTCTCATTAATTGGTGCTAAATTATCTGTAAAACGATTAAAATCAGGCGGTATTGCTATACAAGGCCTACCTCATAAAGATAATAATGAGCAACCCGCCTGGATAATGCAAGGTAAGCGATACAAACTTGTCGACAGTGAAATCAACTGGCAAGATGAAAAACGCAATGCTTTGCCAATAGAACTTAAGCATGTCAACATCTCTATATATAATCATGCCGAGCAGCACAAAATTTTTATTACCATGGATTTACCTGAGGCATTAGGTAAATCACTCAAGCTATCGATGACTTTTAGCGGTGATATTTTTACTCCAGAAAGCATAGAAGCAAAACTTTTTGCCCAAGGAAAAAATATCAAACTGGATAAAATTATTACCGGTGATTTACCCTTCGACCTGTCTATTGTTCAAGGTCGTGGTGATTTTTCTCTTTGGAGTTCGTGGCATGCTGCACAAATGACAAAGATGAGTGGTTCGCTACATTTAACGAATACCTCGATTAAAAGTACCACCGCATCCCCCTTTCCAATCGATCAGTTTGATCTACAATTTAATTTACAAAAACAGCAAGAACAATGGCTGTTAGCGATAGAAAATAGCGCATTAAGCTCACAAAACATCAACTTTGATATTTCTCAATTTGCGATCGCCTTGCAACATAATACAGAAGGTGAATTAACTCAAATCGCACTCAATTGCCCAAGATTAAATTTAGGCCGCTTAAATAAAATTATTAGCCTCAATAAAGCACTTCCGCCAGATTTACAAAAGACCTTAAATACGCTCAATATTGGAGGCGAAGTAAAAAATTTATTATTGTTAGCTAATTTAGCTGAGCAAACTTTTTCGATTAATGGCCAACTAGATCAAATCAACCTCGACCCTATGGGTCAAGTTCCGGGGGTAAAGGGTTTATCTTTACATATCCTCGGTAACGAGCAGCAAGGTAAAATTCAATTAAGCTCACAAAACCTCACTCTCAACGCGCCTACTTTATTTAGAACTCCTATAGACTTCAACCATGCTTTAGGTGAATTGCATTGGCAACAACTTGCAGAGCAATGGCTTATTAATAGCCCAATGCTAGAACTAAAAACACCTCATTTATCCATTATCAATCAGTTACAACTTACGCTCCCCAAAGATGGGCAAGCTCCATTTATGAGCTTACAAAGCGCTTTTGATATCTATGACGCCACTAAAACAGCCGATTACTTACCTGCGGGCATACTAGAAAAAGACCTTGTTAACTGGTTGGATAATGCATTTTTAGCGGGGCACGTTGAGCAAGGCGGTATTTTATTCCGCGGATCATTACCTGATTATCCATTTATTCATCATCAAGGTGCTTTTGAGGTCTTATTTAATGCTCAAGATGTCGCTTTAAACTATGCTCCAAATTGGCCCAAGGTCACCAGCCTAGCTGGGCCAGTTCATTTCTTTGCTGAAAGCTTAGAGATTAATGTTATCAGCGGCCAAGCCAATGGAGCCAACATTAAACAAGCTAACGTCACTATAGATTCATTTACCTACAGCGACTACCTCAATATACAAGGCGCTGTAACCGGAAACTTTGCTCAAGGCGTAGACTTCTTAAAACAATCTCCCTTTAAAAAAGAAACCACAACCGTTAGCGAACTGCTAGAGGTGCAAGGCCTATTTGACCTTGATTTAGACTTAAAAATCCCCTTAAAAAAAGTACCTACTAAAATCAACTTAGCGCTAAAAACACAAAAAGCGCAGGGCAGTATCATTCCTGCGAAACTTAAATTTTCCGATATTAATGCTCAATTTCAAATTAATGAGAATAGTATTATTAGTAAAACATTAGTAGCAAAAATGCTAGGTTTTCCTATTAGTGCAAAAGTGAATAGTGATGCTAAAGGCACTCGTGCCATGATTTTAGGGATTACCGACATCCCGAATTTAAGCCAACAATTCCCCAACCAGTTATGGGAGAATTTTTCTGGTGCGAGCCATTACCAAGTTGGCTTAAATATTCCGAATAATACTAGTCGTAGTTGCAAAATACAGCTTAACTCCGAACTAAAGGGGATTAACATTGACCTTCCTCTATTTTCCAAGCCTGATAACCAGGCACACCCTTTTACGCTAAACCTAGGGGTGGATGAATCAGGTATCACTTCATTTAATGCCAATTATGAAAATCTTTTATCGCCCAATAATAGAGTTGCCATTAACCTAAAAAAAATTGTGCCCCATTGGCAAGGCTTAGTGCAATCCCCTATTGCCAGCGGCAGTGTATTTATCCCTATTGAGTTTACTAAGCAAGCTAAAATGAGTTTGCTATTAAACAAATTAGATTTGTCTGCGTTACAACAAATAAACGTAAAGGAAAGCAACACCCCTTTTTCGATACAAGACTTGCCTGCGCTTAATCTACAAAGCCAATCTCTGTACTGGCAAGGTACAAACTTAGGTAAATTAGAGTTAATTACACAATCAGCGCTTGATGGCTTATTGATTAAAAAGCTAGATATTAACTCAGCTAAAAACCAATTAAGCCTAACAGGGAACTGGCAGCAACAAGACTCCAGCAATAAAACAGAGATAAAAGGCACTTTGCTCAGCGAGAATTTCGGGCACTTATTACGCCAAAATAATTTATCTGAAAACATCGCGAACACTACGGCAGACATTCAATTTTCCCTAAACTGGGCAGCCCCCCCTTATTCATTTTCTAGTACTAATTTATCCGGCGATCTTGACCTACATATGACCAATGGGCGGATTTTAGGAGTTAACCCGGGGCTCGGGCGCGTCCTAGGAGCCTTAGATATCTGGAAGCTCGGTAAACGATTACGTCTTGATTTTTCTGATGTCACGGAAGATGGCTTAAGCTTTTCTGAGGTTGATGCAGATATCACCTTGAATAAAGGCTTACTCAGTAGCAAAAATTTTTACATTAACGCTATGCCTGCCAAAATAGATCTTTCAGGTACGACTCACCTCGATACTAAGCAAATTAATTTAAGCGCAACAGTCCTGCCTAAATTCCCTATTGCTGGTACAATTATCGGTGATGTTGCCAACAGCGTAACAAAATCATTTACCGGTGATGAACACGCAGGCGGCTTATTATTAAGCCTTCTCTATAAGATTACAGGAACGTGGGAGAATTTTTCCATCGATCGTGAATTTGATCGAGCCACACCTGAACGCCTAAAAACACCGTAAACATAAAACACACCTTGTTTTTCGAGAAATAGTTATATGAGTATATGTGCTGCCATTCAAATGGCTTCCGGTCCCAATATCAATTCAAATTTATTAGAAGTAGAACGCTTAATTACAGAAGCCGTTGCAGCAGGCGCTAAATTAGTTGCCCTGCCAGAAAATTTCGCCCTAATGGGGCTAGATGAGTTCGATAAAATAAAACAAAAAGAGCAGTATGGCTCAGGCCCTATTCAGGATTTTTTAGCCCGTACTGCAAAAAAACATGCCGTTTGGATTGTTGCCGGTACCATGCCTATTGCAGATCCCGATAATGAAAATAAAGTTATGGCAGCCTGCTTGACCTATAACGATCTTGGCGAACGCATCGCGCGTTATGACAAAATTCATTTATTTGATGTCCAAGTACCAGAAAGCGATGAAGTTTACCGTGAATCCGATGGCATTAGTAAAGGTCATAAGCCATTAGTTATCGATACACCTTTTGGTAAGATCGGTATCGCAGTATGCTATGACCTACGCTTCCCTGAGCTATTTAGACTCATGCAGGAACAAGGCATGGAAGTGTTAATCATCCCATCCGCCTTCACCGAAAAAACTGGCGCAGCACACTGGGAGTTATTACTGCGTGCGCGTGCCGTAGAAAATCTCTGTTACGTGATTGCCCCTAACCAAGGTGGCTTTCATGTTAATGGCCGGCAAACCTATGGCCATAGTATGATCGTTGACCCCTGGGGAACCGTCTTAGACTGCTTTAAAACTAACGCTGGCTTTGCCTCAGCTGATTTAGATCTCGCTCGATTACATAAAACGCGCGCCTCTTTCCCTGTTCTTCAACATCGCCAAATTGCGTGTAAATAAAGAAATATAATGGACAACACAATTTTACAATTAGCAAAACAAGCGATCTTAGTCCCTACTGGACTCCAAGAAAATGACATTCACCGAGTGATGGATCAATTAATCTCGGGGGCAGTTGATGATGGAGATATTTATATTCAATCCAGCCACTATGAATCTTGGGTACTGGAAGATGGCATCGTTAAAGAAGCGAATCACAATATCGAACAAGGTGCTGGTGTACGCGCCTTATCTGGCGAAAAAACAGGCTTAGCTTATAGCGATAAAATTGAATTAGCCGAACTATTAACGGCTGCAAAAAATGTTCGAGCTATTGCTCGCCAAGGACAAAATACTAAAGTTGCTATGACACCAAAAACGGGTGTTTTTAAGCAACTGTACGCGCCACTCAACCCGCTACGCTCTTTAAGCGATCAAGAAAAGGTTGATTTTTTACGCAAGATTGATGTGGAAACACGCAAAATCGACCCGCGTATAGAGCAAGTTATTATTAGCCTAGTCGGCGTACAAGAACATGTTTTAATTGCTAATCAAGGCGGCTCTTTGCTCGGTGACGTACGCCCTCTAGTGCGTATGAATGTCAGCGTTATTGTTGAAGACAAAGGTCAGCGCGAGCAAGGTAGCATGGGTGGTGGTGCACGTTCTGATTATAATTACTTCTTTGAGCAAGATAGAGCACTTGGTTATGCTCAAGAAGCCGTCAGGCAAGCCCTAGTTAATTTGGAAGCGATTCCCGCCCCAGCAGGCAGTATGCCCGTTGTTTTAGGCTCGGGGTGGCCAGGTATTTTATTACATGAAGCGATTGGTCATGGTTTGGAAGGCGATTTTAACCGCAAAGGCACGTCTGCTTTCAGCGGACGTATTGGCGAACGCGTTGCATCACCTCTCTGTACCGTGGTGGATGACGGCACACTAGACAGTCGCCGGGGATCTTTATCCATTGATGATGAAGGGACACCGACTCAGTGCACAACATTAATCGAAAACGGCATACTTAAAGGCTATATGCAAGATAGGCTCAATGCTCGCCTTATGGGTACACAGTCTACTGGCAATGGCCGTCGCGAATCTTATGCACACACACCTATGCCGCGTATGACTAACACTTATATGTTACCAGGCGAAAGTGACCCCGAAGAAATCTTGCGCTCAGTCAAAAATGGTTTATATGCCAAAAACTTTGGTGGCGGCCAAGTGGATATTACCTCGGGGAAATTTGTTTTCTCTGCCAGTGAAGCCTACTTAATTGAAGATGGTAAAATTACCCAGCCTGTCAAAGGCGCAACTTTAATAGGTAACGGCCCTGATGTACTGACCCGCGTTAGTATGGTTGGTAATGATTTAGAGCTGGATAGCGGTGTTGGTACTTGCGGCAAAGAAGGACAGAGCGTCCCTGTCGGTGTCGGCCAACCCACCTTAAAGATCGACTCATTAACCGTCGGCGGAACTAACGTATAGCGCTTTTTAATATTTATAAATTATGCAAACTCAAGAAGAAATTAAGCGTTTAGAAGCGATCATTGCTGACTTATTGCTTGAAGCAAAAACCCAAGGCGCTAGCCAAGCAGATGCTGGCTTAAGCGTAGATAACGGTTTATCAGTTAATGTGCGCCTCGGCGAAGTAGAAACCATTGAACACCATTGCTCTCAAGGCTTAGGTGTCACGGTTTATTTTGGCCAACAAAAAGGCTCAGCAAGCAGTACTGACTTATCGCCTAAATCGATTAAAGAAACAGTCTCAGCGGCATGTAGTATTGCGCGTTATTCCAGTGCCGATAGCTTTGCCGGCTTGCCTGACCCTGAGCGCCTAGCAACAGAATTTAAAGACCTAGATCTACACCATCCGTGGGAATTAAATGCCGAAGATGCGATCACTCTCGCGGCTCGCTGTGAAGATAGTGCACGCAATTATCATGCAAACATTAGTAATTCAGAAGGTGCTTCGGTTGATACTTATGGGGGCATTCGCGTCTTTGGTAATAGTTTAGGCTTTTTACACGGCTACGCCTCAACCCGGCACTCAATTAGCTGCTCAGTTTTAGGCGAGCGTGATGGCGATATGGAACGCGATTATTGGTACAGCGTTGCGCGCAACAAAGAGCAGCTTGATGATGTTGAGTTCATCGGTAAAAAAGCCGCCGAACGCACCATCCAGCGCTTAGGTGCGCAAAGTTTAAGCACACGAAAATGTCCTGTTTTATATTCTGCGGAAGTCGCCAGTGGTTTAATGGGCTCATTTCTTGGCGCGATCAGTGGCGGTAGTCTATACCGTAAATCGTCTTTTTTACTCGACAGCCTAGATACCAAAGTGTTCCCTGAGTTCATACACCTTTATGAGCAACCGCATTTATTAGGTGCACTAGGCAGTGCGCTTTATGATGCCGAAGGCATTGCAACACAAGCTAACGATATAGTCGCTGACGGCATTGTTAAGAGCTATTTATTAAGTAGCTATGCGGCACGAAAATTAGGCATGCAAAGCACAGGTCATGCGGGTGGCATTCATAACTTATGTGTAGCACCAGGCGATAAAGATTTTGCACAATTGCTCAAGCAAATGGATACGGGTTTATTAGTCACTGAATTAATGGGGCAAGGCGTAAACCCAGTAACCGGCGATTATTCTCGCGGTGCTTCAGGTTTTTGGGTAGAACAAGGCGTAATTCAATATCCTGTGCAAGAAATCACCATTGCCGGCAACCTCAAAGACATGTTCCAACAAATTATAGCCGTGGGGAATGATATAGATTATCGCGGTAATATTCGCACTGGATCTATTTTAATTGAAGAAATGGCCATTGCCGGGGAATAAACTTAAGCTCTACTCCAGCCAAGAGCAGCACAAGGTTATACGCATGTTACAAAAATTAAATAACAGTGGCTAGTGGAAGGCCGCTACCAATCTTCTGCAGTTTTCAGAGCGACTTCAGTAAACTGTAATTCAGCCTTAGGGAAGCGAGATGCTCAACTAATGCCCTGTTCTTTCAGCAATTCATTAAACTCAGCAATGGGCAAGGGCTTACTAAATAGATACCCTTGATAATGAGTACAACCTTCAGTCAATAATCGTTGCTGTTGCTCTGTAGTCTCTACACCTTCGGCAATAACACTCAGCCCCAAACTATGCGCCATTGCAATAATGGTGCGCACAATCGCTTGGTCATTACTATCGTTAACAAGGTCATCGACGAAGGATTTATCAATCTTGAGTTGGTTTAACGGTAACTGCTTAAGGTACTGCAAAGACGAATAGCCAGTACCAAAGTCATCTAAGGAGAATTGAATGCCAATATCTGCCAAGGTTTTCATTTTAGCAATCGTATCTTCAATATCGTTTAGCAATAGGCTTTCTGTTAGCTCCAACTTAAGTCGTGCCGGATTGATATTATGCTGTTGGACTGTCATCGTGACTTGCGAAATGAAATCAGCTTGATGAAATTGCTTAGCACTCACGTTGACCGATAGTGTCAGGTCACGAGTGAATGCATCTTGCTGCCAAGTTTTAAGTTGAGCGCAGGCCGTATCGAGTACCCATAGCCCTATTGCCAAAATAGTGCCGTTTTGTTCGGCAACGGGAATAAAATCTAAAGGAGAGATTAAGCCGCGCACAGGATGAATCCATCGAATTAAGACTTCGGCACCTAATGGGCGTGGCGAGCCATCCACCTGTATTTGATAATACAATTGAAATTGCTGCTGCTCTATTGCTTGGTTGAGTTCATTTTCTAGTTCTGCGCGTGCTGTGATGCTTGCTTGCATCTGTGGATCAAAAAATCGTAGCGCATTACCTCCGCCATCTTTCGCTTGATACATGGCGATGTCAGCTTGCTTTAATAACTCTTCCACTTCTGCTTGATGGTCATTAAAAAGTACAATACCAACACTCGTGCTACTTGTGTAATGGTGACTAGCCAGTTGGTAAGGCATGTTGATGGAAGACAGAACCTTATTGACAATATCTTCTGTTTGCGCGGCAGCCTCAGCGGCCTGTGTACTCAAGCCCTCTAATAGTACAACAAATTCATCACCACCAAAGCGTGAGACGGTATCATCTTCACGGACACAGATCGTCAAACGTTCCGCAACTTGCTGTAGTAAAACATCCCCCATATCATGGCCTAGCGTGTCATTAAGCGTCTTAAAGTTATCAAGATCAAGAAAGAGCAATGCACCTTCATTACCGCTACGTGCACTCGCTGCCAAAGCATGTCGAATATGATCAAGCATAAGCCGTCGATTAGGTAAATGCGTCAGTGGGTCGTAGTAAGCTAAATCTTGAATTTCTTGCTCGGCTTGTTTGCTCAAGGTAATATCAGTCAGCGTACCTACATAATTAGTGACGATACCTTCTGTGCTTTTTACGGCTGTAATGCTGAGTTTCTGTGGGTATACTTGGTTATTTTTGCGCTTATTCCAAACCTCACCTTCCCAGTAGTCAGTGCTGTTTATTTTTTGCCACATTGTGTCATAAAAGAGCTTGTCATGTTGCCCTGAAGACAGCATGGCCGGATTATTACCAAGCGCTTCTTCTGCGCTATAGCCGGTAATGCTAGTGAATGCTTTATTGACCCGAATAATGATATTATCCGTATCAGTTACCATCATACCTTCTTGTGATTCAAAGGCCGTGGCAGCAATACGCAGATTAGCCTCAACACGCTTTTGTTCACTAATGTCACGGACGGTGGCCTGCAGCAACAGTTTACCATTTAATTCAACAGCGCTAATTAACACATCTGCTTGAAAGGGTTCACTGGTATCGGCACGCTTATGCACCCATTCAAAACGTTGCTTACCCTTTTGAATGGCTAATGCGATCCATTGTTTAGCAAGTATGCTTGAGTTCGTTCCACACGGTTGTTTTAATGGTGATAAATCAACAGGAGACTTACTTCGAAACTCTTCTATTGTGGCGCAACCAAAAAGCTTTAATGCAGCAGCATTACCTTCAATAAAGTTTGTTTCTCCCATTAACATGACTGCATCATTGGTTGAATCAAAGAGTGCTTTAAATTTTGTCTCAGAAAATATTGATGAAAGCTCTGCTTCCTTGCGCTCGGTGACATCAACAAACACCCATAGAGATTCATCCGTTTCCTTATGTAGTACAGCGCCTCTCATATCAACCCAAATATGCTGACCATCCTTTCGTAAAAACTCCAATTCGTTGCGTATGACACCGTTATTTTGAATGTTAGCATAAGCTTCTCCAATAGATTGAAAATCCCCATCGTATGCGTAGCATTGTCGTGTTGGGCAGCCATTCAGTTCATTTCTATCATAGCCAAGCATCAATTCCATCGCTGTATTAACCCAAAGAATATGTCTGTCGCGCACAGTCGCTATAGCAACCAGCTTATTATCCAAAATTGTTGCTTGCTCAGTGAGCAACTGCTCAACTTTTTGAACAATCATATAATGGCGTCCCGTCATGCTTAGTAATAACAGCTGTAGTAAGCTGGTAAAAACTAACCCAGCAAGAAGCACTTGCCATGCGAGTAAAGGCTGCTGAGATGCAAGATAACTTGGTGACGCGTAGATTGATAAACGCCAGTGTCTGCCTCCAAAATAAATATCTTCAATCAATGAGTATTCAAAATCTTGAAAAGTAGTGGTTTTATCCGAGTGAAATAGCATGGTGTTACTAGCGCTAGAATCAATATCTTCAAGTATTAGCGATAAACCTTTAGTCAACTGTGTGTTAAATATCTGCTGCCATATTGTATCTAGATGAAAAACACCAACAGCGTATCCATCTGCTAAGTCAGAAGGACTATTTAGCATAACAGGAGTCACTAACAATATACTCGTTCTCGCCTCAGTTTCTTGAACAAGTTGAATAGGTGCAGTTATTGCCACCTTCCCCGTTGTATTCACTAAATTAAGAGCATTTAAGCGCACTGGGTTTGATGAAATATCATAACCTATAGCCTTGCGATTGGAACCAAGTGGACTGATATACGCTACAGGTACATAGCTGCTGCGCTCTTCTTTTGCCGGCACAAGTTGATTCAGTTGGTCACGTTGAGTAATGCGAATATTAGGCATCCCCATCCGTTGAGAAATATAAGCTTCAAATTGAGATCTACCAGAAGATGGAATGCGGGGATTCCAGCTAAGTGCAGATAGCTCAGGGTGGTTAGCTAAGATAGATTCTGTAAAGTGATCAAATAGAGAGTATTCCAGCGTGGGGTTTACTTTAATCAAGTTGCCAATAGAGCCTACTAGCTCTTGATAAGCATTAAGGTTAGATTTTATGCTTTCTGTAATGGGCCTAGCTGTTTTCTTTAATTGATTAGTAATATGTGTCTTTTCATTGTCAGCGACATAGAAAAAGATTAATAAAGTGATAATTAGAGCGCTGAGTACCGGGGGTACTATGCTTTTTATTCTTTGTGACCACCATGGCTTACGATAATTTAATGCCATTAATAGTAACGGTGTAAACAATATAACGCCCAGCATGTCTCCTAACCACCAGTGCAGCCAATGAGAGACAAATTCGGTAGAGGGTATGATGTCAGCGGTTAATAAAGTTGCACCCGCCCAAGAGGCCGCAGTCAAACAAGCAATAGGTCCAGTTAGTAAGAAAAACCATAAACTCTCCCTAGCATTAATCAATTTTTCTGAATCAGGCTTGCAAAAATTATTCACCAGAACAACCGCTACCCAAGCTTGTAAACTGGAAGCTATCCCGATGCTTGCGGCAACGACTATCTCTTGTACGCCAACATCGCCAAATTTAGACGACATCCATGCATTAATGCTTGCTGAACCTAGCCATACAGCCGGTAGCAACCTTGAACCGCCCGTAAATATAGCAACAAAGGCAACCCCCGCAGCAGGAAAGATAGCTGTCGAATAACCTGATAATACGCCTAGCTGAAGTCCCGTCGCTCCGAAGATGAAATAAATAATGGCAATAAAGAAATTTAAGGCAATGAGTTTTATTATGCTACTTAAATCCATAATATTTAGTCTTTAATGAAAAAAATAACAACGACTTGTTCGTGCATAGCTAGGTCTAAGCATGCTTTAGATTAATAACTGGAGAATGTCCTTATAAAATATTTATAAGCTGCATTTTTAATTACTTACAATACCCTCTTTCTTAAAAGGCACTGGCATATAAAACACTAACAGACCTGCAATAATACCGGGCATTCCCTCATATATAGCAGCATGCCAGCCCATATATCGCCATAAAAGTGCGAGGAATAAGCCAGTAAACATTGCGTATAAACTTCTATTTTGGCTTGGTTTTTTGCCCAGGCATAAGACAATTAACAAAGGAGCAAAAGCACTAGCTAAACCAGACCAAGCCATAATGACTAAACTGAAAACACTTTGACTATTGAGTAGTGCCCAGACTAAAGCAGCTAATGTGATCAAAACAGTTGCCCCTTTGAGCAAATGAGTACTTTCAATTTTATGAGGCAATAAATCATGGGTAAGTGATGCTGAGCAACTTAATATCAATGAATCTGCTGTAGACATAGTGGCTGCAAAAATACCGGCGAGAATTAAACCAACCAAGGTAGGCGATAACAGTTGCTCTGCCATCGAGGGAAGCGCTAATTCGGCATCGAATGTGCCAACATCGCCTAAGTAGAGACGAGAGAGCAACCCTATGCCTGTTGCCATGCTATAAAAAAGTAAATACCAACTGTAATACCAGAGTCTAGCTTGGCGCATTTTGTCAGCATCGTTTAATGCCATAAAACGCACCATCACATGAGGTTGCCCTATTACAGATAACCCTGCAAACATCCAGCTCACTGCAAATAAAATACCGCCTGCTACACCTGGCAAAGCTAAATCTTTCGGAAACCAATCAAGAAAGCCATCAATTGCACTCATTTGATCTATCGCACTAGAAATACCACCCAGCTCGCCGATAGCCACGACTAATAATAAGCCCATGGAAAAAATCATTACCACGGACTGTGCGGCATCGGTCCAAATCGACGCACGAATACCGCCAGCAAAACAGTAAAGCACCACCATCACGCTACCTAATACCGCACCAGCCCACAAAGGCCAATCGAATAAAACATGTAGCGCTTTACTACCCGCAACCAACTGAGCACTGGCATAGGCTAATAAAAACAGCAGTGAAATAAGTGCTATCGCGCGCTGTAATAGCTTATACCTCTCACCGTGCCAATGGCTTAATATCCCCGCATAACTGACCTGCCCTGTCCTTTCTGTTGCATCACGTAAACGTGAATGCACCAAGGTTGATGCTAGAAAATCGCCAGCAATCCAGCCTAACATTAACCATATTGAAGCAAGCCCCGTCGCATAAGTGTAGCCAATAACACCGATAAACATATAACCGCTATTATTGGTTGCTACCGCTGACAAACCAACTAACCCTGGCGAAATAGAACCACTGGCAAGATAATAATCTTCTTTGGTATTTTTACTTTTAAGTAAAGAGCTAACACCAATGGCCACAAACAAAGCCATAAAACATAAAAAACTGATAATCACTAAAGTATTCCTTGAAGAAAAGCCTATGCCTAGTTATCTAGGTTATAACAACGCTTAGAGAGCTAGCAATAAATAACCCCACGCATACCCCTTATAGTTCCTACGTCTAACGTGGGAATTCATCAAGCAACGCTGAGCGTCACAGGCGGTACTCCCACTCCAGAGAGATTATAAAAGCATTCAATATAGGCTTAATAAATACAGGTTCCGAGCTTGGGGTGAGCTTACGAACCCCAAGCAATCACTGCCTTTCCTTGCATCTGTTATTGGGGTTCATACTTCACGTCAACCTACACATAATACTTTCACAGTCTCCAGAGTGTGGGAACCATTAAACGCTTATTTGTTTTCAGCTTAACTCGTAAGCACCTTCGGCATTATGTACTTCTTTACCACTCAGCGGCGGGTTAAACACACAGGCCATTTTCATTTCTGTAACAGCACGCAAGGTATGCTTATCATGCTGATCCAAAATATAAAGCGTCCCTGCTGTAATAGGGTGTTTTTTATTGTCTACTCGCGTTTCGACCTCACCTTCTCCAGAAATGCAATACACCGATTCCAAATGATTCTGATAGTGCATTTGAAAATCTGCCCCAGCATAAATCGTTGTAATATGAAAAGAGAACCCCATCTTGTCATCTTTTAATAACATGCGGGTGCTTTCCCAATTCCCATCAGGTGATACCACGCGACGCTCTGTTTTTTCTACTTCTTGGAGTTGTCTAACAATCATTATCTATTCCTTACCTTCTGTACTCTAAAGACTGGTTCATTTTTCTTGGTAGCTACTTATTAGCTGTCTGAATTGAAGTAATCTTTTTCTTCTGGAATGGAGTCTTCCTTGGCGCAGACCTCTTTTATCGCTTGTTCAACAATATCGAGGCCTTTTTTCAAGTTTTCATCACTAATAATAAGCGGGCATAGAAACTTAACCACTTGATCATCAGCACCACTGGTTTCAATAATCATGTTTCTTAGAAAGGCTTTGTGGGTTATTTTTCCTGCTATGTCACTGTTAATGCAATTGATTCCCTGAAACATACCGCGCCCACGGGTGGTGAAATTGCCTTCTCCATATTGATCAATAATGGCTTCTAGGCGCTTTGAAACATACTCACCTTTACGCTTTATCTCTTTTGAAAAGGTATCATCTGACCAGTAGGTATCGATTGCCGCTTTTGCCGTTACAAAAGCAAAGCTATTACCTCTGAAGGTACCATTATGTTCACCCGGCTTCCATTGGTCTATTTCTGGACGAATAAGTACCATGGCAAAAGGTAAACCATAACCACCTAATGATTTTGACAGCGTCACAATATCAGGGTAGAGACCGGCATCTTCAAAGCTGAAATAGTTACCCGTACGACCACAACCTGCTTGAATATCATCAACAATTAATAAAATATCATGTTTTTTACAGGTTGCCTGTAAAGCTTGCAGCCACTCAATGCTCGCCGCATTAATCCCGCCTTCACCTTGAACTGTTTCCACAATAACCGCAGCTGGCAAGTCAATACCACTACTAGAGTCAGTAAGAACTTTATCCAAATAAGCGATGGTATCGATATCATCACCTAAGTAGCCATCAAAAGGCATACGGCTCACACCATTAAGACTGACACCCGCAGCACCACGATGATGAGAGTTTCCTGTTGCCGCTAATGCGCCAAGACTTACGCCATGAAAACCATTAGTAAAGGCAATAATATTTTCACGCCCTGTGACATTTCGAGCTAATTTTAACGCCGCTTCCACCGCGTTGGTTCCAGTAGGACCCGTAAATTGCAGCACGTAATTTAAATCACGAGGCTTTAGAATTTTATTGTTAAAGGTTTCAAGGAACTCCGCTTTAGCTTTAGTATGCAGATCTAAGCCATGGGTAATGCCATCATTATGAATATACTCAAGTAATTTTTCCTTAAAGATAGGGTTATTATGCCCATAATTCAAGGTGCCAGCCCCCGCAAGAAAATCTAAATACTCAACCCCCTCTTCATCATAAAGAAATTCACCAACGGCTTTGTTAAAAACACGTGGGAATGAGCGCGCATAAGACTGTACTTCAGATTCGATTTCTTCAAATATTTTCATTGTTAATTTCCTTTATTGCGGTAAAAGGGCCAATTTTCACAAGCATTTCAGTGTCATGGGCATCATCAAGGTGTTTAATACGATCAAACATGACTGCACTATGGAGTTCGGCGTTTAGCTTACTGGACAGCCCCTTAAATAAAGCCCAAGAAGCTTTGTTTGATTCAGTAATCGTTGTTTCCAGGTAGCTAACATTATTACAAAGGGGGCGAGAAAGTATGTGCTGTAACATGCGCGTTGCAAGTCCTTGACCGCGTGCCTGCGAACCGACAGCGACCTGCCAAACAAACAAAGTATTGGGTCGTTCAGGAATAAGATAGGCAGAGATAAACCCAACGACATCATTATCAGAAACAGCAATGACTGAAGTGCTAGAAAAGTGACTGCATTGCAATAAATTGCAATACATGGAATTTGCATCCAAAGGAGGGCATTGAGAAATTAATTTAAATGCCTGTGCACCGTCTTCTGGTAAAGGCTGACGTAGTTCTATAGCTAAACTTTTAATAAAAACACCAAATTTGCATACAGATCTAAGCATTTATTTTTATGGAAATTCACCTGAAAACTGAATATTTTCACAAAAATAAATGCTAGATTAGTAAGATTATAATTGTTTTATTAGGATATATTATTTAGACAGCAAAGTATAGAGCCAGCCTTCTCCAATACGAAATGAGCCTGAGAGTAGCCTTATATTCTAAGTATAGTATGAGTCTAAACTGACAAAACTAGATAACCTACTCATGATGGCGGATAAAAGCCATCATGAGTCTTAACGTACTAAAAGATTTTTATATTGCATCTTCTAAACGTTTAACGCTTCTTGAGCGTAGTTTTTTCTGTAAAGCTGAAAAGGCTAAAGGCAAAGAGTCGGCTATCGCAGTATGTCGGTTCATAGCAACAAGCACTTTCGCTAAACTGGGAAAACCTTGTGCCGACGTTCCCGCTAAATACAACGGCTGAATATACAATAAAGAATGCTCTACCGGAATAATAATCATGCGACCACGAATAACTTTAGAACCCTGTTGATCCCACAAGGTTAATTTCGCTGAGATGTCTGGATTTTGATTCATTAAAGCACTAATTTGCGCTGGCCCTTCAACTTGCATATCTTGAGGGAATTTATAGAGATAAATATCATCTTGATAGTGCTCATTACAATGCACTGCTTTTAAGCAGCCTGCAATAGCTATGGACGCTAAATTATCACGCCCCAAAGGCGATAAGGGACTAACTAAAATAAATTTTTGTCGCTCATATTGCTGAGCCTGCGCATCCTCATCTATATCAATGGTTAAATAATAAGGCTCAACCTGCTCTTCATTCATCCTAGCGAACTCTAAAGCTTCGCTTTGCTGATAAAAAACTTCAGGGTCAGCTTGATGAAAACGAGCATATAAACGCATTTGCAAAGCAAACCAAGCCTTAGGGTAACTAAAATGCTTAATTATTTCCGGCGGCGCATCAACCAATTTTTTAAATAAACTAGGATAAAGACGCTGATAGGTTTTGATTAACGGCTCGTGATCATCAGCCACATAAAAATCGACTGACCCATTATAAGCATCGACCACTATTTTTACTGAGTTCCGTGCATAGTTAAAGGGCTGCGCATCCGGTTTATTCAAAGTAATCGGTTCAACTAAAGGGTATAAGTCTGAAGCCGTATACGCATCTATCACCCACTGTATTTTATGGTTTACTAGCACTGGGTAGGGCTCACTATCTAAGCTTAAAAAAGGCGCTATTGCTTGGATACGCTTTAGAATATTTCGGCGCACTAAAAGACGAGTATCATTATTAATACTCGCGGATAAAAAGATTCGCTCATCTTTGAAATAGGCCGAGGCTACTGCTTTTGTAAATAAAGAAGTTAACGCCAAACCTCCTGTCCCCTGATAGTCAGTACTCATATCGCCTGCACTTTTATCTGGGCTATTTAAAGACTCAGAATTAGGTACTAGCGCATACGGGTAATCCACCATGCCATAATAAATTTCTGGCTGATCAAGCTTTAACTTATCAAACGCTACCGCTTGGTCAAAGTTACTCAACAACCACTGCATAGGCTGATTAGCTTGCTGGTTAGACGGAGACACCACTAGGCCATACCCATGCGTGTAGAACAAGTGCTTATTGCGCCAGTTTTGTGCCTCAGGTGCAAGACTTTGATAATCAAGCTCACGCGCAGCAACATTAACTTGCCGATTTTTACCGCCCAATTGATAACGATCAACTACCACCTGTTGAAAACTAAAAAACGGACGAATGCTCTGTAGTTGCTCATAAACTGGCAATAACAAATCATTATCCCAGAGAGGGATATTATCTAATTCACGACTGATTTCCACGCTGCTTAAAGGCGTTAATGATGATTCTAGTGGATAATTTATTTCAGTTATATCAGCTAAATTAAAAGCATCTTGAGTCGCTTTAACATGCTGTTTAATATATTTAGACTCCGCATCGACAGGGTTAGATTGCACATAATACTCATCCATTACACCGGGTATAAGCTCTATTTCTTTCACCGCCAATACTAAAAAATAAGCCAAACCTAGTACAGCAGCCAACTTTTTTTTATTACCCGTGTACATCCAATAAACAACACTCATAACAGCACTGACAAACAGCAAAAAACTAAACCAAATCAACGGTAGCTGATAATTCATTTCCACAAAGCCTGGGCCATAAAAAACTGGCAAATGACGACTTTCATACAGTAATTCAATGCGCTCTAAAGCGATAGACCATGCCTGAACCAACACTAATAGCGCCATTAAAACCGACAGGTGAACTTTTGCTGCGAAAGGAAAACTGTCCAGCTTATCTGGGTGAGATTTATAAAAGGTATAATATAAGCCACTCACCAACACTAACAGCAAGCTAAAAACGATTAATAATTCATCTTGAATCAATTCATAAACAGGATAGGAAAATAAATAATAACTAATATTTTTGCCATAAACAGGGTCAATTAATTCAGACTCCGCACCAAAATAATATAATAAGAAACTTTCCCAATGATTAAAAACAGGGATTAGCAACGGAATGGTGATTAATAAGGCTAACAAAAACAAGAGTTTTTTATTACTTTGCAATTGACCGACTAAACCTTTTCTTGCACTCTCAGGAGCTAACGCTAAAGCTCGCGGAATATAAGCCAAATTAAAATATACAACACTAGCAAATACTACGCTAGAGCCAACACACACTAAACTGGCATAACCCTCACGTAATAAAAAGAACCCACCTAAACCTAAAGAAGTAAACCACCAGAATTCCAATAAAAAATCACTGGCTAAATAAGCAGAAAAACCAAGCAAAAGTAATGCAATAATAATTTTAAAAAGTAATTTCATGTATTGTTATATCCTATTTCCCTTAGTGCCCTACCCTCTAATTTCAGGTAGGGCGTTACTTCAGCACGCCAATAAAAGAATCGCACTTGAAGGCAAGCTAAAACCACGCCCCGTTAGTTTTCAAATAAAACAAAAGCTGCAAACCCAGCCCAGCTGACGAACAATAAAAGCCATGGCAACCAATGTTGACGATAAATAAATCCCCCTTCAACAGGCTCATCATCTGTTTCCGTTTCATTTAGTTGATTTAAACGGCCGGAAACTTTTTTCAGCTTTTTATTCAACTCACGCGATCTTTCTTTTTGTTGTTTTTTATACAGCTCTATGCCTTTTTGAATGCCCTGTGCAATTAATTTTGTCTGCTCTTTAGTTTGTTCTGGGCGCTGAGTGGCTTTCGCCATTTTCAATGATTCTTCTTGTGTTTCAGGTGAGGTTTGTGTGTGTTTTGAATATCGGCTCATAGTCTTTTCTTGTAGTTCATCTAAGCATAAAATCGTAGGGCGGACTTCAGTCCGCAAGCATTAATTTGGCTAAAATATTAAACCGGGACATACGATAGGTGCGACGCGCTTTAATTATTTCCAAGCCACTGTTTGTACTCCTGCAAAGTGTTTTTGAAGATCCTTGCCCTACCTTAAGTTCATAGTCTTGAGCCTGCAAATAATTCTGTGTAACTGCCATTTTTAAATGTAATCAATCGACCTTCAAACTCAATCATAAACCGATTTAAGGCCATTTTCCAATTCCTGATAGGCATAGTCCATTTTTTTGATGCTTGTTGAATCGCTAAATAAATAACTTTTTAGCAGCATCATCCGTTGGAAGTAGCTTGCGTTTATTATACGAATTCAGGGATATACTTTTTGATATTACTGAAGCCAAACAAAGCTGGTCGGCCTATTGGTTGGTTGGCGAAAAAAAATGATATAGAACTAATTTGTATCTGCCCCGGATTATCCGCCCATCGTGCTTAACATTTGGAGTTACCTCCGCCTGCCCGATGTTTACTACCTGGTGGTTGACCTACCTTACCAGAGCGGGACTTTCACCCGCTGGAATTATCGACCTTGCTCGGCCGCACACCCCTTGATCTTTGATAGTTTAAATTTTGTTTATACAATAATTAACTTTTGTTATATCAAAAATTAATAAATAAAACAACAAAGTTAATCTATTGATTTAAAAACAAAAAAGTATTACCATCAATGTATTACTTATTGAGGTAACTAAAATGCGCGTAACCAGTAAAGGACAAGTCACAATCCCCTGCGATGTTCGGGAAAGCATGGGCATACTCCCATCTGAAACTGAGGTTGAGTTTTTACAAGATGAAAACGGTCGATGGTATCTTTCCAAAGCTAAAGCATCAGATAAAACAGCAAGTCGCTTTAGAACTGCTCATAAAACTGGAAAACTCACTATGAGCACCGATGAAATCATGACTTTAACGCGGGATGAAGCATGGCCGTCATCTTAATTGATACTTGTGTGGTCACTGATTTAGCCGACCCTGAAAGCACTTGGTTTGAATGGAGCGCTGCCACTTTAGAGCGGCTGGACCAAAACAATACTTTCGTAATTAACCCTATCATCTATGCTGAGTGCTCAGTAGGCTTTGAGCGTATTGAAGAAGTGGAAGTCCTGTTCAAGCATTTAGGTTTTGAAAGCAAGCCTATTCCTAAAGAAGCCTTATTCTTAGCTGGAAAAGCCTTTCTGCAGTACAAACAGCGCAAAGGACCTAAAACTAATGTGCTGCCGGATTTCTTTATTGGCGCACATGCTGCTGTTGAAGGTTATCAGTTAATTTCTCGCGACAAAGGTAGGTTTAGCACTTATTTTCCTAGTGTTGAATTGATTATGCCGGAATCAACTAATGGCTTGAACTGATGGTTATTAAAGAAGCAGAGTTATTATTTCAGGCGGGGGCTTTGCAAGTTCCGGTTATTAAGCAATCAGATTCGGGAGATGGCTGGTTAGTTACGCTAGAAGGCACTCATCAACTTAACCCTATACTAGAGACTGCTCGTGGCGGTCCGCGTGTATTTAAACGGCTTATTGCAGCTGTTGATGTGTTATTTAGAATGGGGGTTGATGAAGTTAAAGTATTATCTAAATCGTAATATATTCTCATATATGTGCAATTGCGATAACAAAAAAAACAAATGGAATTAAGAATAAAACGTTAGAATTTTTTTTCTTTATTTCACTCTCTGCTAAATAGTTATTTTTTTTAATCCGCCCACTCCCACCTAAACCAACCTCAGACCTCTTTTTTAAACTTATTTTCCATTCTGCAACATGAAAAAATACTAATACTACCAATGCCAATAAAAAAAAACCTATCCCGCCATAATAAAAAAATTGATGTGGACTTTGGTTAACCGAAGTCCATACATTATGAATAGCAATTAAACTACCGGATATCACAAGTGGAACATCAGCAAACATTAATTTAATTGCATAAGAAATTAGTTGTTCTTTTTTCTCACGGGTACAGCTACCTTCAGTTTTATCTAGCATCCGCCTACGAACGGTTGCTACATAAGCAGTAAGAGCTATTATTAACCCAAGAAGCGGCCAGACAGGGTCAGTTATAATCATGAGGTTATTCATTTTCTCCCTCCAAAATTAGAATGAAAAATTATTGGTAGTTATTCACTAAACGTCCAACTATTGAGCATAGGCGCGCCACCACGTGGCTCGCCTAAAGATTTTGGGACTCCTGTCGCAAAAATCGATTCGCCACGCGGCGAATCAATAATGCCCCAGTCCGCCCTGCGTCCGG
>Ga0209081_1000383_pt1 | contig 26660 bp, 22 predicted proteins | sample GOMGulsemesocosm_4_FD_184636 | JGI IMG/M metagenome (GOLD analysis project Ga0209081, IMG submission 184636) | Methane-oxidizing microbial communities from mesocosms in the Gulf of Mexico - GOM15B Gulf of Mexico (SPAdes) (version 2) | ecosystem: Environmental > Aquatic > Marine > Cold seeps... | reverse complement strand
CTCATCGTCGGCCCAGCCTTGCATGGCGGCGAGAATGTCTTCGTTAATTCTTAATGGAAAGGCTTTGCGCCGCGCCATAATCGAGTGCTCGTGTTAGTAAATACTGCCAGCGTTGACAATGGGTTGTGCGCTGTCGTCAGAGCAGAGCACTACGAGCAAATTGCTCACCATCGCGGCTCTGCGTTCATCGTCTAGGTCAACAATGCGACGCTCAGACAGTTGGGTAAGTGCCATCTCCACCATGCCCACCGCACCTTCTACCACTTTGGCACGTGCAGCGATCACTGCGGTGGCTTGTTGGCGTCGGAGCATAGCACTGGCAATTTCGGGTGCATAGGCCAAATGTGATATGCGTGCTTCAATGACTCGAACTCCGGCTTTGCCCAAGCGTTCCTGTACTTCACCCTTCAGGGCATCGGAAATTTCTTGTGGGTGGCTGCGTAGGGCAATCGCATCCTCGTCATGCTGATCGTAAGGATAGCTGATGGCCATGTTTCTGAGTGCCGCTTCGCTTTGAATGTTGACGTAATCTTCATAGTCGTCAACTTCAAAGGTTGCTTCGGCGGTGTCGACCACCTCCCAGACAACCACCGCGGCAATTTCAATTGGGCTGCCGGAGCTGTCGTTCACTTTTAATTGGCTACTTTCAAAGTTACGCACTCTAAGCGACACCGCTTTCTTCGTGTAAAAAGGAATTGCCCAGCGTAAGCCAGGCGCAGTAACTGTGCCCACATACGTGCCAAACAGCTGCAGCACTCGACCGGTTTTAGGTTGCACCATAAAGAAGCCAAACCAGCCAATAAAGATCACAGCAAAGCACAGTAGAAGTAGTACAGCTAAAACAAAGCGATAATTTGATAGCGCCATGAACAGCGCAATGGCCGAAGCGCTCTGCGCCAAAATCAGAAGAGGTATGGCTGAAAAGCCATTGATGGCCTTGTGGGGAATTTCCTTAATCATGTATATCTCCATAGAGCAGTAATAGGATAATGATGCCTCGGCTTAGGTGAGGCAATATGATATCAATGTGATGTCACATTATTCTATGTTTGTCATGAACGCAAGGTTTAGGGTTTTCACTTGGGCGATCGCGCTAAGGAATAGCGGCTAAAACGAGCGTTCTGAGCATTTTTCATACCTTGCTGGTCGAAAATTCAGCGAGCTCTAAGTGCTTGATAAATTTATTAAAAACTTCAATATAATTGCTTGACTCAAAGCGCGCGAATCCATACTATACGCGCCTCAACACGCACTCGTAGCTCAGCTGGATAGAGTACTCGGCTACGAACCGAGCGGTCGAAGGTTCGAATCCTTCCGAGTGCACCATATTAAAAACCCTGGTTCTTTGAACCGGGGTTTTTTCTTTTTACACCCTTCAAAATTCGAAGCCCTCGTGTGGCGGGGCTTGTAGCTCAATTGGCCTTGTCTTTCCCTTCCTGTTGACGCCTTGTTTGATTACATCCTTTCCGGCCTTAAACGTTTTAATGCCCGCCAGTTTTTTTTCAAAATAACTGGTGTCGGAGTTTTCCCGGACTTACCTTCGCAGGCTCTTTTACCGGCCTCAACCAGCTCTTCTGATTCCTGCGCAGAGTAGTGCTATGTGATGTCTCGGTTACGGTGACCTAACATTATTTTCCTTGTGTCGGGCGGGTGCTGATGTATTGAGTCATCCCCACCCACGTCTCTAGCTATTGATTTTTGTGGGATAGGATTTATGATCTAGGAAGACGGATTATCTTAGCAAAGGAAGATTTGGCTCTTGCTCAATACTTTTCTGGCCCCGCTCCGCAATGTCTACTTTTCGTGGGTAACACCAACCTTAACAAGTTAATGCAGCGAACGCTCCGCGTCTGACAGATTGGAGCGTTAGCTTTAAATGGGGAAATTATGAATATAGAAATATGGTTAACATTTGTCGCGGCTTCAGTCGTATTACTAATGATACCTGGGCCAACGATTCTCACCGTAATTAGCTATTCCATGTCGCATGGCTATAGGGCAAAAATACCTCTAATTTTAGCTGTAGCCCTTGGCGATTCCACCGCACTAGCTCTTTCTTTGCTTGGCTTGGGTGTACTATTGACGGAATCAGTTTTTTGGTTCCAAGCAGTGAAATGGGCTGGTGGTCTTTATTTGATTTTTCTCGGTATAAAGCTCTTTATGTCAGGTGTTAACCCACTCACTATAGGTCAATCTAAGGAAGGGGTTACACGCTGGAAGTTGTTTTTAAATACATACTTCGTTACTGCATTAAATCCTAAGGGCATTATTTTCTTTGTTGCATTCTTGCCTCAATTTGTAAATTCAGGCTCTGAAATTACAACTCAACTTTGGATGCTGGCAAGTACATTTGTGATCTTAGCCTCACTAAATGCAACCTTATACGCAGTCTTTGCGGGTAAAGCTCAAAAAACCTTATCTTCTCCAAAAACACAACGGATATTTAATATCTGTGGAGGGTCGCTACTTTCTACAGCTGGGGCGTGGGCATTGTCAGTCAAACAATCATAAGATAGCTAACAAGGATCTGACTTAATCAAGGAGCTTTTTTTCAACGCCAGAAAAGGCCTAGGACAAACACGCAAGGAGCTCAAAACCTCTAGGATTTGCGGCAATAGATCTTGACCACTTTTAATGCATTAATGGTCAATTTGCTCACCCTGCGGGTGTGGAAGCTATGTAATAACAATCTCAGCATTTATCACTTGGTTCCTACCGTTTACCTTGCCGTGATAAAGGGCCTTGTCGGCCTGATTAATAATGTGGCTCTGAGTCTCGCCTTTCCCTGTGGTGCTGTAGAAACCCAAGGTAACGGTTAGAGGGGTGGGCTTGCCCGTTTCATAGGGGATGTTGAGAGCTTCAACCTGGCTGCGAAATTTTTCTGCCGCTATTGCGGCCGACTGTTCGTCGGTATCTCTGAGGATAATGACAAACTCTTCCCCGCCAAAACGTGTGACCGTGTCTTGTCCAGCGCGAGTGTTTTTACTTAGTGAATTGGCAACCGTGGCCAGAATCTTATCGCCGGCGGGGTGGCCGTTAATGTCGTTGTAGAGCTTGAAATTGTCTACATCCACAATCATCACAGTGAGTTTTTGTTGGGTTCTATCGCAGAGCAATAGTTCGGTGTTGAGCACACGCTCCATACCTCGGCGGTTATATACGCCGGTAAGTGAGTCGTGCTCGGCGAGTGCAAAAAGGGCTTTTTGTTGGCGTCTCTTAATGTTTTCAAACTGAACTGAGAGCGTCATTGCAACGGCGCTGGATCCGATGAGCCAAAATACTTGAGAGGCAAGTTTTCCCTCCTGCCAGGGGCTAAAGCTGAGATCAAGATTTGTGGGCTGCCAGTAATAGAGCGCTATCCATGCAAAGCTCCAGAAAATTATCGTTCCCAGTGCCGAGTGGAAGGTGCCAATTAACATTAGGCCAAATGGCAGCACGGTAACAACGGGCGTGTACTGGCTGTCAATCCCCCCTGAAATAATAACCATGGGTAGCAGTATTAAATTAATTAATACTGCGAGAATAATGGGACTGTCTCTCTCCCAAAAACCTCGCTTGAGCGCCGCCCAAAGAGCCAGAAATATCGATGCGTTAACCATGCCGAGAAAGGTAAATATTGTCGGCAATTCAGAAACCATGGGGCGGACAAGGGTAACAAAGATAATGACCAGGGAGATTACCAATGTGATCTTCATGGTTAATTGCGCAGTGTGCGTAGTTTCTTCTGCCGACCGAGGGGGGCTGCTTTCAATTATGTTGAGACGACTGAGCATACTGAGCATAGTGTTGCTTTCCTTGCTGGCTCTGGGATTGATCGCTAGGTCACTTATTGTGTGATCATACAATACTGGAAACTTCCCAAGAATTGAAGCGGCGACTCTAACTAGGTGATCTGGGGAAAATCGTAAAATTTATAGTGGTTTAAAGTTGATGTGGCAATACCCGAAAATTAATAAAGTTAAGCATCCATTTCGCCATTACAGTGTCATCCAAATATTGCCCTAACGAGGCCAGACCTGTTTCGACCACCTCGTGGGGTATGCGGTCACGGCGGAATTCCATTAGGTCATTAGAATAGGACTTTGAAAATTCAGGGTGCCCCTGAACACTCAAAAAGCACTCGCCTACGCGATACATATAGTTTGGGCAGAAATCACTTGCGGCGAGCACTTCACTGTTATTGGGTAATTTAATGACTTGGTCTTGGTGGCTCACTAACAGTTTTATATCAGCTTTAGCGGGCTGCATCCATTCAAGCTGCTTAGCAACTTTGTTGACAGATACACCCACACCCCAACCTTTATCCGATTTCACTACCTGGCCGCCTAGAGCTTTGGCAATAATCTGATGCCCAAAACAAACACCCACTAACTTAATGTTTTCGCGATAGAGGGTGCTCACAAAATGTATAAGGTCTTTAACCCAGGGCAAGTCATCTTCTGCCCCATGACGACTGCCCGTGGTGACGTACCCGTCAAAAGCGTGAATATCGTCTGGGTATTCACCCTCAATCACATTAAAAACATTTAATTCGATTGAGTCATCGACTTGCTTAAACAGTTCTTCAAACATGGCAGGGTAATTACCATGCTTGCCCTGTAGGCTGTCTGACACCGAATCACATTGTAGTAGTGCAATCTTCATCTTTAATACCTTTACTCAGCAAACTTTGCGCGGAGGCTAAAGCTCACCTTGCACCGCATTTTTAAATAATTGGCTGTACTCTGTTGCCGTAAAGGCGATTGGATTACCCCCAGCGGTAGGGTCTTCTGTCGCCATTCGCCCAACAAGCTCTGCCTGTTCAACATCTATGCCTATGGCTGCTAGTGAGTGTGGGATACCCAGTTGTGCACGCAAATCCAGCACCCATTGTAAGAAGGCTTCGAAGCTACCCTCTAGGCCGATATAAAGGGCTAAGCGAGAGAGCTTTTCTGCAATCACAGTTTGGTTCGCTTTTAGAACATAGGGCATCAATATGGCATTAAGCATGCCATGGTGGGCATCATATAAGGCCCCTAGAGGGTGCGCGAGCGCGTGCATGCCGCCAAGACCACGCTGAAAAGCCGTTGCGCCCATTGAAGAGGAAACCAGCATTTGCATTCTGGCATCAAGGTTTGAACCATTGGCCACGGCTAGCGGTAGGAATTGTTTTACCAAGCGAATGCCTTCAATCGCTATACCTTCTGCCATGGGGTGGTAGAAAGGTGAACAATAAGCTTCAAGGTTGTGAGACAGGGCATCCATGCCTGTCGCCGCGGTGATGTTCGCAGGCAAACCTACAGTCAACTCAGGATCAAGTATTACGATTTCAGGTAGTATTTTTGGATGGAAGATGATTTTTTTAACGTGGTTCACATCGTCGGTAATCACAGCGGCACGACCCACTTCAGAACCCGTGCCTGAGGTTGTTGGTACAGCAACAATTGGGGCAATGCCAGACTCTATAGCCTTGCTCCAGTTATCACCCACATCTACAAATGACCACAAATCAGCAGTCTGGCCGGACATGAAGGCAATAGTTTTTGCCGCATCTAAAGCTGAGCCACCACCAAAGGCAATCACACCATCATGCTTGCCCTCGCGAAATGCCGCCACTCCATCATTAACGTTTTTGCCGGTAGGGTTACCTTTGATATTACTAAACAAACGACAGTCTAGACCTGCTTCTACACAGCCTGCAAGCGCATCAGTCACCATGGGCAAAGCGGCTAGTCCAGGGTCTGTCACCAATAATGGCGATTTCATGCCTAAGGTTTTGCAGGCATCGGCTAATTCTGAGATACGACCAATACCTGCACGTATTGCCGTCGGATAATTCCAGTTAGTAGTAAATTGAGAAAGTGTCATAACACGCTCCGCCTATGGCAGTTTAATATGGAAAGATTTTGGACGAGTTAGATAGTCGTAACCCAAGGATGAAAGCGTGCAACCTTTACCTGAATTTTTCACGCCAGTCCAAGCCAAAGCTGGGTCAAGGTAATCGCAGCGATTAATAAAGAAAGTGCCTGTTTCTAGACGCTCACCAATGGCAATGCCAACTTCGATATCTGAGGTGAAAACACTGGCGGTTAAGCCAAATTCACTGTCATTCATTAGCGCAATCGCCGCATCGTCATCACAAACTTTTTGGATGCCAACCACAGGGCCGAAAGACTCTTCTTGCATGATGCGCATTGTATGGTCAACGCCGGTTAAAACTTGAGGGGCAAGATAAGGCGTGTCGCTTTTTGCCATGGCAAAGTCACTGGCATCAATATGAGCAATCGCCCCTTGTGCTACCGCGTCCTTCACTTGGCCCCGAACAAATTCAGCGGCACTGGTTTTTACCACGGGGCCTAAGGTTGTTGCCTCTTCATCAGAGCGACCCAAAACATAGCCTTTGACTAGCGCCACCGCTTTTTCAACAAATTCATCATAGACAGCTTCATGCACGTATATACGTTCGATGCCACAACATGATTGGCCGGAGTTAAAGAAGGCACCATCAATCGCGGTATCTACAGCTTGGTCAATATTTGCATCGGCACGAATGTATGCGGGATCTTTGCCACCTAACTCTAAACCGATACCCTTAAAGGTTCCCGCAGCCGCTCTCTCTACCATTTCACCGCCACCAACAGAACCGGTGAAAGCGACATAATCCACTTTATTGGAGGCAATAATGCTTTCGGTATCTGCATGGGAAAGATGTAAGTATTGAAATACACCAGCAGGTAAACCTGCCTTTTCAAAAGATTCCACCATACGCTCTGCACACAATGGCGTTTGTGCTGAATGTTTAAGCACCACGGCATTACCTGCCATGAGTGCAGGCATCACCGCATTGACAGCGGTCATGAAAGGGAAGTTCCATGGGGCAACAACAAAAACAACACCCAATGCTTCACGCTTGATATAGCGGGTAAATCCGGGTTTTTCATCTAGCTGAAGCGATTTCAATGCGTCTGGCGCGGCCCCTATCATGTAGCGAGCGCGCTCTTCATAACCGCCCACTTCACCTAGGCTATAACGGATAGGGCGCCCCATTTGCCACGTTAATTCATTGGCGATGAGCTCTTTATTCGCAACAAAGGCATCCACTGCGGCCGTACAAATCTCAGCGCGCTCTGCCACGCTTTTAGTGGCCCAAGCTTGCTGGGAAGTTTTTGCTTTAGACAAGGTCCGTGCAATTTTGTCGGCACCTGCGAGAGGGCGCTCAACATACACGTCACCATTAATGGGTGAGATGGTTTTTAGCATCTTGCTCATATTTTTCCTGTATCCTTGTAAGGCCCCATTTTGGAAAATAGTATGATATCAAATTTTCCTAAAGCATCTTGAGAGCGGGATCAAATTCAATCTCACTCATTTATCATGGTTTAAATGATTTCGAAATATCTTTCCATTTCCCAGTCAGTGATATGACGGCGGAACTCTCTTTCTTCCCACTCACGTGTCGCTGCAAAATGTTCGACAAAACTCTCACCAAATAAGGCTTTTGCCGCAGTTGAATGTTTTAGTCTTTGCGCCGATTCCCACAAGGTGCGAGGTAATGCGAGCTCAGGAGCATGGCTTTGCTCATAAGCATTACCTTTCACCTGGGCTTCAGGTTCTAATTCGTGTTCGACGCCATAAAGGCCTGCACCTAAGGCTGCTGCTAGCGCCAAATAAGGGTTAGCATCGGCTGAACCTAAACGGTATTCCACCCGTTGAGATTTTGCTGAACCTGGAATTACACGTAAAGCTGTGGTTCTATTCTCCACCCCCCAGGTTGCATCTGTCGGCGCCCAAAAACCTGGAATTAAACGGCTGTAACTATTCACCGTTGGTGCAAACATAGCCAGCAGCTCTGGCATCAAGCGTTGCTGGCCCGCAACAAAATGAAGCTGAGTTTTACTCATGTTGTGTTTGTTGTTGGCATCATAAAAAGCTGAGCTACCATCAGCGCTGTTCTTTAATGACAAATGAATATGGCCACTTTGACCCGGATAATCACCAGACCATTTCGCCATAAAAGTGGCCATCATATTATTGCGCTGTGCCAACACCTTCATGAAGGTTTTAAAGAGTGCGGCTCTATCGGCCGCCTTAGTTGCATCGTCAACCGCCAATGCCGCTTCAAGTACACCTGGGCCGGTTTCCGTATGCAGGCCTTCAATGGGGAAGTCCATTAACTCACTCATTCCCATGATCTTGTGATAAAGCTCGCTATGAACGGAGTTGCGAATCACTGAATAACCAAAAAAATCAGGGGAAATAGGTTTTAAGTTACGAAAGCCTTTTTCACGAATTGAGTCTGGGGTTTCATCAAACATAAAAAATTCATATTCAAGGGCCGCAAATGCATCAAAGCCCATGGCTTTGCCCTTTTCAATCACTTTGCGCAAGGTGCCGCGCGGACAAACTTTTTCGGCCTCACCAGAAAATTCAGAGATGAAAATTAGCTGCCCAGGTTCGTCGACAATATCGCGGCAGGTATTAGGCAAAATACGTACGGGAGCATCTGGATAGCCAGTATTCCAACCGGTTACCTTACCGTTATCATAAAGCTGGTCTTTAGAATCCCAACCTAAGACCACATCACAAAATGCAAAGCCACCCTCTAATGAAGAGAAGAACTTCTCTTTGCTCATGTATTTGCCGCGCATGATGCCATCGATATCAAACAATCCGACTTTCACATGGCTTAAATTACGCTCCTCAACAATGCGCTTCGCATCTTCGATTGTCTTCACATCTTTTGCATTCAACATAATGTTGTGCTCTTGTTCGAAATGACTTTGTTGGCAGGTGTCGGCTCATAAAAAATCGGGGCGAGCGACTCATTAAAACCTAATAGATTTAAGCTAGTTCAATTCAGCTTCTGCATTCGCAATGGCTGCAAACTCTTCCTCTGGTGCCTGTGCGACCAAATGGTGACGGCTATAAAAGAAGAAATAAGCCACCATAATGCCGTAGAAAACCGCAGACCACATAGCCGCTTCGCGACTGACTAAAAAGGTTGAGATGAAGGCAATTACCGCGAGCACACAGGCAATGCCTGATGTGAAAACACCCCCTGGCGTTTTATAAGGGCGCACGAGATCAGGTTCTTTTATACGTAAGATAATGTGTGACAGTGTCATCAGGGCATAAGACAAGGTTGCGCCAAATACCGCCACGGTGATCATCAGGTCGCCTTCACCGGTTAAGGACAGCAGAAACCCTAAAATGCCCGGGATAATGAGCGCTAGTGTCGGTACTTTACGCTTACCCGTTAAAGACAAGAAACGGGGCAAATAACCGGCGCGAGAAAGGGCAAACACCTGACGAGAGTAGGCGTAAATAATTGAGAAGAAGCTGGCAATCAGGCCTGCAAGGCCGACAATGTTAACTAAGGTTGCCACCAGAGAATTTTCGCCATAGACCGCTTGCAGTGCGCCCACTAAAGGCGCTGCATGGTCCTTCATTAAGTCGGCGCTTGAACCACCAGGCGCTAACACTAATACCAAACCACCAAAGACAAGTAAGATCGCCATGGCCGTAATAATGCCTTTAGGTAAATCTTTCGCTGGGTCAGTTGCTTCTTCTGCGGCTAATGGCACACCTTCAACGGCTAGAAAAAGCCACATAGCAAAAGGAATTGCCGCCCAGATACCGATATAACCTTGAGGTAAAAAGGCACTAGAACCAGTTGCCGCGGTATTGACAGAAATATCCAATAAGTTAGCGACATCGAAATGAGGGATCATGCCAAGCACAAAAACGATAATTGCGAGTGCCGCTATTGAAGTAATCACTAACATGATTTTCAAGGCTTCACCGGCACCCAATAAATGAATGCCAATAAAGATCACATAGAAGGCGGCGTATACGCTGGCCCCATCCCATCCGAACAGCTCGTTACAGTAACCGCCAATAAAAACAGCAATCGCGGCAGGCGCAATGGCATATTCAAGTAAAATAGCGGTACCGGTTAAAAAACCACCGGTGCGCCCCAGCGCTCGGCGTGCATAACTGTAACCGCCACCGGCCGTTGGTAGGGACGACGAAAGTTCTGCAAGGGATAGCACCATACAGCTATACATGACGGCCATAATAATAGTCGCGATTAGCATGCCACCGAAGCCACCTTGTGCTAAACCGAAGTTCCAACCCGCAAAATCCCCGGATATAACATAAGAAACCCCTAGGCCTGCGAGTAGAATCCAACCCGCAGCGCCTTGTTTGAGCTGCCTTTTTTGTAGATATTCATGGCCTACGGAGTCGTAAACGGGTGCGCTATTACTTTCTGACATCTTGCTATTCCTTATTTTAATTATTGTTGGGATAAAGCGATTGTTCTGATTTATAAATAGCGATTCAATTGTTCAATATTTAATAAAGCTTGATAGTAAAGTATTGTTTTCCAACTCTGCAAGCACCATCATTTGAAATAATAATTAACTGTTAGATGGGTGTCCTATTGGGTCATTACCCTCTGCTTGTTTAATCTTGCACTCAAGGGCACTGGCAAGTTAACTAAATTAAGACTGCAGCTAGACCACATAATCGCCCCTAAGTCATTGATATATCAACTACCGCTTATGATTGGAACTCGCCGTAAGATATTGATTTATAAGCGTATGTTTCATGTGTTTTGAACTCGTTAGCAGGGCGCTTGAAAGTGGCTGATTGCCAATCGTTTGTCAGGCTCCTGTGGAAAGAAAAAGCATGGGGCCTTATTACCGCAATTGCAATATAGTAAAGCATTGCTGCACTTTTTATGACGGGTGCTTAAACCTTATAAATCTCATGAAGAAATATGAACATTACTTAAAACGAATAAAACAAGACCTTAAGAAGTACAGTGGCGCGGATAAAGCGGAATCGTGTCGTCGATATTTCCCGAATGGGATCCATTGCATTGGAGTTACCGCCTCAGATATATCCTTAACGATCAGGATGAATTTCTCCAAAAAAGCATCGGGTGGCTACTGAAAGCAACATCGGTGCACCACGAGCGAGACGTCGTTGAGTACATAGAGGGTAATTTTAAAGGGATGATGCGGCCATTCATGACCGTTAAGCAATGTTGGCAGACTGAGATATGAATCGAGAGACGGGCGCTAGTTTTCCCGCCCATAAGATGTCAAATGGAAAAACCTTCTTTTGTTATTGGGAGGGTTCGCACTCGATAAGCTGAAGCCGCATAAATGGCATTGCAGACTGCTGGTGCCAGCGGCGGCAAGGCAGGTTCACCTGCACCCGTAGGAGGATAATCACTTTGAATGAAGTGGACATCCACATTGGGTGCCTCAGGCATACGCAAGAGTGGATAAGTATCAAAGTTGGACTGTTGTATCCGCCCTTTTTCCATGCTTATCTCAAGACCTAACATTGTGCTTAAGCCATCAATGACAGAGCCTTGACACTGATTTTCAGCACCGCTTAAATTAATAACAGGGCCGATATCAGCCACTACAGTTACATTGTGCACGGTGATTTTCTTGTCGGCACTGACGCTCACATCAGCCACTTCCGCAAAATGACCCGCGTGACAAAAGTGAAAGGCAAGCCCTAGTCCTCTTCCTGCAGGTTGCGGTTTACCCCAACCCGATTTTTCAGCCGCCAGTTTGATAACATTCGCAGCTCTACCCGTATGCAGCCCGTACAGGTTTTTTGGCGGCAACCATTGGGGTTTACCGAGAAGCTCAAGCAAGAATTCAAGATGGTCCGTTCCCGCGGTAGTGGCCAGTTCATGGAGGAAGCTTTGCACGGCCCATGCTGTAGTATTTGATTCTGGAGCACGCAATAAACCACAGCTCGTCTTCAAGGGTAACAGTGACTGGCTCAGGCGAAAATTATTCAGAAGTTGTGCCGGGAATACGTGGGAAGGCTGACGTGGTGCACCCGCAATAACGGGTTTTTCTCCATCGTGACTGAAGGTAATGAGGTGGTCCTCTAAGAAATCGATTTTCCCATCTGGGGCAAGGCCACCTTTGAAGGAGTGAAAACCACCTGTGCGATAGAAATCGTGTGCCATATCATCTTCTCGGGTCCACTGTAGTTTCACCGGTGCATTGATATGTTTGGAAATTGCTACCGCTTCACAGGCTGGATCATTCACTAATCGTCGACCGAAACCACCTCCCGCCCGTGTCTGGTGTATTGTGACCTTATCTTCATTTATGCCCAGTGTATTGGCCACACTGCTAAGGCCTCTGCCAGGCGATTGTGTTGGCGCCCATACCTCGACCGCACCCTTTTGGTACCATGCCGTGCAGTTTTGTGGCTCGAGGGTAGCATGAGCCGCGAAATGAAAACTGTATAAGGCATCGATGGATTGTGCCGCCCCCTGCATTGCACCTTCGACATTGCCTTTTTCATGGAGTGTTTTTTCGGCAGGCCGGTTTTTCATATGTTGAGCCTGATTGAACAAGCGACTCCAGCTATCGTTTGACGCATTACTTTCGTCCCAGTTCACCTTTAGTTGCTTTTTTGCCTGCAATGCCGCCCAGGTGCTTGTTGCAACGATAGCAATGCCAGGTTTTAATTCCATTACATTGCCGTTTCCTTTAAGTATAAAGGCATGTTTCACCCCAGCAAGTTTACGAACTTCATCCAGATTAGCACTCTCAACTGTGCCTCCTACCGCAGGGCATTTTTCATAAACGGCATACAGCATACCCGGTAAAGTTTGATCAATGCCAAACAGTGGTTGGCCCGTCACCAGGGCGTGATTATCAACACCGGTAATGCGTTTGCCGAGTATTTTGTAATCGCGGCTATCCTTTAGTTTTAACGAAACTAGCGATGGCACAGGCACGGTGGCAGCCTTGTTCGCCAGCTTACCGTAGGTGCTTTTTTGTTGGGTTCTGGCATGCAAGACATGACTTTTTTCAGCTGTACATTCTTCTGCAGGTACTCCCCATTCATTAGCAGCCGCTTGTATCAGCATATGGCGGGCCACAGCCCCTACTTTTCGCAGGGTGTCCCAATTGCTGGCAATAGACCTGGAACCACCGGCATTTTGCCGGCCAAACAGCTTTTCATTAATGGGGGACTGCTCAACGCTTACATCATTCCAGTCTGCATCCAGTTCTTCTGCAATAATCATCGGCATAGATGTTTTAACGCCCTGGCCAATTTCCGGATTTTTTGAAAATATGAAAATCGAACCATCAGGAGAAATTCGAATATAGGCATTGAGCTCGAGACCACCTGCTGAAGAGCTCGCATTAGCGGTTTTATTCAGACTGAATGCCAACATGAAACCTGCACCCAGCAAGCTTGAAACTTTAAGAAAGGAGCGGCGATCCATTTGTATGTTGGCAGGTAAGGATATGTCTCCTTTGGGGTCAATTTCGTCGAAAAGCGCCTCAAGAGATGAGGTTGAGGATACCGGGCCTGAGGATAATTTATTCACGACTTGCCTCGCGGTACTGATAAGTTATCGGCGGCTGTGTGTATCGCGGCTTTTATTCGGTTGTAAGTACCACAACGGCAATAGTTGCCCTGCATCGCCTCATCGATATCAGAATCACTGGGATTGGGGTTTTCATCAAGTAAGGCAGCAGCAGACATTAATTGACCGGCCTGACAATACCCACATTGAGCTACGTCAGACGCAATCCACGCTTGTTGCAGGGCATGTAAGGCCCCGTCGTTACCGGCTAAACCTTCGATTGTACGGATTTCTTTGCCATCGACCGCAGAAACAGGAAAAGAGCATGAACGGATGGGTATGCCGTCGATATGAATAGTACAAGCACCACATAAGGCGATGCCGCAACCGTATTTTGTTCCAAGCAAGCCCAGCGTATCTCGCAAAACCCACAGGAGAGGTGTTGAGTCCTCAACACCCTCAACAATATGAGGTTTTCCATTAATGTTTAAATGGTAATCAGTCACTATTACTCTCTCGCAGTTATCCGGGTTAATCGTCTTTGATTGTGCCTATTGTATCTGAAAAGCCTCGCATCCAATTGTAAAACATTTGTAAAACTTCTAATGAATAATCGAGTGCTGGGGGCTAACAAGCCCTATCTGGTGATGAGCTCATTAATGCCACAACACCGCCGGGACTCGTCAAATTTATGATTGAGTTTGAAGCTTGACTGGCGGATTAAATTTAACCGAGGCGATACATGGAAAGATTTATGGGCAGTATTTCATAGCGCCGAAACTGTATTTAAATTGTGTTTTTTGAAAATTATATCGAGCTCCCCACTTGCTTTTAACTGCCTATAAATCGTCTGAAACTTCTTGACCAAATGATCGGGGGTTGTTTTACTCAGTGCTAAGTAGAGCTCTACTTTATCGGTGTTAAATTTATACTTTGTTTTGAAATTAAGTTTCGGTTTGATTCCCAACTTTCTAATATTTTGGGAGAAATTCACATCGGAAAGCGCAATGAGGTCAACGCGACCTGAAAGTAACATTTTAATGGCTTGCAGTCCCTGCGGCACAGATTCAAGTTTATCTCGTTTTATGCCACGATTAAGTAGGTAATCTTCCGTGTAGTACTCGGATATGGTAGCTATCTGGTATCGATTGGCGTCGTCCAGGGATTTCAATTGAATGTCGTCGCGAGAGTTTAACGCGATCAAATATCCATTTAAGGAATGAACTGGGCCTATCCAATGGAAAAGTGACTCTCGTTCGGGACTTCTAACCAGCGAAAAAATCAGGGTGTTTTCACGATTTAAAGCCATTCGATAAGCTCTGCGCCAAGGTAGCATTTGAATCGGTACTGATTGGCCGCTGGCTCTTAATATCGCCTCAACAATTTCAATGGACAAGCCTTTCAACTTTCCACTAGAGCTGTCTCGGTAATTGAGAGGGTACATTTCCTCGGTGACCACTTTAAGTGGTTCCGTGGCTGAAGGAGCTCCGCTCAGGAAGCAGAATAAAAGGCCTATCACATTAAGAACAGCTAGATTACAGCGCATAGACTTTGGATTTCACCCTCTCCCCTTGGTCTCATTGTCGAGATGAACACGAGAAGTATAGTACAGTACAGAGTAATCCCCCGTTTTCCGCGACTGGCGCGTTCGCCTAGTTCTCGGGGTCCTCAATCCTTCCAAGCGCACCCTATAAAAAGGGACTTACCTTCGGCCAAGCTTGGGCCTATCCTGCGGCAATCTGATAAGCCGTTCGAATTGCCATTTTCTTCAAGGTTTCCAGATTGCTAGGGTCGGCTTCCGGCGTTAGCACAACAACCATTAAACCCTCCAGCATGGAGGATAGCAGTTCCGCCCTTAATTTAACGTCTAAGGTGGAGGCCTCAGGGTGTAAATCTGAGATTAACTCGCTGAGCTGTCGAAGTTGGGGAGCGTAGAGTTTCGCCAATAACTTACCGGTGTAATTATCGGCCATACCGAGAAGAGGCCAAAGCTGAATAAAGAAGTGGCGGGTATCCAGGTCATTAATATCTTCCAGGTTAAAATTCAGCGCAACTTCAAACCTTTCTTCTGGTGAGTCTCCGGCTTGTTCTAGGCGGAGCGCATAACTCTCGTCGTAAAGGTCGCCCACATACGTCATCAATGCCTGAATTAAATCTTCTTTCTTCGGGTAATAGTACTGCAGGTTAGCGAGTCGGATACCGGCCTTCTCGGCGATGTTGCGCATAGAAAAATCGGCGTAGCCTCCAGACATCAGAAGCTCATGGGCGGTTCTGATTATCTTAGACGAGGTATCTCGGCCGGATTGTCGCTGGGCTGTTCCCTTCCGCGCGCCGCTGGTGTCACTGACTTCAGCCGATTTCATCTCGTAGAATCCTGTCCATTTTATAAGGGTGCCATGTTATCACTCAGGCCTAAATGTGTCACCCGACCAATAAATAATTGACTTTGGTCGTTAGACCAAATACCGTAGGTCACGCGACCAAATAACTTGATGGGACGATCCTATGAAACGTCGAAATTTCATTAAAAATATGGCGCTTGGCGCCACAACGGCGACGACGGCCGTCTCCGGCATAGCAGTTTCCGCCGCCGCTTCGGCTGGGCCTAAGGTCAGACAAGATGGCGTCTATGACTGCATAGTGGTGGGCGGCGGTTTTGCTGGCGTTACCGCGGCTAGAGATACCTCATTGGCTGGCCTGAATACGCTTTTGCTCGATGCTCGCCCTCGCTTGGGTGGCCGGACTTTTACCACTCGCTTTGCTGATCACGACACTGATATGGGCGGTACCTGGTTAGGCTGGGGGCAGCCCAGTATTTGGGCTGAAAAAATGCGATATGACCTGCCCATCACCGAAAGCGCTTCAGTTCAAGCATCCAGTTTTGTCTGGTTTGAAAATGGTGAGCGCAAAGAGGGAGGGGCAGAAGATTATTGGCCGCCTCTATACGAAGCACTAGACAAATTCTATGCGCCAGCCTTTGAGCATCTACCACGTCCTTACGACCCTCTATACAAAGACGGAAAGGAATTTCGCCGCTTAGACAATTTAAGTGCGGCCCAAGCCATTGAGGCGCTGGATATTACGCCGCTGCAAAAGCAGTTGGTGCATAGCTTTACCGCGATCAATGGTCACGCTGACTCTTCTAAAAGTAGTTACCTGGATCAGCTTCGCTGGGTGGCCTTGTCAGGTTTTAATAAGGATTTTATGTGGGGCAACATTGGTCAGTTCCGCTTTAAAAACGGCACCAAAGACCTGCTGGAACATATGCGGGCCGATAGCCAAGCGGAAATCAAGCTAGGCTCGGCGGTAGTTAAGGTGGAGCAGAAAGGCGAGCTTACTATTGTCACCACCAATCGTCAGGAAACATTCAAGGCGCGCACGGTAATTATGGCGCTGCCATTGAATGTGATTTCCAGTATCGATTTCCAGCCCAGTTTATCTGCCGTCAAACGAAAAGCCGCCAAGCAGGGCATGACGGGATCGGGAATAAAAATCTATATGCGCATCGAGGGCCGTCACCCGATTATGTTCGGAAATGGACATCAGGATATGCCGCTCAATTACCTTTGGACTGAATACGACGGTGAAAATCAGGTGCTCGTTGGCTTCGGTAAAGATCCAGAGTTGTTGGATGTCTACGACGATGATGCAGTGCAGGCCGCGTTGAATCAATACATTCCCGGTGCAAAATTGCTGGAGTCTTTCAGTTACGACTGGAACCTAGACCCCTATTCCAAAGGCACCTGGTGTATGTACCCACCGGGAATGTTGAGCAGTTCACTGGCTGAACTACAGCGGCCTGAAGGTCAGGTGTATTTCGCCGGCGGGGATATTGCAAGCGGTTGGCGAGGCTTTATTGATGGGGCAATTGAAAGTGGTGCTCGGGCCGCTCAGATGGTTGAGAACACCTTGAAGCTTGAACAAATTGAATGTGAGGTAGTTAAAAATGAATGTCATTAAAAAATTCCAATGCGGTATTTTACTTTGTGGTGCCGCCCTTGGGGCAAGTGCGGATACAAAAATGGACGTTTCACTGATAGGAGGGTTTTACGCGAATAGTGAGCGAAGCATTAGTTTGGGCAAGCATAAAAGTGCATTTGTTTACAGCGTATTGGGTGCGGTCACCTTGAGCAATGGTAAAGGAAGCCGGTGGCAGGTTTCCATTGAGTGCCTAGGTTTTGACGAGCTGGGAAGCGCGAGCGGTACGCAGGGTGTTGGGCGCTGCACTTGGAAAGACGTCGACAATCATCACTTGTTTGTCAGTGTTTCGACCCATGGCGACAGTAATCGTTACACCCTGTTGGGGGGCACGGGTAAGTGGGCGGGTGCGGAAGGCCAAATCGATACAAATTTTACCTACCTTCCTGCTCCGTCGGAGACCATTTTTCTTGGTACGGATGAAGGTAAAGGGCGTATCAGTAAGCCTGTAGAATTCAATAGTTCAAATTCCCAATAGAGGCTTGTCCAGTGAAAAAAAGCATTTTTTTGATGGCAGCGCTAATCCTTGTGTTTTCAGCTAGTGCAGTATTGGCGGGTGAGGGCACTTGTGATGCGCAAACTGCTAAAAAAGCTTTTGCGAAGTGCGCGGCCTGTCACACCCCTGAAAAGGGTGGTGCAACTTTATTGGGGCCAAACTTACACGGGATCATTGGTCGAGATTCAGGGGCGCTAATAGGCTTCCCTTATACGCCAGCCATGTTGGCTTATCAAAAAAAGTGGACAGAAAAAGAGCTCGATAATTTTCTGCAGAACCCAATGAAGGTTGTCCCTGGCACCATGATGGCCTTCGGAGGTTTGCGTAAAAAACAGGACCGTCAGGCGGTTCTTTGTTATCTACGAAATAATAGCTAAGGGCTTGCAGAAAATGCAGCAAGCGTGTAATAAGGGTTTTTCTATACAAGGAGTAAAATAATGCATAAACCAACGGTAATTTTGGCGAATACTCTCACTTTACTGGTAGCAATAAGCCATGTCGGAATTTTGATATTAGAAATGTTTTTTTGGAATCATCCCATTGGACAGAAGATATTTTCAATGACTCCAGAGGTGGCGGAGTCATCTGCTGTTCTAGCGATGAATCAGGGGCTTTATAATGGCTTTCTCGCGGCTGGACTATTTTGGGGACTGTTTAAGAATCAACTAGACTTTAAAGTATTCTTTTTGTGCTGTGTAGTCGTCGCGGGAATGTTTGGTGGTATTACAGCGAAGACAAGCATCCTATTCACGCAAGGCCTGCCAGCTCTAATTGCACTTGCTTTAGTGTTGGCGAGTTCAAAGGATTATTTGAATTCCCATGTTTCGTTAGACGCAAAATAGCGCGAAGTACACGCTGCGGGTGAGCACCCCTAATGCATAAAGTGTAAAAAAGGTGGGCAGCGCTGGCAATCTATTAAAGCTAGGTAAGCATATGGTGAAGGTCGGTCATTATCGGCGTCTTCGCTGACGCTCGCTGGACGGTGTTGGCAGTCTTAGTTTTTTGGAAATAAGAGCATGAATCATACAATTGCAGTAGAGCAAGCATGGCTTGAGTACAGGAAGAAACTTCTTGCCTTTATTCGTGCCAGAGTAGAAACGTCTGAAGACGCAGAGGATATTTTGAATGATGTGTTTTCGAAGCTATTAAAGCTTGCTAGCGAGAATAATTATCCCGGTAATCCTGCACCGTGGTTATACCATGTCACCAAAAATAGAATTGTGGATTATTACCGTTCAAAAGAGCGTTTTGAACAATTGCCAGAAGATTTAGCCGAGGAGTATGAAAAGCCAGACGCCATTAAGGCGATTTCAAGGTGCTTGCGGCCCATGATTCAGGCATTGCCCGAAAATTACCAACAACCCCTAATGCTTTCAGAAATTGAGGGGCAAAAGTATAAAGAAGTTGCGAATGAATTGCATTTAACTTTGCCGGCAGTGAAGTCTCGAATTTTAAGAGGTAGAAAACTGTTGTATGGAAGTATTCTCGCCTGCTGTGAGATAAAACGCGATGGCCATGGGAAAGTCATGGATTATGAGGTGAAGTCGAGCAGCTCTTGCGGAGATTGTCTCGGTTAATCTTTTTTGCATCCTTTTGACGATTCCTCCGTTATTACTTATGACGAACCGCCTTTTAGCGGTTGGCACAGTAACATCTAACGAGGAAACACTGATGAAGCGCATGCACATACACATTGCCGTTAATGAGTTATCGGAAAGTATTGGCTTTTACTCAACAATTTTTGGTTCAGCTCCTACTATAGAGCGTGAAGACTACGCAAAGTGGAGCCTAAATAACCCTAAGGTAAATTTTGCCATTTCTCTGCGAGACGGTCTCTGTGGCATGAATCATCTAGGGATACAGGTTGATTCAGAAGTTGAATTACAAGAAATAGCGCAACGCCTTGAAAGCGCGGAAATCAAATACTCAAAACAAGAAGGGACGTCCTGTTGTCATTCCCACTCCAACAAACACTGGGCAATAGACCCACAAGGAATTGCCTGGGAATCCTTTCGTACATTAAGTGATACTCCAGTTTTGGGAGGGAATTATGATGTTAGCTCAGAGGAATCGTCCTCATGCTGTATTCCGCTGAATATGAATCAGCTAGACGACCAAGAGGAAGGCTGTTGTATACCCAATGAGGGTGATGCGCTTGGGTGTTGTTCATAGAATTTATTGAGAAAATCAGCCGACGTAGTCACTGCGCGGCTGCTTGCAAGTCCAGATAGCTGAACAAAAGCCGTAAGGGGCTACTTAATCGAGCCTAAGTCATTGATTTTACGGCGTAGAGTGTATTTCTTACACCCCTAAAGGGTCCGTTTCACCTAATCTATATTGGACATTCTCAAAGTAGCTATTACGCTTAGTTATATATTCCATTTGCCGCTGGGCTCTACATATCATGACGGAATCGCTATTTTCTAAATACGGTGGCTTTTCAGCTGTCGGTAAGTTAGTGCATGAATTCTATAAAAAAGTTTTGGCTGAACCCAGCTTAGTGCATTACTTCAAGGATGTGCCTATGCAAAGGCTAATGGAACACCAGACGAACTTCCTCTCCATAGCCATGTCTGGGCCTGATAGATACGAAGGGCGTGATTTGGTACAGGCACACAAACGATTTGAAATATCAGGGAAAGATTTTTCTTTGGTTGCTGAATGTTTGGAAGAAACACTGGATGAAGCGGGCTTAGACGAAGAGGATATAGCCGCGATAATGATCGTCGTAGGGGCTACCAGAGAGCAAATTGTAAGTCATGACTCGGAATAATCGATATCTCTTAGCTAGAACCGCTCCAGCGTCTGATGGCATTTTTTGCTTAGGGGTTGGACAGCCAAATGTCCTCGCCCTGGTGGATGTATAAATGAATGAAATGGATCTTGATCTTGGCAGGGAGGGCTTGGCTATATGCGACGATAGCTCATTTGAGATACTAAGAAGCAATAAGTGTTTCAATGGGTATTTTGTCAATCTTGAAAGTAACAATATTTTCCTGACTATAGATGTTAAAGAGCCTGAGAGAATCATCAGGGGTTTAGTCAAACGCCGTCGCTTTAAGATAACCTTACCTTCCAATTCACCTTCTAGAGAAAAGCTCACGATAGAAGTGAATTTTTATTTCAAGGAAATTAACGGTGTCTCATACCTTGTGGTCTCGGCACTAGATGTCTCTTATAAAGAAGAAGTGAGTGCGCTTTTAAATTCGATGCAGTCGGCTCTTGAAATAAAAAATTCTCAACTCGAGAGCGCACTAGAAAAGGCTGAGACCTTGGCAAATGCCAAATCAAACTTTTTAGCCATAATGTCTCATGAGATAAGAACGCCCATGAATGCGGTGTTGTCCTGTGCCAACCTATTGCTTGACTCTGTGAGGCGACCTGATGATATAAAGCTGCTCGAAACTATCCAGTCGTCGGGGGATATGTTAATTACCCTAGTCAACGATATATTAGATTTCTCCAAAAACGAAAGTGATATGTTGGTAGTGGAGAAGGTACCCTATAATTTAAGGCATAACACAAATTTGATCATAGATCTCTTGGAGCCTAAAGCTCTGGAACTTGGGGTGAATTTAACGCTCACCGTTGAGCAAGATGTACCCAGTTGGGTGTTTGGTGACGCGACCAGAATTCGCCAAGTATTGACCAACATAATTGGCAACGCAATAAAATTTGCGAAAGACTCTGTGCAGGTACACATAGCCGCAGAGCTTATGGAGGAGAAGTTCTATCAGATTGAAGTCAGCGTTATTGACAACGGTTTGGGTTTTCCAGAAGAAGCCAAAGGTAGGCTATTTAAGAAATTTAGCCAGTTAGATGCCTCAACCACTCGAAAATTCGGTGGGACGGGTTTGGGGCTTGCTATTAGCGAAGGCTTGATTCGGGCGATGGGCGGCCGTATTTGGGCCGAATGCTCTCCGGAGATTGGCACTACCTTTGCTTTTTCAATTCCAGCTGAGGCCAGCCAGCCTGTAAGTAAAGAGCTTGATAGCGCTGACGTGAATACCTTACCGCGCAATATGGCCTCGGAGCACCCTTTGAAAATTTTGATGGCGGAAGACAATACGGTCAATCAAATGGTCGCGAGGCGTCTAATTTCTAAACTAGGTTATCGTATCGATGTAGTTTCTAACGGTGAGGAAGCTATAGATTATATTAAGAGATACAACTACGATCTCGTTTTAATGGATCAGCATATGCCGGAGATGGACGGTATTGAAGCAACGAAAAAAATTCGTAAATTTGGGCCCATAAAACCACAAATATTTGCCCTGACGGCCAGTGCGTTTAGTGATGACAGAGAACGTTGTCTAGCCGCAGGAATGAATGGTTTCCTAACCAAACCTATAAATATGAAACAACTCATAGAGGCATTCAAATCCTGTCCTGCCAATGAGGCCTTACGCGAAGCGTATCAAAAATCTTGGCAGATCAATGTCGATGCAGTGTACGACTTCTTCAAGGCAAATCCCGACGTATTGCCGGAATTGATTACTCGGAGTCTTGCGTTTGTGCCTGGTCATATGGAGAATCTTGCGGCTGCGATTGTTGATGAGAACACCGACCGCATAGGTAGGGCCGTTTCGGGGGTCAAGGCTTGTGCGGCAGACTTTCATGCCGATCTTGTCATTCAGTCAGCCGCCTTATTAGATTTGTCGGCCCAGAAGCAGAGCTGGCCTGATGTTCTCCAGCACCATCAAGAGCTGGTGCGCTGTGTAGATTTGTTTCTGTCAGAATTAGATAGTTTGTCTATTTTGCAGGATGGTAGCGAACAATCCAATACTCTGTAGTGCAGCCAAGATAGGCTCAGAATGGTGTGTTATTTTACGTTAGTATTCAATGCGGCTAATGTGGCGATACCGCTGCGAGCGTTCCGATCGCATCGTCGGTGGTAGAAAACACTCGCCCGGGCAAGAGGTGATCAAACAAGCGAGTCTTGTTCAAATGGTCCATGACCGGACCTTTAATTTCCGTTAAGTTCAATGTGATGCCCATATTGCGTAATTTGATAGTAAGACCTTCCAGTGTTTCCAGTGCACTTGCGTCAATAAAATTGACTGCAACACAAGATAGCACAAGGTGTCGGAGCTCAGTATTTGGAGCGCAGTGTTGCAGAATGTAGGCTTCCACGTAACGGGTATTTGCGAAGTAGAGGTTTTCGTCAACCCTTACTATTAATATGTTGCTATGGGTCGATACATTTTCGCGCTTGATATTCCTAAAGTCTCGGCTTTCGCCGGCCCGTCCTAACACAGCTATGTGAGGGCGACTTGAGCGATAAATTAGCAACAACATTGAACAAGCGATACCAAACAATATGCCTCGTTCGACGCCCAGGGCTAATACCATCGAAAACGTGGTGAGCATAGTCAGGCCGTCGACTTTGTTAAAATTCCAGCAGCGCCGAAAACTGCTCACATCAATCATTGGTAGGGCGGCGACAATAACAATAGCGCCAAGGGCGGCTTTAGGCAGATAGTAAAACCAGGGAGTCAAGTAGAGTAGGGTAATACAAACTAGTACCGCAGAGATTAGAGACGCGATGGTAGTTTGGGCGCCGGCATTAAAATTTATCGCTGAACGGCTGAAGCTGCCAGCGACGGCAAAGCTACCGCTAAAAGCTGCACCAAGGTTGGCCGCGCCCAATGCTAACAATTCCTGGTTTGGGACAATGCGTTCATGGCGTTTACTGGCAAGCCCGGTACCAATGGAAGTGCTTTCGAGAAAACAAACCAGCGCAATCAATACGGCGGGCAATGCCAACCTTGACCAGAGTTCAAAATTAACAGCGATACCACTCAACACCGGTAAGCCTTCAAGTACCGCCCCCACTGTTTTGACCTGATGTACTTGCTCGAGATCGAATAGGGCAACCGCGAGTGTACTCAGTACCACAACAAACATGGAACCCGTTTTACTTAGGGTTTGTTGGGCTGTCACCGGCAAGCACGAGCGCCTTAGTAATGAGGGCAAAGGTTTTAGGAAAAACCACAATACGACGAGCGCCACTAGTCCGAGCATCAGGGTGATTGGCAGAGTGTTTTCTAGGCTGTGCCAAAGTTCGACCAATACATAGATAAACTCATCTTTCTGGGCCTGTTCAACACCAATAATGTGGGGCAATTGACTCGCAATAATCAGCAAAGCCGCGGCGCTGGTAAATCCGCTGATTACCGGGTGACTAATGAAGTTGATGATATCGCCGAGGCGTAGTAGGCACAGTAAAAATAAAAACAGTCCAGCCAATAACGCTAGATTAATCGCATACTCAATATATTGAGTGCTGGACTCCGGATTTAATTCGCCCACGCTAGTGGCAACCATTAAGGACATTATAGCCGTTGGTCCCACGGATAAATTGCGACTGCTGCCTAGCAATGCGTACAGTGTGAGAGGCAGCATGGCGCCATAGAGACCATACTCAGCCGGCATGCCTGCCAGCATTGCATAGGCCATGCTTTGGGGTACCAGTATGATGGCAACGATTATGCCCGCGATCAGATCACTGACAAAATGTTGCGTCTGATAGGTTTGAAGCCAGCGGCTTAAAGGCATGATATTTAAAAGGCGGTGCATGGAAAAATCGCTTTCCTTAAGAGAATTTTATTGGTCATCTATGCTGTGCACAATTTTTTTATGGATATGGGAAAAATCCTGCTTAAGCCATTTCAACAGAGAAATACACATAAGAAGAATAATGGGAATTAGCGGAATTGAAAAAATAATCGTAGCCGATTGTACTGTGCCAAGACTGTCGGATAATATTAATCCTGCTGTTAAGGCGGCCAGAGCAAAAGCCCATATCAAACGACCGGACTTCGGTGGCTCTTCACTACTTGGGAGGTTTTTAGTGCAGATGCTGGCCAGTATGTAAGCCGCTGAATCTAATGTGGTGGCGAAAAAAACGATACTTAATACAGTAAATAATATCAGCACGGCTTTGCCGCTAGGCAATTGCGAGATCGCCTGGGTCACTAATACAGACATGCCATCGTTTGTCAGCGTCTCCGATAGTGGGAAGATGTCCTGGGTTTCCAAATATAAACTGTAGCCACCGGCAATCGCCAAAAATGAGCAGGTGCCTAAACTCCCCCAGCCAATAATGCCCAACACCACTTGCCGAATGGTACGTCCACGGGAGATTCGCCCAAAAAACAAACCAATAAAAGCGGCGTAAGCGAGCCACCAGGCCCAATAAAAAGTCGTCCACGTTTCCGGAAAGCCAGATTTATTGATCGGGTCTGTCCACAAAGCCATCATGAAAAAGTTGTCAATGAACATGCCTAGGCTATTAACAGTAATGGACAAAATAAATAATGTTGGGCCTGCAAGTATTACGAATAGCATGGCTATGGCGGCTAATACCATATTAATATCCGCTAACACTTTGATGCCTTTTTTTAAGCCGCGATAAGCGCTAGCGCCAAATAACAGGGTCCACAGAACTAACACGCCCAGCTTGATAATGAGTGAGTCTTCGATACCAAAAATTGCGGCTATAAACGCTGACAGCATGGGTACCCCTAAACCTAGGGCTGTGGCCGTGCCGCCGGCAATGCCGAGGATAATTAGAATGTCGAGTATCGGCATAATGGTTTTATGCCCAGCTTGGGGTATTGCGGCATCACAGGCCGCACTGATACGCAATATTGGTGCGCGCCTGACATACAACATATAGGCAACCGGAATTGTTGGCAGTGTATAGATTGCCCAAGGCATAACACCCCAGTGAAACATAGGGTAGACATGTGCCCAAGCCACTGCCGCTGCAGAGTGAGGTTCAAGCCCCATGGGTGGTGTTTGCAAGTAGAAAATAGGTTCTGCGAAGCCCCAGGAAATCAGCGCTGCTCCGATGCCGGCTGTAAACATCATGGCGATCCAGTGGAGATCTGAATACTCCGGCTCTTCGTTTTTCATCCCTAGCTTTACGTGGCCATAGGGCCCAAATGCCAGCCAGCAGGAAAATAACAAGCCAGCCAGTGCTGTTAGTAGATACAGCCATGTTAGGTGTCCTCGGATCCACATAACAGCGGCTTGGGCTTTTAATGCGGTAGAGTCAGGGAATAGAACAAGGCCAATGCTGACAATTGATACGAGAATAGCGGCGGGAAAGAAGATAGACCAATCCGTGCTGGGTTTACTGGCGACAAAAGTGTGAGCATTTTTATTATCCATTGCTGATTTAACCCTTGTTACTTTATTTATTTGTCTAGATGATTTCATTGCTAGCGTCTTCGCGCTTCTTGAAATTTCACGCAGGCTTGAGATCACTTACGTTCGTTTGTTCAACCGTCGTAGCGTGAACCCTCGCCTGCTAATGCGCCAAGCGCTAATAATGAAATCAGCTAACGAATAAAATATAAATCTAAGATACTTGTGGGAACCGTGCCCGTTTTTCCAAGTCATCCAAGTCAATAGTATTGCGCATATACTGCGTGCTTGCATCGACAAAGGGTTGATGATCCCAAGGTGTGTTTTTCCCTTGTTTTAGCGCGTCAGCGACCATGCGGCGGCGCTTTTGGCTAAGCAGCACGTCCTGGGTAATTGTTTCCACGTCCCAGCGTTCAGCAGCTTCCTTGGCAAACTCGGCAAGCTGCTCTGCGTAGGCTGGATCGTTGGCGAGATTAGTCAGTTCATTCGGGTCCCGTTGTAGGTTGAATAACTGATCAGGGTCTGGTTGTGAACAGACGTACTTATAGTGACCACGGCGGATCATAAACAGCGGTGCAATGGCGCCTTCCCCCATGTATTCACCAATCACTTCGTCATGTCCCCCTTTCTCTTGTAAATGGGGTAATAGGCTGCGACCGTCGATGGGGTTGGCATAACTCGCGGCTT
>Ga0209081_1000380_pt1 | contig 26748 bp, 22 predicted proteins | sample GOMGulsemesocosm_4_FD_184636 | JGI IMG/M metagenome (GOLD analysis project Ga0209081, IMG submission 184636) | Methane-oxidizing microbial communities from mesocosms in the Gulf of Mexico - GOM15B Gulf of Mexico (SPAdes) (version 2) | ecosystem: Environmental > Aquatic > Marine > Cold seeps... | reverse complement strand
GAAAGCTCTTCCCGAATTGAAAGCAGTAGACCTGAAGACTGCAAGCTAAGTCGACTTATCACCTGTTCGGTGCGAATCAGCTGGTTGTTGGTTATTGAACTGTCTAGTGCACTCTGAAGCTGTTTAGGCCTTAATCCGGGATCCCCCCGAAATGTGACAAAGATCGCTACAACCCCTGTATGTCTTGGCCTGTAGGATTGGTGAACATTTAGCCAGGCCGTGTTTTAACCCTGTTTTGCCGAATATTTAACCAGCTTTCTTTTGTTACACTCCGTCTCTTTTGCGGAGAAGTTTATGAGAATGCAGTCCAAACGCCTTTCTATCTTATCCCAACCCGAGGCCCAGGAAGTCTACAGCGTACCAGCATTCAATGCCCGGGATCGAGAGCATTTCTTCACATTTAGTGAGGATGAATTAGCCGCTGTTCAACGCTTGCATAACCAGCGTCACCGTATTTATTTTCTCTTGATGCTGGGTTACTTCAAATTTAAACCTGTATGTTTGACGTTGCAATGGAAAGCGATTGCCGGTGACTTTCGGTATATAGCCGAGCGTTATTTCCCTGGTGCCAATCTTCAAAAAAATACCATTTCCCGCTTTGTGCGTATTCGCTATTATCGTCGCATATTTACAATGCTTGACTACCAGCGTTTTTCAAAAGAGATTGAACAAGAATTATTAGAAAAGCTCTTTAAGCATGCCGCCTACTACATCGATGAATCCCAACTCTTTAACAGCGCCATCACTTTCTTGGAATCTGAGCAAATTGCCATTCCCGGCTATTCAACCTTGCAAGACCTCATCTCTACAGCGATCAATACCGAAGAAACACGGTTATCAAAACTCATTGATATACATCTTGCCAATAAGGATGCATTTCTATCGCTGATTGATATGGCCATCAAGCCTGTGCCACTCAAGAACTTGAAAAAATTAACCAGAAGCTATCGACCGGGAGAATATAAGCCAGAAATACTCCGGCATCAACTATTGGCCCCTTTAGCGGAAAAGGCCTACCCCCTGATTGAGAAGTTAAAGTTACCGGAAGGCAACATCCGGTATTTTGCTATGCGCTGTCAGCAATATGACCTCCGGGACCTACGAGCGCTAAAAGAAGGCAAATCACTCCTGCACCTAATCTGCTTTGTCGCTACACGCTTTCGTTTGGCCAACGACAGTTTGACGCTGTCATTTATGATTGCCTATAAAGAATTTAATGAGCAGGCTAAGCTGTACCGTGATGAATGCGTCAAACAACAGGCATTGTCGGTTGCAGATGCGGTAGAGTTAGTTCCCAGGTTACTCCAGCTATTTATTGATGACAAGATTAGCAATACGGAAGTATTTGGCGCAGTCAGAGACAGCGCCTTCACCATTATTTCCAGAGAGGAGCTAAAATTGGTGTGCCAAAAGTTGTCCGCTATTAAGCCTGACAAAGCGCAGTTCACCTGGGAGTATTTGGATAGCCATTTCCAGAAAATCATTATGAATATTCGTCCGTTATTTAAGGCGCTGAACTTTGGCTGCCGGGACAATCTATTACTGCAGCGACAAATTGTGTCGACAAGACTGGCTATTATAAATAGTGAATCGATGCCTGCAATGGACGGCCGGATTATTAAGCGGCAGGACAAACCCTTTCTCAAGGCGAGCGATATCTCTGACCAGCAGAAGTTAAGACGCGATGAACTGTATCTTTACAAATTGCTGGATCGCGGACTCCGTAATGGGGATGTATTTGTCGAAAACAGCCTGGAATACAGGAGTTTTGATACTTATCTCGTTAATGATGCTGTTTGGCGTCAGAGGAATAGGCATCTGGCAGATCTGGGATTAGCCTGGATGGATGATAATAGTGAAGAGCATTTAGACTCACTAGAATCGTTGTTTGATGAGAAGCTGGCTAAAGTGGGTCAGCGTATTGGCGCAGGTAACAATACCTATATTCGCCGTCAGCCTAATGTCGACAAGCTTCTCTGGTCCCGAGCTGTTGTCGCCAAGGATTCGGCGCTGACTGACAAATTCTTTTCTCATTTCGATCGAAGAACGATTGTCAATGTCATTCGAAAAGTTCAAACGGCAACTGGCTTCATGGACCACTTAGTACCGAAATCCAGTCGCTACAAGAAGTCACCGCCCAGCACAGAAAACTTGCTGGCTTGCCTGATTGCTAATGGTACGTTTCAGGGAACGTACAAATTCTCAGCGCTATCGGACCAGCAATATAAAGTTCTCAAGCGTATAGAAAAAGACTGCTTCCAAGAAGAGGCGCTACGTAAATCAATTGACAGTATTACCGGTGCGGCGGTGCAGTTACCCATCTTTGACGATTTCAAGCTCAGCGATGGCGAATCGCACAGCAGTGCAGATGGCCAGCGCTTTGAAAGCAAGTATGGCAACCCTTGGGTGGGGCGAGCACCCAAGTATTACGCTAAGAAAAAAGGTGGCATTGTTTATACACTCGCCGCTTCTCATTTTGCCGTTCAGGGAAAAGTGATCCCGGCTCGCTCTCATGAGAGCCACCACTTGTTTGACCTGGTATACAATAACGCCTCAGCGCTTAAATCAGCCATTGTTTCCACCGATACGCACGGTACCAATCAGTTCAACCATGCGATTCTTAATGCTTTTGGGTACCAATTTACACCGCGCTATGCCAAGTTTAAACAGCGGTTTTTGAACGAGTTTACTGTCGATTTCACCGATGATACCGCGCTCTCTTTAACCAAACCGATCAACTGGAAACTTATTCGCAATGAGTGGGAAAACATCACAAAAATATTCTTGTCTCTGGGCATGCGCACGGTCCAGCAGTCAACGCTCGTGAAAAAGCTGTGCAGTTTTAAGCAGCATAATCCGACTATGCAGGCCTTGGCGGAATATAATCGGGTTTTTAAGTGTCTTCACTTATTGGATTACGCCGATGACAAACAGCTACGGCAGGTGATTCAGGAATCGTTAAATCGCGGAGAACAATTACAAGGCTTAAAGCGCGCGTTAGCGGCCCTTGGCGGTAATCAATTCCGGGGCACAAGTCCGGATGAAATGACGCAGTGGAATGCCTGCGCGGATTTACTGGCTAACTGCATTGTGTACTACAATGCGATGATCATGTCGTCATTCAAAACCTATTGTATCGAGACAGGCAATAGCAAGCAGCTTAAGCATTTGCGGACCATTTCGCCGGCCTCCTGGGAGCACATCCTGTTGAATGGCTTTTATGATTTGGCGGATAACGATCCGGATTGGGATATTGATTCGACGATCAGGGAGCTCGATTTGGCAGCCTAATTGCGCGTAATTCGATCAAAAGGATACCAAAACACAGTCTGCCTAAATGTTCGCTAGCTCTACAGGCCAATGGTGGCAGGGGCTACAGCGATCTTTGTCACATTTCGGGGGGATCCCGGATTAAGGCCAAATGCTTGAGTTTATATAAGCGCTGAGCTACGCTCAACAATGACCGACGGTCAGTCATTATAAGGATGCGTCAATGCCAATAATTGTAGATAAGCAAGAAAAGAGGCGAAATATAGCTTTATCTTGTACGGAATTACTACTTGATAAGGGTTTCAGCAAATTACGGATTTCTGAGATTGCTGCTACAGCAGGAGTAGGCAAAGGGACTATTTACGGCTATTTTAAAAATAAAGAAGATGTCATCTTTGAGATCATCAGAAATATGATCGTTGAACATCAGCAGGAACTATATGTTCTCTTCAAGGAAGATACCTCTTGCAAGTTAAAGGTACTCCAACTTTTCGATTTTTTCTTATGTGAAAAAAGAAATTATGAAAAACACTTAGAGATGTACAAAGAATATTTGAGCGTGGCTTTAACGTCAGGGCTTAGAGATATGCATGAGTTTAATCGTGAGTGCTCTGAATTCATAAGGAATATCCTCGAAGACGTCATAATTGATGGGATAAAAAAAGGAGAGATCATGCCAGAGTCAATCAATCTCGTCGATGGAATAATGTCAACAGAAAGAGGATTCATGGTTAAGAGCTGGTCTGAAAATAGAAATTGTAGGAATGATTTTAAACAATATATTGAAACTTTATTTGAATTAATCGAGATGTAAATATGAATAAAACGGGAAAACTATTTTATGTAATAATTATGCTTTTTAGTGCCAGCATACAAGCCAAAGAAGTTTATGCAACCTTTGTAGTCTATGCTGAGCGAACAGCCAGCCTGGCGTTTAATTATAGCGGCACAGTAAAAAGCTATAATGTTGGCATAATGAGTAAAGTTAAAAAAGATGACGTACTTGCCGAATTAATTAGTGACGACTTGATTGCGACTCTGAATGTTTCTAAGGTTGCGATGAAATACGCCGAAATTGATTACGAGAGATATAAAATTCTTTTAGGAAAAGGATTAATCAACGTCGCACAATTTGATAAATATGCATTGCAGTACGACACTATAAAAGCTCGCATTGAAGTTGAAAATGCAATTTTCAATAAGACGATATTACGCGCCCCGTTTGATGGCGTAATAACTAAGCGTATGATTGAAGTTGGTGATGTAGTTAGTGGACAGATGTTAAGAACCGCCTTTGAAATTCAAAGCGAGCACCAAAGAATACTAGTTGTAGAGTTTGATCAAAAGTATAACCGTGATGTTAAAATCGGCGACCATTTCATCTATCATGTTGATGGCGACAGTAAAGAATACACTGGTTCAGCGTACAAAATATACCCCGCGACAAATTCTGAGAATAGAAAAATAGCAGTGCAAGTATTAGCACACGACTTGAAGGTAGGACTATTTGGGGAAGGCAAATTTATTACTTCTACTAATGGAAGCGGCGCAGTTAGGTTAACCACAAATAGTTCCGAGCAATAATTATGTATAAGTTCGCAATCAATCGACCCATCAGTATTTTAATGGCTGTTATAGCCTTGATTATTTTCGGACTAAAATCCTATACTACAATGCCACTGGCACTTTTTCCCAATGTTGACTTCCCAATTATTACGATACAAACGACATATCCAGGCGCAGATGCTAAAACTGTTGAGTCAAAGATTACTGACAAAATTGAAGAAGCCGTATCAGGGATTAACGGAATTAAAAAGTTGAACTCTACGAGTTATGAAGGATTAAGCTATGTCTTAGTAGAGTTTGAGTTAAGTAGAGACATCAATGAGTCCGCCAATGATGTGAGAGACAAAATTGGTGGCGTTATTCTGCCTAATAGCGCTGAAGCGCCACTGGTACAAAAAATTAGTACCGCAGGTGAAGCTATCAGCTTATTTGTTGTGAGTAAGTCGGGAGATACGTCTGCATTAATGCAATTGGCGGATGAAAAAATTAAACCTAAATTACAACGAATAACAAATGTAGGTGATGTATACATCGAAGGATTTCAGGAGCGTGAGATACGTATATTTGTTGACCCCTATTTGTTAAACAAATTCAACATTTCCGCACTGGAACTGCAAAATAAAATCAGTAAAGAAAACTTCAAAGCCAGCACTGGGAAAATCATCAATTCGAAACAGGAGTTGGTAATAAAGTTTAAAGGTGATTCTACAACGATTGAGACATTGAAGAATATTGAGATCAAAGAAGGTTTACACCTAAAAGAAGTGGCCACAATAATTGACGGCATGAGCGATGTCAAGAGTTATGCATCTTACAATGGCCAAGCAGGTGTGATGTTAAATATTCTAAAAATTTCAGGAACGAATGTTATTGGAATTATTGATGAAGCAAAATCTATACTACCTGATTTGAAAATTATCGCTGGTGACGATTACCAACTGACACTTATCAAGGATCAATCCGATAAAATTGTTAATAGCGTCGACCAAGTGAAATTCGATTTGATTTTCGGTGCAATTTTAGCTACAGCAATTGTGTTCTTGTTTCTAAGAAATATTACCGCAACTATAGTCTCCGCATTAGCAATCCCAACCTCTATTATCGGCACTTTTGCTATTATTGATTATATGGGTTATGACCTCAACAAATTAACACTAATCGGATTAACACTTTCTATTGGTATTTTCATTGATGATGCAATTGTTGTGATTGAAAACATTAGTAAAAAGATGGAATCAGGAATGGAAGCCTTTCAAGCAACCTATGAGGGAGTCCATGAAATAGCTTTTTCGTTGTTAGCAATCTCAGCAATGCTGCTTGCGGTATTCATTCCAGTGGCATTTATGGATGGCATTGTTGGTAAATTTTTTAATGCTTTTGCAATGACAGTAGCCTCCGGCATCGTTCTTTCTTACCTTGTCGCTATTATGTTTATTCCGACAGTTGGAGCAAGAGTTCTACAGCACAAAGAGACTACATTTCACGCAAAGACCGAGCCACTGTTCAAGGCAATAGACAACGCTTACGTTAAGTTGCTAATTCCTTTTATCAGGTATAAATATATTACAGTCGCACTTACTTTTGGCTTGCTGCTATTATCAAGCGCAGTCTTTGATAACGTAGGTATGGACTTTGTACCAGCTGAGGATAATAGCGAGTTTCAGATTACCGCTAAGGCAAATGTCGGCACATCCATTGAAGAAATGAAAAAAAGAATGGAGCCTATCTTAGCGACTATTACAACAGATAAAATGGTTGATTATAGTGCTTTAAGTATTGGATATACCACAGCAAACGAAACACACAAGGCATTAGTTTATGTAAAATTACTCCCAATTAAAGATCGCGAACTTGGACAAATTGAGATCATTGATAATTATCGATCTAAGTTACAAGTAATTAAGGGTATGAAAATTGCTGTTGAAAAGATTCCGCCAGTCAAAACAGGCGGAAGTAATGCGCCATTACAGATCATTATTACGGGCGATAGTTTAGCGAAGTTAAAGGAAATTTCTGGACAAGTTACTAACATGCTGTCCAAATTCAAAGGTGCAGTTGATATTGATAGTGATTACGAGAATGGCAAACCTGAGATTACGATCTCTCTAATTCGGCATAATGCATCAAGATTGGGAATTACTGCCACGCAAATTGCATCATTACTGAATGCAACTTACTCGAGCGAGAGTAAGATAAGTAATTTTGAGGAAAAAGGAAGAGAGTACGACATCACCCTTAGATTTGACGATAAAAGTCGAGCTGATATAGAGAGCATTAAAAAAATGCAGATCCGTGCTTCCAATGGTGAATATGTGCTGTTGGATGGCTTGATAAAATTTCAACAAGGCGAATCAATTGCCTCAGTAAATAGATTTGATCGCGAAAGAAAGGTGATGGTTACGAGCAATGTATCGAACGTGCCGCTAAGCGCTCTGGTTTCTCAAGTTGATAAAAATATAGGGGAATTATTGCCTCAGGAATACAACTACATTTTTTCTGGTGATGTAGAGAGGATGCAAGATACTGCATCCTCTTTTGCTACAGCTGTAGGTCTAGCTGTCATACTTATCTACCTTATTTTAGCAGCCCTTTATGAGTCGTTAATTCAGCCAATTATTATAATGATAACTATGCCTCTCGCTTTTACAGGCGTTATTACAGCATTAGGCCTAAGTGGTAATAATTTTTCACTATTTGTAATGATAGGGATAATTTTGCTTTTAGGGATGGTTGGAAAGAACGCCATCTTAGTAGTAGATTTTGCTAATCGCGCAATTAAACAGGGAGAATCTGTTGATGATGCGTTAATCCTAGCTGGTGAAAAGCGATTAAGGCCAATTTTAATGACTACTTTTGCGATGGTAGGAGCCATGATGCCGCTTGCATTTGGGACTGGCGTTGGACATGAATTGAATTCACCAATGGCTCTTTCAGTTATCGGAGGCTTAATTAGTTCTACAATATTGGCGTTATTAGTTGTGCCTGCTTTTTATAAAATTTTGTACCCTGTGGATAGTTGGCTGAGGAAGTTTTATGAAGCTGGAAGAGTGCAGTAAAAACTAGCTCTGGACTTACAAGCTTTACTAGCAGAGACTGTAGCTAAAGTGTGCGAAAGAGTGATTCCGAATACGGATTATCGTCGCTTATTGAAGGACGACTCAACGAAGGCATAATGCCAAGGTTCTGTAAGGTCGCCAGCATAGTGGCGCCTTTCATCGGACTTCCATTGTCCGAGTGCAGTGTCACTTGGTCACGCTGAATGTTTTCCGAGCCTGTAAACGTTTCTGTGTAACTGCCTTGGTTAAACGTAATTCGTTAGGCGATCTTCAAACTCAATCATAAACCGGTTTAGCGCCGGCTTCCAATTCCTAATCGGCATGGTCCACTTTTTTGAGGCCGCTTGAACCTTCATTTGATATGGATTCGAACGCCTGATGTCTGGATTTGACAATCCACTTATGCAAAGTGAAGTGGCCAACGCCTAGGGACTCTGCAACTTCCTTTAGACTGGTTATATCACTGCGACTTAGCGCTTTTTCGACTGCCTGTATTTTAAACGATTGAGTGAATTTAGCTCTTATTTTTACTGCCACTCTAGTGAAAATCAGAGGCGTCAACTAGCCTAACGCAGGGGGATGCCGAACTGGCTATGGCAACTTTCCACTTAGCGGGGCAGGTATCCACAGTGTGGCTTGCACAGATGCCTGAGTCATTCAGTAGTACTAAGTAATATGAGAATAGCTGTGCTGAGCAATCTCATGAAGCTGCCAGCGTTAGGGAGCGGGCATTCAACGGTTTAAATCGACAGTGCAGGTGACCTATCCCCCATAATTCACACCATGAAATAGATGAGATTTCCAACTAACCTAAGGGTACGGAGATCTCGACATGAAGAAACGGTATTCAGAAGAACAAATCATCAAGTCCATTAAGGAGCACGAGGCAGGGTCAAAGGTTGATGACATCTGTCGCAAGCTGGGAATATCCAGCGGCACGTTCTACAACTGGCGAAGCAAGTATGCTGGACTTGAAGTCAATGAGGCTAAACGCTTAAGGGAGCTTGAAAGTGAGAATGGCAAATTGAAGAAATTGCTGGCTGAGAAGCTTCTGGAAAACGAAGCGATGAAGGAAGGAGCGGACCATGTCATTAATGGTAAAGCCCTCTGCGCGTAAAGCAGTAGCCAGGGAGCTGATTGATATTTACGGTATTAGTGAGCGTAGCGCTTGCCACATGGTGGGCGTAAGCCGTTCGGGGTTTCGGTATCAGCGCATCAGCAAGCCGGATGAGGCGCTCCGAGGAAGGCTTAGAGAGCTTGCAACAAAGTATCCACGTTATGGCTATTTGATGTTGCACGAACTAATGAAAGCGGAAGGTCTGGTGGTTAACAGAAAGAGAACATACCGGCTTTATACCGAGGAGGCCCTACAAGTACGCACCAAGAAGCGGAAGAAGCTACAACGCCCTCGCTTACCGATAGAGGTGCCAATGGCCGTCAATCAACGCTGGTCAATGGATTTTGTGGCCGATCAACTCAGCAATGGTCGTCGATTCAGGATCTTGAATATTGTCGACGAATACTCCAGAGAGGTTGTGGGCCAACTGGTATCCACATCAATATCAGGGCAACAAGTAAGCCGCTTTCTCGATCTATTGGCAGAAACACGCGATTTACCTCGCCATATTGTTTGTGACAACGGTACAGAGCTTACCAGCAAAGCGATGTTTTTCTGGAGCAAAGAAACGAAGGTAAGGCTGAGCTTTATTCAGCCTGGCAAGCCCACCCAGAACGCGTTTTGCTAGAGCCTGAATGGAAAGTTCAGAAATGAGTGTTTGAATCAACATTGGTTTCGCTCACTTGAGGAAGCCTGCCATGAGATCAATCAATGGCGAGAGCATTACAATAACGTTCGGCCACACAGTTCGCTTGGCTATCAATCACCAGTAGCTTTTGCGAAAAAGGCGGCGTAAATTATGCGTGTAATCTCATCGAAAGCGTGGTGTTAAATTAGGGGAAAGGTCAGTCAGGCATGGAAATTTCTGGATGTTCACGCAGCTGTCTCTAATCTATTTAATCTTAGTCGGCACTTGGTCAAGGCGGAACACTATCGATATCTCAGGCTCATTGCGTTTACAGGATGGGAAAGGTCGGTTGCTTAAGACTAGGAGCTAGATTTTTCTGGTCTCATGAAGTTAATTTGTCAAAACCGAAAAGAGGCCTCCTTTTAAGGAGGCCTCTTTTTCGTTTTCAAAGAAGCCTGAAAAGGGTGCTATTCGAAACTGTATGCTGCAGTCAGGCCGAAAGTACGTGGCGCGCCCGGGTTGTAGAAAGCACGTGTACCACCCCCAGTGGAATAGGCCTGTGTACGGTATTCTTCTTCCATTAAGTTTTTACCCCACAGAGACACGTCCCATCGTTCGTCCGAGGAGCTCCAGCCAAAACGTGCATCCCATACTCGATACTTTGGTGTGCTGGAGATTTCGATGTTATCGGGATCAAAGAATGCTTCACCTTGATACCTAAAGCTTGTTTTTGCTGACCAAGTGCCCGTACTGGTTTCGAGGGTGTAACGCAAATAAGCACTGCCTGAAGTACGGGGTGCTTGCCGTAACTGATTGCCAGTAAAATCAGGAATACAGCCTTGGTGTCCATTGACCACGCTACCTAATGTGGAACCGGAACCACAGCTATCTGCGAAGCCATCGGCGTCTGTATCCTGTCCTAAATTTTCGGTAGCAGGCGTAAACTCGTCGTACGTTGCATCGAGGTATGCATAGTTCCCGCCAAACTCAAAATTCTCACTCAGCAGCCAGATCCACTCAAACTCAAGGCCCTGTATTGTGGCCGCGGCAGCATTTTCAGTGACAAATTCACCAATAATGTTTTGAGGGTTGGTCACTGGGCGATAGAATCGAGTGACTTGCAAGTCTTCGTAGTCGGTATAAAAAGCACTGACGTTGAGCTGCAATGTGTTGTCCAACCACTGAGACTTAAGGCCCACTTCATAGCTAATAGCTGTTTCTTCGTTAAATGGAGTGAGAGCCCGTTCAGGAGTCGATGCAAATCCAGTGTAGCCGCCGGTTTTAAATCCTGTTGAGGCTGAGCCATATACCATTGCAGTATCGGTGAGCTGATAGTCTAAGGCAATCCTACCGGATACATTGCTCCAGTCGTGTTTGTCGCTAATGGTCCACTGTGCTGGAGTTCCAAAGGGCGAAGCTACGATACCGAAGTCAAACACTCCTAAATCCCTAGCACCACTCGTCTCGACATCCTTTTCTTCAAACGAGTAACGCAAGCCGGTGGTTAGGTTCCAGGCATCGTTTATGTGCCAAATGTTTTGTCCGTATACTGCCCATGCGTTGGCGTCGTTGGATTGTTCTGATCCGTTGATAATAAAGCCGGGTATAGGGCCATCAGGTAAGAAAAAGACCACACCTTGGTCGCAGTTTGTGAAGCACACCTTCTCGGTCCGTTCGATTTTCTCCAGGCTGTAAAAGGCACCTACAATCCAGTCATGTTGACTGACATCATTGGGTGACATTCTTATTTCTTGAGTTAATTGACGGGTATCTTCTTGGACCCAGTTAGAGGCGTCAGGGTCGCCAGCCAACGGGCTTGCTACTCCGGGAACGCCATTGAGGTCGAACAACCAGTCAAATTCACTTTCTCGCCATGCGGTGACAGAAGTGAGAGTAACCTCATCCAGGCTCCAGTCAATTTTACTGCTCAGGCCTTTGATGCTCCGCTTAAAATAGCCGGGTTCATCGTTCGTGGATATGTGGGGGTCATCTCCTGGGTCACCATTGGCACGCGCAACCAGCTGTGAATTGCTGATTGAGGTGACGGATTCCAGGCCCAGTGGCTGGCGGCTGTGATTTTCGTTGTCATCTTCTGACCAGTCGGCGGTCAGAGTGATTTCTAGTTCACTGGTGGGGGTCCACAGGGACTGTGAGCGAACGGCTATAGTGTCGATCGCACCTTCATCTTTGTCGATAAGAACATTTTTAAAGTGGCCGTCCGTGTCTCGTTTGCTGAACGAAAACTTGGTCAGGAAATTATCGGTCACAGGGCCTGATATCAGTCCGCCAATATCGACCTTGCCGAAATTGCCAGCCGTTGTACTCAGTCGTCCGGTGAGAGTCTCAGTTGGCTTCGACGTTACAAAATTAATAGAACCACCAATGGAGTTTTTTCCATACAGCGTGCCTTGGGGGCCTCTAAGAACCTCTACACGCTCTAGATCGAATAAGTCGAACACTTGGGCTGATCGGGCTGCGATATATACATCATCCACCGAGATAACCGTTGAGTCACCAGCCGCTGCGCTGTCTTCTTTGGTGCCAATGCCGCGTATCGCGATTTCGGGCTGGGCGTTGGAGTAGGGGGAAAATACTACGCCTGGCGTTCTGTCGCCTAAGTCTCCCAGATTTGCAACGCCATCTTCGCGCAGAGATTCTCCACTAATTGCGGTCACCGAGAGAGGAACGTCTTGCAAGCTTTCCTGACGCTTTTGGGCTGTCACAATCACTTCTTCGATTGAATAACTTTCGGCTCCGGCCATGGGAGACAATCCCATTATAGGCAGGAGGGCTAAGTACAGTGGAGAGAGTGTATACTTATGGTGTTTTATCATTTGTGCTTTCCTCTGGTTCTTATGCAGCTGCGATTATGTCTATTTGATGTAATGATATATCGTCTGGTTAATTTGCCCCTGAGTAGGGCTTGTTTATTGCGTTATTGCCCTCCTTGTCGCTGTTTTGTAGCGACTGTCTGTCGTTAAATTGCGTGCTTTTCCTTTGGGTGAGTATTTTTCCTGTTGTTTATTCATATAATTTCTACCTCAATACTCTGATGAATAAGTGGGTGCACAGAATTCAGAGGAAAGAATTTAGAGTTAGCGACAGGTCTCGCAACTTCACGGCTGAGACATTTTTTTCTGACTGTATTAATTTTTTAATGTGTCTGATTTCTCTGCCTTGATTGAGTGCAATTGCACCTACGACGCGGTCATCGTTGAGGTACAGCGTTAGAAAACCTTTGTCGCTATTCGGGCCCCGGTCAATGCCTTCTGCATCGCCCGTAACCTGTCCGAGAATCTGAAAGTTATGTTCATATTGATCAGACCAAAACCAAGGAATCTCGGTGTATTTTACGCTTTCACCCATGCAGGCACGTGCCGCCAAGTCTCCCTGTGTTTGTGCATTGACGTATGACTCTAAGCGAATTGACCGTCTGTAGCTGCAGTGGTAAAAGTTGGTGACATCACCTGCGGCATACACGTGGGGGGCAGATGTTTTGAAATCAGGATCCACCACAATGCCATTGTCAACGTCGATACCGGACGCTTCCGCAAGGGATGTATTTGGTAGCGTACCTATGCCTGCGACCACCATGTCACAGTGGACTTTCTTGCCGTTATCAAGGTGTAGTTTCCAACTATTGTCATCTACACGCTCGATATTTTCTACGCTGCTTTCTAAACGGATATATACACCTTCGCTCTGATGAATTTCTTGTATCCTAGTTGCGATGTCATTATTAACTGAGCGTCCGCACAGTTGGGGGGCTGCTTCAAGCAGTGTGACCTTTACGCCCAACGTTCGTGCAGCTGCAGCGAGTTCGAGGCCGATCCAGCCACCGCCAATAATTGCTATATGCCGGCTACTTTTTAATTTAGTCGTGATTCTTTCGCTGTCTTCAATCGTGCGTAGGTAATAAATGTCATTCGGCTGAGACGCAATATCCAATTTTCGGGCGCGGCTTCCGGTCGCAATAATCAATCGATCGTAGTGCATTGGCGCGTGAGCGCTGAAGGATATTTCCTGATTTATCGTGTTGATAGATTGAACGTGTCTATCAGTAAGGTACTGAATTTTCATTCTCAATATGTCAGCGTTAGAGATTTGCGTGATGTCGCCAGGGCTCATTTTTCCGAGCAATAATTCTTTGGACAGCGGCGGCCGATCATAGGGAAGGCCTTGTTCATCAGAAATAAGTACGATCTCATTTTCATAGCCTAGAGAGTGCAGCTTTTTGGCCGCACTCACGCCGGCAGTACCGGCTCCCAGAATGATGATGCGTTTTACGGTCGTTTCCATAAGTCTCGCTTTTCTATCATATTGATTTTATGTTTCCGGCAATAGACTCGATCTCTTCTACTTGCCAATTGTAATGCCACCGAAATATTTTTTTGGATCACATGAAGTCATGGGTAATATTAATTTAATCTTTCGAACCTATATATTTGCCGGCTCATCTTTTTCCATACTATACCGTATGTTATGACAATACAATTATAACTCTTAGTTTGCATAGTAATAATTCAATTCATTTTTATATTATTTTTATAAAATCAAACTTTGCATACGCTACCGTATTGACATGCAAAGTCTGGCTGTTAGACTGGCAGTCACTAAAAACAGTGATGAATATCCAAAAAAGGTGCAGCTATATGTCAAATGGTTATGAATCAGCTCGCGGTAATACCGTGATGGCGTTGGGACATGAGAGTAACTACCATGATTGCGGCGAGGGAGATCCTGTTATATTGCTGCATGGCTCCGGTCCTGGCGTATCGGCTTGGTCAAACTGGGGGGGGGTTATGCCTCAGCTCGCTAGTAGATACCGGGTTGTGGCGCCTGATATTGCAGGGTTCGGGCTGACAGAGATCAAGTCGTCTGTAAGATATAATATTAAGTTTTGGGTTCAACATCTTCTGGCGTTAATGGATGAGCTATCCATTGAGAAGGCAATTTTGGTTGGGAATTCTTTTGGCGGTGCGCTATCGATGGCAATGGCTTTATCCAATCCAGATCGTGTTGATCGCATTGTTTTGATGGGAACACCATGCGGTGAGTTTCAAATTACTGATGGGTTGCGCTGCGCGTTGGAATATGAGCCCTCTATTGAAAATATGGAAGAAATGTTGTCCTTGTTTCCTTTCGATAAAAGTTTGATAAATAAAGAAATGATCGAGGCGCGCCATCAGGCGAGTATTAGGCCTGGTGCCCATGAAGCGTTTCGAAGCTTAATGCCACCGCCCCAAGAAGGTGGAAAGACAATAGTTCGAGGTTTTCCGCCAAAGACATTAGAGCAGATCACTTGTAAAGCACTGGTTATACACGGTCGTGATGATCGGGTAGTCCCGCCTGCTTGTGCTGAGAAGATATTCAATGCAATTCCAGATGCACAACTGCATATGTTTGGTCAGTGTGGGCACTGGGTTCAATCCGAAAAACAGCAAGGTTTCTTGAATCTTCTGTCCAATTTCTTTGATGAAGATTAAGTGGAGAGGTAGTGTGCTATGAGCCTTAATCGATTGGAACAAGTTGTCTACGATCTTGGAGTTAAAGGTGGATCCCGGAAGCAATTTTCTAAGGATCCAGAAAGGTTTTTGGACGGATACTATTTGGATGCGTCAGAAAAGGAGATGGTCATGGAGTTCAATGTGGCACGTCTGATTGAGGTAGGCGTCAGTCCATTATTGACGATGGGGTTCTGGGTTCTAACAGAACCGAGTCACAGCGTTAAAAAATATTTACTCAAGCTGAGCCGTAGTTTCTAGCGGTTAACGTGGTATAAAAAGGAAATAGATGATGGCTGAAATAGTTGGAGGTTTTTTATTGCCCCACCCACCCATGATGTTCTCTGGCGTGAAAGCTCCGGAGCAGCAGCAGAAAAATGTCAACGCCGCCTATCAGAAAATTGCGGATCGCATTGGTGAGCTTGAGGCGTCAACGGTTATTATTGTCGGCGCCGACCACTATATTCTGTTTGGCCCGGGATGTTTGCCGGGTTTACTAATAGGCATCGGTGATGTCGACGGTCCTATCGAAAAATTTTCTGATCTCCCGCGTAGTCAGCACAGAGTCAATCGGCCCTTGGCAACTCACATTATGGAGCACGGTAGGGCTAATGATGTCGATTGGGCTGTTGCCAAAGCTTTCACGGTTGATCACGCGATCAGTATCCCCCATCACATGGTCGTATCACCCAATGAAGGGGTTGAAATAATACCGATCTATATTGATGTGGCATCATCTCCGCGAATAGAGAAGCGCAGAGCCTATAAGCTCGGGCAGCAAATTAGCCAGGCGGTCGATGCTTTTCCTAAAGATGAGCGTGTGGTTATTGTTGGTTCAGGGGGCTTGAGTCACTGGGTCGGCAGTGCGCCAATGGGCAAGGTCAATGCAGAGTTTGATCGCTGGGTTATGGCATTGATCGAGGAAGGCGATGTTGATGAATTGCTTGCCCTAAGCGATGAGGAAATATTGGCCGAAGGTGGAGAGGGGGCCTTAGAAATATGCCAGTGGCTCTGTGCTATGGGGGCGATGAAAGGCGCTCGGGGACGTGTTATAGCGTACGAACCTATCCCAGAATGGATTACTGGTATGGGGTTTCTTGAGCTAACTTTCGATTTTTGATCGAGGTTTAGTTCTTGGGGGGGCTCAAAAAATCCTAGGTGGCTCTCGCTTGAGGGACGGGGTCGAGTAATAGTGCAGTTAATCCGGGCTCGATCTTTTACCCTTTCCCTTGCATATGGAGCAAGGGTGATTTTTTGAGGCTCTCTTGGGCTTTACGTCCGAGGATGGAGTTTAGTGGCAGGCTATTTACGGCAAAGATATTGGGAATACATTATGCAAACAATCATTAGTGATAAACAGTGTCGAGCAGCGTACTTATGTGATGTGGATGAACTTCCGGTTGGTGAGTCCAAAAAAATAGAGCTTTCTGGCCGGCCGCCTATTGCCTTATACAACATTGGTGGTCATTTTTTTGCGACCGACGATACGTGTACCCATGCTACGGCCTCTTTGTCAGAGGGCGATATTGAAGATGACAAAGTGATTTGCCCGGTCCATTGGGCTGAGTTCCATATTCCCACAGGCGAGGCTTTGAGCTTTCCGGCGACATGCCCTCTTAAGACTTATGTGGTTGAGTTGGTTGGTCGAAGAGTGCATATCATATTTGAGGAATGAGTCAGCGCTAAGGTAAAACTGTTTGAAAGCGAAATTCGTTCGAGAAAATTAACGTAGAAGGAAGAGTGATATGAGTCGGTTTAATAACGCGAAGTCTCCACCCGATTGGGCCAGTTTGGTAAGTGCTGATAAAGGGGTGGTTGATCGACGCCTATTTTGGGATAAGGAAGTATATGAAGCTGAGATGCAGCAGATATTTTCTCGGTGTTGGCTGTTTGTAGCTCATGAGTCACAAATTCCAAATCCCAATGACTACGTTACCACCTATATGGGAGAAGATCTGGTTATCGTCGCGCGACAAAAAGATCATTCGATCAAGGCATTTCTGAACTCCTGTTCTCACAGAGGTAATCAAATTACTTTTTCGGAGAAAGGCAATGCTCGGGGTTTCACCTGCAACTATCACGGGTGGTCCTTTGGTACTGATGGCGCACTAAAGGGCATGCCTCAGTCCGAAGCCTACGAAAACTGTCCCGGATTCAAGAAGTGTGATCATGATCTGAAGCAGGTAGCCAATATTGAGTCATACAAGGGGTTGATTTTTGCTACTTTCGATCCTGATGCGCCGAGTTTGAAAGAATACCTTGGTGAGTTTGCCTGGTACCTCGATATTATGCTGGATAACGATGAGGGTGGAACCGAATTTCTTCCGGGTTGTACCAAGTCGGTTATAAAAGCGAACTGGAAATTTTGCGCAGATAATTTTGTAGGCGATGCCTATCATGCTGAATGGACTCATGATTCAGGTGCGAATGCAATGCTCGGGCAAAGTGTGAACTACGGCAATCTCAAAGACGCCGTTCATATCAGTGTTAATGGCCACGGTTGGGCAACCAATATGGACAAGTTCGGTAACCTGAGAACGCTTGGGGAGCCCCTGATCGAAGATTACTATCGCGGCCGATGGCACGATGTGGTAGATCGCCTGGGTGCCGCAAGGGCGAGAATGGTGGGTGCTGTTTCCTCTGTAACAATGTTCCCAAACTTTTCTTTCTTGCCAGGACAAAATACATTTCGTGTTTGGCAGCCTAGGGGCCCGAATGAAATTGAGCTACACACGTGGGTGCTAGTGAATAAGAATATGCCGCAGGAAGTTAAGGATGCGTATCGGCGGGGCGTTATGATGACTTTTTCTCCCGCTGGCGTCTTTGAAATGGACGATGGTGAAAACTGGGAGTTTTCAACGCGATCAAATCGTGGCTATATCACTCGGAATCAATCTCTGAGTTACAGTCTTGGCTTGGGGTCTGAAATTCAATCTGATGAATTGCCCGGACGTATCAGCAAAGGATTAATTAATGAGGCTAATCACCGTCATTACTATCAGCGTTGGGCTGACTTGATGACAGCCGAATCCTGGTCAAACGTACCTGATAGGAAGGAGTCAGGAGAATGTTAGTAGCGGACAGTATTCTACCAAAGCTTGGTCGACAATATGTTGATCTGAATAGAGAACAAGAATTGAAGCGGTTTTTATATCATGAGTCCAGGCTGCTCGATGCGGAGGAATATGAGGCCTGGTTAGGGCTGATGGCAGAAGATATCCATTATTGGATGCCAGTTCAGGAAAACCGGGACCGTAAAGATAAAGCGGGTACTTTTTCGGCCACCCGTATGGCTTTCTTTGATGATAATTACCAGCAGCTTAAGACGCGTATAGACCGATTTGGCATGCATACCGCTTGGTCAGAGAACCCGCGGACACGACATGTGCACAGTGTCAGCAATATTGAGGTATTTGAAACCGCTAACCCAGAAGAATTTGAAGTGCAGTCTGTTTTTATAAACTGTCGCAATGCTCGGGAGAGGGATCAGGATATTATTATGGGGCGACGAGTCGATCTCATACGGTGCGTTAAGGGAGATTACTACTTGGCCAAAAGGCTAATTATTCTGTCTCATAATGTACTCTTATCGAAAAACATTAACACATTTTTTTAGGGGGGCTCGACGATGGCTAGTTTAGACGGCAAAGTTGCCCTTATAACAGGGGGAGGCAGTGGTATTGGGTTAGCCGTTGTCGATCGCTACATTCAGAAAGGAGCGAAGGTCTCTGTTCTGGAGCGGAGTGACGCAGGGGTGCAACGACTTCGCGATCAATTTGGTGACCAGCTTATTGTCACTCAGGGCGATGCGAGTCGTTACGAAGATAATGTGTTGGCGTTACAGCACACCCTAAAGGGTCATTCCAAGCTGGATATCTTCGTAGGTAATGCGGGAATATATGATTTTTGTGAAAGGTTGGATGATATACCTTTGGATCGATTGTCAGACAAGTTCGACCAGCTGTTTGCTGTAAATGTGAAAGCCTATGTGCTAGGTGCAAGATGTACAGCGGATGCGCTTCGTGCGTCCAAAGGCTGCATGATTTTCACCGCATCCAGTAGCAGCCTCTATGCGGGTGGCGGAGGGCCGCTGTATGTTGCCTCAAAGCATGCGGTAGTTGGTTTAGTAAAGCAGCTGGCGTTTGACTATGCTCCGTTGATTAGAGTTAACGCCGTGGCGCCTGGCGCTACTCAGACAAGCCTTAGTGGCGTTGCGGACGACAATCAGAAAGTACAGACACTGACAGATATTGAGGGTTTCGAGTCGATGGTGACTAAAACTGTACCTCTGGGTTTTTTATCAAAACCTGAGGATCATGCGGGTATCTATACTTTGCTGGCCAGCTCTGAGCAGTCGGGTTTCATGACGGCTGCAATAATTCCTAGTGATGGTGGTTTGGATGTGCGCGGTGGCGGAAGGGAGAAGAAAAAATGAGTAAGCAAGACATAATTGATCAGTTGAAATTAAACACACGGTTACCGGTTATGTCGGCACCGATGTTTTTGGTGTCTACAGCAGAGATGGTAATCGAGTCTTGTAAAGCAGGAGTCGTAGGTTGTTTCCCGAGTCCCAACGCAAGAACGATCGAAGACCTCGAGCGATGTTTACAAGATATTACTAGCAGCCTCTCTCAATATGAAGAAAATGGAGGAAGGCCTGCCCATTGGGCAATGAATATGATAGTTCATAATAGCTACGCTCGCTTTTCTCAAGAAGAAGCACTGCTAAAGATCTATCGTCCTAAACTAGTTATCACCGCATTGGGCAGCCCCTCCAGGATATTGGACACCGTGCATGGCTATGGAGGTTTTGTTTTTGCTGACGTCAACAGTGTTAAACATGCCCGTAAAGCGGCTGCAGGAGGTGCGGACGGCTTGATCTTGATTTGCAATGGTGCCGGTGGCCATACGGGATCAATTTCGCCCTTCGCCTTCATTGAGGAAGTTCGGGAATTCTTTGACGGACCCATCGTGTTATCCGGGGCAATTTCCAATGCTCGGGCGGTCAAGGCTGCAGAGTTACTGGGTGCCGATTTTGCGTACATAGGCACATTATTTATTGCCAGCCTGGAGAGTGGGGCTTCAGACGCTTATCGTGACATGCTCGTTAATTCGAATGTATCGGGCATCATTGAAAGCATGGCTGTGACGGGTGCCAGCGCAAACTGGTTGACTAAGAGCTTGCAAAAGGCGGCACTGACCGTGGCCTCAGGAGCCAAAAGTGCCACACCGGCAATCGACTTTTCCGGCGATATGCATGAAGGAACTAAAGCGTGGAAGCATGTGTGGAGTGCGGGCCATTCGGTGGGGCAGGTACGGTCAAGTCGACCGATAAGAACTATCATTAATGAGCTATGCGAAGATTACCAGAAATTGACAACACAATTGAAACTTCGCTATCCAGAGAGGGAGTAGATGATGGAAAATTACAAATTGAATACAGTCGTTGAAATGTTGCACCGGGTTGTGGAAACGCGACGAGATGTTGACGCTTTTGTAGAGGCTGATCGGCGGGTTACTTACGAGGAATTTGGGTCCTGCGTGGCACGCTTGAAAAGGATTCTCTCCAAAAACCTGGTGAAAAATCAGCGTATTGCCATTGTAATGCCAAATTCCATTGAGTTGGCGGTAGCTATTTTTGCCGTTTGGAAGGCTGATGCACAGGTGGCCTTGTTTAACCCCTCTTATCCTATGGCGGAGTTATCCCCTTTACTTAAAGACGCAGCGCCTACGGTCATCATAGCGGATTCAGAAAACGTTGAAGAGTTGTGTGATTTTGCAACTGATGAATCGATAGTACTGCTCAGTTTCTCACGTCATGGGAATGGAGGCTCGACGCAGAGCGACATAACCTTATCGGATTTGAATCGATCGCCGTTGGAGGTTTTGGATAACACTATGCCAAGCCCCGAGAGTTTGGCTTTATTGCTGTATACCGGAGGTACAACTGGATTAAGCAAGGGTGTGATCCATTCTCACGCCTCTCTGATGGCATCGACAAAGAATATGCATCGGTGTTGGCCAACGGATTTCGATGAAGTGGTATGGTTAAGTGTGGCGCCGATGTTTCACATTTGGGGTTTAATGTTTGGTTTTCTCAATCCTATTTTTAGCCGTGCTACCAATGTGATGGTCTATCCCTTTCGTCCCGAGTTGGCGTTACAAGCCATGTCCGATCACAAGGTTACAGTGTTCGGCGGTGGGCCTCCTGCATTTTACCAGGCGTTACTCGCATCTCCGGCTTTCATCGACAATGGTTATCCTCATTTAAAAACCTGCCCCGGTGGTGGAGCAGCGTTTCCTTTGGAGCTTCATACGCGGTGGAAAGTGAAGACAGGTCAGGCGATATCCGAGGCTCTAGGGATGACGGAAATTTCACCGATATGCGGTTATCGGGGTAAGCCTTCTAAGCTTGGGAGCGTTGGGCCTGTGATACCCACTATGCTACTTGAAATCGTAGATTTGGAAGATAAATTTGTGGTGTTGGGTCGCAACCAGAAGGGTGAGATTCGGGTGCGTGGGCCGAACGCCATGTTGGGCTATAGAAATCGATCGGAAGATACAGCTGAGACTTTAATTGATGGTTGGATATACACGGGAGATATTGGCCACCTGGATGAAGATGACTTCCTATTTGTGACAGACCGCAAAAAGGATATGGTAAACGTGTCTGGTTTTAAGGTCTTTCCTCGGGAACTTGACGAATTACTTTACCAGCACCCCGATATCGAAGAGGCCTGCACGACAGGCGTACAGGATCCTAGAACTGGAGAAGCGGTGTGTGTATTTGCGGTTCCTCAAAAAAACGTGACCTTGGATAAGGCTTCTATATTGTCCTATATGGAATCGAAAGTCGTGAAATACAAACTGCCAAAATATATATTTATTGTAGATTCAATTGCTAAAACCCAGGCGAATAAACCAGATCGTAAAACTCTTAAATTGCAAGCCGAATCCATCATCAACGCGCGAGGTGACCATTAATATGCAGATCGAAACTATTCCCCGGCAAGAATTGGCGGAAAAGCTCTACCAGGCGCTCAAAGAGAAACGTACGATCGAACCCTTGACACAACGGTATCCTGATTTACCTATAGATGAGGCCTACCGAATATCTCAGGCCTTTTTAGACCGCAGGATGTCAAATGATAACGAGTCCATCGTGGGGAAAAAGATTGGTGTGACTAGTGATGCCGTTCAAAAAATGTTGGGTGTATTTCAGCCGGATTTCGGATTTCTTACCAACAGTATGCAGGTTGCCAATGCGACTACGGTTTGTATTTCAGATAATTTAATTCAGCCTAAAGCGGAAGCTGAAATTGCTTTTCGGTTGAAGCGAACACTTAAGGGGCCGGGTGTAACTCCGCAAGATGTATTGGCTGCAACGGAGTCCATAATGCCCTGCTTCGAAATCGTCGATTCTAGAATTGAGGATTGGCGCATTAAAATACAAGATACTGTCGCTGACAATGCTTCCTGCGGAATCTTTGTCTTGGGAGAAAAGGAATTTGATCCACAGGGACTGGATTTGGCTGCGCTGACAGTAGAAGTATTCAAAAATGACGAAAAGATAAGCACTGGAAAGGGGGCTGCTGTGCAGGGCAACCCGTTGGCTGCAGTGGCATGGTTAGCGAATACATTGGGGTCCTTAGGTACTCCATTACTTGCTGGAGAAATCATCCTTTCAGGTTCCCTAGTGCCGCTTGAACCAGTAGTGGCTGGCGACAAATTCACGATGAAATTGGTTCAGCTAGGCGGTACAGCCGCTGTTTCATTTAGCTGATATTTTTAAATGAAGGAGAGAACATGACTAAAAGATTACGAGCTGCAATTATTGGACCCGGCAATATTGGAACGGACTTATTGATAAAGGCTCTTCGTAGTAAATACATTGAGCCCATATGGATGGTAGGTATTGAAGAGTCCGCTGGGATTCAGCGTGCCACAGAGTTAGGGTTGAAGGTCAGTACAAGTGGCATAGATGGTTTATTACCCTACTTGCAGGAGGACGATATCCGGATCGTTTTTGACGCGACCTCTGCGTATGTACATAAAATTCATATGGAAAAGCTGCAAGATAAAAATATTCTTATGATCGACTTGACACCTGCGGCTCTTGGACCGTTTTGCGTACCGCCGGTCAACCTAGATGACTTGTTGTCACAACAGATGCCGAACAATGTCAACATGGTGACCTGTGGGGGGCAGGCGACTATTCCTATAGTAGCTGCGGTTAGTAGGGTTCAAGCAGTCGAGTATGGAGAGATTGTAGCAACAGTCGCGTCCAAGTCCGTTGGTCCCGGCACCCGGGAAAATATTGACGAATTCACGCGAACGACGTCGAAGGCCATAGAGACTGTGGGCGGGGCTGCGCAAGGGAAAGCCATCATTGTTATCAACCCCGCGGAACCACCTTTGATTATGCGCGATACTATTCATTGTGTCACACGCGACTCTCCTGATCAGACCGCCATTATTGAATCTGTTACGGACATGATCCGTGAGGTGCAAAAGTATGTCCCAGGATATACCTTAAGACACGGTCCCGTATTCGACAATAATACCGTTAGTATCTATATGGAGGTTGAAGGATTAGGCGACTTCCTACCAAAATATTCAGGGAATCTCGACATCATGACGGCAGCAGCATTACGTACGGCCGAGATGTTTGCAGAGACAAAGCTGAGTGCTGATAGCGCTCGTGTGGTGTAGACAAGACAGTTTAGGAAACTAGTAATGACAACATTCAAAAAGAAGATAACGCTTCACGACATGTGTTTACGCGATGGTATGCATCCCAAACAGCATAAAATTACCCTTGATGAAATGATCGATATTGCCACTGCCCTGGAAAACGCTGGTGTGCCGATTATTGAAGTAACCCATGGCGACGGACTCGGTGGCGCCTCTGTCCAATATGGGTTTCCGGCCCATAGTGATGAGGAGTATCTTACGGGTGTAATCGAGAGTTTAACAACCACCCGTGTTTCTGCCTTGTTGCTCCCCGGAATAGGGACATTGGACCACCTTAAGATGGCGGCAGGGTGCGGAATTGGCACGATCAGAGTGGCGACCCATTGTACGGAGGCTGATGTATCTAAGCAGCACATTGATATGGCTGCTAATATGGGTTTGGATACGGTCGGCTTTTTGATGATGGCGCACTTGCTTACGCCAAAGGAGCTTTTAGTACAAGCAAAGTTGATGGAATCCTATGGTGCCAACTGTATTTATTGCACCGATTCGGCGGGCTATATGCTGCCCAAAGATGTTGGTGATCTTGTTCGGCTGTTGCGCGAGGAGCTTAAACCCGAGACTGAGTTAGGTTTCCATGGTCACCACAATATGGCCATGGGTGTAGCCAATTCTCTGGCTGCGGTCGAGGCCGGTGCGAACCGCATTGATGGCTCAGCCGCGGGCTTGGGCGCAGGCGCAGGCAATACGCCACTAGAAGTATTTGCCGCTGTATTAGATCGTATGGGTATAGACCATGGTGTTGATATTTTTAAGCTAATGGATGTGGCAGAGGATCACGTAGTGCCTATTATGGATGAGCCAATTAGGGTTGATCGTGATTCCTTAACCCTGGGGTATGCGGGAGTCTACTCGTCGTTTCTATTATTTGCTAAACGGGCAGCGAAGAAATACGGTGTATCATCACAAGATATATTGTTGGAAATGGCGCGTAGGAAGGCAATTGGTGGACAAGAAGATATGATTGAAGAGGTGGCAATGGAGTTACGTCTATCTGGGGCGTGATCAAAAACCTGGACGTGACCCGAAATCAGGGGTGTGACGAAAAATGGCCCGCATAGATTCTATGTATGCCTTTTTGAGACGGCCTTGATAATACGGATTCCTTCTGAGAAAATTACGGCACCTTAGTTTAATAGGCTTGACAATGCGCCGGGGTCGGCGCAACAAGGCAAGAAAAATATGGCAAAAACCACAAAATCAAATACTCTCAGTGATACCCATTGGATAGAAGAGGCGTTAAAGATTCTCGTTGAGGGACAGATTGATGACGTGCGAGTCGAGGTGGTTGCCAGAAACCTTGGTGTGACTAAAGGTGGGTTCTATTGGCACTTCAAAAATCGACAGGACCTGCTTGAACGTATGTTGCAGCATTGGATGAACACGGCAACATTAGCCACTATTAGTCGTATCAATATCGGAGCTGACTGCCCAAAGTTACGATTGGAGCAATTAATCACGTTGCCAGCCAGATCCAGATATGAGGCACATGGTGGCGAGATAGAACTCGCTATTAGAAGTTGGGCGAGGAGCAGCGAGCTTGCCGGAAAAACATTTATGGAAGTTGATCGTATTCGTACCGAATACCTTCGCAATCTATTTAGAGATTTAGGCTTTAGTGAAACCGAATTGAAACGTCGAGCAGATGTTGCTCATTCATTCATAGTCGGTAGTGCGTCTTTGCGTTACTTGGATAAGGGGAAAAGTCGACTTGAATGCGCCAAGACGATAACAAAGTTTCTTTTGAGCTAAACACGCTTCCGCATATTATCGCGTTCCTCAAAGAGGTTAGTAGGTACGTTTCAACTCTTTTCTCTAAAGCTCAGCCTGATTCAGGCCAACAATAGGAAAGCCAATAAAAATCTGAGAGTTGAGTCTGGTTGTTCGCCCACACTGGCGTCGTATTTTAGTGCCATAAGAGAGCAATTACTACTGCGATAGAAAAGGTGATGCTTCAGGTGTAGTCTTGAAGAATTTGTCGGGTATACCATTGTTATACATTTGTTTAATCGCTGCTGAATACTTCTTTGATATTTCGGGTAGTGGGGAGTGGCTGGACATGTATAAACTCATGGATACCTCCCCCAGCGTTAGCAATCGGTGGATTTCTTCCGTCTCAACAGACAAGTGTTGCATGGCGTAGAAAAGAGTCTGATCGACACTCGCAAATGCATGCAGGCGGCCAGCGAGAAGCATGGTAAGTCCTTGCTGCATATTTTTAACAGGGTATTTCGAAAAATTGGTGGCATCCTCAAAAGCCCTGCCAAATTCCCCCCCCCCTCTGATATACCCTACCGATTTGCCTGTCAGTTCGGCTAGAGAATCAATGGGTATGCTATCTTTTCCACCAACTAAAATTATTTCAGCGGTGAGTATGCGGCTAATTTTGGTGACTTCAGGACCCAAGTTAATGCCGTCGAGTAACACTGCAAAATTGATTTCCCCAGCTTTTAAAGCATGGATGACTCTGGCGTAGGGCATGATACTGTTTCGGTACGGAATACCCACTTCATCATGAAGCTTTTTAGTGAATCTGATTAGCGCCCCATCCATTGCGCCTTGATCCGTAGTAAACCCCCACGGCTTGACCTCAGCTGTTGCAAAGACTGGAGTCCTGTAGGTTCCTCCAAAGCTCTTAAGAGCAAGGCATAAGAGGAGGATGGTTAATAAAGTATAAAATTTCATGTTGCGGCTCCTATTTCACATATTATAGACTGGATATATAGAATTTTCGACCAAATAACGATGTATTGGCTTGCCATGGTCATACGACAATATAATTAACTTTTCTTTGCCTGAAAAAACGTCGTCCACTTAGCTCTGCGGATCGTATTAGAAGGCATTGCTATCAAC
>Ga0209081_1000379_pt1 | contig 26774 bp, 27 predicted proteins | sample GOMGulsemesocosm_4_FD_184636 | JGI IMG/M metagenome (GOLD analysis project Ga0209081, IMG submission 184636) | Methane-oxidizing microbial communities from mesocosms in the Gulf of Mexico - GOM15B Gulf of Mexico (SPAdes) (version 2) | ecosystem: Environmental > Aquatic > Marine > Cold seeps... | reverse complement strand
CGCAAGTGTTTGAGTAGGGTCGATTTACCTGAGCCAGACTGGCCCACCAAGGCTACCCGTTCGCCGCGCTCAATATGCAACGACAGGTCTTGAATAATCCGGCGGCCTTCGTAGAACAAGTCGGTATTGGTGAGTTCAAATACCGGCTCGGCCGCGGGTTCAGGTGCTGACGCGCTCTTTCCTGTGAGGTTAAGAGCATCCGCCAGCGGCGATGATTTAGCCATCGATGAGGCCAATTGCAATCGCAGTGTCCTTAATCGGCTGGTAATCACGGTTGCTGGCGTTAATAAATGATTGGCGCGGAAAGGCGGCCAGAATATCGGCGTCCGTGATGTTGAGTAAGGTGCTTTTTAGCTTGTCTTTAAAACCGGGGCCAAAGCGGTTGTCGACATCACCGCGAATGGTCCACTGGTAGTCTGGGTAGCTGGGCGTCTGCCAGATGACCTGCACTTTGTTGGTGTCGATCTTGCCGTCGGCGAGTGCCTTGTCCCAGACCTTGTAATTGACGGCGCCAACTTCAAAGCTACCGGACTGGACCAGCGCAATGGTACGGCTGTGGTCGCCCGAGTAGCCGACACGGTCGAAGGCGGAGGATGGCGGCTGGGATAGATTGAGACGAATATAGTATTCAGGCATCAGCCGGCCAGACGTTGAGCCCTTGGAACCAAAGGTAAAGGTCTTGCCAGCAATATCTTTCGGGAAGTCGTCAGATGGCTTCAACCCAGTGCTCTTGTGGGCGATCAAGTAGCTGGTGAAGAACTGGTCTTCATAACCTTGCGCAATGGCTTCGCTGCCTTTCACCAGACCGCGTGCCTGCACACCCGATAAACCGCCGAACCAGGCCAGTTGCACCTGATTGTTACGGAACGCCGTTACAGCGGCGGCGTAACTTTTTACCGGCACGTATTTTACCTCTACACCCAGTTCTTTCTCGAGGTAGGCGGCCACTTTCCCGAATCGTTGTTGCAGGCGGGACTCATCCTGGTCGGGGATGGCGGTAAAGGTAAACGTCTCGGCCTGAAGGCTGAGGGAAAAACTAACTGAGACGAGCAGCGCTGCTAATACAGACAATAACCGCACGGGATTCTCCTTTGTTGTGGGAAGCGGCCTTTTTTCTCGATAGCTGCGTTGGCATCGTACTCGAATCATCGTGTATGACTTATACACTCAGATTCTACGTGCGCTGCCGCCTTGCTCTCGAGGAAAAATTCTCGCTTCTAGGCTTGTGAAGTAACGCTATTTAGTTAGGTTTGAACTCCTCGGCCCACTCGACCAAGGCGTCTTTTTCACCGCGAAAAATTTCGCGGCCGTCGCGCTGATTTTGCTGGTAGTCGTACATAGGGTCGTAGTAACCGCTGAGCAGTATCTCGATACCGGGACGGAAACCGTCGGGGTCATCGCTGCGTTCAAATTCGTTTAGGGCATCGGTGAAGCACTCCACCAACACCTTGTGGCGGTCGCCGCCCAGGCGTTTGCGGATACGGTCGAGGTTGCCGAGGATTTGTTCGCGGAATTTCACCTGGCCCTCGTCATCGCCAAAGGCCTGCAGATATTGTGGGCGAGCGTCTGTGACGTAATCGGCGAGAGAGATATCGATACGTTCTTCAATGGGCGTTTCCAATACTGCACGCGGGGCCTGTTGCATACAGGCTTGAAATTCCAGTGGCAGCGCCACACCGCCAATGGTACGACCTTCGTCCTCGACAAGCAGTGGGGCATTGGGGTGGGCGTGACGCTGCTTCATCACCGCTATACTTAGAGCGTTTTCGAAGTCGATCTGCGCTGGCTGTGGCATGACCTGACGGCCAAAGGCGGACCCGCGGTGGCGGGCCAGTCCCTCGAGGTCAACGCTGTGCGAGAGGCGATTGATAACCAATGTTTTCCCGCTGCCGGTACGACCTGAAATGAGCACCAGTGGCGTTTTTGGATCGCGCAGGGCTTCGCCGATGGCGACCAGCTCGTCTATCAAAAAGCGCCGCATCGCTTTATAGCCACCTTCGATCAGCGGGTAGTTGATGCCCGCCTCGGCGATCAGCTTTTTACTTAAGTTGGAGCGCAGGCCGCCGCGAAAACAGTAGAGGTAACCCTCTGGGTGCTCGGCAATGTGCTGCTTCCAAGCCGCGATGCGCTGCGCCTGTACTTCGTCTGTAGCCAGTTTCCAGCCCAATTTGATGGCGGCGTCTTGGCCCTGCTCCTTATAGCGGGCACCTATAACATGACGCTGTGCGTCGTCGAGCAGCGGGATGTTGGTACTGGCGGGAAAAGCGCCCTTCTCAAACTCAACGGGGGCACGGACATCCATCAGCGGAATATCGTTCAGAAACAAATCGCGGTAGTTGTCGGTGTTCTCGCGCATTGCGGCTGAGTTGTCAGGACGTTGGCTCATAGCGGGCGGGGCTGCTTAAGAATGAGGCGGCAGTTTACGCCTGCTGAGGTCTGGAGAGAAGGCCTAACGTCTTAGGTGCCGGGTCATCAGGTATATACCCTTCCTGTTTATCCTTAAACTCAGGGTACTCGGTGCCCCCTTGTGGGGTATCCCTATAGGCAAAAAGCCCCGCGTTGGCGGGGCTTTTAAGTGAATTCCCAGCCCTTTTACTTGGGGCGGGAACTCGCGACTAGCGTGAGCCAGTACTTAGAACAAAACACGACAACGCACAGTGCCCTCGATCGCACGCAATTGCTTAACGGCAATTTCGCTGTAGGCGGAGTCAACATCGACCACTACGTAACCGACGGTTTCGTTGGTCTGCAGGTACTGCGACGAGATGTTGATGTTGTTGTCAGAGAACACCTGGTTAATTGAGGTCAGGATACCCGGAACGTTCTGGTGAACGTGCAGCAAGCGGTGCGCGTTCGGGTGGCTTGGCAATGCAACTTCTGGGAAGTTAACCGAAGAGATTGTGGTGCCGTTATCCGAGTACTTGGCCAGCTTCTCAGCGACTTCCAGACCGATGTTGGCCTGTGCTTCAACGGTTGAACCGCCGATGTGCGGTGTCAGGATGGCGTTGTCGAAGGCGCGCAGTGGGCTGATGAACTCTTCGTCGTTGCCGCGTGGCTCAACCGGGAATACATCAATGGCGCAGCCGCCTACCTGTCCCGACTCCATTGCAGCGGCCAAGGCATCGATATCAACAACGGTGCCGCGTGCGGCGTTCATGAAGATAGCGCCCTTTTTCATCGCGGCAAACTCTGCGGCGCCCATCATGTCTTGGGTGGAGGCATTTTCCGGTACGTGCAGGGTGACGACGTCGGCTTTGCCCAGCAGCTCGTGCATGTTGCGGATTTGGGTGGCGTTACCCAGTGGCAGCTTGCTGACGGTATCGAAGAAGATTACGTTCATGCCCAGAGCTTCCGCCAAGACTGAAACCTGTGAGCCGATAGAGCCGTAACCAATAATAGCCAATGTCTTGCCGCGGCTCTCATAGGAGCCAACCGCTGACTTTAACCAGCCGCCACGGTGACATGCGGCGTTCTTCTGGGGGATGCCACGCAACAGCAGGATGGTCTGAGCCAGCACCAGTTCGGCAACCGAGCGGGTGTTGGAGTAAGGCGCGTTGAAAACGGCTACGCCGTGTTCTTGGGCGGCCTTGAGGTCAACCTGGTTGGTGCCAATGCAGAAGCAACCCACGGCGATCAGCTTAGGCGCGTTTTCGAAGACGCGGCGGGTCAGTTGGGAGCGCGAGCGAATACCAACGAAGTGAGCGGTTTTGATCTTTTCGATCAGCTCATCTTCCGGCAGTGCTGTTTTCAGGTATTCGACATTGGTGTAGCCCTCAGCGGTCAGGGTATCGACCGCTGACTGATGAACACCTTCCAACAATAGAACGCGAATTTTGTCTTTACCCAGCGACATCTTAGCCATGATTTTCTCTCAACTGATTCACACATAAGCCCCGTGGAAAATCGTGGGGGCCAAAAAAGGCGGCATTTTAACACAGTTATTTTCTAAAAAGGCTAACCGAATGGGGCGTTTGACCGGCTATTGGGCTACTTTCTCAATAATGGGTCATTTGCTTTTCAGTTGCAGGCCTAGTGGGCATACAACGCCACTGCTTTTAGCGGGGCGGAATAGCTTGGGCGCAGTACTTGTGAGGCCCAGAGCAATCACTGGCGATACTCTGGGGATCAGTGCTGTTTGGGGCGTGAGTTTGCGCTGGGCATTTGTGAGTCCTTCCTCTCAGCTGAAGTGACGGACTTGCTATTGCATATCTGGCTGGCACACTGGCGCTCTAAATTTGAGCGATTGTGGATGGAAAGGCTTATGACGTATCAACACCGGCTGGATGGCGTGCTGTGTAATCTTCCTGTGGGTAAGGTTGTGTGTGTTGGACGCAATTACGCGGCCCACGCGAAAGAGCTGAACAACCCTGTCCCAACTGAGCCACTCTTGTTCATGAAGCCAGCTACGGCCATTGTGCCCATGGCTGGCGGTTTTTCTATCCCCGTTGATCGCGGTGTCTGCCACTTTGAAACTGAAATGTCGTTGTTGATTGGCAAGCGTTTAAGCGGTGCCTCCGAGGCGGACAGTCTCGCGGCTGTTGTGGGTGTCGGTTTGGGGTTCGACCTCACTCTGCGCAGCTTACAGGATGAATTAAAAGCAAAAGGGCAGCCATGGGATAAAGCCAAGGGCTTTGACGGCAGTTGTCCCCTGTCAGATTTTGTCAGTCCTGGTGATTTGGATTGGACGCAGGCTCAGCTGCAGATGCAGCGCAATGGCGAATTACAGCAGCAGGGCAACAGCGCCGATATGATTACACCCGTGGCGCAGTTGTTGCGTTATATCAGTCAATTTTTCACGCTTATGCCCGGCGATGTGGTGTTGACCGGCACGCCTGCGGGTGTGGGACCGCTGACTTCTGGGGATGAGCTTGAAGCGCAATTAGATGACTGTGTATCGGTAAAAACACACGTTCTGTAACGTAATTTAAATTTGGTGGTCAGATGAGCAGCGGCCCGCCTGCGCTACTTATACAGGTGCTGACCGCACGGTTATCCACAGTGTTTTGGGGTGACGGTTGGGACGATTACGATCGCTTTTTCCTGCGTACGTAGAGTGTCTTAATAGCGCGTGCAACCAACTCATTCTCTTCATTGACAATATCCACGGTGAACTCTGGCAGGTATTTTTCTCCATTGGCCGTGCGTGCACGAATGTCATCGAGCTGTTCATCACTGAGGCGAAACTTCGCCGATACGGTGCCACGACCTGGGCTGATGAAGTCAATGCTGGCGGCCTTGTCCCACACGACATATTCCTTGCCGAGGGTTTTCATCAGCATCAGCATGTATTGCGGATCGATCATGCTGAAGAGGCTGCCACCGAAATGCGTACCCATGATGTTGCGGTTGTACCAGCGGATGGTCAGTGAGACATCGATCTCCTGCCAATCATCACGGATGTGCTCGATGCGAATACCGGCGCCGAGAAAGGGGCCGTACAGGTTGAAGAGTGCTTTCAGCAGACGTGGGGTTTGGCGCATGGGAATACTCGGAAGCCTGTGAATATGTGACCGATAATACAGCTAAGGTCACGGGTATGCACTTTGCAGGACAAGCGAATCACGCCGAGACGAGGGCATGTCTTTGGACTATTCCCGTTTGTCAGGGCCGTGGAAGTACTGCACATACACGGCCCGATTACTGCCATCAGTGCTGATGTTGGTGAGGCCTAGGTAATCTCGGAGTCTGCGTTTGGCGTCATAACCCAAGCGCAGCGCGGGGACGGACCAGCGCAGAAGGAAGTTGCTGGGGGCGATGCTCATGCAGTGTTCGCTGGTGCGACGTGCTGTGGGTATTGCGTCGGTGAAGCTGCAGCCTCGGCGCTCAATATTGGCCTTAGCGGCCAGCAGATGACGCGGTGATACTAGCGTGGCCTGTAACCTTTGACCCTGCTCGAGCTGGTGCCAGTGATCTTGAATCCAAAAATGCAGGCCGCTGTCAACGATGTCGACGGACTCGAGCCTCAGTGTTTTTTGGCGCCTTCTGGCGTTGTGGCGGCTCTGGTATTTCAGTCGAAGATGGGCCGGGTGCTCTGGGCTTGCGGCAAGACGGGTGACCGATTGGGTCTCGCCGCTGACAAGCTGCTGTTGAAGAACATCGTAGTGATAGCGTGAGTCGGTACTGGTAAGGCGCTTAAGCGCGAAGCGCTCACCGCTGGGGGTGAAGTAATCAATGCGTACCTGCTGCGGTTGGTCTTCGTTACCCTCGGTCAGCCAATGTTGTTCACAGTAGCGCAACTCTGAGTTCTCGGGGTCCCGAGCGATACCAATCAGCTTGAGCTGTTCTATCCGCGTATTTTGGGAGTGCGCTTGCGCGAAGGTTACATCGATGGGCTGTGTGAAGCAGCTGCTGGCCTGCAGGGTGATCGCCAATGCGGTGCCTGCCAAGCTCATGGGCGGCGCACCTGCACCGCCGCTATTTTACTGTTGCGCAAGAGATTTTTAATGTTGACCAAAAGACTGTTGATGTTAACCAAGAGACTAGGCTCGCAGTTGCTCGACACCTTGTTCGCGTCCAATGAGCAGTAAATCGGCTGGGCGCTGTGCAAACAAACCGTTAGTGACTACACCGACGATTTGATTGATCGCCGCCTCAATCGCCTTGGCGTCGGTAATCTTCATGTTGTGAACATCAATGATGATGTTGCCATTATCGGTGACGCAACCTTCGCGGTAGACAGGGTCGCCGCCCAGCTTGACCAGTTCACGAGCCACGTGTGAACGCGCCATGGGTATCACTTCAACAGGTAGAGGGAAACCGCCTAAAACGTCGACCCATTTACTGCCATCACAGATGCAAATGAATTCATCGGCAACCGCTGCGACAATCTTCTCGCGGGTCAGGGCGGCACCGCCACCTTTGATCAGTTCAAGCGTAGGGTTGGTTTCGTCGGCGCCGTCCACGTATACCACCATGCTGTCGATAACGTTCAGGTCGTATACCGGAATGCCATGGGCCTTAAGGCGTTCGGCGGAGGCCTCAGAGCTGGCCACTGCGCCGTCAAAGTGACCTTTGATTTCGGCGAGGTAGTCGATGAAGCAGTTGGCGGTTGAGCCCGTTCCCACGCCAACGATGCTGTCACTGTCGAGTTTGGGTTTGATGTAGTCGACAGCGGCACGTGCCACGGCTTGCTTTAGTTCATCTTGGGTCATCGATAAGGCCTGCGAGTTACGAGTGGGGGAGCAGTGAAAGAAGGCGCATTATACAGGGTTCGGCGGCTGTATGCGCTGGCGCTAATGGTTTAGACTGCACGCTTTATGGCCGGTATTTTCAGGCCTCCTTGTTTATAGCTCAAATTGAAGAACATCGGCATGCCACAGTCTTATATCAAGCGAATCCTCGACGCGCGTATCTACGACCTAGCCGTAGAGACCCCTCTCGATCAGATGCAGTTTTTATCCACACGTTTGGGTAACAATATTTTGTTGAAGCGCGAAGACCTGCAGCCGGTGTTTTCCTTCAAAATTCGCGGTGCCTACAACAAGTTGCGTCTGCTGACCCCTGAACAGCAAAAAGAGGGTGTCATTGCAGCATCGGCGGGCAACCACGCCCAGGGCTTGGCACTGGCGGCGAAAAAGTTGGGGGTGAAAGCCACCATCGTCATGCCGCGTACCACGCCGGCGATTAAGGTGGATGCTGTGCGCGCGCGAGGCGCTAAAGTGGTGTTGCACGGTGACGCCTACGATGAGGCCTCGGTATATGCGCAAAAATTGGTGGCGGAAAAGGGTTTGACGTATATACACCCTTACGATGACCCAGATGTGATTGCAGGTCAGGGCACGGTTGCGTTGGAAATATTGCGCCAGCACCCAGGCCACATAGACGCGATATTTATTCCCGTGGGTGGTGGTGGCTTGGCGGCCGGTATGGCAGCTTATATCAAGTACGTGCGCCCGGAAATTAAGGTCTTTGCGGTGGAGCCAGAAGACGCCGCCTGCCTGAAGGCGGCCATGGAGAAAAAGCGCCGCGTCACCCTGCCACAGGTGGGTATCTTTGCCGATGGCGTGGCCGTGGCGCAAATCGGAAAGGAGACCTATCGAGTGTTGAAAGACACCATCGATGGGGTGATTACCGCCAATACCGATGAAATTTGCGCGTCTATTAAAGACATATTCGAGAATACCCGTTCCATCGCTGAGCCCGCGGGCGCTCTGTCGCTGGCGGGCATGAAAAAATACATCGAAGAGCATGGTTGTGAGAATCAAACATTAATTGCCATCGACTCGGGCGCCAACACCAACTTTGATCGCCTGCGTTATATTTCTGAGCGCACGGAGATCGGTGAAAAGCGCGAAGCCATCCTGGCGGTGACCATTCCCGAAAAGGCCGGTTCCTACAAAACCTTCTGTAAGGATTTAGGCAAACGTAATATTTCTGAATTCAACTATCGCTTTGCCGATAACCAGTCTGCTCGGATTTTTGTGGGCGTGCAGGTGGCTGCGGGTGATGAGGATCGTCAAACACTGCTTACTGAGCTGCGCGATAAGAATTACGAGGTCGTTGATATGACCGACAACGAGATGGCGAAGTTACACATTCGGCACATGGTGGGTGGTCACGCGCCTCAGGTGGGGAATGAACTGGTGTTCCGCTTTGAATTCCCCGAGCGCCCGGGAGCACTCTTTAATTTCCTGAAGCAGCTGGCGGGTCGTTGGAATATATCAATGTTCCACTACCGTAATCACGGCTCGGCCTATGGGCGAGTACTTGTGGGAATGCAGGCGGGTAAAGCAGAGAAGAAAGAAGTGAAAAGCTTCTTAGACTCTCTTAATTACCGCTACTGGGAAGAAACTGACAATGAAGCCTATCAGTTTTTCCTTGGCTGATACGCATGGAACCTGTCGGGCTTGATAAGCCGATCCCGCTTAAGCGGGATCGGCTTTTTTGTGCCCTGTCGTTTTTATTTGACAGACTTGCGGCTGCGTCGGGTCATCTATTTACGGGCTGCTTGTGTCGTTAGACGTCGGAATTTTGAAATTTACGGGTGTGGCGCGGGAGAAAGTGTGATCTCGCGCCCATAAGTCAGTGTGCACTTACTGTTGTTGTGTTGTTAGTCACATTGAGGAGGTAAGGACGTAGAAAATATTGACGGGGATTTGTATTGTGTTATTTAGAAAAAATATTCGCCAAATTGTTGGCGTGATAATCATTTTTATGTATAAACGTACTCCCCCTTGAATAATAAAACTAAATAGAACCTTGGGGATTAGGGATGGATCATGAAACCAGATATTTTAAGCATCGCGGCATTTGTCTTCGTGCTGGGTGTGTTGGCCAGCAGTGTTAATGCAACGGACGTGTTTAGGTCCGATACGTCAGCTCCCGCCGCTTTACAGCAGGGCTTAGCGATTAACCGTTGAACAAGGCAGAGCTGGGGAGTCTATTGTGGGCTTCTCGGTTGACCGGCGATCACTCGATTACGACCCATTTCTTTGGCTAGATAAAGATATTTGTCGGCAACACAGCACAGCTCGTCGATTGTTTTGCCGTGCTGCTCGAGTGTGGCAATCCCAATGGATACCGTCACTTCGATCATTTCACCTTGATACTCGACCGCTAAAGCTTCGCTCATCTCGCGTAAACGTTCGGCGGTTAGGCGTGCTTGAGCCAAACTTGTTTTTGGCAGTAGAACGGCGAACTCTTCTCCTCCCATACGCCCGCTCAGGTCGTAACTTCGCAAGAAATCTTTCAGGGCTTTACTGAACTCGCGCAATAGCAGGTCGCCTCCGGCATGACCAAAGCGGTCATTTACTTGCTTGAAGTGATCAATATCCAGCATCAGCAGGGCAACGTTTGTACCGTGCCTATGGCAGCGCTCTATTTCTTGACTGGCTTGTAAGCGAAAGTGGCGACGGTTATCGAGGCCGGTGAGGTCATCTTGACTGGCCAGCTGTTGTAACAGTTTGGAGGTGGCTTTGAGCTGTTGCTCAAGCCGCTTGTGTTGGGTGATATCGGTGCAATAGCAAAATAGGTGGCGATCGTTAAACATTTGCTCGGTGATCATTATCCATCGGCCGTCCCGAAGCTTGGCCTCAAAGCGTCTAAAAGGTTTGGAGCGGCGTTTCTCATTGGCCTGTTCGAGCCAGTGTTTGAGTGTGTCGGGCTTAATTGCAATCCCATCTCGCCGTTGCTGACCAAGCTCTATGAGTTGGTTGAACGTGAGACTGTGGGAGGCCTGTGCCGCTACGCCAAAGAGTTCGGACCAGGCGGAATTGCTGTATAGAATGCGGTCCTGTGCGTCGAACAGTGCAACTCCATCGCTTGTGAGTGGCAGCGCTTCTAGTACGAGCTGGGCGATCGTCTGTTGATTATCCATAACGTTATGTTGTCGCTTTAATCATCCTTGGCGTTAAAGGGAGCATAACAGGACAATTGCTGGCGCGTCACCTATTGATAGCCCGCCCAGTGAGGCGTTTAGTGAGAAGTGTCACAGTCACTTGAATAACCAAGCATCACTGCAATATGAACTATGCTTTGGGCAGCTTAGATTCCCTTTTCGAGGTTGCTGCTAATCCCCATCATGGATGACTCCTCTCCCACCTCACAGTTTACTCAGCGTTTGTCATTCAGGTTGATTGGCGGCCTCATCTCGCTCATCGTTTTGCTGGTTATGGTGAGTTTCAGCGTGATTTGGTATCAGGGTAGGCCTTTACTCGAAGACTTGACTCACAAGGCGCAGGTCCGGTTGGGGCATAATATTGCGCTCGCACTGGGTCAACAGATGCGTTTGATTGAGGGCATTGCCCGCAGCCTGGCGACAACTGCTGTGAATCTCCCAAAAGACATGAGACTTTATCATCAGGTTATACCTCCTTTATTGAATCAGCCGGGTTTGGGCGGTTTGATTGCGGGCGGTGGTGTTTGGCCTGAGCCGGGAGGGTTTGTTGAGGGGGTGGCACGAAGTAGCTTTTTCTGGGGTAGAAATCCAAATGGCGAGTTAGATTTTTTCGACGATTACAATGATCCAGAGGGTGAAGGCTATCACCAGGAAGAGTGGTATGTTCCTACACGCTTAGTTCAGCCCAATAAGGTTTACTGGTCTAAGTCCTACACGGATCCATTCTCTCAGCAGTCGATGGTGACCTGTTCTGCGCCGATGCGCAGTGAGGAAGGAGAGTTTCTTGGCGTGGCGACGATCGACCTTATGCTCGATGGTGTCTCCAGCGTTTTGGATCGGCTGACAGAAGGTCTAGAGGCTTATGCGTTTGTCGTAGACCGCAATAATAAATTCATCACCTTTCCGATGATTGACATGGTTATCAAGGAGCGAGTTGAGGGCGACCAGCGTACCGCTGACTTTATGTATACCAGTGAGTTGGCGGTCAGTCATCCAGTGTTTTCCCTGATTGATAGGCACTTGGTACGGCTGGAGGCTCAGCGCCTTGGCGCAGTGAATATAGCGGATTCGAGCGCCCGGCAATGGGTGACTTGGTTGCGCGATAACAGCTATCAAATTTATCCACGGGAATCTGAACGTATAGCTTTAGGCTTGTGGCGAGCACACAGTGCGAAAGACGCTTACCCTAGCGAAGTGGCTCGTTTTACAGTGGCTGATGATTTATTGCTCGCTGATGATGTCACTGTGGTGGTGCTACAGATGCCGGTCTCTAACTGGAAAATAGTCACAGTTTTTAAGAATTCGGCTTATCGTTCGGTTACCAATGGGATTAGCTTGCAGTTAATCGGCTGGCTTACCGTGGCGACCTTGGTGTTCGGCTTGTTGGCGTTTATTGTCCTGAAGCAAGGCGTGCTGCAACGTATCGACGATATGGTTGAGTTGTTGAGTGCATCGGTAAAAAGCGATCGTGATGCAGCGTTAACATTGGATTACAAAGCGCGCGATGAGTTAGGCGTATTGGCTTATTGGTTTAATCAGCGATCTAAGCAACTGGAGAGGTCGCGTGATCAAGCGGAGCGGGCCAACCGTGCCAAATCTGACTTCCTAGCGAGTATGTCGCATGAACTGCGGACCCCGCTCAATTCTATTATTGGGTTCACTCGGCGTTTGGTCGTACGGTTAGAGGGGAATATTAGTTTTAGGGATTATGACGCTTTGGTGACGGTGAATAATAATGCTCAGCATTTATCGGGTCTAATTAATGACATTCTCGATTTGGCGCGGATAGAGTCAGGGGAAGAGAAACTTGATATTTCCTTAGCGGGTATTAATCACTTGCTGGAGGCGGCTGTGGATCAGGTCCGTGGACTCGCGGAAGAAAAACAATTGCAGTTAAGGTTGGAACCTCTGGCCAGCGAGGTGGTGTGCGAGTGTGATAAACGCAAGATGTTACAGGTGTTGGTGAACCTTTTGGCAAATGCTATTGAGGCGACTGAGATCGGTGAAATTACTGTGAAGGCGTGCTTGACGCAGCTCCGAGACAAACCAGCAGTCACCCTACAGGTTAAAGATTCGGGCGTGGGTATAAACCAGAAAAATCAGGAAAAACTGTTTAAGCGCTTCTCCCAGATAGATGACCGAATTGGTGCTGAAAAAGGAACGGGGCTCGGCTTATATATAGCCGCTAAGTTCGTGCATCTGCACTCGGGCGATATCAGTGTTTCAAGTCACGAAGGCCAAGGCGCTACTTTTTCGGTGCAACTACCACTGCAATACACGCCCCTCCCTACCCCTTTAGGTGACTAGCAGGACCAGCGATTGAGCCAGTTGCGCATTGGATATAGCTTCAATTTTATTATGACTTGGCTGTCGATGGGCACTGGTGAGTGGACATGAGATGTCGTGGCCGCCGAAGGTGTTTGAGCAAATAATACCCGCCACGATTATTCTAGTAGTACTTCCATACTTACCGGTTGTGGCGTAAGGCGCGACAAATGTGTATCTGTATAAATTGTAAGTCGCTATAAAAATGCTGAATTGAGAGAGATGACGATGACAACTAACTTATTTGATTTAACTGGAAAGATAGCACTGGTCACAGGTGCGAGCCGTGGCATTGGCGAAGAAATTGCTAAGTTATTAGCTGAGCAGGGTGCTCACGTGATGGTTTCCAGCCGCAAGGTTGAGGGTTGCCAGGGCGTAGCGGACGCCATTAATGCTGCGGGCGGGAGCGCAGAAGCGTTGGCCTGTCATGTCGGCTCGATGGATGACATCACCAACACCTTCGAATACATTCGTGAGAAACATGGGAAGCTCGATATTCTTGTCAACAATGCGGCAACTAATCCGTACTTTGGTCATGTGCTTGATACGGACTTGGGGGCTTACAACAAAACCGTCGACGTAAATATTCGTGGTTACTTCTTCATGTCGGTGGAAGCGGGCAAGCTGATGCGCGAGCAGGGCGGTGGCAGTATTGTTAATACCGCATCGGTGAATGCGTTGCAGCCGGGCGCCATGCAGGCTATCTACTCGATAACCAAAGCCGCCGTGGTGAATATGACCAAAGCTTTTGCAAAGGAATGCGCTGGCTTAAATATCCGCTGTAATGCTCTGTTGCCGGGTTTCACAAAGACGAAATTTGCCGGTGCTCTATTTGCCGATGAAGGCATATACAATACCGCGATAGCGTCTGTGCCCATGGGGCGTCACGCCGAGCCTAAAGAGATGGCCGGTACGGTTTTGTACTTGGTGTCGGATGCAAGCAGTTACACCACCGGTGAGTGCATTGTGGTCGACGGCGGCCTCACCATATAAATTAATAATAAGAGCGACTGTGATGTCTGATTTTTCTGAGCAGGTTGTATTAATTACTGGAGCCGCGAGTGGCTTCGGTAAAATTTTGGCCGAGCGTCTAGCGGCAATGGGGGCTCGGTTGGTGTTGGGCGACCTGAATCTTGCGGGCGTTGAAGCGGTGGCCCAGAGCCTAGATGCTGAGGTGGTAGCCTGTGCCTGCGATGTTTCCAAAGAACGTGATGTTGAAGCACTTTGTCAGTTGGCGCGTGAGAAATACGGTCGCTTGGATATTGCGATTAATAATGCCGGCATATCCACACCCATGAAGAGCTTGCTGGATACCACCGAAAAAGACATGGACATTAACTTTAATGTTAATGCCAAGGGTGTGTTCTTTGGCATGAAGTATCAAATCCCCCTCATGCTAGAAAATGGGGGTGGCTGTATTTTAAATGTCGCGTCTATGGCAGGCATAAGCGGTGCGCCGAAATTGACCGCTTACGCTGCGGCTAAACATGCGGTGGTGGGTCTCACCAAAACCGCCGCGCTTGAGTTTGCGCGCAAAAATATCCGTGTAAATGCAGTGTGCCCCTTCTTTAGCCCGACCCCTTTGGTCAGCGAAAGTTTAGGCCTTGAGTTTGTAGCGATCGCTGAGCAGGGTAGCCCGATGAAACGCCTTGGCTCGCCAGACGAAATGGTCAGCGCTATGCTGCATATCATTGCGCCGGACAACAGCTATATGACGGGGCAGACGATTGCGGTTGACGGCGGCGTGTCGGCGCGCTAGTTGCTGCTGTGAGGGGGACTGTCTTGATCGATGACTGCTCCCGAACGCTGATAATAGAGTAATAAAATTTCTTACATGATGGTCTGCTATCAAAGCGTGTGATGCCAGGCCCGTGAAACTGAAACAGGTGAAAGATGAAAACTGCTGTGATTACGGGTGCTGCTTCCGGCATAGGCCGTGAGCTTGTTATTAAATTTATCGCCTCAGGCTTTCAGGTGGCCGCGGCTGACATGGATGCCGATGGTTTGCAGGCACTGGCTCAAGAGCTGGCAACCGATAAGCTCATGACCCGCGAGCTGAATGTGACCGACGCTGCGGACTTCGAACGCTTGGCTGGCGAGGTAGACAAGCGCTTTGGTGGCGCCGACGTGCTGATCAACAATGCCGGTATTACCCGCGTCGGTGATTTTTTAGAGACCAGCCCCGAAGCATTTTCGAGCGTTATGGATGTCAACTTTATGGGCGTGGTTAACGGCAGTCGCGCTTTCCTGCCACTGTTGAAGGCCTCTAAGGGTGTGCTGGTCAATGTTTCCAGTTTGTTTGGTTTGGTGGGTGTTCCAACTCAGTCGGCTTACTGCGCGAGTAAATTTGCGGTTAAAGGGTTTTCAGAATCACTGCGCATGGAAGTGCTGGGCGATGGTGTACACGTTGCTACCGTACATCCGGGCGGCGTGAGTACCAGCATTGCGAAAAATGCGGTGTTTGATGCGCAGGGTGTCGACAAAGATAAGATGGTTAGATCGATGGAAAAGAATGCCTTAAAGCTTTCTCCTGTTACGGCGGCTGAAATTATCTTTAAGGGTTACCTGTCCCGCCGTAACCGTATCATTGTTGGCAGTGACGCTAAATTTTTGGATCGTGTTCAGAGATTATTTCCAAATTTATACCCAAAAATTCTCAGCTACACGATGGGTAGTAGTATCAGTAAGTAAATTGTTCCTTTATTTAAGGAGCGATTTAGCCTGAGGTGAAATTGTAAAATGGGGTGAGGTATCACAAATAGCTCACCCTCAAGCTTTCAAGTCTCGGGCATTCGGCTTCAAGGTGTGTTTTATATAGTGAGTGCCGTCACTTCCTAATAGTCTATGAGCCGAGCACTCGTTCTCTATACGACTTACCAATCAACGGAGTTAGTTAATATTCTGTTAATGGTATTTTGACGCCAGTCCCTCGATCAGCTCGCGCTGCTGCTGAATAACCTCAATGAGAAACTCGCGGCAAACTCGGACTCTTGCGGTGGACCTTAAGTCAACGTGGCTCAATACCCAAACGCCCCAATTTGAAGGGGTTAGGGCGACGTCTAAACGGCGCAGGTTGGGTTCTGAGTCGGCGACATAGCAAGGCATCCTCGCCAGTCCCATATGGTTTTTTACCGCATCCATCATGGTCATAATCTCGGTGGTTCTAGCCACGACCTTGGCACCAGAGAAATGATCGCTGACCCACTCTGGCGTGTCACGCTCATGCTCCCATAGAATCAGCTTTTCCGTATTGCGCTTCTTTTTCAAATATTGACTGCTGGCGTAGACGCCATGTCGCAGTGGTAAAACCTCTCGTCCTACTAGGTATTCAGGCGGCTTAGGCGTCAAACGCAGGGCAATATCCGCCTGTCGGCTGGCTAGGTCAGCAAGGCTGGTTGATGACAATAGCTCAAGATCAATGCCGGGATATTGATCGGTAAATTGCTGCAGCTTAGGTGTCAGTAAACGACTGAATACATCGTAGGAGGCGGTGAGTTTTAAGGTGCCGGTTAGCTGTGTATCCATACCAAATACTTCACGGTCGGCGGCTTGGGCAATCTCCTCCATGGATAATGCGTGGTGGTAAAGATTCTCGGCCACTTGCGTCATCGCGTAACCGGACGGTAGGCGGTCAAATAAGCGACTGCCGAGCTGTTCTTCTAGCGCACTGATTCGTCTGGCGACGGTGGTGTGCTTTACCGCTAATACTCTTCCAGCACCGCTGACGGTGCCCTCCCTGGTCAAAGCCAAAAAAAACCGCAGATCATCCCAGTTCATTGTTGGTGCTCCCGTTGCGCTTATTTTAATCATCGGTCGTAAAATAGTCTGTGCGTAAATGCACAGGGTAGGTGCAATATCAGTTGTTTACCAGCTTTTAGGCACTGCCTATTATGTGTCCATGTTCAGCGCACTACCGCAGCGAGCACATTGCCCCTAGGAGAGATCATCATGAAGTTTGAATTGTATGACGGAGAAAGCGCGCCGGCGGCCAGCCAGCCATTATTGGAAAATTCGGTTAAGAATTTTGGCATGATTCCAAATTTACACGCGGTGTTAGCTGAGTCGCCAGCCACGCTTGAGGCCTATCAGGTACTTCATGAGTTATTTCAGAGTACTAGCTTGGACGCAGAGGAGCTCACCGTTGTTTGGCAGACCATCAACGTTGAGCACGAGTGCCATTACTGTGTACCAGCGCATACCGCTATTGCCCATGGCATGAAAGTGAATCCGGCGATTATTGACGCCTTGCGTGATCGCAGTGTACTGCCAACGAAAAAGCTGCAGGTATTGCACCTGACCACATTGGCGCTGGTGCGCAACCGTGGCCAGTTACGCGAGCAGGAACTGGCCGATTTTTTTTCCGCCGGTTATGAACGTCGACATATATTGGAGATTATTCTGGGTATCTCCCAGAAGGTAATCAGTAATTACACCAATCATCAAGCCGACACACCGGTGGACAAACCCTTTCAGAACTTTGAGTGGAGCGCATAACTCAAAGGGTTCAGCACGAATAGCAGCAGACAAAAAATCAACTTTAAGTGTTTTAACGCAACAACACAGAGATAAATACCATGCCATTAATTCAAGTATCAGCACCTCAGAATAGCCTCAGCAAGACTGAACAAAATCTATTAATGTCTCGGCTATCCAATGCCGTACTGAAGGCTGAAAATGCCCCCGTCGATGATGCAGGTGCACAGTCATTGGTTTGGGCTTACTACGATGAACAGCCTAAAACATCTATTTATATTGGTGGACAAAATCTTGACGAACCACCATTACGCATTGCGGTCACCACACCTCATGGCGCGCTTACACCATCAGCTTGGGTGTCTTTAGTTAAAGAAATTGGAGAAATTGTTGATGACATTGTGGGTCCCTTTGAAGACAGGTTAAATCATTGGGCGATGCTTTATGAAATTGATGAGGGCAGCTGGGCTGGAGGTGGTCAGGTATTTCCGCTGGCAGGTATTAAAGCAGCAATGAATATCAAGGCGGCTTAGATAGCCAAGGCGTTATCGTGCTGCCCACTTGCGTGGGCAGCGTTGTCAAATGAAAATTATTTAGGTATGACTGTTCCGACTAACCATTGTTTATTTAACCGCCCTGTCAACAAATACTGTAGCCATCTCTTTTGCCATAAGTGCAGAATCTTTAACGCCACTGACGTGGGCGTCAACAATCGCGCCCTCCAGTAATAAATTCAACTGTCTAGCCAGTGACTCCGGGTCTTTTACGCCGGCTAGCTCCGCTTGCCCGCGAATATAATCACGCACCAGTCGCTTATGTTCGGCACTGATAACATGGCTTGGATCATCGTGATCTGAAAACTCTGCCGCGGCGTTTATAAACATACAGCCTGAAAAATTCTTTTCCTGAAACCACTGGTCGTGCGCATCAAAAATAGCGAGCAACCTGTCTCTCGGAGCGCTGGCCAGTCGTTCGGTTTCGCGCATGATGTTATTTCTGAAGAGTTCATCGCGTTTGCGCAGCGTCGCCAGTACCAATTCATCTTTCGACCTGAAGTGGTTGTACAGGGTTTTCTTCGAGACCCCAGCCTCCCTAATAATACGCTCCACCCCGGTGGCGTTAAAACCGTCGCGATAGAACAGTTTTAAGGCTTCGGTAACGATCACGTCTCTTTTTGATAGTGCGGGCATATTGGCTCCAAGCCGATAATGTATTGGATACTGATATGTTTACATTAATTGCTCGCCATTACTATGCTTCTACGTGAAAGGGCCCGTTTTTACTACTTTATACACTTTCTGTAATGTCGTAACTTATTGATTTTACAGGCTTAATTATATTTATACGAATTGTCTTTGACAGGGTAAACCGATCGGTATATCTTTATTGCAAGTAAACCGATCAGTGTGTCTTGAGTGGAGATGAATATGAGTGCAGCCATTAAACCGCCGTTTAGTTTGGCCTCAGCAAAAGAGAAGGTGCAGCGCGCCGAAGATTTGTGGAATGGTCAAAACCCCCAGCAGATTGCGCTGGCCTATACAGAAAAATCCGAGTGGCGTAATCGCAGTGAGTTTGTGCAGGGCAGGCAAGCGATCGCTCAGCTACTTACCCGTAAGTGGCTGCGTGAGCTGGATTACCGACTTAAGAAGCAGTTGTTTACCTTTTCTGACAACCGTATCGCTGTACATTTTGAGTATGAATACCGCGATGACAGCGGGCAGTGGTTTCGAGCTTATGGTAATGAAAACTGGGACTTTGACGCCGAAGGCCTGATGCAAACACGCGATGCCAGCATTAATGAAGCGGTCATCGAAGAATCTGAACGCAGAGTTTTTTAAAAATTTAAACAGAGTATTCCCAAACGTTTAAGCAATCCGTCAAAACACCACAACACAAGAAGGTAAATATTATGTCTACTATCAAACTCTACCGCCACGCACTGTCTGGTCACTCCCATCGGGTTCAGTTGTTTTTATCAGTCCTCGGTCTCGATGCTGAAATCATCGACATTGACCTGGCCAGTGGTGAGCACAAAAAAGCGGCGTTTCTTGAAAAGAATCTATTTGGACAGCTACCCGCATTAGACGATAGCGAAATTACGATATCTGATTCAAATGCGATTTTGGTTTACTTGGCAACGAAATACGACGCCAGTGGTCAGTGGTTACCTAAAGATGCCGTCGCAGCTTCTGCCGTTCAACGTTTTCTCTCGGTGGCGGCAAGCAAAGTTGCCTACGGTCCGGCGTCAGCACGATTGGTGAACGTATTTGGTGCTGGTTTGGATCATAAAACCTTGATCACTCAATCGCATGCCTTGTTGGCGACACTTGATGCTCATCTACAAAACCGTGATTGGTTGGCAACGGACAAGGCGACCATCGCCGATATTGCCAACTATACCTACATCGCCCATGCGCCAGAAGGTGATGTATCGTTAGAAAACTACGCCAACATTCGTGCTTGGTTACAGCGTATTGAACAGTTGCCGGGATTTGTACCCATGAAAGCAACAGCCGTAGGTCTGGCAACATAAGTGCCTGCTAATGAATCAGCCATGTCGTTTAATGATGGCCTGACTGATTCTTTTTATACTCGTCTCAAGTAAGCCGCTCTCAGGGGAAGAATATGAAAAAAGTCATGATGTTACTGGCCAACGGTGTTGAGCCCCTTGAAATGTCAGCCTTCAGTGATGTGTTGGGCTGGGCAGCGATGGTGGGCGATGAAGCCATTGAGTTGATTGATGTGGGACTACAGGCCAACATTAAAACCACATTTGGATTACAGCTGCAGCCGAACTATCTACTCGCGGATGTGAACCTCGACGATTTTGACGCGCTGGCCATCCCTGGTGGATTTGAACCCAGTGGCTTTTATGACGACGCACTGAGCGAACCATTTCTTGAGGTTATTCGCCATTTTTCTAAGGCGAAAAAAGTCATTGCCAGTGTTTGCGTTTCAGCCATTGCATTAGGTGAGGCTGGCGTGCTAAAGGGGAAAAAAGCCACCACCTATCACCAGATCGGAGGGAAAAGAAAGCAGCAACTCACACAAAGTGGTGCCGTGTTTATTGATCAGGCGGTTGTTGTGGATGATAACTTGATCACCTCAACAGGCCCGGGTACCGCAATAGAAGTTGCACTTACGTTACTTGAAAAGCTAAGCAGTAAAAATAATGCCAATGATTTACGAAAAATAATGAGAATACCCGAGCTCAACAAAACGTGGTTAGAGACACCACAGGTGTTATGACGCAGAGTAAATGTGCCTAGTTACACTGACGATTAGCTAACAGCCCAATCAGAGCAATGACTATGAAGAACAATGCCGACTCATCATCTAAAGCGATTACCTCGCCATTTCATCGCGGTGAGCAGGTCATTCAACAAAGACTAGGTGTTCGCGAGAAAATGGAACGCTTTGGCAGTCGTGTTATTCGCGACCATATGCCCGCGCAGCACCAGGAGTTTTACCAGCAGCTGCCGTTTATTTTTGTGGGTCATGCCGATGCGCAAGGTTGGCCCTGGGCTTCGATACTGTTTAATAAACCGGGTTTTATCCACTCGCCCGATAACAAAACCCTGACCATCAATGCTCAGCCCGTTGCGGGTGATCCCCTGGCTGATTCGTTACAGCCGGGTACACGTTTGGGGTTGCTGGGCATTGAATTACCCACCCGCCGCCGAAATCGTTTAGCCGCACATATTGTTGAGGCGGCTGACCAGCAGATTTGTTTGCAGGTCGATCAATCCTTCGGTAATTGCCCGCAGTATATTCAAAGCCGAGCGCTTGAGCGGGTGGCCGATGAAACGCTGCCGGCATCAACGGTAAAAGCGATGCAGACCCTCGATGCCCGCGCGCAAGCATTAATAGCAGATGCCGATACTTTTTTTGTCGCCAGTTATGTGAGCAGTAACAGTGGCAAGCCCAGCGACGGCGCTGATGTCTCCCACCGCGGCGGCCGGCCGGGTTTTATCCGTATCGATAACGACAGCACACTGACGATTCCTGACTACCTAGGCAATAACCACTTCAATACGTTTGGTAATTTCTCGGAAAACGCCAAAGCCGGTTTATTGTTTCTGGATTTTGAGAGCGGTCATCTATTAACCCTGACGGGTAGGGTAGAGATATTATGGGATTCCCCTGACACGGAGCACTTCGAGGGTGCCGAGCGCTTGTGGAAGTTTTATGTCGACCAGGGACGATGGATTGAGAATGGTTTGCCGCTGCGTTGGACGATGGATGAATACTCTCCCAATACGTTACTCACCGGCACATGGGTCGAGGCAGAGAATAAAAGACAGGCTGAAATGCGCCGCGAAGAATGGCTGCCTTATGTCGTAGAAAATATTGTTGATGAAAGCAGCGTTATTAAGTCGTTTCATCTTCAACCTGAAGGTCATGCGCTACCGAGTTTTAAACCGGGCCAGTTTGTTACCGTCAAACTTCCGATTAATGGCAGGGAGGCAATCAGAACCTACACAGTATCCAGTGCGCCCGCCGATACTACTCTGCGCATCAGTGTGAAGCGTGAAGTGTCATTAGATGGCGGGGGCCCCGATGGGCTCTTCTCAAACTTTGTTCACGGCCAATTGGTGATCGGCGATACGATCTATGCCAAAGCCCCCAGTGGTGCCTTCACCTTTGATGCCAGCGAACAACGCCCGGCGGTGCTGTTAGCGGGCGGCGTAGGTATAACACCCATGATCTCCATGGCGCGGCACGCGTTAATAGAAGGCATGCGGACACGCTCTGCTCGGCCAACCACATTGGTCTGTGCCGCCAGCAATGGCGAACAGCGTGCCTTTTTCAAAGAGCTGGAGGGTATCGAGCAGCAATCCCATGGTGTTATCCGCAGTTTCTGGGCCTTGAGCGATGTTGATGAAGACATGGAGCTAGGGCGTGATTACCATCATCACGGACGTATTTCTGCGGAACTATTGCAAGCCGTTTTACCGTTGGATGACTACGATTTTTATCTCTGTGGCCCAGGACCTTTCATGCAATCTATGTATGACCTACTGAGGGCGTTAGGCGTTAACGATGCAAGGGTCTTTTCAGAAGAATTTGGCCCTGCGTCCTTGCGGCGCGCGATTGATCAAGCAAGTGAGAAATTCACCCCGGTTGCACAAGCCAGTGAAGCCATTGTCGAATTTGTTGAGTCGGGAGTGGAGCAAGCGTGGTCGGCGAAGGATGGCAGTTTATTGGAGTTTGCTGAATCCCATGGCTTAACCCCAGAATTTGGTTGCCGAAGCGGGCAATGTGGAGCCTGTAAAACCCAATTAGTGGCAGGTACTGTGAGCTATTTGTCTGAACCCACGTCGCCGTTAAAGCAAGGCGAGGTTTTACTCTGTTGTGCCGTCCCAGCTGCAGTGGAAGGACAGGACCTCGTTAAAATATCCATAAAGTCATAAACGGGCGACACACTGTAATGTCGGGATAGTTCCGGTATTAGGGGAGGAGGCGTAAACATTCTGGTGTGCATGAATGCACGCAGGGTGTGCTTTTAAAATTGTTTGTCAGGTTTCATGTACGCTTTATTCTGAGTGTTATCTCCCGCTACCGGCCTAGCCCGTTTTCGAAAAATGACTAGGCCAGGTCAGCCTTGCCATGGCTGGCTTACGGCGTATTTCTGCTACGTAATCTATAGGAATGATCATGAAACTATACAGCGCTTGGTATTGTCCTTTTGCCCAACGAACCTGGATGAGCTTGCTCCACAAGGGGGTGGCCTTCGAATACATTGAAACTGACCCCTATGATAAAACACAGCAGTGGTTGAGGCTATCTCGGCAAACGGGCATGGTGCCGGTACTGTCGCCGCCTAAGGGCGGTAACCTTCCCGGTTCAACTCGGTCTATGGAATACCTTGACGATGCGTACCCGGTAGCGCCGAAGCTCTATGCCAACGGGGCCGAGGAAAAGTCGGAGCAAAAGTTTTGGGTAGACTTTATCGGTGAGAACATAACGCCGTATTTTTATAGATTTCTAAAATCACAACACTCGGATAATTTTGAGAATGAATCCAAACGCAGCCTGATCAGTGGGCTCTCTAGTGTCGTGCAGTCAATGAGTGATGGTGGGCCATATTTTGATGGCGATGGCATCAGTGCCGTGGATATCACATTGTTTCCATTTGCCTATAGAATTCGACTTTTGTTGGGTTACTACAAGAGTTTTGAACTGCCGAAAGAGGGACCGATTTGGCAGCGATATGAGCAATGGTACGAAGCGATGTTGAAGACGTCGATCTTCCGAGACTCAATCGATAACCCTATAAATTATGACGAACGACTTATCCAGTTTTACCTGCCTTACAGTTTAGGCGGTGGGCAGACAGATGTGACAGCCTTGTCGGCGTAGAAGGTAAAAAGGCCAACCCTTGGGGTTGGCCTTTTTTATGGGGCTTTATAGCTTTATTTAAGAGGGAGCGGTCAATCAATTTAGGACTGCTGCTTAATCCTCCACTTCAACCCTAATCAGCTGGCCTAAGTTTTTATTGGGAAGCCAAACGGTGATGCGGTCTGCGCTGTTATCCACGACGACCTTGCGGGCGTCGTAGGTGACGGGCATGAGGTACTGCACGATATCGCCGGTGACTGGGTTGAGGCGCAACAGTCGGTCGGAGCCGGTACTGGATACCCAAATTTTTCCGGTACGATCTGGGCGTGCGTAGTAGGGCGAGATGTATTTCGGCGTTACGGGAAATTCTTTGATCGTGTCTGTATTGAGGTCGATAACGGCAATATTATCGGCAAAGAATTCGGTAAACCAAAATTGGTTTTTCTCATCACGGTAGCCACGTCTTGGATAGGCACGCGGTGTCGGCGTGGGGATCATACGTACATTGCCTTCAGCGTCGGTACGGGCAATCGCGGAGGCTTCAGGCACGGTGCAGAGAAAGTTGCCGTCCATGTCCTGATCCATCATGTAGCAGTAATTTCTCTGCCCCACGTGATTGGGGTCGACGGGCGTTGGCTGGTCATCAAATAGATTGATGCCTTCGCCGAGTTCACCCGTTTTGGTGTCGAGACGAAAAGCGTGCTCATGCAGCTTGTCGCCTTCGGGTGGTGTGGTAATCGCCGTGGCCCAGAGTGCATCGTTCTCCGCTCTAATCGGACTGAGGAAAGGGTTTTTCCAAATGACCGGCAGGTCGAAGGTCTTCCACTGCTGATGCTCTGGGTCAAACATCGCGTGTTTATTGCCACCAATCGCTACCCAAATTTTATCAGCGGCGTCGACCTGAATATCCTGCACGCCGACTAGGCGACTGCCGTCGGGGGCGGTTGGAATAAAGTTAGGCGTGGCCCATTCGGAGAATTTACCACTGTGTGGATCGAGCTTGCCGATAAAGTCCCAACCGGTGTTACCGTACCAAACGTTGCCTTTTGAATCGACATCCAAATCGTGAATGACACTGGGCTGACGCGGAATAGGGAAGACCGTGACCAGCGCCTGAGTGCCTTCTCCTGAGGGGCGGGGTAGGGCTTTAAGTGGGTAATCCCATTGGGGTTTTTTCGTACCGTCCGCTTTTGGGGTACTCTCACTGAGATTAATGGTGGCCAGGTAGTCGGCAATGTCGCTGGCTTGGCGGCCATACCAGATCATTCCTTCAAGGGGCTGAGGTGCTCGCACCACATGAATCAAATCCGCCGAGGAGTGATCGGTTTCGTAGATGTGCATGCGCTGTATTACGCTGAGAAACCCCTCGGATGAATAGGCAGAGCGGGCGACGCGCTCCAATGTATGGCAAAAGCCACAGTTGACCATGTTACGTACCAGCAGGTCTTTCTGTGCGTCGCTACCGGGGAAGCTTGTCACCCAGTCGAGCGAGGTGAGCTGCGAAGCGAGGAGCACTGGATCGGTCACTGCGGTCAGGGGTAAGTCCAGTGAAACGGTGTGTTCTGTATCGACAGTGACCATTTGCGCGTTGTTCAACTCGTAGCCAGCCGCCCGTATGGTCACGCTATATTGCGCAGGCTTGAGACGATCACGGTTAAAATGATAACGGCCCTGTGCGTTAGACGTCACTGCGGTTAATACGACTCCATCCACCGCCTGCGCGATGACGACGACACCTTCCATCGCGCCTTCTTCTGTCGATGAGACCGTGCCGGTCAGCGTTAATGCTGACGTCTGGCTTGCCAGCTCTTGTGCGCAGCCTGTTGTAGTGAGCAATGCGGCTAAAGCGAATATAGAAACGCAACGTTTCGCAACCTTTCCTCTGAGGGAATACCGCGAGCTCGGGCGCGCGCCTTTGATTCGTTGGTACGCTGTCGGTAGGGCCGAATTGATCGAGTATCGGTTCATAAAAACAGACTCTTAACTTGGTTTTATTGTGTAGGGCACGCGACGATCAGAAATCGAGGACAATAGTACGTTACCGTTTGGGGCAATGTCCCCTATTTGCTGTGGGTTGCGGCTGTGACGAGAATGTAAGCACGGTAGGGTTTGGTAAAATAAAACCGTCACCAAGCCGGAAATCTCTCCGGTGTCGTTGCCGGTGTTAGCGCGCGGGTGTTGGCTTCTCCTGAATCCGCAAAAGCCAACGCCTTAAAGCCATGGCATGGGCCACGCCGGTCACAGCCCGAAATATATTTTAAATGCGCGGGTTAGCGCCGTGAAGAAAGTACTGAAAAAGCGATCATGACGATCGACGATATTGACCTGTTCTAAATTAACCAAGCCTTTGCGCCAGTGCCGCTTAAGTTTATGCGTGATCGTAATGTTGATCCCAAAAATGTTAGCGCCAACGGTGCTTCAATCGCGATGGGCCCCCTAATTTGCGCCGCAGACTTTATGTTGTCGGCACCTTGCTGGACGAGCTAGGGCGCGCAATTTAAAAGCCGACATGGCACACCATGTGTGCAGCGGTGCACAAATTATCTCAGGCATCAGTTTTGTAGCGTGTTATTACATGGTGTTTTTTGCCTGAAATTTCAAATGGCGTACAGTGGATACAGCCTTTTGTGGATCGTTTTTATGCGAAAAAGAATGACTTGGTTCCACACAATAATGGGCGAGGGTCTAAAACCCGATGGGAAATAGGAGGGGGATTGATCACTACAGAGCTTTAATGGGGGGCTACCAATATTAGTCGTTCGTGAACAAATGGTGATGTCTAGGGGTTAAGCTAAGAGTGGGAAGTGCTGAAATCAAATTCAGCCGGCATAAATATGGGCACAGAGATAATTGGTTGCGGGGCGATACTTTGAGGAATGGTCCACCCTATGCGATTCGAACGCATGACCTTCGCCTTCGGAGGGCGACACTCTATCCAGCTGAGCTAAGGGTGGAAATACAGAGGCTATACAATGACCCATGATTTCAGTCGTGCAGGAAGCAGCTAACTGAAACTGTGCGCAATCATACTCACCTGCTGACATAGAGTCTATGTTTAACCGGTGTACGACGAGCGTAATTGGAAATGGAGCACTGCTACTTATCTGGGTGGTTGAACTCACGCGTAGCCTTAGTAGATACTGTCTTTAATGACCTTACCCCGAAGTTTTATAAGGTCTTTGGACTGATTGCGTATTTGTTGGCTATAATGCGCGCTTGTGGCCGTGTGGCCTATGCGAAATGAATTTAGAGGACTTAACTGTGAGTCAAATGAACAAGACATTTAGCCTATTGGCTG
>Ga0209081_1000378_pt1 | contig 26815 bp, 20 predicted proteins | sample GOMGulsemesocosm_4_FD_184636 | JGI IMG/M metagenome (GOLD analysis project Ga0209081, IMG submission 184636) | Methane-oxidizing microbial communities from mesocosms in the Gulf of Mexico - GOM15B Gulf of Mexico (SPAdes) (version 2) | ecosystem: Environmental > Aquatic > Marine > Cold seeps... | reverse complement strand
TTATCCATATTTATACTTGCTTAGCCCTGACATCACCTTAAAAAGCCAGATTATCATCAAGGTCAACAATACCAAAGCCAATAACAATAGCCATAAAGTCTTTAAGGTTTGAACCATGTCGATATCACGATTGCTATTACCAGCCCTGCTCGCACTGTTGCTGAGCGCCTGTAGCCAAGAAGCCCCCGCGCCTCAGGCTCTGGGCACTATCAGCGCGGCCAGCGACCAGTGCGAAGTGCCTGAACTCGCCAGCGACGAACACAGCGACAACCCGCTGTTTCAACCCCAGATACAAACACCGATCAAAGCGCTGGACCCACTGCTCGCCAATGTACGCAACCGACAAACGCTGAGCCTCAACGGCGACTGGAACAGCATTGTCGATCAGTTGGGCGTTGGTGATGCCAGCCCACTGCTGCGCGGCGGCGTAGGCGAAAATGAAAGCTACGGCCCCCACGAGTTACTGGAATACAGCTTTAAGGGACAGCAGACCCTGCAGGTACCCGGCGACTGGAACAGCCAGCAAGAATCTTTGTTCTGGTACCGAGGTATCGTCTGGTATCAAAAGGAATTTAACTACCAACCGCCAGCCGGCAAGCGTGTATTTCTGTACTTTGGCGGCGCCAACTTTGCCAAGGATGTCTACATCAACGGTCAACTACTGGCGCGTCACAAGGGCGGCTTCACACCGTTTAACACCGAAGTCACGGACTACTTAAAAGCCGGTAAAAACGCGGTGGTGGTCAAGGTCGATAGCATGAGCGGCGCCGATGAAGTGCCAACCGAATACAACGACTGGATGAACTACGGCGGTATTACCCGCGACGTCATGCTGGTGGAAACGCCGGCCAGCTTTATCCGTAACTACAAGCTGCAACTGGCGCCTAGCAGCGACTCTATTTTAACGCCTGAAAGCGACTCTGTTTTACCCCCCGACAACGACTTGGCTTTAAACTCCAACAGCGATCAGCGTATCAAGGGCTGGGTGCAGCTCGATGGCAACAGCGGCGCGCAAACCATCACCCTGACAATTGCCGAGGCGGGTATAACAAAAACCTTTACCACCGACGCAAGCGGGCGCGCCGAGTTTGAGTTTAACGCCAACCTCGATCTCTGGTCGCCGCAATCACCAAAACTCTACCGTGTCGATTGGCGCAGCGGCAATGACAAGCTCAGCGACGATATTGGTTTTCGCCGCATAGAAATCTTGGGCGAAGACATTCTGCTCAACGGCGAGAAAATCTTTCTGCGCGGCGTCGCCATGCATGAAGAGTCACTGCTGCACCATGGCCGTGCGGCGACAGCGGCTGACGCCGATGCCGCCATCGCAAAGTTAAAAGACCTCAATGCCAACTTCGTACGCCTAGCGCACTACCCGCACAACGAGCACATGGTCCGGGCCGCCGATCGCGCTGGCATTATGGTTTGGGCTGAAATTCCGGTGTACCACAACATTCAATTCTCCAACCCCTGCACCCTAGCCAGCGCCAAGCGTCAGTACAGCGAGCTGATTGCGCGCGACCAAAACCGCGCCGCGGTGATTCTCTGGAGCCTGGGTAATGAAACGCCCGAGAGCGACGCACGCAACCGCTTCTTTATCGCCATGGCCGAGCATGTGCGCGCCCTAGACGATACTCGCCCCCTGACGGCCGCTCTCCTTGGGTTTGGCGGTATGGAAGCGATTGGCCGCTATATTGGCCTGCTGCTGGCGGGCGAAGAAAACGCACTGGTGGGCATGCTCACCAACCCAGACCTACCCACCATCACCATCAACGACCCGCTCGGTGACATTGTCGATGTGCTCGGCTACAACGAATACTTCGGCTGGTACCTGTCCGGTATTCTCACCCAGGAAATGCGTAAAAATGGCCTCGACGTCACCGAAGCTCAGGTGCGTGAATTAATGCTGCAGGAGATGGAAAAATTCTCCATCGTCACCAACTTCAATAAACCCTTGGTGATCAGTGAATTCGGGGCCGGGGCCAAGCATGGAAAACGCGGCGGGCCGCTGGATATTTGGGGTGAAGATTATCAGGCCCGCGTCTACCGTCAGCAATTAAAAATGCTCAACAACAGCCCCGCACTCAGGGGTATCTCACCTTGGGTGCTCAAAGATTTCCGCGCCCCCTACCGCCTCAACACCGACGTGCAGAACTACTGGAATCGCAAAGGCCTGCTCTCTGAAACTGGAGAAGAAAAACTGGCCTTTAAAGAACTGAGTAATTACTACAAAAGTTTGCAAAAACCAGCAGAGCTTACAACTCAACACTGAGTCATGAGTGCTGACCCAATGCGATGCAATAATTAATAATAAAATGGAATCACGCATGCGAAACAAACAACACCCACGTACCTTTGTGCACAAAAAATTGTTTTTTGCTCTGGCCACCTACGGTTTATTGGGTCTTGCCAACGCTGCCCACGCCAGTGAATTTATCCTCGAAGAGGTCGTCGTCACCGCGCAGAAGCGCGCCGAGAACCTGCAGGACGTCGCGGCCGCCATTGCCGCGGTCAGCAGTGAAATGCTCGATGACAATGGCATCACTGAATTTACCGACACCACCAAACTGGTGCCTGGTCTCACCATGAAAAAAAGCAGCGCCACCGGTACCAGTATTAGCCTGCGCGGTATCAGCTTCAACGGTCACTCTGGCTCCAGTGAAGCGGTGGATGTCTACTGGAACGACGCGCCCTACAGCTCTATGGCCATGTTCACCTCGATGTTTGATGTTGAGCGTTTAGAAGTACTGCGCGGCCCCCAAGGCACCCTGCAGGGCAAAACCTCACCGGCCGGCGCCATACTAATGCACACCAAGCGCCCGTCGCTGGGCGCCATCGAAGGTCAGATCAAAAGCAGCATCACAGATAACGGGAAATTGATCGGCGAGTTCGGCATCAACCTGCCACTGTCTGACAGTTTGGCCGTGCGGGTTGCCGGTATCTACAGCGAACACAAGGGCAACGACACTAAAAACCTGCTCAGCGGCGCAGGTGACGAAGGTGATATTGAGGCAGGTCGCCTCTCATTTTTGTATCAACCCTATGAGAACTTTGACGCCTTTTTAACGGGTGAGTACGTTGAGAATAACGCCCTTGAAACCAAACAGGTAATCGGTGACTACAACGGCCACCGTGAACCGGGCTTTGCCGATTCCGACTTTGGCCCCATCCGCTTTGAGGATAAGGCCGGTGTGGTCGCGCGCCGCCACGACATCGATCTGGAAACTGAAATCTCGACCCTGCAACTCAACTGGCGCGGTATTGAAGGGCATGAACTGACCTCGGTCACCTCCTATAACTCCACCAATCTCAGCGAAAAAAACGACCGCGACCCGAGTAACATTTACGTCGGCGCCTCTGAGCGCACCGACATCAAAAATGATGCCTGGAGTTTTTCACAGGAAGTACGTTTGGCTTCCACTACCAACAATTGGTGGGAATACACGGTCGGCGCTTTCTACAATAAAACCGGCACCCACGTGGTGGTCACCAACGATATCGCGCCAAGCTCCCAGGGCTTGCCGTTTATGTATCTGGACACCGACATAGAAAAAGAGACCTTTGGTTATTTCACCCACAACCGCATTGATCTAAGCGATGTCTCTGAGCTGCAAATTGGCCTGCGTTACAACCGCCAGCGCCGCGATACGACAGCGTTTATGGACATACCCGCCTACAACTACAAGCTCGATCAGGGCAGTGAACCCAACTACGTTGATGACAGTTTCACCGGCGGTATTAAGTACATTCGCTACTTCACCGACGAGGTTATGGCCTATACCTCACTCGACGCCAGCCATCGCCCTGCGGCGCGCACCGTCAATCCACGCATCGTATACCACGCCTTCGCGCTGGAGTCCGGAGAGGAAGACACCCTAGCCTTTGAAGCGGGTATCAAGTCGATACTGATGGATGGTCGCATGCACCTCAACGGCGCTTTTTATTACCAGCAGATGAACGAATACCAAGCCTTCTTTAAAGAAATTGCTATCGCCGACAATATTAATAACCCGACAAGTAGCAGCAACTCAGACCTGGTCGCCAACGCCGACGCAATATCGATGGGCGTCGAGCTCGAACTCACCGTACTGGCCAGTGAAAACTGGCGCGTGGGCAGCCACGTTAGCTACAACGACTTTAAGTTTGTCGACGGCGCAGAGGGCTACTGCAATCAGGGCCCAGCGCTTAACGCCATCACCAACTGGGCCAACCGCTGCGACCTCAGCGGCAGCCGCGTCGGCGATACCGCCAACTGGAACGCCTCTGTACACAGTGACTACACCATCGCGGCCGATAACGTCGACTACTTCGTGCGTGGCCTCTACCGTTTTACCGGTGCTGGCTTTCAGCCCTCGCTCGACCACGACATCAATAAAGCCGCCGCGCACAGCGTGATCGACCTCTTCGCTGGTCTGCGCAGTAAAGATGGGGACTGGGAGTTGAGCCTCTGGGCGAAGAACCTGTTCGATAAGGTCGCGGAAACCGAACAACGTAAAACCGAGCTCAATGGCTACCGAGAAGTGGTCACCATCGACGAACGCTCCATCGGCGCCAGCATGAGGTACAGTTTTAATATGTAATTAAACGACACAAAAAAAGCGCCGTCCGGCGCTTTTTTCATTCAACTGAAAAGGGATTTAGACCACCGAAGAGCAACGTCTTGCTGGCGGTTTGATTATATTTTGGAGAGTCAGCTCACTTCCCAATGAACAGTATCTTCAGAGGCCATCGCCTTTTGAATGCTGCTGGCGTGGTGCGCTTCAACATCATCGCGAAGCACCTTCATGGTGTGCGTCAGCAAGTCGTTCTCAATACTCCATGGCGCCGCGCAAACAACCACCTGCGACATACGCTCATGGGCTTCGAGCGATACATTCATCGTTTCCATGTGCGCCTGCAGTGCCTGGTGTAACTCGTCGCTACGAACGATACCGTCCGCCAAAACCGTCAGCATAACCGTTTGCGGGAAACCACGACCTACTAGACAGCATTGCTCAACGCCAGTAAAGAATGCAAAGGCATTCTCAATAGGCGCCGGCGCTACATACTTCCCCTTAGCCGTTTTAAAAATATCCTTCACCCGTCCCGTAATAAAGACAAAACCGTCCTCATCTATGCGGGCTTTATCACCGGTATGCACCCATCCATCCACGATGGTTTCAGCTGTTTTCTCAGGGTCTTTATAATAACCGAGCATATTACCCGGCGAGCGTAGGAGCAATTCGCCTTTATCAGAAATTTTAATCTCTGCACGCTCTGATATAGGCAAACCAATGCTGCCCAACTTAAAGTTATCGATACGGTTAAACGCCGTTGACATGGATTCTGACTGACCAAAACCCTCACACAAAGGCATACCCAAACAATGCCAAGCCTTAATATCCGATGGCGGAATTGGGGCGCTGCCTGTTAATGCCATGGTGACATCCCCCAAGCCCATAGCCGCGAGTATGGTTTCTCCCATGGTTTTGCCGAACTCAGCATCCGTGGAGCAACGCTGCCAATTTTCTTCACCCATCTGCGCCACAATGCCCGCTTTTAAATTGCTCCAAATACGCGGTACAGAAAAGAATAACGTGGGCCGAATTTCCTTTAAGTCTTCAATAAACGTTTCTTTGCTTCTGTTGAAGCCGATTGAACCGCCACTGTAGAGTGAGCTCAGTTCCACCACGCTGCGCTCAGCAACATGTGCCAATGGCAACCAAGAAAAATAACGTGTATCGGGCGCCGTTTCACTGAGAACTTGAATGTCGTACACAGATGACGGAAGTGAACAAAAACTGTGCATAACACCCTTGGGTAAACCCGTCGTGCCAGAGGTATAGACAATCGTCCAAAGGTCATCAATCAGACGTTCAGGGTTACCCTCAAGCGCAGGTGCTGTATCCAGCAGTGTCTGCCAGTGAGCTGAGCCAACGCCGATACCGGCCACCTTGACCTGATCACCAAATGCAGCCTCAATCTCAGTTACCGACAGCGCGCACTTATCGCCCACCAGCAGTAACCTCATCTCGCTGTGATCTACCACATAGCGAATTTTCTCTTCGGGCATGGTGGTGTAGATGGGCACACTCACCAAACCCGCCATCATAATAGCCAGGTCGGACATAACCCAATTCGCCGTGTTTTCAGCGTACAGTCCTACCTTATCGCCCGGCTGCAGCCCCTGCGCCAACAAACCCGCGGCCAACTTGCGAACCGTTTTACCCACGGTTGACCAGCTGTAGTCACACCACTGCTGTCCGTCGTGCTGATGCAACCAGTTTGTATTGGGTTGCTGTTGCTCCCAGTGATAAAACATTGCCAATGGCGGTTTAAAATCAGCGGGTAGTGCAGCGGCTTGTGACATTACGGGTTTAACCTCTCTAGGGATTCACTTAGGTCGTTATCGACTCATTATGTAAGCACATACTAATAAGCTAAAAAATCATTCGCTTGTCATAAGAGGACATTTGTTTATCATAAGGCAGTTTTCGAGTTTAGAGCCAAACCATGCCTGCCTATTTTATCCGCGCCGAGATACTCGAAGGCTTTGTAGATCTGTGTACCAGCCTAGGGCTGGACGCCACGGCTATCCTCCAACAAAATAACCTGTCAACACAGCTCATATCCGAGCCAGACTTGCTGCTGCCCTACAAAGCGGTCACAGGCACCATGGAGCAAGCCAGCAAGCTCAGTAGTCGAGCGGACTTCAGCAGTTTATTAAGCCTTCGTCAGCAGCCTTTCCCGGTGGGTATACCGCGACTGTTAATGCACCGCGCGCCGACGATTCGAGAGGCGTTAACCGAGCACACCAAACACAGCCATTTACACTCCAGTGGGAGCACCTGGTACCTCGAAGAAACTGGGCGCTCGGCCTACATGCTGAGAGAAGACAAGATGGCTGGCAAGCTGCCCAGCTTTCAATACGCCACACTGTCGCTTTCACACGTGGTGATTGCCGTACGCTCCTTGCTGAGAGACGACCACTGGAAACCTCAACAATTTCAGTTCTCTTACGCTGAACCCTTACTCGAGCCGCGACTAAAGCATTTATTTGGTACACGCATACACTACAACCAAGACCGTACAAGCGTTGTGTTTGACCGGGATGTTTTAGATATCCCTCTGAGGCTTGAACACGAGCCGATCAGCCCGCTGTTGCAAACAAAAATTCAACAATTAGAAGAGCTACAGCAACAAACCTTCCCAACAAACACCCCAAACCTAATTCACAAATTAGAGCTCTGGATTCGTCGCCACATACACAGAGACAGCTGCCACCTAGAGGCTCTGGCAAAACAGCTGGATCTACACCCGAAAAAGCTACAGAGAGAGCTGGCGGGTAACGGTCTAAATTTTAGACGAATGAAAGCCGACATCAGGCTGGATATGGCAGAACACTACCTGCGAGATTCAAACTTCAGTTTGACGTCCATTAGTATCCTGTTAGGTTTTGGCGAACTCAGTGGCTTCTCTAGGGCTTTCAAACACCGACATCGATGCTCTCCATTGCTCTGGCGGGAGCGACATAAATTAAACGACTCACAACAGGAAAAGGGCCCCACTAACAATGAGCGTTTATAGTACTTATTAGTCGATCAGCGCTTGTTGTGGTGCGAACAAGCTGCGATCCCGCAACGCCGCCTCCGCAATATGATCCGCCACGGCTTTGATACGAGCGCTGTGCCTTAACCCCTCATGTGTCACCAGCCAAAGCTCTAAATTCGCCATGACCAGACTTGGCAGTAAGTTTACCAACTCACCATCGCTGCAAGCCCAACGGTGCGACAGCACCCCCGCACCGATGCCAGCCCGTACAGCGGCCAACTGCGCCGTGGGGCTATTGGTGCTCATGGCAATGACATAATCGCCAAGACCAAAGCCCTGAGGATTAGAGCGCAGAATAAAGTCCATCACGACGTCTCTTCGATCAGAGCCAAAATGCCCCCTCACCCACTGCACGCGCTGTAAATCCTCCATCGTTTCAATAGCGCCGAGCCCACGCACGTAGTCCTTAGAGGCATAGACGCCAAACTCAATATCGGTGAGTTTGCGGGCGATCAGGTCGAGCTGTGATGGCCGCCCAAAACGCAACGCCAAGTCTGCTTCACGCCCCAGCAAGTCCACCTGGCGGGATTCAATATTCAGCTCAACCTGTATATCAGGGTACTTTTCTTTTAATGAGGCCAACACGGGAATCAACCACTGAGAGCCCGTGCCCTCCATGGCGCTAATGGTCACCCCACCACAAAACCCTTGGCTCTGGCCGTCGAGGGTACGGCGGATAGCGTTCATCTCCCGTTCCATCGTCCGAGCACCCTCGAGTATCGCTTGACCGCTGTCGGTCAGTACCATTCGCCGCCCGGTGCGCACAAACAGAGGCAGCCCTAGGCGATCCTCAAAACCCGCCAGACGCCGCCCCACCGTTGGCTGCGACATATTGAGAAGATCCGCCGCGTTCATCAAAGTTTGGCCATCCACAATTGCCAAAAAAACCCTCAAATCAGCCCAATCACTGACATCAACCGCTCGACTCATCACCACCTTCCATTCATAAGCACATACCAACCACCAAATATACCCACTGCTATTCGCAGGTGAATACTTTAACCTGTATTCAACAACCTTGAGAAGCACCTGCCTCCAACCGTGCGCCATAAGTCAATGCAAAGGCACCCTGAACTTGCTCAGCGGTTTACCGCTAAAGCCTTCCAAAGAAAATAAATTGAGCGCAATTTAATTGCGCACAATTAAATTAACCTGTAGATTAGCCTTCACTTAACTTACCCATGTTGGAGATGAATATGCCCCTAAGCCCTATCGGTGTCTTGCACACAGTCATCGGCGCGATCGCCGTCTTTTGCGGCCTCAAACTGCTGTGGCAAAACAAACAGATCAGTTCAGCGTCCGCAACCGGTAAAGTCTACCTACTGGCTACACTGGTCACATCGGGATCAGCCCTTACACTCTTCAAACATGGCGGCTTTAATACGGCCCACGCTCTAGCCATCTTGACGATGCTGGCGGTGGTGGTTGGACTAGTGAGCGAAAAGACCGCTCTGCTTAAATCTTGGAACAAGTACTTCGTCAACCTGTGTTATTCGGCGACGATATTGTTTCACCTCCTCCCCACCGCAACGGAGATACTCACGCGCTTTCCAATGGATGGGCCGGTGGTCACATCGTTAACCGACCCATTGCTTGAAAAGACCTTCTTATCCATCTTCATCGTCTTTATGGTCATGTTGGTGCTGCAGATGAAATGGTTGCGCAGGCAAGACTAAACCCGCTCGCGAAGCCAGCGAATACCTACCCGTTAATAAGGAGTTTTAAAATGTTCAGTCATGTCATGGTGGGCGCAAACGACGTCCAAGAAGCAAAGAAATTCTACGACGCGATCTTAGGCACATTGGGCTGCGAAGCCGGTGTGATGGATGAACTAGGCCGCTGCTTTTACTTTACCGACAGCGGTGTCTTCGCCATCACCAGCCCCATCGACGGCGAGCCCGCCAGCCACGGCAATGGCAGCACCATTGGTTTTAGCGCAAAGAATCCAGAGCAAGCCGACGCTTGGCACGTAGCCGGTTTAGCCAGTGGCGGCACAAACTGTGAAGAGCCTCCAGGGGTGCGCAGCGGCGGCAACACCGAGCTCTACATAGCCTACCTGCGCGACCCATCGGGTAATAAAATCTGCGCCCTGCACCGCATCAAGTAACAATAGGCTACTAACAACAGGCTAGTAACAACAAGTTAGTAATAACGAATAAGTTACTAGCAACACAGGGTTTCCCCACCTCACGGGAAACCCGCCGCCCTCCTTAAATCCCATCGCTTTACACCCTCGCCCCTATTCTCAACACGGCTTGCCCAGCCTCGAGTACAGAGACTACCCGCAACGCTCAACAGTGCGTGCCCATCATTTATCGTCAAAAGTACCCGTAAACCACTCCAATCACAGACATGCGCCGATCACCTCACAGTCTCCCCCGAAACACCGAAATCAATTCATAAACGCATAGCAATCACTCGATATCTTCATCGCTATACGTTTTTGAAAACACTAACCTATCATCACTGCCTTGAGAAACCTTCCTTTCCAACAGGACGGTAGCAAAAGGACTGAAGTTAAACTCGGCCAACTGACAAGCTCTGCGGCCAAAACACCACACTAGGAGTGTCTATCATGTTCAAACTACCTAACCCCAGCACCAACATTGCCCGCAATCGTATCTTGGCGATTCTCATCAGCTGTTTGGTCGTCCTGCCCGTCTCGGCCGCAAGTGTGTCTGACAGCTACAAGACCTTTGTCGGACAGAAAATTGAGCGACTGTTTAAACAGCAGCAGCCACAGCGCGCACTAGACATGATAGAAGACAAGCGTCAAAGCCTAAATCAAGCGCAATTTCATGGTCTCAGCTGTCAGGCATTTATCTCGCTTAAAAAAGCAGACCAGGCCATAGAGGCTTGCAGCCAAGCGATCGAATACAGCAAGCTTAATGAGCAGTGGATTGATCACAACAACCTAGGCGCCGCCTACCTCTACTCCGGTGAGTTGCAAGCCGCCCAAGCAAGCTTTAAAAATGCCTTGGTCATTAACCGCACTGCCAAGAATGCTCGACGTAATCTAGAGCTGACTCGGTACTGGATCGCCAACCCAGGTGCATACCGAGTGGCCACAAACGGCCAGAATAAGCTCGCGCAAAAGTGACCGGTCGCTTAAAACCCACCCATAACTTCCGCCAGCGCAATGTCACCATTGCGCTGGTTCGGTTTCAAATAAGTCATCACCATCACCACAGAGAAAGGCACTCTGCATCCAGAGCCACTACGTTTATTAGGCAGCCACCCCGCCCGAGTTCTGATCACAAAATCACACTAATTCAGTGGCACCACCCGCATTTATTGATGTCTCGTTAAAAATGGCTGTGCTATTGGTTTGTCATCCAACCCTGTATTATCCGTTTTGTAAGTGATTGTCTTAAAATACCAGCGGGTCGTTTTAATGTGGTTAAATGAAAAACAGGCAACCGACTCGTCGATAGGTGTATACCGAGCGTCTTTATTAAATGCTTGCCCCAACCACATCGTGATTGATGGCTTATTCAATGAAACCATACTCGATGAGGTGGTGAAGGTTTTGCAACAACCGCAGCACTGGCAAACACAACAACACACCTACTCTGCCCTATACGTCGACAGCGCCCAGTGGCAACAAACCAGCCTCGAAGAACGCTTTGTGCAGCGAGATGTTTGGCGACGAGAAACGCCCTTCAGTAACACCGAAAGCACAGATACAGATTGCCCAGCCCCCAACATAGCCCATGAGTTTTTATCGTTTTTGCGCGGCGATACTTTTATGGATCTGTTATCGCGCATTTTTAAGGTGCCGCTCACGGATAAACATGTCGCGGACCCAGCCATTAACACCAATTATTTCCGCTTGGGCGCCGCCGACTTTGTAGAACAACACGCCGATGACTCGCCCGGCCGCGAGGTGTGCATGTTGCTCTACCTGAATAAAGAGTGGAACCACAGGGCGGGGGGCGAGCTGGCGTTTATAGGCAAACATGAGCAATCGATCAGCATTGCGCCCTTGTATAATCGTTGCGTGCTGTTTGACCCTTTCTCCGAGGGCTCAGAACACTGGGTAAAAAAGTTGAACGCGCAATACGCTGATGATGCAGGAGGTTATCGCTACAACGTCACCAGTTGGTATTGGTCTGAATAAGCCATAGAGGGAAAGCACCTTTTTACTGATATTGGCGAGCCTGCAAATAAAACTATTCGACTCCGCCCAGATTCTAACGGACTTTAACCTACCTCAGTCAAACAACAGCCACGCTTCAGATGTTACTCGGTTCAACATGCCTTAATCGCTGTATCTGGCGTTTGATTTGCAACTTGGTACTGCTGCACCGTAAATTACGGGAGCAATATTTAACCGCATACCGCCTCGAGTCATTTCAATGTCGCTTGAGTAGATAGCGCTCATACCTTCGGTAAACCGTGACTCCCCCAGTAGTCGGGCGGCATGGCTGGAATCATATGTGTGATCACCAGTTTACCCACCTGCGCCCGCTCGGCGATATCCGCCTATGCATGGGTGTCAGTAAGCACACTGGTAATGATGTTGATCATCGGCGCCAGTAGCTATAAAAAACCCTGAATTAGCGGATAAACTAGAACATGACCGGAGAGTAACCAATCATGAGACTTTCATAATTACGATTATGTGAACTATCATTTTTGTGTTTTATGGCTTCCGCCGAATAGATACCTCAGCATACTTGTGCAATATTCTCTGCAACTCACGCCTCACAATTGGCTTAGTGATAAAATCATTCATGCCCGCGGCAAGTCCATCTTCCTTACTGCCTTTTAGTGCGTTAGCGGTCAGGGCAATAATCGGTATTTCTTGCGTATGAGTGTGTGCCTGATGACGCCGTATCATTCGCGTGGCATCCAAGCCATCCATTTCTGGCATTTGATAGTCCATGAACACCAAGTCATAACAGACGGCTTTCATAGCATCAACAGCCTCTTGGCCATTAGCGACACAATCAACGTGACAACCCATTTTTTGCAGCATTTTTTTCACGACCAGCTGATTTACTGTATTGTCTTCAGCGACAAGAACTCGAATGTTATATTGATCGTCAATTAGCGTTTTCTCTAATGGTGTCTTAGCCGCCAAGGAGAGCAAGCTTGCTCTCCGACACTGACTGGATTTTTCCTGCCTGTTAAACTTGGCGACAAATGAAAAAGTAGATCCCTTACCCTCCTCACTTTTTACGGAAATATCCCCGCCCATCATTTGAACAAGCTTCTTTGATATGGTCAGCCCTAAACCTGTGCCTCCATATATTCGAACGGTTGACGTATCGACTTGGCTGAAGGGCTGAAACAACTTATCGGTATTGGCATCAGAAATGCCAATACCGGTATCCTTGACACTAAACATCAAGAAAATATGTTCAGGGGTTTCTTGCTTCAGCCTACAGTCGATATCAATATTGCCGCTCGAGGTGAATTTAATGGCATTGCCGGCAAGATTCAGCAACACCTGTTTAAGCCGGCCCTCATCTGCGGCGAGGAAACAATCAACAGCCGTATCAATGGTGTAATTAAGTGTGAGCTGTTTTCGCTTTGCCTCATACGCAAGTATTCCAACGGTATCTTCAAGCGTGGAATTCAGGTCAAAGTCGACGCATTCAAATTCGAGCTTTCCCGCCTCGACTTTTGAAAAATCCAGAATGTCATTGATCAAACCGAGCAGACTGCTGGCTGAGAGCGAAACGTTTTCTGCCAGTTCACGCTGGGCATCGCTGAGCGATGAATCTAATAACAAGCTATTCATACCCATAACACCATTAAGTGGTGTGCGAATCTCATGACTCATATTGGCCAAGAATTCAGATTTTGCTAGATTGGCCTGACGTCGCTCCTGGGTCAATGCATAAACAATATAAGAAGTGCTAGCGATTACCGCCATATACAATTGCAGCAACAACAGGGACTCATTCATCTGCCCGGTGAAGAAGGGGCCAGACTGCTTCGACGTACTCCAACAGGCAACGACATCAATTAAAACGATGGCGACGGTCAGCCAATGAATACTGCCGGAAATCGCTAACCACAACAAAGGCAGCAATAAGAGATAAACCAGTGGATAGTCTGCGCCAAACACAAACAGTGACATCGCCAAGGCAACGAGCGTCAGTAATATTGGCTTTAGTTGAAATAACCTGACCTCTTTCGAGCTGGGTAAATAAAACCACACAAGAAGCAACGGGGTAAACACCAGCACGCCTACTGAGTCTCCCTGCCACCAAGTGAGCCATATTTCCGCTAAACTCGTGGCGGGGGCTATGCCCCCCAACCAAAGCGACAGGGCCCCACAACTAGCGGAGACGAGACACATCAAGGGGATACCAGCGATAAAAATCAGCGTTGTTTCCAGACGATCAAAGGGAAGTCGCTCACAAAATAGACGCCTGAACAGCCAGAAACCAAACAGAGGTTGTAACACCGAACCTATCGCGATTAATGCGGCAGAAAGTAATTCTGCGCTATCGATCGACTCGCCCATAAAACCGCTGGCATTGACCAACAAGGCACCCAGCCACACGCCAGGCCACATTTTAATGCCCAGGGTAATAAAAATAGCCAGTGCGATACCCGCAGGAGGCCAAAAGGCCGTGACACTGCCGGGCGGAATGGACATGATCTGGCCAAACTTACCGGTTAATAGGTAAGCAAGAGCCACAACAAATTGCATCATTATATATTTTAAAAAGGCATATATAAAATCAACCCCTCTATCCTACTGAACTGAGCACTTAATATTTTAGCCCAAGCGTTGACAACGTGTGTACTGACCCCCCTATTACATTTCAAAGAAAGCACACACGCCTCGGGGACTCGACAGTGCGGGACAACAAACTCTGGCCAACCTCTGATCGTCACGCCGGCACCGTCTCCGGTTGGCCCAGGCCCAACGTGTACCCATAGGGAAAATGCTCACATCTAATACCGGCTAACCTGTATCCTTCGCCGAGTTACCGTTTTGGTTAACGCTCTGCAACACCTCGTCGAGTTTTTTGCTGTCGCGGCAAATCCACCCAGCGCACCATCAAGTCTTTAGACGCTCACAGACCGAAAAACAACAGGGGAAAGAGAAGAATCAAGTTACTCTGCTCCTTTGATATTCTGCCCTTTGATTTTCGAGTTAATTCGAGCTGGGTGGCCACCCCCATTTGATTAACGCGCTATAGTCTGTGTGATACCTCCCGAGCAAACATAACCCTAAACACGGTAAAGGAATTACCCTATGAACAATGGCAGTATTAAGATTTACGCACTCGCTGTGTGTTTTGTCACCTTAGTGTGCGGGGCGATTACCGCAGGTTTTATCGTCTTTAATGCGATAAAGATCGTGGCGCCAACCCTCACCATCAACCCAGCTCAATTGAACGGCCACGGAAACAACATGGTGTTCAGGGCATCGGCGATTAACATGGGCAGTAGCGGCCCCCCCGTGTCTGCTTTTGTTGGCCCCCAAGGCCTTCCGCCAACCATGCTAGGAGCCCCAGATTTTATCCATCCCGGCGCGCGGCCAGTGCCCCAACTCAGTGACGAGGCGTTGGCTCAACTCAAGCAGGAGCGGCAAGCCAGTGTCATATCGGGCCATGTGTTCCGGGCCAAACAAGGCCTTATCCTGCAAGCCATTATCATCAGTATTTGCAGTATCTTGTATTTATGGCACTGGAAACTGGCGGCCAGAGCGCGTGGTGCCTAGGCGATCAGACAGAGCGTCGGACACCAAGAAGTATAAAATGAGAAACAAAAAGCGGTATGGCTACTGACACCCCTTGTCAGTAGCCAGCGTGCATAATTGGTGGAAACACTCAAATAAGATGGAATCATGCCAGAGCCGCTAAAGAACAGTTACAACCAGCAATACATTGCCAGACTCGCCGCTACTCTAGAGTCTCATCAGAATGGATTTAAGCGCAAAGCGTTTACCGCATCGGTGTTTGATGCGGATTGGGAGGCGCGAGAACTTAAAGCCCGCATGGGTCATATTCGTGAGTGTCTGCACCGGCATATGAACTTACCATTTAAGGAAGCGCTCAACGTGCTCTTGCCCGCCGCCAAAGATTTTGGTGGTTATGAGGCGATGTTCTTCCCTGAATACATTGAGGTTTACGGGCAGCAGCATTGGCAGCTATCCATGCAAGCCCTGGCATTACTCACGCAATATTCCAGCTCGGAGTTTGCCGTGCGGCCGTTTATTGCGCAGGACACCGAGCGCATGATGGGACAAATGTTGCGCTGGGCCGGACACAACAATGAGCATGTTCGGCGCTTGGCCACTGAGGGCTGCCGATCACGACTGCCCTGGGCAAACGCCCTACCCGCTTTCAAGCAAAACCCAGCACCGGTGTTGCCGATCTTGACGCAGCTGCGCACCGACGACTCCCTTTACGTTCGACGCAGCGTTGCCAACAACCTCAATGACATCGCCAAGGATAACCCTCAGGTTGTGATTGATTGGGCCCAGCAATACCACGGTCAGAGCCCCCTAACCGATTGGATCATCAAACACGGCAGTCGCACCCTGCTTAAGCAAGCGCACCCTCAAGCGTTGGCCATGTTCGGTTTTGGCGATGTATCGCATATTGCGGTGAGTGACTTTCAACTGGCCGCCAAGCAGGCGTCGATCGGCGGTGAGTTAGCGTTTGGCTTTCAGCTGTTCGCGAGCGGAAAGGCGTTGGGCAGGTTACGCATCGAATACGCGATTGATTACATGAAGGCCAATGGCCGCTTGGCTCGTAAGTTGTTCAAGGTTTCCGAGGCTGACTACTCCCAAACACAAATAGAGTTTCAGCGGCGACAAAGCTTTCGTCCCATGTCGACCCGCAAACATTACCCAGGTTTGCACCGTGTGGCTCTGGTGGTGAACGGTGTGGAGTTGGCCCAGCAAGAATTCGAACTGGTCGGCTGAGGTACATGGTCCAAGAATACAGAAGGTGAAGATCGAAGGTAGCAAGCCAGCAGAAAGGTGCAGACGACTTAAAGCAGACTCTTGTTAAAGCATGTCCTTGTTAAAGAGTCCCTTTAAATGCTGTGGCTGTAGTGGATGATGGCTAGCCGCCCGTGGAGACACGGTTGCCCCCGGCGCGCTTAGCCTGGTACATGGCCTGGTCGCCCCGCGAGAGCAGTTCTTTAATATCTTCCTGGTTGTCGAATTCGACCACCCCGATACTGAGGGTGACTTCTAGGTCAACTTCATCGCTCTGCCCGTCGTCCATCAACATTTTACCGGCCTGGCCGATGCGCTCGGCCAGGAGGCTGGCTTCGCTAAGTTTGGTTTCTGGCAGCAGGACGACAAATTCATCACCACCGTAGCGAAATGCTATATCGGCACTGCGCAGGGCGAGTCTGAGGTTGGTGGCCGTGGTCGCGATGACGCGATCACCCTGCTGATGGCCCAGCTGGTCGTTGACGTCTTTGAAGCGATCCATATCGATACATACTAGGCTGAGCGGGCGTTGATAGCGGCGGCTGCGGCTCATTTCATCGAGCAGCGTGGTGTTGAGGTGGCGTCGATTATAGAGGCCGCTGAGGTCGTCGGTGATGCTGAGTTGACGCAACCTAGCCTCCATCGCCTTGCTCACGCTCATGTCGTGGAAGAAACCCAGGCTGCCTATCTCCTGCTCAGCCTCCAGCAGCAGTGTGGCGGAAAGGCGAATGGGTATTAACTGACCGTTGCTGTCTAGCAGAGCGGCTTCATAGGCTTCGATCTTGCCCTGCGGACCCCACTGGTCGCTGTAGAGATATTTCTTTACCTGCTGAGCTATCTCGCGAGTGCCGTAGAGCTCAATAATATTTAACCGCCCGATGATGTCTTCGCGTCGGTAACCCAACAGCTTAGCTGCGGCTGGATTAAAGTGATTGATGATGCCGCTGCGGTCAACACCGATGACCGGATCTGGGCAGATAGAAACCAGCTTGTCGACGGTTTCATTATCAAAGCTTGGGCTTATCTTGTTAGGCATACTCGTCATCCGCTTCTCAGCTCTGGGCTGCTGGCCAGCTAGCCTTGGGGGCCGCCGCTTCGAACAGCGTCTACAGGTTGTGCACTTAGGACAGTTTACGTGTTATTAACAGAACTACTAGGACACCCAGCCTTACTATTAACCACGAAGTATGGAGGGCTACGCAATATGAGGGGGATTCCCAGTACCCCTATAGCTATTTTCGAACCCTTAGGTCAAAAGATAAAGGGCGTTGAAACAGCGCTAGGTTAATCGTAAGCTCCAATAAAAACTCATAATAATGAATGGGTATTACTGATTCCCATAAAACCGCAGTAACCGTACTTGAATTTAGTATAGATAAAAAGGTTACGTTTTAAGGCAACATCCATAAAATGAAGTATTTAATTACAGACATGGTTCTCTTCATTTTTTACTGGGATGAAGGCTAGCAGGGAGCAGCAGACGACTTAAAGCAGACTCTTGTTAAAGGGTGTTCTTGTTAAAGAGCCCCTTTAAGTCGTTGTATGAAGGAACCTAAGGGTTAGGCTTCAACGGCCATGGCGGCCATCTTCATGGTGTTGTCAAAGGAGTCACAGCCGCCGATAAACAAACCGTTGTGGCAGAACATGGCGTCATCCAGCCCCGTTACTTGCTGCAGCGCTTTATCGGATAAACCGGCCCAGGGTGCAGGCAGCGACTTGCGGTCCTCAAACGAACCCAACTCAACCGGCACAGTTTGAATGCGCCACGCTCCACCCGACGGGTAAACCACATACAAAGCCTCTTGCGACAAGGTGTGCACCGTGGTTTTCCAAGGGGTGTATTGCTCTAACACAATCACCCGTGGGTCTGCTGCATTCTCAACCGCTTTTGCGACTATGTCTTTGGCGTTCACACCACCGCTGGCCGAGGCAATAAAACGCGTCAAAATACGCGAGGCGAAGGCCACCGCCTCGTCAAAGCAGCTATCAAAGTGACTGTCTTCCTGCCAAGTCGGGTTAAACATTGAGATGGTTTGGCTCAGGCTAATGCCCGTAGCCACCCCCTCAACATGACCACAGTCGATGGCGTCAATCGTCGACACCAAACCCTTATCAACCGAGTTGGCCACCTCTTGGTTGCCCGCGCAAAGCTCTAAACCATACTTCTGCCAGATCAAGCCAAAGGAGGAGAATGGAATACCATTATCGCGCGCACCCGCACCACCGCGCTGGTGGTGATCAAAACGACCGGCATCCGCGTCATACACACCGCCCACATCCAGCACAATATCGGCCTTGCCGATCACCGCGAGATCACGGGTACGCACCAGCGTAGACGCCGGGTAAATGCACCTAAGGGCAGCGACACTGAAAACATCATCCGCGTGAAATTTACCGTTGTGGGTAGCTATCGATAGTTCAGTCATTTTTTTGTGTCGCATTCAAGGTGTAAAAAGGTAGCGCTCGTTGGATATTAGCGTGCTGAAGCGCTGACCCGTGAGCTTATTGTGGGAATTCTATAGGAAGAGCGCTGACAAGAGTAGTTGGTCGGAAAATAATCAGCTGTGATCATAGGTTGTGACTATAGCGTCAGGAAAAAAGGAAACAGTATCATCAAGTGACTCTGTCTCCTTGACTCTGAAACAGCTTTATATTGCCTGTGCTCGCGACAACAAAAAGCATGACCACTAGACCTATTGCACCGCGAATGAGAATAGGACCTGAAACGTATCAATGTGACCACTCAACTCGTGAGCACCAACAGCCATCAAACAAAATGACATTAATGCACCTACCATCCAGAGGACTGATTTAATAGCTATGGTTTTACCCCTGTTGGCATCTAACGTTCAAAGCAGCGCTGCGCAGCATGCACCTGCCTTTTCTTCTCATGTGTCTAATTCCTGACGGTACCTTTAATCATTTTGATAAGTTCAAATGAAAAGTTATATGCATCTCCAGGCCACCTTGCTGACAAATAGTTTTTATCTTTTACAAAAAAACCTCTGTGTAGATTACTTTCACTGTCTCTAAAGAATGAAAGTGGTCCTTTTACATAGTTACCTTCATTAGATAAGGAAGATTTAACTTCGTCTTCAACTGTCATCTCAGGATATGTAAGGTAATAGTCCCTTAACCATAACCGAGTTAAGTTGTAACCCAGTAATTCCTGCGACTTCAACAGCGAAGTGGTTCGGTAGTCATGGATAATGGATCTATTGGATTTTGGATCGATGCTTCTAGCAGCCACAACAACACCATGGCAGATTGCAGCAACTGGCTTTTCAGCATTAAAAAAGTCAACAACATGACTCTGTAACACTTTTGATTCCAAATATTCTTTAACACCTTTGTCATGCCCACCAGGCAACAAAAGCGCATCAAAGTCTTGCTCTTTAACCTCGTCATACTTTAAGGGATTGCAAAATGATTGACTGAGTTGCATCTCAATACAGGCATCAACCGCATCCTGTCTAGCTTGCAAAATTGATTTCCAAACCCCCAGATTATTTCCTTTCAGCATTCTTACATCGGGTGAAGATATAGTGCCGTTAGGAGTAGTAAACACGACTTCAAGACCCGCGCTGGATAGCAACTTCCAAGGAATGGCCGCTTCCGTTGGATCAAACCCATACGCTGGCAGTGGAATTAACACCTTTTTCATCGTTTATCCTGCTATCTATTTAAGGGTTGATTTTCTTTAGTCGAGACATAACTCCGCCAATGACCGCCCTAGGTAATTGGCAATATTTCGGGTTTCACATAAAAAGGACGACATACCCTAGGTCGGTTTGCTTGGCCTGATTATGAGCCCCACCCCACTAAGAATAGGTTTTTAACTTGATCGAAGTTGTTACGCTTATTGAGATTATGGCTTGATTACGAAGATCAATAAGTTTTTCCAAGCGTGGATCCGATCTATATTCAGAGAATGATTTTTCGTCAGGAAACTCTAACAAATGAACCTCTTGGCCTGAACCATCTGCATTTCTTTTAGTTTCAAATGCACTGGCAATCTTTCCACCATGAGCCCCCATGATGTTATTAGCTTTACACTCAAAACTTGCTAAAGCATCAAAGTCTTTAACCTCTATGCTTACAAGAACATTAATCACGGTTAGCTCCCCTCTCATAACAACCCGTTAATATGCCTACGGTTATACAACACTTCGAACCCATAATCTTGTAATCAAGTGACTCTGCCCCCTTGATTATCCCTGCGTTTCTGTGGACCAAGCCCTATCACATCAGGTCGCACTCGACTGCATTCCCGGCGGCAAGGTGTTTTCCACGCTGTGCGGCGCACGCTTCTCTGCACCGCGACCACAGCCCTGCGAAAAAGATCAAAAAGATCTACACTCTTACAGAACCGAGTCAGCACAGCGAAACCATGAATAAATTCAACTTATTAGGTTATTGCTTGGCACCACTGGTCGCGTTCTTTAGCTCACCTGGGTCAGCCAGCGATGAGCTTTTCGACCTGTCCCTGCAAGAATTGTTGCGGGTGAACGTGGTGTCCAAGCGTGAGGAAAATATTAACGAGGCCGCGGGCGTGGTGTCGGTGATTACCGCCGCCGACATCCAGCGCTTTGGCGCGCGTCACCTACGCGACCTGATTGACCGGCTGCCCAACACTCAGGTCATAGGCTCGGCTCTCTACCCTCACAATCGCACCTCTATGCGCGGCGTCACCCAGACGCACCTGGACGACAAGGTATTGATCCTGCTCAACGGTCGTCCCCTGCGCGATGCGGGCCAGGGCGGGGTCAATGGCGATCTCTATTCGTCTTTTCCGCTGGCGCTGTTACAGCAGATTGAAGTCATCCGTGGTCCAGGTTCCGTGCTCTATGGCACCAACGCCTTCGCTGGGGTGATCAATCTGGTGACCCGATCCATCCCCGAAGCGGCGACGGCACAAGTCGATGTGAGCCTCGGCAGCTTTGCCACCCGCGAGCTGAGCCTCAGCGGCGCCGGCCAGTTCAACGGCCTCGAATTACTCGGTTCCCTCAGCAGTCACGACAGCGACGGTGACACGTTCAGCAACACGGCCGCCGAACTGGGGCCGCCCGGTGATTATGAAAGCGGTCGGCAGACAATGGAGTCTGTATTACAGGCCAGCTATAAGGGTTTCACGCTGCACAGCATCATCAATAAAGTGCTGCAGAAGAGCGGCAACAATCTGCTGTCCTTTCCCGCCAGCGACTGGAATATCTCGCGCCGCTTTGTCGATATAGGTTACCAGCGGCCACTCAATCGCACCTGGGACATCAACGCCAACCTCACCTATAACGGCCTCAACAACACAGCCGGTATCATCGGCGGAACTGGGCGCTTCTTTCACACTCGCTCGCGTGGCTATCTGCTCGAGATTGCCGCCAGCGGCCAGCTGACTGACAAGGTCAACCTTGTAGTGGGCAGCGTCTACGATCGCTTAAAAGGCGACAATATCTCCGACGGCACACTCAATACAGACATAGATACCTGGCGCGCCAGCCTCTACGCTCAGCTGGACTACCGGCTCAGCCCCAGCGTCAAGCTCAGCAGCGGCCTGCAAGCGAATAAACCACAGGGCGGTGACGCCGATCTGGCGCACAGGTTGGCCGGTGTTTTCACGCTTGCCGATCACTGGTCACTGAAACTGGCCTACGACCAAGCCTATCGCTCGGCCTTCGGCTTGGACCTGTTCTTGAATGCCTCGTTTTTGCTGGGCAACCCCGAACTGGAACCTGAAACCATCGAGACCTACAGCGCGCAGCTGAGCTATAAATCCCCCGCCGCCGACCTCGCTCTGACCTATTATGACAGCCAGCACTCGGACCTGGTCAGCCGCACTATCGACCAAAGCGGCCAAGCTACGCTGATAAACGCCGGCGCGCTGGAGTACGCGGGCCTCGAACCGGAATACCAGTGGCAGTGGAACCCCCATTGGCGCTGGACAGGCAACGCCTCCTATCAAACCAACCAGCGTGACACGGGCCAGGAGGATACGACCTACCAGCCCCAGTGGATGTTAAAAAGTGGAATGTCCTATGCTCGAGACGCTTATGCCGCCGGCCTGTTTGCCACCTACTTTGGCGAGCCCACACAGCTGAGCGAACTCAACCCGACCCTGGCCCGCGAGCCGAGGCCTACACCTTGCTCAGCGCCAACCTCAACCTCGATATGGGCCGCTGGTTGAACAGGCCCGGCCTCAAGGGGCTAAGCGTCAAGGTGTTTGCCGACAACCTGCTCAACGAGTCAATCCACTACCCAGAGATCAGTCGCCAGGCCGTTAACAGCATCCCCCACCACGCGAGTCGGAGTGCCTACCTCACCCTATCCAAGTCGTTCTGAGTGGCGCGCTGCCGGATAAGCCGGCGGCGCCCCAGCTCACAATACAGTCTCAGCCACCCAACACTGACTCAAATCAAGGGGGACAGAGTCACTTGATCGCTGTAAAGCCCTTAAACGCTCAACAGACAGAGAATAGAAGAATGGAGCATCACAGCCTTATGATCTGCCGGAAACTGCTCCGCGGCAACAGCTCCTGCGTTGCCCTAGTACCGACATCCGTGTCGGCATGCGTTTCCGGCATCGACCCCTTGATGGCGCAGAAGCAAAGAAAAGTCACTCGCCCAGCTGGGCGAAGCCAAAAACAAGCAAGAACGACCAAACTAAACTCAAACAACCAAAGACCAAAGACCAAAGACCAAAGACCAAAGCCAGACTGCAAGTCAGCCAACATCAAACACAACCTTAATGGCCCCTGCTGCCCTATCCGCCGCCGTGGCAAACGCCTCCTCCACCCCATCTAAAGGAAAACGATGCGTCACCAAGGCCTGCGAAACATCCGGGTGGCGGTGTAATATCTTTCCCGCCTCCTCAAAATTTCGATTCGGGCTTTTGCAGTGGTATCCCATAGACGGAATCAGTTCGAGTTCCTTGGCGTTAAATTCCGGCTCCAAACCAACGGTACTCCAGGTCACACCCAGCAAACCAATACGCCCGAGCGGTTTGCTCATCTGCGCCGCCTGCTGTAATGAGGTGGAGCTGCCAACAGCGTCCATCACCACATCGTAATAACCATCACAATTTAAACCCGCGCCCAACTTTTCGGCGGCTGCTTTTTGATGCTCGTGCCGCGCGACAATGTCGTAGGCTATGCCGCGTGAGCGCAGGGCCGCGCCCGTCGCCAAACCAATTGGCCCCGCGCCGATAACCAAGACACGCTCCCCTGCCCGCACACGCGTCCGGTCTAAACCGTGCACGGCCACCGCCAGCGGCTCGACCAAGCTGGCAATACGAATATCCAGCCCGGTCGGTAATTCAACCAGCGTGGCGGCGGGCGCGGTGACGTACTCCGCCATGCCGCCATCGCCCAACACACCCATCACGTAAATCCCCGCCTCACAGTGCACTCGGTGACCGTCATCGCAGTAAGCGCACTGGCCACAACCGGTAATGGGTTCAATGGCGACGGCGCGCCCATCGGGGGTAAAACCGGCAAATTCGTGGCCAATAATATGCTCGCCGAAGGCGCCCTGCCCCATCAAATGGATATCAGAACCGCAGATGGACGATGACACCACCTTGATCTTTACGCCTGCGCCGCGGGGCTCCGGTGCATCGACCAACACGGGTTTTTTATCAATGACTTTTATGGCTTTCATTTGTTATGCCCGTGCCAGTGAGGTGAAAAATTGTTGGGTGCTGTTAAACACGGCGTTGGCTCGGTCCTGCAGGTTTGGGTACTGCTCAAGCAGGTAACGCGAACGTATCTCCAAACTGATGGGCGTCTGAGCGTCAACGGCCTGAAGAACACCCTTCAGCGGCAACTGGCCCCGCCCTAACAGCTTTCTTAAGTAGAGCGCGTCTTCTAAGACCCCTTCAAAGCTTTGGTTCTCCAGTGTCTCGCTGGCGTCGCAGAGCTGAAGATAAGGCAATAACGTGTCAGTCGGATTGAGGTATTTCGGATTTTTCTGAGCAAGTCTGGCGACGTCTTCAACCGATGATCCAGTGCGCTGCAGGTGCAGTGTGTCGATCAAAATACCACCGAGGGGGTGTGCGACGTCGTTAACAACCTCGAGGGCTTTGCCGAGGCTGTTGATTTCAGTAATGGCTAGAAACTCCAAGACAATACGAATGCCACTGCCCTCGGCCAGTTGGCAGAGGTGTTGAAAACGTTTTTTGGTTTGTTTGATGTCGGTCTCGGATGAGACACACAGAATGTTCTTCGCGCCTAGGGCTTTGGCAAGCTCAACAAAGCGGTCATGTGTATCAATCGGTTCACCGGGTTTAAACCACACGACTTCGATATCCAGAGCCGTGATGCCGGTTTCGAGCAGCGCTTGTTTTACGTTTTCGGTGCGCTCGTTGGTCCAGGTTTCTAAATCACACCAGATACCCACCGCATTAAAACCCGCGGCGGCGGCGGCGTAGACAACCTGCTCCGGTGGAAATTCTTGAACGACACCGGCGGCTAAGGATATTAGGCGCGGTTGTTGTGGCAAGGCGTTCATAAGCAAGTCGCCGTTGTTATTGTGCGTTAATCGTTGAGTGACTCAAGCTGGCTTTATACGCAAAATCACCGAACCTTCTATAAGATTCAGTGATTCATGTCCGCTTTATACGCTATGCCAGCGCGTTGGCGGCAGCCGCGCTGCAGCGACGATCTATCGCCTAAGCGTTATTTGCCCGCGAGGCGTGCAACGACGGGGGCAAAGGTCTCGACCATATTGTTGGTGCCATCGTCCATTACCGCGACATAGGAGATGCCATATTGCTCGCGGCGGCGCAGCAGTTCATCGCAAATATAATCAACGCTGCCGATCAAGCAATGTGGGTGGCGCATGACGTCTTCAGCGGTTAAACCCAATGACTCGCCAATCGCCCCGGCGGTGGCCACTGGGTGATCGGTAACAACGGTAATATAGGCACCTATCTCAAGCTCTATGTCGGAGAAACGATCACCGGCGCCTTCTTTAATCCATTTGATTTTTTTGTCGGTGGCGTCGGCCCCACCCGTGCTCATGCCGTCGGCGCCAATCTTGCCCGAGCGGTTGTTAAAATTCAGGCTGACAATATCGGCCTGCTGCCCGGCATAGGTCAGAATTTTTTTGCTGCCACCGCCGATCATAAGTGGCGGGTGTGGTTGCTGCGCCGTGGTCGGCGTGCCGTGAAAACCAGACCACTTTAGGGTTTCGCCGTCGATTTGCATCTGCTCACCGGACATGAAGGCCTTGTAGGCTTCAACGGTTTCGGCAAAACGCCCGAAGCGTTGAGGGAACTCATCGAAGGATAAATTAACCGCTTCGTATTCGTCTTTAATCCAACCCGCGCCCAAACCAAACTCGTAGCGGCCATCGGACAAGTAATCCATGGTGGCGGCTTCTTTGATCAGCGTGATCGGGTGGCGATAGTCATTACAAAATACGCGGCAACCCACCCGCAGCGTGGTGGTCTGTTGCAGCGCCATGGCAATGGCCGGCGTCGCGCCGAGCATTTGCGGTGGGTGGTCGGTGCCATCCAGTGCCGGCCCGGTGCTTAAAAAGTGATCGGCCAAAAAGAAGGTGGAGTAACCAAGGGCTTCCGTTTTATCAATCAGGTTGCGCCAGCTTTTTGCTGAGTCGGTATTAAAGCTCTGCAGTGAAAAGCGAAATGGATTAAGGCTCATAACAATTCCTGTTTACATTTTAATGAGTCGACGCATTCAAGATCACGGCTATGACGCGCTGACGCATCATGCCCTAGTCGGTTGAGGTGTACTCTAGGGTTGTTTTTATGGCCTATATTACCGCCATAAAAAACATTCAGTCAAGCTTGTTTTTATTGTGTTTGTCGACCCAGTCAGCGCTGTGAGGATCCCTAGAGTTAGAGAGTACTCGGCGTGGCTTATTGGGTCGGTGAGTAGCGAGAACTTGAGGTCAATCAGAGAACTTGAGGTCAATCAGGGGGCTAGCAGAGGTTGATCAAGAGGAGCATCCGTCTAGCGGGGCAGATCCGTTTAAAAACCACCATAAGATCAGCTGGCGACCGTCAAAAAAAAACGGCGTTGAGAAATCTCAACGCCGTTTACACTTCAAGTGCTACCAGATAGAACGGTTCTGGATAAGCTTTAGAAGTTTTGCTTAACACCTACACCAAAAGTACGTGGCTGGTTCGGGTAACCATTAAAGCTACCGTCTTGTGCCGGTAGGGGGAATGCGCTGATGAGGTAGTTTTCATCCGTTGCGTTTTTCACCCAAAGATTAACACTCAAGCCATCGGCTGTGGTCATGCCAGCGCCCAGATTAAGCTGCTTAACTTCGCGGGAAGCCAATTCTGCAGAAA
>Ga0209081_1000377_pt1 | contig 26866 bp, 26 predicted proteins | sample GOMGulsemesocosm_4_FD_184636 | JGI IMG/M metagenome (GOLD analysis project Ga0209081, IMG submission 184636) | Methane-oxidizing microbial communities from mesocosms in the Gulf of Mexico - GOM15B Gulf of Mexico (SPAdes) (version 2) | ecosystem: Environmental > Aquatic > Marine > Cold seeps... | reverse complement strand
CCACTTGAAGGGTGGATGGGTGTTGTTATTTCGCTTGCTGATGGAGAGCATACTGTTCAGCAATTGATTGATTATATGACTCAGCAATACCCAGAGCCTCCAGCTAACATACAAGAAACGCTACATTCAGTTATTGAGCGTCTTGAGGAAGGTGATTTACTCAAGTTATGTGATGAAAAAGTGACGTTGCCATACTATTTAGCTTCACCCATTGAGCAGCTAGATTTAGATAAAGCGCGTCAGTTAATTCAAGACGATGGTTATAACGACCGAGTTAATTAAGTTCTAGCTTTAAGTTGCGTTTACAACTGAATGAGCGTGTTTGTTGGCTTACTGGGTCAATGAAGTTTAAACTTTTTGCCAAAAGTTGAAGTGGCTGAGAATAGTCATCGTCTTGTTGAACTTGTAAGGTTGGGTAGTAGCGATCATTTAATATTGGCATGTTTAGCGATTGCATATGTAACCTTAACTGGTGAGTTTTGCCTGTTACTGGGCTTAATTCAAAGAGTGCTTTATTAGCTAATACGCCAACACACTTTATCAGCGAGTGGCTATTGGCTTGACCTCTTTCTATTTGCATTAGAAACTTAGGTGTTGATTTTATTAAGCGGTTTTTAACGACCCAACATTGGCCTGTGTATACCTTGGTATTACCAATGAGAGCAATGGCTTGATATGTTTTGTGTATCTTTCGTGTGTTAAATAATTCGTGGTATAGGTGCCTGTTGTTAGCTTGAACGGAAAACAATACGAGCCCAGCGGTTGCTCTATCGAGTCGATGCAATGCTTGTAATTCAGGCAGTCCCGTTATATCTCTTAGTCTATTTTGTAAGCACTCATTAATATAAATTCCACCGGGAGTGACGGGTAAAAAATGAGGTTTATAAACAACAAGAAGTTGCTCATCCTGAAATAAAATTTCTTCTTTAAATGGAATGCTGGGCTCAGAAGTAAGCTCACGGTAATAGTAAACACGTTGCTGAGGCTGATATTTAGTCTTTGACGTAATCAATTCGCCGTTATGCCAATGAACTTTGCCATCCTTCATGCGTTGCTGCCAAACATGCTCACTGATGTTGGGGAATTTAAGCACAAGGTACTGCAGTACGCTGCTAACGCCTGGGTTAATTATGGGTAGGCTGAGTTTTGATGGTTGCTTGGATATAGGCATTGCAAGGTTAAGGTTGGCTGATTTTAGATAAAAGGAGTTATTTTTTTATAGGTGTGGTTTTTCTTGTAAAGCCAACTAAGCTTAAAAACACATGGATAAAGTGTTGCGAGAATCTCTCGTGCTGATAAGGATTATAAGGCAATAATGAGTAAACCTCTTTTTCTTGAGTTCAATAATGCAAAGGCTGCGTTAGTTTATGACCCAGCTTTTCAGCTTAGTAGCGAGTTGAGGTTGCGTCTGACGCCTGCACCGGGTTGTGAGGTTGAGCTAGGAAACAAGCTTAGCGCTATGGTTAGTGCTGAGCCTCAAAACCTTACCGTACACATTCAGCGTATATGCCTTTATTTTGATATTCACCAAGCTGATTTCTTATTTGCCTCTTTAATTGACTTATGGGTTGCTTTTAATGGACGAGGGCGTGATTTCTTTAGAACTTTATTATTTGCAACAAAGGTTAGGCTGCAAGAGGGTGACTTTCAGCAACTTCATAGGCTTTTTGTTAATGAGGAGTTAAGGCCTAATAACATTCCTTCGGCAAGACTGTCAGTTTTGACCCAAGGTTTGAGCGGTAGCCTTCAGTTAGTATTTTCAGTAGATGATAGCGTTGCTTCCGAACAGTTACGAGATCCTTTAGTGGAAGCGCTTGAGTACCTTGAATACAGCCAAGTTGAGCAGGCATTATCAGTGCTTGAAGTTGCTGTCATGGCTCAGCCTACAAGAGGTGATTTGCAACAAAACTTACTTGAAATCTATTTGTCCACGCTGGATTTGCATGGCTTAAAAGAAATGGAGATGAAATTGGAAGGCGACCTTTTACAACCAGTGGAATGGGATTTAGCGGCCAAGAAAATTTTAGAAGCAGGGGGGCAAGAATGAGCCAGTTAAGCTCGCCTTTGCGAATTACGCTTGTGGGTATGGATCAACGAGTTAAACATATGCTGCAGCTATTTTTTAAGGGTGCTTGCAAAAATAGCTGTGTGATTGTTGAAGATAAGTTGGCTGAAATCAGCATGGTTGATATGGATAGCCCGAATGCTCAAGCATTATATGAGAAACAGCGTACCCAGTTTCCAAAGCACCAGTATATTGTTTTGTCATTAGAGGATAATAATCTACCTGATGCATTTTATATTGCTAAGCCTATTAAAATTGGGCAGTTGTTAGAGGTCCTTACTAAGCTAAGGAAAATCAGGCAAAATCAGCAATTATCTAGTGATACTCCTGTTCTTAAATCTAAGGAACGCGGTGTTAAACAACCCTTATTAAGTAAAGAAAAGAGTTCAGCCAGTAAAGCAAGTGCTCACAAGCCTGCGATGCGTTTAGATGAGAGTAACGCTACATCTTATATGGGTGCGTTACATGCTATAGATATTAATGATGCAAAACAGCGTCGAATGGCTAGCTATAAGCCAAATGATTTTCTTCAGGCTTATGTTGAGCATGCGTATGAGGTGGCTTTAAGAAAGAATAAAATTGTAAGCTTAGAGCATAGCTGGAAGCCAATAATCATATTTCCAAAACAAAACAAAGTTTATATAGATGCCAATGAAAAACAGCTGCAGGCGGTTTGTCGAATACAGCTAGGTGTGTTTTCTAATAGCTCTGGTTTGGGAGTATCACTTCATGATGAGGTGGATGAAGCAAGTTTGGGAACGTATCGTGTTTTTTCCATGGATGCTTTTTTATGGAAAATAACTCTATGGACAGCACAAGGGCGTTTCCCAGAAGAGTTGGACCTTAGCCAAGCAGTGTTTTTACGAGAATGGCCGAATATGACACGTTTGATGATATTTCCACATGCGATGCGAATAGCTGCATTAATGCATGAGAAGCCACGAAATTTAATAGATATAGCTAAATTACTAAATGTGCCAGAGCAATATGTGTTTGCTTTTTATAGTGCGGCACACTCAATAGGCCTAGCAAGTCAGGCCGTCCGACAAGTCGACTCAATGGTCAAACATGAGTTGCCAGAAAAACCTAAGAAAAGAGGGTTGTTTGCTCGAATTCTTGGACGTTTAACATCAAGCTAAAATGATATGAGTAATTATAAAATTATTTTTACAGGCCCGGTTGGTGCGGGAAAGACGACGGCTATTGCTTCAATGAGTGATGACGCGCCAGTAACAACGGATGAGGCAGCTAGTGATATGACGCGCTGCCGGAAAAAAGCAACAACTGTTGCTATGGATTACGGGCTAATGCGCTTAGAGGGGGGCGAAGTCATTCACCTCTATGGAACACCGGGGCAGGAACGTTTCGATTTTATGTGGGATATATTATCAACCGGTGGGATAGGACTAGTGGTATTACTTGATAATACACGAGCGGATCCTTTTGTTGATCTACGTTTTTTCTTGGATTCATTTGCTGAATTTATTGATAAAACGACGGTCGTTATTGGTGTTACGCAGATGGATAATAGCCCGAAACCAACAATTGCTGATTATCACTTAGCTATTAAGGATATGGGAGTGAAACCTGCCATATTCGAGGTGGATGCGCGAGAAACTGCAGATGTTTCATTGTTGGTTCAAAGCTTACTTTATTCATTAGACCCAGGTTTGGAGGCGTAAATGACTAATTTAACGCTAGCAAAAGGCCTGTTTTTGCACCCTACGCCAGCAGGGGCTTATAGTGCAATTTCATCGGATGAAAACAACCCTTCACGTACCTTACTTCGCAATTTATTAATTAGACAAGAAACACCTGAATTGACATTGGAGTTGTTAATGGAAATTTCATTAGCAAAGACTAATGAGGATGCCCTTGAGCAATTAAAACATCTTCAAGCATTGTCTTGGGTGGAAGGCTTAGAGTCACCGAAAATGGTTAATGAGAGTCCAGTTGAAGAGGCTCTCCCTAAATTATTATCCAATTTTTCAAGTAGTTCTAAGGTTTTACTGGCGGATGACCAGGGCTTTTATTTGGCATCAAGCGGCTTTCCTCATGAAGTGGCTGAAGAGCTATCTGCATTGAGTGCAGAGCTGGCTAGTTTGCATGCGCGCCGCTCGGGTGTATTAGTAAATAATTTGGGCTTAAGTAGTAGTGCATGGTCTGTGGTAGGCGCTGATGGGCACAGTAAGATTGGTTTTTGGCCATTATTTATTGGTAAGCAACGGTTTGTTTTGGTTATGGAAGGTGTTCCAAATCTAAATAGAAGTGAGTTCGTTGAACTTGTTTGGTTGTTGAGTCGTCGCTATGCCGTTAGTTTAGATACGGTTTAATTTTTTATGAATTTATTAATTATGAAAGGATTTTATTTATGAGAGCAGATATGTTGACTTCCGTTTTAACGGATTTGAATGGGACTTCAGCAGATATTGAAGCTTCCGGTATTATTTCGACAGATGGATTGATGATTGCTTCTGTTTTACCTCAGGGTATGGATGAAGATAGAGTAGGCGCGATGAGTGCTGCGATGCTATCACTTGGAGATAGAACTGCTCAGGAGTTGGAGCGCGGAACACTGGAACAGGTGCTTATTAAAGGTGAAAATGGTTATGTGTTGATGAGCTATGCAGGGGATGAAGCTGTTCTAACGGTTATGGCTAAACCGAATGCTAAATTAGGTCTGATTTTCCTAGATGTTAAGAGAGCTGCAGAGAATGTTAAGAAGCTTTTGTAGTTAGCTGGCCTTTAGATAAATAGCAGGAGCGAGCGATGTCGCAAGATATGGATGTCTTAATGAATTATGCAAAATCCTTTACCGGTTTAACGCAGGAAAAAGAAGCGTTGTTAATAGAGATTGGGCCTCAAATTATTCCTGAATTAAATTCGGTAACTAAAAAGTTTTATACGCATTTATCAACAATTGAACAAACAAAACCGTTTATTGAAGGGCGTTTAGAGGCGCTACAAAAAACGCACGAACAATGGATGGCTGAATTGTTTTCTCGGAAATACGATGAAGAATTTACTCGCTTTATGCATCACGTGGGTGATGTGCATGTGAAGGTTAAATTACCCGTTGAATTTATGTCTGGTGGGATGACGTTGATAAATAATGAACTTACTCCACTTATTTTCCGTTTATTTGCTGAAGATAAGGAAAAGTGTGTAGCTGTTCTAGCCGCTGTGAATTCTGCGACGGGGTTTGCTCTATTGGTTATGCAGCAATCGTATCAGGAAGGGAGTTTGGCTGAAGAGCTGGAACGATTTTTGAAAATATCAGGTATGAGTAAGGTGCTGTTTAGTAACTTGGCAGAGGCATACTCAGCGTAGTTAGATAGATAAAAGTATTGGCAGGAGGTTTCTAGTGGACGATATGCAAGCAGGTGATATTGTTGGTGAATATCAGGAAGTAAGTTTGGATTTATACGATTGGGGAGCACGTCGAGTTTTATATACTGAGCTTGAATCCGCGTACCCTGATGGGCGGTTGATTGTATCTAGGACTGATAAAAAAGGCATTATTACGCATGTAAATCAGTCTTTTATAGATATGTCGGGATATACCGAGGCGGAACTGATTGGTGCGCCGCATTCTATATTGCGCCATCCAGATATGCCACCCGCAGCATTTAAGGACCTCTGGGATACTTGTGGTAAGGGTGATAAATGGCAAGGATATGTTAAGAATTTACGAAAAGATGGGGGCTACTACTGGGTTAAAGCAACGGCAATTCCTAATATACGAAATGGTGAAGTAGTAGGTTTTACTTCGGTTCGTAGGAAGCCGTCACGTAAAAAAGTTGAAGAGTGTATTGCTCTTTACCCGACACTTTTTTGATAAGGAGTGAATGACATGACATACAACTTTACAGTAAGCCCAGACTTTAGCCCAGATCACTTATCAGGCTGGTTTATTTTTAATACATGGATGCAAAGGCAGCTTGGTGAAGCCTTTCATTTAGAACTTTATAATGACTTTAAATCACAGCGCGAAAGCATTGAAAACGGAACGATTGATTTGATTTATGCAAACCCTTACGATGCAGCCAAGCTAGTAAGAGAGAAGGGCTTTACAGCGTTAGTTAAGCCAGTTGCTAAGGTTGATGAGGCTATTGTTGCTGTTCATGCTGATAGCTCCATTAATAGTGTAGAAGAATTAATGGCCGGTGTTAAGTTAGCATCAACTGATGATCCCGATGTACATATGATGGGGATGATTATGTTGGAGCCAGCAGACTTAGATAGCGATAATATTCAACTAAAAAAATGTAGTAGTTATGTGTTAGTTGCAAAAGAACTGTTACGTGGTGAGAGTGATGTTGGCTTTTTTCTAGATGAGGCTTTTTATGATTTATCCTCTATGGTTAGGAAGCAGCTTAAACCCTTAGTTACGAGCCAGATTCAGTTAGTGCACCACTGTCTAATGGTGGGGCCAGCGTTAGTTGATAAAAAGGATCAATTGACACAGGCTTTACTTACAATGAATGAGGATGACAAAGGCTTAGGAGTGTTGAAAAGTCTTGGTTTTACAGGGTTTGAGGTAGTTGAAGAGGAAGAAATGGAGTTTATGATCGACCTAGTTGATACCTTGTTAACTTAAAGGGTAGTTGTAACCTTATAAGCTTGCCGCCCCTAAAAAGATTGATGAATTTGCCTGTGGGTATAAAACTTGTTTTGTGAGAGGCGTTGCCTGATAAACTGAGTGGCTTTTATTCCCTAGAGCCTTTTTGGCATTAATATGCTTGCGTCAGAACTCACACCGCTAATGATTTTAACCCTAAGTATCGTTGCCTTTATGGCGGGTTATATTTCTTCTATAGCAGGGGCTGGAGGGTTAATAACGCTGCCTATTTTGTTGTGGTTTGGTTTGCCACCCATTAATGCCTTAGCAACAAATAAGGTGCAAAGTGCTTTAGGGACACTTTCCTCAAGTTGGAATTTTTTTCGTAAAGGCTATATTAATTTCACTGAAATTCGTTATTCAGTCGTTCTTGCATTAATAGGTTCGATATGCGGCACCTTACTGGCGCAAAGTATTGCTAATGAAGTATTACTACGATTAATGCCGGTGATGTTAATCGTTATTGCGTTGTACTTTTTAGTATCACCAAGGGTTTCAGATAAAAGTTCGTTGGCGCGCCTTTCGCCTATCTCTTTCGGTCTTTTTGCTGCCTTTCCTATGGGGCTTTATGGTGGTTTTTTTGGTCCAGGTATGGGCTCTGTTTTGCCCTTTCTGTTTGTTTGCTTAAGTGGTTATGGCTTATCTAAGGCAACGGCGCAGACAAAGGTAATGATTTTAGCAATCAATGGTGTTTCTGCACTGTTATTTGCCTTTCATGGAGATGTGTTCTGGGAGCTGGCTTTGTATATGTCTGTTGCGCAGATCATTGGTGCGCGTTTAGGTTCCAATAGGGTGATAAAGCAGGGGGCAAGTTTAATTCAACCTTTGATTATTGGCGTAACACTGGTTTTAGCACTAAAATTACTGTTGTTTTCTTAATGGTTTTCCTTAGCTGCCACTGCAAACTCCGTATAAAGTAGCCAAAGAATAAAAACACTCATAAGACTGAATAAAACAAGTAATATTTCGGCCATACTGAAGCCCAATGCAATGATGGGCGTATAGCCGCAGGTGGTGTGTACCTTGAATATGAGAGGCGCCCATTGGTCTAGTGCCAGCCAGCTGGGTAAGCCAAGGTCAAAACTACAACTGCCCATGATAAAACCGCGCTCGGTTCCTAGTAGCAGCCATGATCTTTCAATTAATGAAGCGCACACAGTTAATATTAAAGCTAGAGCGCTGATACGTGCAATAAGGTGCCGTCTTAAAAAAAGCCCGAATATAGCAGTAAGAAGTAAAGCGGCTAAAAGAATACGTACGTGTATACAGACTACGCATGGTGGGTAGTCCAGTACATATTGATAATAAAGTGCAAATACCTCAAAGACTAAGCAGCCGCAAATCAATAATAGCCACAGGGAGCAAGAACGGCTTTCAATTAGGGATTTTAATTTGTCCATAAAGTAATGTTTTATTTTGTGTGTGATGAATAAAGGTAACTGTTTTAGACTAGTAATATCACCTGAGTGAGTTTCGTTAGTATTATTCACTATAAATATGCATATTATCACCCTGTAACTGCATATCGCATCCTTGATTATAATGTGTGTTACTCGCTGAGACTTATTGTCGCTTAGTAAAGTCATTTGCAACTTTATCATCATGTTTGAATAAGCCACATACTAACTAGTATTCAGCAATAATATTGAGAGCCCCTTAGTTTGATAGTTTTATGGACTTATGACTATCAATTGTAACTCTGGAGTATAAGCAGGCTGATGCAATTGCAGACTTAGATATGTCGCTAGTTCAATAAAATAAAGGCTGGGTGTAAAGAAATAGTTTAAGAGCTACTGCTGTGATAGCTGACTGCTTGGTCTCGCCCATTATCTTTAGCACGGTAAAGTGCGGAATCTACGTTTTGCAAGGTGACTTGAGTGCTGAGGTCATTTGTAAATTGGCTTGATCCTGCGCTAGCGGTTATGCTTTCTACATGTTTAAAGCGATGATGCCTAATTTTACTCAATAATTTATTGGCGAGTATGTTTGCTTCATTAAGTTCAATATTGGGGCAGATGATTAGAAACTCTTCACCACCCCAACGGCAAACTGAGTCGTTCATCCGAACGTTATGTTTAAGTATTTGAGCAAATTCTAATAAAACTTTGTCGCCAATAATATGACCATGAGTATCGTTAACTCGCTTGAAGTAATCAATGTCTAATAAAATAATGGATAAGTCTGTATCGTAGCGATCAACATTAGATTTATTCTGGGCCAAAATAAAGTCAGCCTTTGCCCTGTTGTATAGGCCGGTTAATTTATCGGTTGTTGATTGTATTAAAAGTAATTGGTTTAACTTTGATAGCTTCAAATAGTGGAATAAATAAGCAAGTGCGAGTATTAGTGAAATAGCTATAAATTTCCAAGCGAGTGTATAGTCTTTGGGGTGATCTTGTCTAACAGCGACCCACTTATTGTAGGTTTCTTGTAATTTAGCATCATCAATATTGCTAATAAGAGTGTTGAATACTTGTTTTAGCTCTGGTTGATCATTACGTGTCCCCATCCCTAATTCTACGTTGTCTGGAAGCCGTGCTGAAACTTTTAACACACCCGTGAAATCACGCTGAATGGAATTGGCTATCACTAGTAAATTATCTATATACCCAAATAACTCTCCACTTTCTACACGAGCAAGGCCATCTTTAATTGAATCAACTTCAATAATGTTAATACTGGGTATTTCACGTTTAAGTTGCTCAGCAATTGCATACCCTTTAACAACCCCCAGTTTTTTATACTTAACGTCTTTTATATTACTAATAAAGACGGTATCCATTTTTGTAGCGATAACAATAGGAAAATTTAAGTAAGACTGGGTGAAGTCCATATAGGTTAGTCGATCGGGTGTTTCAGAGGCGAGCGAAAAAATATCACATTGCCTGTTTTTAGCAAAATCAAGGGACTCTTGCCAGCTAGTTGTTGGGATAAGCCTAATCGGAATAGGAAGTTGCTCTCTAAAGCGATTAATCACGTCATTGACGATACCAATATGCTTACCTTCCTTGATCCTTTCAAATGGCATCCATTCAGGATCAACGCACATAGTGATTTCTTTCTTTCTATGTAGGTAGTCATTTTGATGTTTCGTGAAAGTAGCACTTTTTGAGATGTTATTAATAACATCTTCAAGTAAGAAGTTGTCTAATGTTTCAGTTGAATCAATTATGTTGCTAAACTTTAATTGTTTCAATAAGCGCTGGCTAAGGTCTGCATCGACTTCACCTATACTAAAGAAACCGAGTAACATCATTTTTTTAGTAACTGCTGCCTCAAATTTAAGAGCGCTAAGGCTTTTATGTTTGGCATAAAGTTTATGGATTGTCGCAATGCTTTCTTCAGGGTGAGCAATTGCATAAGCCCAGCCTTTGTTTGATGCATCAACAAACCTCCTGCTTCTTTCTGGGTGGTTAGAGACTTCTTGAAATGAAGTGAATAGGTTAACAGCTGATGTTGTAAACCCATAATTTGATGGGTCAATGATATTGTATTCAATACCTTTTTTATCTAACTCATAAATCTCATTGGTTTTGAAAACACTCATGACATCAACTTCATTCGAAATGAACGCGTTAATATTGAATGAGTGAGGAATGAACTTAGTGTTTTTACTATTAATGTAGAAATGGTCAAGTAATAGCCCTAGTGAGCTGTATTTGATTTCGGCAGAAGATAACATGACTTTCTTGCCGACAATATCTTTGGGGTGCTTGATATCTTTTGATGCGACTAAAGCAAGAGGGGACTGTTGGAAATAAGTGGCCATGAGAATGGTGGGTTCAACCTTACCTTCTTTGACGCTAATGCTCGAATTAAAGATGCCGTAGTTATATTTCTGAGATAATACATCGTCAATGATATTGGAGTCTGGGTCGTATTCGTGAAGGTGAACCTCTAACCCCGCATCCTGATAAAAGCCTTTTTCTTTTGCCATAATAAAACCAGCAAATTCATATTGAAACTTCCAGTTCAATAATAATGATACTTTTTCTACTGTGCCTGCAGAGAAGGATAATGGTGAGAAAACAAGTAGGATAAAGCATAGAAGCGGTATCGCTTTCTTTCTATAACAGTTTGATTGCATTTAGTTTATATCCATAGATGATGCGTATTCTTCAAGCTTCCAGTGCGAGACATTAACGTTGTTTAGCCTAGTAAGCCAAGAACATACTAATAGTATAGTATTAAATATTAAAAATTAATTTGCTTGCTAATATAAATATTTTTGTGAGCTAGAGAAATAAAGTAAGCTGGATTTAAGCAACATGAGGGTTAGATGATGTCTGAGGGCTTAGCATTTGGAAATGAAGTAAATCGTGCGCTTGAGATGGCATATAAAACGTCCGATATTGTCGCTGCACGACAGGCCGTTGTTGATGCGCTGTGTATTAAAGCTGGGCAATCGGTTCTTGATATAGGTTCAGGCCCAGGTTTATTGGCTCTTGATATGGCTCAGCTTGTTGGCAGTGAGGGTTCGATAGTTGGTATTGATTTAGCTGAAAATATGCTCAAATCTTCGACTGAGCTTTGCAAGAATCTACCATGGGTGAAATTCGAAAGTGCTGATGCTATGTCGCTTCCTTATGACGATAATAGTTTTGACCGCCTTGTGTCGACACAAGTTTATGAGTACGTGAGTGATTTAGAGGGAGCTTTAGCTGAGTTTGCACGTGTTTTAAAGCCCGGTGGCTATGGCGTGATTGTAGATACTGACTGGGCTTTTCCATATTGGAATACGGTAGATACTGAGATTCGTGATCGGGTGATTGAGGCTTGGAAGGAGCACTGTGCACAAGAGTCTGTTCCTTTACGCCTGCCTGCCGCCATAAATGCTGCTAACCTCCAATTAACTAAGATACAAGCTTTACCTATATTGAATACGGTTTATGACGAGCGCTCTTTTAGTTACTGGTTATCGAAAATTATTAGTGCATTTTCTATAGGGCGTAACGACATAACTCAAGCAGATGCTGATACATGGATAAAGGATCTTCAGGTGGTTGCTAAAAAAGGTGAGTATCTGTTTTGTATAAACCGCTATTTATTTGAAATAAGAAAATAACCATTTTGTTCGCTTTTAAACTAAAGTTTCCTTAATTGTTGCCGATATATTGCTTGATAAGCTGGGAATCCACCTTTAAGGAGAGTGATATGGGTATACATGTATCAGCAGTAGAGACATCGACAACATTTAATCAACAAGTTCAAAGCTTAGCTAAAAGTGATGAAAAGAAAGACGCAGGGCCTATGGGTCATGAAGTTTCTGATTTAGCTCATGCGAAAAATCTAGCAAAAAAATCGCTTAATTCGGCAATTATAGAATCGACCATTAATGTGAGCGTGACAGACTCCCCGCAAGCTCTGGTGTTGAGAACTGCGCTAGAAGGAGTTAATGACGCACTACAGGCCAGCTTAGGCGATAATGCCATTCAAAGTGCTTATGACTCAGGTCTAGATGTTAGCCCAGAGGCTACAGCCGATCGAATAGTGTCCTTAAGCACTGCCTTTTTACCTCAGTACCAAGAGCAGCACCCTGAGTTAAACGAAGAGGAGGCACTAGCTTCTTTTACCGAAATTATTCGCGGCGGTATTCAGACAGGTTTTTCAGAAGCTAGAGAAATTTTAGGTGGTTTAGATGTGTTGGATGGCGACATTGCCACTAATATTGATAAAACGTATGATTTAGTTCAAGAAAAATTAGCCGCTTTTGCTGAAAACGTTGAGTGAGTATTTGTTAGATGATTCTTCAGGATTAAGCCATTATACAAAAGTTAGATAGAGATTTTGACAAAATAAAACATGGTTGAAACTGTGCGTGACATTGGGTGAAATGAATTATAATATTTTTACTTATAAAAAATAATTAACGGCTACCGAACTCATGTCTGCCACTTGTTTTAGAAAACTAAGTTTTATCGCCGTGCTATTTCTTTGTGCGCTTAACTCACCCTTTAGCTTTGCTCATGGTGTTGATGAAAATACGCAACGATTTTTATTAGCAAACCAAGGTGTGGCAATAGGGCCTTTCCTATATATAGGTGCTAAGCATATGGTAACGGGTTATGACCATTTGCTTTTTCTCGTTGGTGTTATTTTCTTTTTGTTCCGAAAACGAGAAGTCTTTTTATACGTTAGTTTGTTTACTCTTGGGCATAGTCTGACCTTATTCTTGGGAGTATTAAATAATGTTTCGGTTAATCCGTATTTAATAGATGCCATTATTGGATTATCAATTGTCTATAAGGGGTTTGATAACCTGTCGGGCTTTAAGACAGTTTTTGGATTTCAGCCAAATACTAAAATTGCGGTCGTCGTTTTTGGTCTATTTCATGGTTTTGGTTTGGCAACAAAGCTTCAAGATTTTGCCTTGCCTAAAGCTGATTTGTGGAAAAATCTATTAGCCTTTAATGTAGGCGTGGAGTTAGGGCAGTTTATTGCCTTAGCTTTTATATTGATTGGGCTTAGCTTTTGGCGGAGATACCCCAGTTATTATTCTTTTTCTACAGCAACGAATACAATCTTAATGTCTGGTGGTTTGGTACTTTTTGGTTACCAAATGATCGGTTACTCACTCGCAGGTTAATTTTATGAATCAGACTCAAGCCCCCGTTCAATCGGTTAAATCACTTGTTAAAGCATTAATTATTGCAATTGTTTTGGCGTTAACTATTTTAATCGTTGCAGTGCTTCCGGCTGAATACGCTATTGATCCGACTGGCTTGGGTGAAAAACTAGGTTTAATTGAGCTTGCTGCACCTGCAGTTAAGGAAAAACCAGTTGAAATAGCTTCATGTGACGAGGGTGTTTCAGTACAGGAGGATAGGGTAGAAATCATTGTGCCTGCAATGAGTGGAATTGAATATAAGTTCCATATTAATAAGGGTGAGGTTATAGAGTATTCATGGAAAACTAACGGGGCTAGCTTATATTTTGATTTTCATGGCGAACCACAAGGTGATACAACGGGGTACTTTAAAAGCTATAAAGAGTCGATTATGTCGCTGGATAGTGGTTCACAAGTTTTACCTTTTTTAGGTTCTCATGGTTGGTATTGGAAAAATGAAAGTTCTAAAGCGATTAGCGTCACTTTAGAAACTAAAGGCGTTTATAAGATAATAGGGTTTCGTTAATTAAAAAGTTCGGTTGATAAAAAGTGGGTGCCATAAAAAGATGCTTAATTTGATGAAACATAAGCTTACGAATATGGCAGTCATATTTGTTTGTTCACTGCTAGTTCAAGTTACTTGCTTGGCTGATGTATACAAGTACAAAGACGAGCAGGGCCGATGGCAGTTTTCTGATAAGCCACTAAAAGGTAGTGGTGCAAAGCTGGTTGATGGTTATAAAAGCGCACCCTTTTCTTCAGGCGATGTAGTTGATATAGCTAAGCAGTTGAATGCTAGATACCAACCAGAAAACCCAGTGCAGAGAGCCACTTTATCGGTAGTCACTGTTAATAGCAAATTGGGCAATGGCTCGGGTTTTTTTGTTACTGACGATTGTTATTTAATTACTAATAAGCATGTCGTACGCCCAGCAAAAGGTAAAAGCTGGGATGAAGCTCAGCGTAAGATAAAAAAAAGTGCTGCAGAGTTTGAATATACACGATCAAAAATTCAAAATGAGAGGCAGCGTCTCGCAGTATCAAAACAGAAATTAGATAATTTCAAATCCTACTTAGATAACTTATCATCATCTAAAGAGAAAGGAATTGCCCGGCGAGAATACGAGGTGTATGTGGATCGTTACCAGCAGGATAAACGGTATGTTGATGACTTTTCCAGCCGTTTTAGTGAAGGTGAGCGGGCGTTTAATAAGCAACGATCAAGTTTTGAGTTTTCTAGTAGCATTGCGAATGTTGCGCAGTCGTTTGAGCTAACGTTAAAAGATAATACAAAATTACGAGCTAACTTAATAAAGGTTTCAGCAACAGATGATTTAGCGTTACTTAAAGTGAATGATTGTCACTCGCCTTTTTTAGCCTTGTCAACGAAGCGTGTATCACAAGGTTTAACTGTGCATGCAATTGGCAGCCCCTTGGGCTTGCGTGACCAGCTAACGAAGGGTACGGTCACCCAAGTGTTATCCGGCGGGGTTGTTACCGATGCACAAATTCTACCCGGAAATAGTGGTGGGCCATTAGTGAATGATGAGGGTGAAGTGGTCGCAGTGAATACATTAAAAGTAGCTAAAGGTTCCGCTCTAAATAAAGGTTTTGGGGTGTCGATTCCGGTGTTAAGGTTACGTCAGAATTTCTCTAAAGTATTTGATTGAGCAGAAGAGGGAGACTTGCTGCTTATTTTTTAGGCTTAGTGATGCTAACGATGTTTTATTTAGCGCCAACGATAGGTGTAAGTGCTGGACGCAGTCATGTGGTTACCGAAGGTTTACCCTTATTGATGTTGGAGGGCTGACATTAGGCATGCTTGTTTTATCGTTGAGCTTATTTTTGGGCTTGTTTAAGTCAGAGTAGTTTAGGGTTTGATCCATTCATAGATCTCGATGGTGCTGGGCTCACAGCTTCTACAGCCACTCTGGCAGAGTGAGCCTGGTGCTTGCTTGCGAATGAGCCCTTTTTTTACCCAGTGCTCAAGCATGGATTTGGCTTTTTCTTGAGTGATATTGAATTTCAAAGCAAGGTCACGTACAGCGGTACTGCCATTTGTTCGCAAATGCTCTTTTATGTCCAACAGCATCATGCCTGGTAATTCTCACTTGAACTAGCGGTTAGTAGCTTTTTACCTGCATGGCGTAGCACTAGCCAAATAGCCAAATAACCAGAGCTAAAGATGGCTAGCCAATAGGATGTTTGTATTGGGTGGCTAGAGAAATTTGCTATTTGATAGAATGACGTTGCGATGCTATAGGCTAAATAAAAACTCCAAAAAATAGAAAATATTGCCCAACGTGTCCCTGTTTCTCGCTTAATGGCTGCTATTGCTGCAACACAAGGGGTGTAGAGCAAGATAAATAGCAGGTAACTAAAAGCACCAACTTGACCATCAAAATATTTAGCCAGTGTACCAAAAAGGGCGTGGCTTACATCTTGCTCAGTTGCTGCACTTTCAATGCTGCTATTGGCATCAAGTGTACGTAAACCCAGTGGGTCCCCCATGTTTTGTGCAGCATCAAGAAGGTTATCTTGGGTGAGGCTAAATGCTTCAGAAAACTTAGCGCTTAAGCTGAATTCTTCTTCATTATCGGTTTTGTTTCCTTCAAGACTTGAATAAACAGCATCCAGTGTGCCCACTACAACCTCTTTAGCTAATAACCCACTAAAAATACCGACGATGGCTGGCCAGTTTTGTGGCTGAATTCCCATAGGTTCAAATGCTGGGGTGAACGTTTTACTAACTTCACTCAAAATAGACTCAGAGCTGTTTTCATTACCAAAACTGCCGTCTGTTCCAACGGAGTTAAGAATGTTAATAACCATAACCATTAAGATAATGAATTTTCCAGCCTCTAATACAAAGCCTTTTAAACGCTCCCAAGTATGTAAACCTAAGCTTTTAATAGATGGGCGATGGTAGGGAGGGAGTTCAATAAGAAATCCTTCAGATTCGCCTTCTAAGACACTGTTTTTAAGTAATAAAGCTGTGAAAATGGCTGCGCAGATACCTAGGATATAGAGTAGGAAAACAATGTTTTGTCCAGATTGCGGGAAAAAGGCTGCGGCAAATAAGGCGTAAACGGATAAGCGAGCACCACAAGACATAAAGGGCGCCATCATCACCGTAAGTATGCGGTCGCGTTGCTTTTCTAAGGTGCGAGTAGCCATTATGGATGGTACGTTGCAGCCAAAACCAACAATTAACGGTACGAAAGCTTTGCCTGGCAGGCCAAGTTTGCGCATAAACCTATCCATAACAAAGGCAGCACGTGCCATATAGCCTGAGTCTTCTAGAATAGATAAACAAAAGTATAAGGTAGCGATAATGGGGATGAAGGTGGCAACCACTTGGATTCCACCGCCTAAGCCATCGGCTAAAAGTACTTGGAACCAATTGGGGAAACCAAGGTCTTGAAGTACTATTTTTAAGCCATCAACAAAAAGTGCGCCAACGGTAATATCAAAAAAGTCGATAAGAGCACCGCCAAAATTGATTGTAATGCTAAACATTAAGTAAATAGCAAAGAAAAAGATTGGTAGGCCGAGATAATCATGTAGCACGGCTTTATCTACGCGATCAGACCATGTTTGTTCGTGCTGCTCGGACTGTTGAACAACTTTTGCTGTTAACTCATGTGCAAACTCGTAACGACTCGCAGCAATTAATGTGTCGGTATCTTCACCTGTTTCTTGTTTAATGTCTCTCTGTAATTTATGGCAAAGTTCTTTGGTTTGGTCGGTCGTTGATGAAGAGAAGAAGTTTTCAAGGCACTGAAGAGCATGCCATTGTTGAATGAATTGAGAGCGTTGTTTTTTTAGTGTAGGGAGTATATCTAGTACTGCTGTTTTAATGCAGTCAGGGTAGTTGATGTTCAACTGATGGCTGCTTGTAGAATGAATGAGCTTAACAATTTCCTGTAACAGCTCGTCAACGCCTTTATTCTGTCTGGCCATAATAGGCAAAATAGGAATGTTCAGCTCATTAGATAGCGTACTAATATCAATATCCATGCCTCTTGATTTCGCAACATCCATCATGTTGAGTGCAAGAATGGCAGGGATGCCTGTTTCTAATAGTTGACTAGTAAGGAATAAGCTTCTTTCTAAGTTGGCGGCATCAGCAACAATTAATAGTACGTCAGCTTCAGCGGAGAGAATGTACTGTCTTGCAATTTGTTCGTCTAATGCTTCTCGGTCACTGTCTAGGGCGTACACGCCAGGAAGGTCAACCAAGACTAGTTCATGTTGTTGCGCTTTTACTAAGCCTTCACGCCTGTCAACGGTAACACCTGGCCAATTACCTGTTTTTTGTTTGATGCCGGTGATGCAGTTAAATAGCGTAGATTTTCCGCAATTCGGGTTACCAATAACAGCAATGGTTGGTCTTTTATTACTTAAAGACTCTATTGGCGGGGTTTCGCAACACGCTTTACTCATAGCGGCTTCGTTATAACTTGTTGTGCTAGGGTGTGGTTTAAGGCAATACGTGCATTACCAACCCCAACGACTAAACCACCTTTTCTTTTATGGGTAACCTGCAAAGGAATTAGTTTTGAAAAGCCAAGTGCTAAAAGTTTTTTCTCAAGTTTAATATCCATCATGTTTTTACAGAGCATGACTTTCTTACCGATGTTAATATCGGCTAGTGGAGTATGGTTTTCAGTTAAGACTTTATTGCTCATAGCTTCTTAAATGTTAATGATAATGATTCCTATTCTAAGCAATAAAGAGTAATTGTCAACTTGCTACATCTTAACAGCGGATTCTTTAAAAGGTTTTATGATAAAGATCACGTAAGCAATAGAACATAGGGTTAGCCAAGCAAAACTAAACCATCCGATGATTCCATCATAATCCCCAGAGATGAACGACCATTGTGATAGGGCGGACTCATCGGTTAAGTCTTTAAATATTTTAATAAGAAAAACCCAGCTAGCATGAAGTCCAATGCAATAATTAAGGGATTGTGTTTTAAAGCGAACAATTGCTAGTAAAATTCCTACAGAAAATAGCGCTAGAAAGTCATCTATTTGAAGGGTGGAAAGAGCAAGAAATGCATTGGCAATGACTTCAAACCCACTAAATATATGAAGTTGGCCTTGGTCGATATGAGTGATAGGTTTTATGAAGTGTAAAATAGCATAGAAGAAGCTACTAATTAAAATGGCACTAGCAGCGTTATGCCAACGAAGACTCAATTTAAAAAACAAACCTCTAAAAAGAGTTTCTTCAATAAGGGCGACGATAAGCCCTGCCAGTAGAGCTTTAGAAATAAGAGAGAAGCTAAGAGTTGCTCCTACTTCAATAGTGCGTACTTCGAGAAAGAGCAGTAAAAGTATAACGACGCTTAAAATAATTAAGCCTGCGATAAAACCGAGGCTAATTTGTTTAAGGCGCGAATGATTGTCATTATTATGACCGAGAAGATGATTAGATAAGTTGAAGATTTTGAAACAAGGTATTAGGCCTAAAATGAGAAATATAAGAGCTAAACGTGTGACCCAACTTTCAAAGCGAAAGGCATCGTTGCCAAAAATATAAAACAAGGGATAGCTAATAAGTGCGGCTAATGCTGAAGCAAGAAGAAAATAGAAAATAAAAAAGATGAATGCTTTCATAGGGATTGCGCGTTTTTTGTAAATTAATCGAAAAAGGGGTGCAAAAATGTGAAAAGAGTCGGTATGATACCGCACATCTTCACCAACACATATTGCGAAAGTGGCGGAATTGGTAGACGCGCTGGATTTAGGTTCCAGTGTCGCAAGACGTGAGAGTTCGAGTCTCTCCTTTCGCACCATCTATTTTTTTGTTAAAAACATTCAATACTTACTTTAGAGAATAATTATGCAGGTTTCTGTCGAGTCCAATTCGGATATTAAAAGAACATTAACAATTGTGGTTCCTCAAGCAGAGGTCGATACAGCAATGAATAAGCGCTATGACGATGCAAAGCGTAACGCACGTATTGATGGCTTTAGACCGGGTAAAGTGCCCATGAGTGTTATTAAGAAAAAATTTGGTGCCAGTGTTAAAGCTGAATCATTATCTGAATTAACGCAGAGCTTTTTTTATAAAGCGATAATGGAAGAGAAGCTTAATCCTGCAAGTGCTCCTGTTATTACACCAAATGATGAAGCAAAAGAAGGCTATGAGTTTTCAGCAAGCTTCGAAGTTTACCCAGAAATTACAATTAATCCAGTTGAAGACTTAGAGTTAAACAGTCCAGTAGCTGTTATTGCTGATAGCGATATTGATGCAATGGTTGAGAAGCTGCAGTCTCAAAAGCTTGTTTGGAAAGAAGTTAAATTTAAAATTAAAGATGGTAGCCGTGCAACGCTAAACTTTGAAGGTAGCGTAAATGGTAAAGCGATTTCTGAAGAACCAATTAAAAACTTCCCTATCGAAGTGGGATCAGGAAATATGATCCCAGGTTTTGAAAAGAACCTAATTGGTGCTAAAACCGGTGAAAACTTAAGTTTTGAAGTAACATTCCCAGAAGATTACCAGCAAAAAGATTTTGCAGGAGAAGTTGGAAAGTTTGAAGTTGAGGTTGTTAAAGTTGAAACCAGTAAAGCGCCTAAGGTAGACGAATCGTTTATTAAAGAGTTTGGTGTTGAGAGTGGAAACTTAGAAGACTTTAGAGCTGACTTGACTAAAAACATGTCTCTTGAGTTAGATCGTGCCTTAGCTACAAAGCGTAAAGAAGTTGTTATGGATGCTTTGGTTTCAAACAACGAGGTTTCTGTACCTGAAGCGTTGATTGATAATGAAATCGAGCAAATGATGGTTTCATTCAAAGAAAAAAACAAGCAGTCAGGACAACCTGATTTTGATTTACCAAAAGAAATTTTCCAAGAGCAAGCAGCTAAGCGCGTAAAACTTGGTCTGCTATTATCAGAAGTTATTAAAGTAAATGAAATTAAAGCTGATGATGATAAAGTAGAAAAGCGTATTGAAGAATTTGCGCAAAGCTACGGTGATCCAGCTGAAGTTGTTGCTTGGTATAAATCAAACCCGCAAGAGCGCGCTAAAATTGAAAGTGTTGTTTTAGAAGATCAATTAGTTGATTGGGTTCTGGAAAAAGCTAAAGTAACAGAAACCTCACTAAGCTTTGAAGAGTTAATGACTCCAGCTAAAGTTAGCGAGTAAGTACTATAAAAAAACAATGAGGATTGAAATGGATAGAATGACTGAAGCGCAAGCCCTTGGTTTAGTGCCAATGGTAGTTGAGCAAACTGCACGTGGCGAGCGTTCTTATGATATCTATTCACGCTTATTAAAAGAGCGGGTCATCTTTTTAGTGGGTCAGGTTGAAGACCATATGGCTAATTTAGTGGTGGCTCAAATGTTGTTCTTAGAGTCTGAAAATCCTGATAAAGATATCCATTTATATATTAATTCTCCAGGTGGATCAGTTACTGCGGGCATGTCTATTTATGACACAATGCAGTTTATCAAGCCTGATGTAAGCACCATGTGTATTGGTCAAGCAGCTAGTATGGGTGCTTTATTACTTACAGGTGGCGCTGCTGGTAAACGTTTTGCTTTACCACACTCTAGAATGATGATTCATCAACCTTTAGGTGGTTTCCAAGGTCAGGCATCTGACTTTGATATTCACGCTAAAGAAATTCTAAATATTCGTGACCGCTTGAACAAGATCATGTCAAAGCATACTGGGCAAGACTTGGATGTTATTGCTAGTGATACCGATAGAGATAACTTTATGGGCGGTGATACTGCGGTAAATTACGGTTTAATCGACAAGGTTATCAATAGCCGTAATACAGAAAATTCTGAAAAATAACTCCTTCTCGATTTGGGTCGCCAGCTAATCTCAATAATACTCTTAAGTGTAATGAAAGATTGAGCGCATGCAATCTGTCAGATATAGTAATAGTGTTAAAGAAATGAGGTTCCTATGAGTGATGAAAATGATGGCAAGATATTAATTTGTTCTTTTTGCGGTAAAAACCAGCATGAAGTTAGGAAGTTGATTGCGGGACCATCTGTTTTTGTTTGTGATGAGTGTGTTGAGCTTTGTAATGATATTATTAAAGAAGAGTTAGAAGAAGATGGCGAGCCAAATGCTGATGCTGATCTTCCTAAGCCTTCTGAAATAAAAGAAGCTTTAGATAAATACGTTATTGGTCAGAAGCAAGCTAAAAAAATCCTCTCTGTGGCTGTTTATAACCACTACAAGCGTTTAAGTGCCCCACAAGGTAAAGATGAAGTTGAGTTGGCTAAAAGTAATGTTTTATTAATTGGACCTACTGGTTCAGGTAAAACCTTATTGGCTGAAACGTTAGCTAGAACGCTTAATGTTCCATTTACTATTGCTGATGCTACAACATTAACTGAAGCTGGCTACGTTGGTGAGGATGTTGAGAATATCATTCAAAAAATCCTACAAAAGTGTGACTTTGATGTCGAAAAGGCTGAGACGGGTATTGTGTATATCGATGAGATAGACAAGATTTCTCGTAAATCTGATAATCCATCGTTAACGCGCGATGTGTCAGGTGAGGGTGTTCAGCAAGCATTGTTAAAGCTTATAGAAGGTACAGTTGCGTCAGTTCCTCCTCAGGGTGGCCGTAAGCATCCTCAGCAAGACTTCTTGCAGGTTGACACCTCAAATATATTATTTATTGTTGGTGGTGCTTTTGCTGGCTTAGATAAGGTGATTCAGGATCGCTCTCAAGAAAATGTAGGTATTGGTTTTTCAGCAGAAGTGATTGGCTCTGATGATGTCCCAGCCATTGGTGATGTATTAGAAAGTGTTGAGCCTGAAGATCTTGTTAAGTATGGTCTAATTCCAGAGTTTGTTGGTCGTTTACCTGTCGTGGCGACGCTAGAAGAATTAGATGAAGATGCGTTAATTGAAATATTATCTGAACCTAAAAATGCTCTTACTAAACAGTACAAGCGCCTTTTTGAAATGGAAGGTGTTGAGCTTGAGTTTAGAGAGGAAGCTTTACGAGAAGTTGCTAAGAAGGCAATGGTTCGTAAAACAGGAGCGCGTGGCCTACGTACTATTCTTGAGTCTGTTTTGCTAGATACTATGTATGACCTTCCGTCGCTAGATAATGTCTGTAAGGTTGTTGTGGATGAAAAGGTGATTCGTGCTGAATCTGCTCCATTATTTATTTATGAGAACGGAAATAAATTAGCTTCATCTGACTAATTTCGATTTTAATTAAAGAAAAAGGCGCTTTATGCGCCTTTTTTTATGTTTGGATGGTTGAAAAGTTAGTTTCGTGCCCTAATATATAAGGAACTATATTTTTATTATCAAGGTCAGACTCAATGAGTGAAGAAGAAAATCTATCAGGCTTGCCCGTACTTCCATTACGCGATGTAGTGGTGTATCCACATATGGTTATTCCATTATTTGTTGGTCGTGACCGATCTATTCAAGCCATCGATTTGGCAATGGAAGCTAATAAAAAAATTGTATTGATTGCGCAAAAAGATGCGGATGATGATGACCCTAAAGAGGAAGGTCTATACGCAGTAGGAACATTAGCGACGATCTTGCAGTTGCTTAAGCTGCCTGATGGTACAGTGAAAGTATTAGTTGAAGGTGAGCGTCGAGTTACTGTTGATAAAGTAACAACGGATGGAGAGCATTTTACTGCAGATGTTACTCTTCTTGAAGATGAGCTTGATCTCGATGAAAAAGAAACCGATGTCTTGATTCGTACAGTTACATCGGCGTTCGAAACCTACGTTAAATTAAATAAGAAAGTTCCCCCAGAAGTACTTACTTCTCTATCAGGTATTGAAGAACCAGGGCGTCTGGCAGACACGATTTCTGCGCATATGGTTCTGAAGGTGGAGGGCAAGCAGAAAATATTAGAAACAAACAACCTGCGTGATCGCCTAGAGCAGCTTATGCTGTTAATGGAAGGTGAGGTGGATATCCTTGAAATGGAAAAACAAATCCGTACGCGTGTTAAGCAGCAGATGGAGAAAAACCAACGAGAGTATTACCTAAGCGAACAAATGAAGGCTATTCAGAAAGAATTGGGTGACATGGATGATGTGCCTAATGAAACTGAAGAGTTAGAAAAAAGAATCACTGCTGCTGGAATGCCTAAAGAGGCGAAGGCTAAAGTTGAGTCGGAGCTTAATAAACTTAAGATGATGTCACCGATGTCGGCTGAAGCGAGTGTTATTAGAAATTACATTGATTGTATGATCGCTGCGCCTTGGAAAAAGCGTACCCGTATTAGACATGATTTAGTGGCTGCTCAAAAAGTACTGGATGCAGATCACTTTGGCTTAGAGAAAGTTAAAGAACGAATTTTAGAGTACTTGGCTGTTCAGCAAAGAGTTAAAACTATGAAAGCGCCAATCCTATGCTTAGTAGGGCCTCCTGGTGTTGGTAAGACCTCCCTCGGTCAATCTATCGCACGTGCGACTAATAGAAAGTTTGTTCGTATGTCATTAGGTGGTGTGCGTGATGAGGCGGAGATAAGAGGGCATAGACGTACATATATCGGTTCAATGCCGGGAAAAATCATACAAAATTTATCCAAAGTTGAAACACGTAACCCGTTATTTTTACTTGATGAAATCGACAAAATGGCAATGGATTTCAGGGGTGACCCTGCGTCTGCCTTGCTTGAAGTTCTAGATCCAGAGCAAAATAATACATTTAACGATCATTATTTAGAAGTCGATTTTGACTTATCTGAAGTCATGTTTGTTGCTACGGCTAACAGCATGAATATTCCTGGTCCGCTACTTGATCGCATGGAAGTCATTAACTTATCTGGCTATACAGAAGATGAAAAAATAAGTATTACTGAAAATTACTTAATTGAAAAACAGCTAAAGAACAATGGCTTAAAGGCTTCTGAGCTACATATTAGCCAATCAGCTATTAGAGATACCGTACGTTACTATACAAGAGAAGCAGGTGTTCGAAATATTGACCGTGAAATGTCTAAAATCTGCCGTAAGGTTGTTAGAGATATTCTTCTTAGCAAGCCGAAGAAAAAAATTAATGTAACCTCTAGAAACTTGAATAAATACTTGGGCGTTAAGCGTTTTGACTTTGGTAAGGCAGAAGATGCTAACCAAGTGGGCCAGGTAACAGGCTTAGCATGGACAGAAGTGGGCGGGGAGTTGTTAACGATTGAATCGGTGTTTACCAAAGGCGAAGGTAAGTTGACCCTAACAGGAATGCTAGGTGACGTTATGAAAGAGTCAATTCAAGCTGCGTTAACTGTCGTGCGTAGCCGTGCTGAAACCTTAGGTCTTAAAGCGGACTTTTATCAGAAAAATGATATCCATGTGCACGTGCCTGAAGGCGCAACACCAAAAGACGGACCAAGTGCGGGCGTTGGGATGTGTACAGCTTTAGTATCATCTTTTACAGGGATCCCTGTGTTGGCGGATGTGGCTATGACAGGTGAAATTACCCTTCGTGGCGAAGTGCTGCCGATTGGTGGATTAAAGGAAAAATTATTGGCTGCATTACGAGGAGGAATTACTACAGTTATCATTCCTCACCAAAATGAAAAAGATTTAGTAGATATGCCGGCTAATATAAAGCAGAATCTTAAGATTGTTCCTGTTAGATGGATCGATGAGGTGCTTAAAATTGCTCTTGAAAAAGTGCCTGCTCCAAATAGTAAAGATAAAAAATAATAGATATGACAACTCGTTTATTGTTAATTTTTACGTAAATTTACGAATTGTTACTAAAGTTAGAGGTTTTAGTCATGCTTAGCTTGACAATAATAGACGTGAAAGGATATAAAAACATTCTGTTGTAATGCTGTGCGTTAATTCGGCGGTAAAATCGAAATGTCAGCGGAATGGCAAATAATTTTTTTAATAACATGAAAATCCTATTGGGGGAGATATATGAATAAAACAGAACTAGTTAATGCAATTGCGGAAGAATCTGGCCTTACTAAAGCAGATGCTGCTCGCGCGTTCGATGCAACCTTAATATCAGTAACTAATGCACTTAAATCAGGCGATTCAATTTCATTGATCGGCTTTGGTACATTTTCTGTGAAAGAGCGCTCAGCACGTACTGGCCGTAACCCACAAACGGGTGAAACTATTCAAATTAAGGCGTCTAAGATTCCTTCATTTAAAGCTGGTAAAACTCTAAAAGACGCTGTAAACTAGCCGCTCTTTCGAACTAAGGGTGCTTAGCTCAGCTGGGAGAGCGTCGCCCTTACAAGGCGAATGTCGGGGGTTCGATCCCCTCAGCACCCACCAAAATGGAGTGGTAGTTCAGTTGGTTAGAATACCGGCCTGTCACGCCGGGGGTCGCGGGTTCGAGTCCCGTCCACTCCGCCAAAACAACCCTAGGACCTGTGTGGTCCTAGGGTTTTTTTTTGAAAAATAATTATATTGATTAGGTAATATTAATGTTGGATAAATTACGAACACACGTTAAAGGTTGGTTGGGCATCGTCATTTTAATAATGATTGCAGTACCGTTTGCTTTGTTTGGATTGCAAAACTATACGAATGGCGGGTCAGAAGCAGCGTTGGCAAAAGTGGGCAATTATAAAATTTACCAGTCTGATATTAATAACGCCTACCAGCAACGTGTTGCAGAGCTGAAGGAACAGTATGGAGCAGAATACTCTGCAGATAAGTTTAATGAAAATGCACTTCGTAATGAAGCGTTAAATCGCCTTGTCCAAGAGCGACTAGTTATGCATACCGTAGCTGAAGATGGTTATATTGTTTCTAATGAAGCCGTATTAGCGGTTATATCATCACTGAATGCTTTTAATAAAGAAGGGCGTTTTGACAAGGATACTTATGATCAGTTTCTGCGTGAAAGAGGAATGACTACGCATGACTTTGTGGAAAAAGTAAAGGCTGGGCTGGAACGAGATCAGTTTATTAATACGATTATTAGTACAACAGTGGTTGATGATACTGAAATTGATGATTTTTATCGCTTAAGCAATCAAACACGTGATATTCGATATGCAACGATTGCAGTTGACTCTTTCTTGGGCCAAGTGAATGTTACAGATGAAGAGCTAAATACGAATTACACACAAAATGAGCGCTTATATGTAATCCCTGAAAAAGCATCTATTGACTATATTGATTTAAGTCTGAGTGATCTAGAGTCTACGATTGATGTTACCGAGGATGAGTTGTTAACTTTTTACCAAGAAGAAATGCAATCGTTCATAACAAAAGGACGCCGTAGAGCCAGTCATATCCTATTTGAAGCTCCTGATGGCTCAGCCGATTCAGAGGTAGATGCAAAAAGTAAAATTGCTGAAGAAGTACTTGGTAGATTAAAAAACGGTGAGGATTTTGCTACATTAGCAAAAGAGTTTTCTGATGATTTAGGTTCTGGTAAACAAGGTGGTGACCTTGGCTTGTTAACTGAGGGCACGATGGGTGGTGTTTTTGAAAAAACATTAATGTCATTGAATGAAGGTGATGTGAGTGACGTTATTCATACTAATTATGGCTTCCAGATTATTAAATTAACCGAGAAAAAAGCAGATGAGATTAAAAGCTTTGAAAGTGTTAAAGCAGAGGTTGAAAACTTATACAAAAATAA
>Ga0209081_1000374_pt1 | contig 27040 bp, 21 predicted proteins | sample GOMGulsemesocosm_4_FD_184636 | JGI IMG/M metagenome (GOLD analysis project Ga0209081, IMG submission 184636) | Methane-oxidizing microbial communities from mesocosms in the Gulf of Mexico - GOM15B Gulf of Mexico (SPAdes) (version 2) | ecosystem: Environmental > Aquatic > Marine > Cold seeps... | reverse complement strand
GATGCAGGTTTAAGCCTAGCTGGCTTACTAACAACGACACATTAAATCAACAGCCGAAAACTGACTGGCAACGGCTCGCTTCTGGCTAAAAGAGCGTTTACCTATGACAGCAGCCGTTTATATTACGCCGTGTTGCCGTCCGATCGCCGCCCGTTAGCGAGTAGCATCACGCTTAAGCAAACACAGCAACAGCAAGCCCGCCAATAAAGCATAAATCAAGTAGCCGCCTGTTTTCACAAAGGGCGTTGCGCCCGTTAAGGGGGTTAACTCACCGGTTAACGCGGTACGCCTAAACATTGGTGCCTGCGCGGTGATCTGGCCGTATTGATCAATAATGGCGGTTAAACCGGTATTAGTCGCACGTAACATATAACGGCCACTTTCTAACGCACGCATGCGTGCCATCTGCAAATGCTGCTGCGGCGCGATGGTATCACCAAACCAAGTGTCGTTGCTCACATTCAGCAAATACGCCGCTTGCGGCAAACCATCGATAGAGGATTGTTGAAAAACATCCTCGTAACAAATTGACGAAGCAAATGCGTACCCCGCCCCTTTCAGCAAGGGTTGCTGATCGCCACCAGCGCTAAAGTCTGACATTGGGATTTGTAGAAAATCTAGAATAATCTTTGAAAAGGGTTTTAACGGCAGGTACTCCCCCAGCGGTACTAAGTGGCGTTTAAAATAGAACTCATCAGCATAACGCACACTATGCAGAGCATTATAATAAGCCCTCGACTCCCCCGACATCACCGGCAAACCTAAGACAATATCACTTTGAAAGTCCTTCGCTTCTTGCCGTAAGATCGGCATCAAACTATCAGCCACTCGGTGATAAAACACCGGCACCGCGGTTTCCGGCCAGACAATCAAGTCTGCATCGCGTTGTTGGCGAGTCATTTGTAAATAAATATCGATGCTACGCTGACGGAACGAGGGCTGCCACTTTATTTCCTGCGGGATATTCGCTTGTAATAAAGCAACTTTAATCGGCTCGCCTTGACTATCGCTCCAGTTGAATTGATGGCCACGGTAACTGCCACTCCCAATCAGCAATAACACAACAACCGCCGTCACTTTATAAGCACGACCAGTTCTGCTCAACAGACAATACAGCGCACCCGCGATCAACGCCAGTAGGTAGGAAACCCCGAACACCCCAGCAATCGGCGCAACCGCCGACAAGGATGTATCGATTTGGCTATAACCCAGCGATAACCAAGGGAAACCGGTAAATAACAGGCTGCGAAGAACCTCCAGCCCTAACCATAAACTGGGAAAAGCCAGTAGGTAACGCAAGCCGAGATTGGCTTGGAAAAAACGGTTTAACAAATAAGCTAGGGCCGCCATATAAAACGCTAGAATCGCCACCATACCGAGCATTATCAGCAGTGATAACCACAACGGCGCATGTGCAAAGTGATGAATACTGAAGTACACCCAGTACACGCCGTGGGCAAAATAGCCCAAGCCAAAGGCATAACCGGCAAAACCGGCTTGCCGCGCCGTTAGTCGGCGAATACTCCATAACAACAGCATCAGCGATAGCACCGCCAGATAAGGCATTTGATAAGGCGCAAACGCCAGTGGCAATAATGCGCCCGCAATAAGCGCGCAAATAATATGCACGTTCCGCACGAAAAAAACTACTCGGGCTGAGTGCGCGGCTGATCTGCAGCAACGACGGTCATCCGTAAAAGATGAACCCGACGGTGATCTGCACGCAGAACCTCGAATAGGAAACCATCAATTTGCGTGCGTTCACCGCGTTCGGGGACGTGACCAAAGTTTTTAATCACTAAACCCGCCACCGTATCGATATCATCGTCGCAATAACGGGTGCCAAAATGCGCGTTAAAGTCGCTAATTTCGGTTAACGCCTTAATATTGTATTCATACTCGCTACGTTGCAAGATGAATGCTTCTTCTTCGAAGTCGTGTTCATCTTCGATTTCACCGACAATTTGTTCGAGCACGTCTTCGATTGTAATCAAACCAGCAACCGAGCCGTACTCGTCAATAACCACCGCCATATGGTGTCGATTCGCTCTAAACTCATGCAGCATCACGTTTAAGCGTTTGCTTTCCGGCACAAAAATCGCGGGTCTCATCACATCTCGAAGGTCGAAGATATCCCCATCATCAAGCACCGCGTAACTCAGTAAGTCTTTCGCCAAGAGGATGCCGGTTACCTGCGAGGTTTCTTCGTCTTGCACCGGAAAACGCGAGTGCGCTGACTCCACCACCAAGGGGTAAATTTCCGCTAAACTCGCTTCTCGCGGAATAAAAACAATTTGTGCACGTGGAATCATGATGTCACGTACTTGCAACTCCGATACCTGTAATACGCCTTCGATCATCGCCAAGGCATCCGGTCCCAACAACTGTCTTTTTTCCGCCTCACGCATCAATTGAACCAAGTCTTCGCGACCTTTTGGTTCGCCCATCAACGCCTGCCCTAAACGCTCAATCCAAGAACGATTCGGAACCTTGTCGGTTTGCAGCTGATTCATTTATTTTTATCCTTCATATGGATTATCAATACCGATGCTCTTCAATAACTCTATCTCTAGGCCTTCCATCACCACCGCATCCGTGTCTTCAATATGGTCGTAGCCTTGTAAGTGTAAACAGCCGTGTACCACCAAGTGTGCCCAATGTTCGATAACCGGCTTACCTTGCTGCTGCGCTTGCTGCTCAACCAGCGGCGCACAAATCACCAAATCCCCCAGACAAGCATCCATCAAGGCATCTGCCGGCAAACCGTCGGGTAACTCAAAAGGGAAACTCAATACATTGGTCGGCCCGGTTTTTTGTCGGTAGCTAAGGTTCAGCTCTGCCGACTCAGCCTCATCAACCACCCGTACCACCACTTCCGCATCGGCTTGCTGCTGAGTGGCTAATTGCACCCAGCGCGCAAACTGTTGCTGGCTCGGCAAGGGCTGAAAGTCACTGGCGACTTGAAGCTCCATACTCACTGTTCTGAGTGCGTTTCATACGCCGCGACAATTTTTTGCACGATCGGGTGTCGAACCACGTCACTGCTCGAAAAATGGGTAAAACTGATCCGCGGGATGTCGTTGAGTATTTTGGTGACCAATTTCAGCCCCGATTGAGTATGCCCTGGTAGATCTATTTGGGTAATATCCCCAGTGACGACCACCGTTGAACCATAACCTATCCGCGTTAGAAACATCTTAATTTGCTCGGGCGTCGTATTTTGCGCTTCATCTAAAATCACAAAAGCTTCACTGAGGGTTCGCCCCCGCATGAAGGCGAGTGGTGCAATCTCAATCACCTTTTTTTCAATCAGGCGCTCGACTCGTTCCACCCCAAGCATTTCATATAAGGCATCATACAAGGGGCGTAAATAGGGGTTGATTTTATCACTTAGGTCGCCCGGTAAGAAACCTAAGCGCTCACCTGCTTCAACTGCGGGACGGGCTAAAATAATCCGCGACACTTTTTCTGATTCTAAGGCTTCGACCGCACAGGCCACCGCCAGGTAAGTTTTGCCGGTACCCGCTGGGCCGATACCAAACACAATATCATTTTGTGGAATGCTATTGACGTAGGCTTGCTGGTTTCCCCCGCGGGGTTTAATCAATTTTTTGCGGGTACGAATAACCGCAGCATCACCTGTTTTTGTTTCGGCAATTGCTGGCATATGAATTTTTTCCTGTAATAACAAATGAACTTTGGCCGGCGTTAGCGGCTCCGTTTCGGTGCTTTCATAGAGGTCTTGCAGGGCAACCAACGCTGTCGCCACGCTTTCTTTTGGCCCACTGATGCTGAACTGATTACCACGGTTATTAATGTCCACCCCTAAGCGCTGCTCTAGCTGGGCGAGGTGCTCATTAAACTGCCCGCATAAACTCGCCAAGCGCTGGTTATCTGCGGGTTCTAAATTAATCTCATCGGAATACACCTGCTCTCCCACCTTAAGAAGCAGCGGGTATTTTAATATCCGCTGTCACCATTCGCCCGCGTAACGAGTACGGCAGAGCTTCGGTAATTAACACATCGACAAATTGCCCGGTTAAACGGCTATGGCCGGCAAAATTCACCACCCTATTATTTTCCGTACGGCCGCTCATTTGCAGCGAGTTTTTCTTCGATTCACCCTCCACTAATACACGCTGGGTGCTGCCCACCATTTGCTGTGAGAGTTCTTCGGTTTGTTTGCTAATGATGCCCTGTAAACGTTCTAAACGTTGTTTTTTAACCTCGGCAGGTACCTCATCGGGCATATCAGCCGCGGGGGTGCCAGGGCGCGCACTAAATATAAAGCTGAAGGAGAAATCAAAACCAATTTGCTCAATCAAACGAATCGTATCTTCAAACTCCTCGTCGGTTTCTTGTGGGAAACCAATAATGAAGTCAGACGAGAAACTCATCTTCGGTCGAATTTTCCGCAAGCGTTCAAGCTTGGCAATATATTCATCAATTTCATGCCCGCGTTTCATTCGCGCCAACACGCTATTACTGCCACTTTGTACCGGCAGGTGCAGATGATCCACTAATTCGGGAATATCTTCGTAGGCTTGAATTAAGCTGTCGGAAAATTCTTTCGGGTGTGAGGTCGTATAACGAATACGGTCGATGCCATCAATCGCCGCGACATAATGCAACAGCAAGGCAAAGTCGGCCACGTCGCCATCCGCCATATTGCCACAGTAGGCATTCACATTCTGCCCTAATAAATTAACCTCGCGTACACCTTGCCCAGCTAGGCTGGATATTTCGGCGATCACGTCATCCAATGGACGGCTCACTTCTTCACCACGCGTATACGGCACCACACAGAAGGTGCAGTATTTACTACAGCCTTCCATCACAGAGACAAAGGCCTTTGGGCCTTCCGCTCGTGGTTCGGGTAGGTTATCGAATTTTTCGATTTCAGGAAAAGAAATATCCATCACCAATTTCTTTTTGGTCTGCGCTTCGGTAAGCATCGCAGGTAAGCGGTGCAGCGTTTGCGGACCAAATACCACGTCGACATACGGCGCTCGACGACGAATCACCTTGCCTTCTTGGCTGGCGACACAGCCACCCACGCCGATTAACAGGTTTTTATTACGCTCTTTCAGCGGACGCCAGCGACCTAATTGATGAAACACTCGCTCTTGCGCCTTTTCCCGAATAGAACAGGTATTGAGCAATAGCACGTCGGCTTCTTTTTCATTGTCGGTTAACACTAGGCCGTGAGATTCGGCCAGTACTGCAGCCATTTTCTCAGAATCATATTCATTCATCTGACAGCCGTAGGTTCTTATAAATAGTTTCTTAATCATAGTTGTTACATTTTAACACACGGCGCGGCGAGTATTCCTATCTCGGCCCGCCACCTTTCTTAACCATCATTCCTTTCGATGGATTGTAGCCCCAAACTGCAACGGCCATAAAAATAACAAAACAACTCAAGGTGTAGGCAAAGGCATACAAATTAAACTGCCCGTATAAGGCAAAACGCAGTAACTCAACCGCTTGCGAGAAGGGGTTATAACTCGCCAAGGTATACAGTAGCTCGCTAGATTCTTTGATCTTCCATAAGGGGTAAAGTGCCGTCGACATGAAAAACATCGGGAAAATAACAAAGTTCATCACCCCAGCAAAGTTTTCCAATTGTTTGATGAAGGACGATAGCAACATACCCAGCGCACCGAGCATCAAACCAGCCAAAACAAGTGCTGGCAGCAGGCTCAGATAACCAAACCACGGCGCTTGTATATCATAAAACCAAGCAATCACTAAAAAAACATAGGCTTGTAAGATAGAGACCGCGGTGCCGGCCAATAGTTTCCCCGTCAGTAGAAACCAACGCGGCAAAGGACTGACCAAGAGGGTTTTCATACTGCCCATTTCACGATCATAAACCATCGATAACGAGCTTTGCATGCCGTTAAATAATTGAATCATGCCGATCAAACCAGCGGCGATATACACCTCATATAAAATATAGGTTTCATACGGTGGAATAATCGCGATACCCAAGGTTGAGCGAAAACCCGCGGCAAAAACAAACAGCCAGACCAACGGCCTAACAAGCGCCGCAACAAAGCGCTCACGCTGGTGTAAAAACCGCCATAACTCACGTGTAACAATGCCCTTTAAGGCAAGAAAGGCGTGCAGTAAATTCATCGTGAACGCTCCTGAGTCAACTGTTGAAATGCTTGTGAAATATCCTCGGTGGATTGCCCACCACAAACACTCGCTACGGCCCCTTGCGCCTTAATTGCCCCTTGGTGCAATACAATAAGTTTATCGTCTGGGTAAATTTCATCAATCAAATGAGTCGCCCATAAAACCGACAAACCATCTTCTTCGCAAAGCTGGTGTACGTGTTCAACAATACCCCGTCTACTCGCCACGTCTAAACCCACGGTGGGTTCGTCTAATAACAATAAACTTGGCTGGTGCAACAAGGCCCGTGCAATTTCAACCCGCCGTCTGTGCCCGCCATTTAACAACCGTACTTTTTCCGACTTACGCGCCCACATGCCCTGCCGCTCAAGCTCTTGTTGAATACGCGCATTAGCGAGTTTACGCCCCATGCCGTGCAAGGATGCGTGGTAATGCAAATTTTGCAGCACCGTTAAATCGAGGTCTAAGGTCGTTTGCTGGAACACCACCCCCAACTTAGCCAAAGCCAGACACGGTTGTTTTTTTACCTCAAGCCCGTTAATCAGAATTTGCCCTTCTCGGCTATCGTACAAATGGGTAATCAACGAAAATAAGGTCGATTTACCAGCACCATTCGGCCCCAGCAAAATCGTACAGTCTCCCGTCGAGATTGAAAAATTAAGCCCCGTTAACGCGCTTTTATCGCCGTAAGCGTAACTTAAACCCTTAACTTCTAAAGAGTAATCCATTGACTCAGTCATCTTTAACCGTAATGCCCCAAGGGTAATGGCCCACTCGCAAGGACTTAGTCACTTTCAATGAATCCAGCTCGATAATGGAAATATCATTACTGACCCCATTGGTGGTGTATAAACGCTTTAGGTCTGGGGAAAAAGCCAAGTTCCACACCCGCTGCCCCACCAATAAGTACTTAATGACCTCCATCTTTTGGATATCGACCACCGCAACCCGATTAGCCGGCCCCAAGGCAACGAACAGTAGCCGCTTATCGGGGTGCGCCAACACCCCAACCGGCTGGATCAATTCCTGATCAACCCCGGGGATACGAAAGTGTAACTGCTGCTCAAGCTGCTTACTCGCCACATCGATACGCGACAGCGAACCGGCGATTTCCGAGGTGACAAACAGCGACTTATTATCCACCGAAAACTCGGCGGCTCTAGGCCTTGGGTCCACCAAGGTGTTATGACTGATGGTTTGCTGTAGCGGATCAATCCAATGCACCATATTGGTCGTTTCGGAAGTATTCACCACCCATAGGCCATCGCTACTGATCGCGATACCTTCCGGCTCGACTCCCACCGCAATTTCCGTAATGACCGTTTTTTTCTCGACGTCGACCACCGTGACAATATTGTCATCCTCGTTAGATACGTACAGCCAGCGACCATTCGGGTGGATTCTAAATGTTTCTGGATCCTCGCCGGCCGGCAAGTCGCCCACCACCGTCAAACTGTTTAAATCCACAATTTGAATAGTATCGTCGTCACTCGCGGCAATATACAACAAGCTTTCATCCTTACTGAGCGCTAGACCTCGTGGGCGCTGACCGACCGGAACGGTTTTCAGTAATAGCCCGCTCGCCCCATCCACTACCGCCAAGGCATTATCTTTTTCTAGGCTTATATATAAGGTGTCGGCAAAACTTGTACTGGCAAACAGTGCCAACAGTAGAAGGTATTTATTCATAAGATGCAGGGAATTTATTGATTAAATGAACAGCTCGATTCAGGCTTATCATACCCCAAGGTATCTAAATAAGTCAGCGGGTGTAAAAATTCTTTATGTGGCAAGACCGACACGATAGAACGTGGTGTTGCCAGCAGCACCGGTTGGCGCAGCTGCTGATTCCACGGCCGAAAGGTTAATTTTGTGCCTTTAAACCCCGCCAAACTAAATTTATCGCTCAAGATGAAGGCCTTTATCGCCGTCGCATCAGTACTATTAGTCCGTGTTACCGCCTCACCCACCGTTCGAACCGCCAACCACGACGCATAATCAACGTCATTCATCCAACGCCCCGCTTGTGCATAAAAACGATTCTGCATCTGTACCGCCCCCCAGCGCTCATGCGTACGATGCCAAGCTCGTGGCACCATCCCTTGCGTGCCGGCGATAGGCCGTGGCAACCACGTATTCATCGGTAAATAATCACCAAACAAGCCCTTAACATCGGCGACCAGTAAAACATCATAGTCGGCCCCTTGGGTAAACACGGGGATTTCGGCCTGTGCCGTGCGCCGCGTATCGTGTTCAAAAGACCAGCTTTTTTCGGCCACAATTTTTATCCCAAAACGCTTTGCCGAGCGTTTAATCGCCGCAGCAAAACGCTTATCATCAGGCTCGTTCCCCTTCACCAAAAACCACTTATTCCAACGTTTTTTCAACATGAATTGCGCGAGCGCATCGGCTTGCATTTCATAACTTGGAATCAGGTGAAAGAGGTTGTTAGCACAGCTCTCATTTCTCAGTTCACCGTCGGCCAACGAGACATTAAATAACAACACATTGTTCTGACGAGCCAGCTTAGTTAAGGCCAATAAACTCGCGTGTTGCACATCAACAATGACATATTGATAACCTTCGGCCAGCAAACGATCAAAGGCCTGTTCCACATCCGCACCGACCGCAAGCTCGACATACTGCAAGCTATATTGGTGGCCGGTAAACTGACCAGTGGTATTATTATCGGCAATGCCCAAGCGTGCCCCTTGAACCCCCTCGTCAATGAGTACTGGATCCAAATTAGACAGGGCCGCCGCTATCGGCATTTTTTGCGTTAAAAAAGCAATCTTCAACTGCACAGGCGTCGCTTGCACTGAGGCCGACACCAATAAGCTAGCAACCAGCAACAAGAGCCCTCGCAAGCGCAATAAATTATTTTTCATTTGTCATATCTCTATAAGCCTGTCCCAGTGATCAACAGGCGATGCGGAAATTAAAGCACATTTAGTATTAAAACGATGCTGATCTGGAGATATTTTATGTCTATAAAGCCACTAACAAACAAACGTTTCACAAAGTTTACAGGCAAAAAAAAGCGACTCATAAGAGTCGCCAAGAGGAGGAGAACATCATTACAAAAAGCAAGCTATAGAGCTGCAGTAACAATGCAGGCCGCATACTACACATCCTTGCAGGGTTTGTCAAGGATGTTTTGCCGCCAATAAGCAATGACTCCTCATTATTTCAAGCACTCACAGCAGCACCAACGGCTAACTTCAACTTACTTTTTTCTACGATGATGTGGAACTCTTTCAACAGAACCGACAACTGTTCGATTTGAATTTCATTCTCTGCCTGAATAACGGTGACTAGGTGTAAATAACGCTCAATCTCAATTCGGTTATTCTCTCGCCAAACGCTGAGTCGCTTTTCCGCCGTTAGCTCACCACCCACCGACTGGAATATAGACGATGACAACACCCGTAACTCAGTATGCAAGTCATTGCGTAAGGCCGATCGCGCCAACGACTGCCAATAATTCTTACGGGACAGCCGACTAATGCAAACGTATAACCAATTTACCTCCAGCAGTTCGATCACCGCAAAGAAAACGGGTAACACCTCATCTTTGCCACACTTCACCACGCTATGAATAGCGATCACATCAAGGCTCGTCGACTCCAGCTCTAGACTACTTATTTTTATCGCTAGGCTCTCACTCACCCCCGCCGCCTGATAAATAGCCGCGCGCTTTTGTATTCTCCCCTTCACGCGGACAGTGGCATAATTGACCATCTCCCGGCTCACCTCAGCAATCCCCTCGGCAAACTCGCTGACAACATCGCCAATTGATTCGACATGCGAACGATTACTTTGCAACCAATACATGGTGCGTTCAATCAACCTACGCACTTCCATCAACATATCAACCTGCACATCCGGAGAAACTTTATTATCAAGCCCTTCTATTTCTCGCCAAATAGCCTCGGTGTTAAAAATTTCGCAGGCCACCTTATAGTGTTTAACCACATCATCTATCGTCGCGCCCACTTCGTCGCGCATACGAAATGCAAACGAAGGCCCGAGGCGGTTAACCAAGCTATTAACCAATTCATTAACGATTATTTCATCCGCCAAACGGTGTTCATGAATCGCCTCAATAAAATGCTCACTAAGGTTAGCGGGGAAATAAGCCATGAGCTCCTGTTTGAATCCAGGGTCTCTAATTTGCGTCGAGCCGACCATCAAATCTTTTAATAACAATTTACTGTAAGCAAACACCACCGCCAACTCTGGCCGGTACAAACCCACCCCACGAATCTTGCGCTCTTCTATTTCTTCGTAACTGGGTAAAAATTCCACTACCCTATCGAGCCGACCATCTTGGCCTAATTGTGTAATCAAGCGTGCGTGCACTTCCAACATCGTCGAGGCCTGCATTTCAACCATGGTAATGGCTTGGGTTTGTAAGTAATTATTACGCAACACCAAATCAGCGACTTTATCGGTCATTTTGGCCAATAAAACATCTCGCTGCTTGCCGGTCATATCCCCCAACTCAACCAATTTATTGAGCAGAATCTTAATATTAACCTCGTGGTCGGAACAATCCACCCCAGCCGCATTATCGATCGCATCGGTGTTAATGCGGCCTCGTTTTGCATATTCAATACGCCCAAGTTGGGTAAAACCCAAATTACCGCCTTCACCCATCACTTTACAGCGCAACTCCCCACCATTGATGCGTAAGCTGTCATTGGCTCGATCACCCACTTCAGCATCACTCTCTGCCGCGGATTTAACATAAGTGCCAATACCGCCATTCCATAATAAGTCCACCGGAGACTTAAGCATCGTTTGAATCAGCTCATTAGGGGTTAGTTTCTCATCGCTAACATCCAGTAAGGAGCGTACTTCGGTGCTTAGTTTAATCGACTTGTCGGCTCTTGAAAAAATCCCGCCGCCGGTAGAAATAAGCTTTTTGTCATAATCATCCCAGCTTGAACGCGGCAAATTAAACAAGCGTTGGCGCTCCTTAAAACTTGCTGCCGAATCCGGTCGAGGGTCAAGAAAAATATGCAGGTGGTTAAAGGCCCCCACTAATCGAATTTTTTCCGACAACAACATCCCATTACCAAAAACGTCTCCACCCATATCGCCAATACCCATCACCGAAAACTCGCTGGTTTGAGTATCCAGCCCGAGTTCACGGAAGTGCCTTTTAACCGATTCCCAAGCACCTTTGGCGGTAATGCCCATTTTTTTATGGTCATATCCCACCGAACCACCCGAAGCAAACGCATCACCCAGCCAAAACCCCTGCGCCAAGGCGATACCATTGGCGATATCAGAGAAGCTGGCGGTTCCCTTATCCGCCGCAACCACCAAATAAGGGTCGTCCTCATCATAACGAACGACCTTCGCTGGCGGAATAATGTTCTCCGCCTTTAAATTATCCGTAATACTGAGTAAGGCGCTAATGAAAATGCTATAACACTCAACCACCTCCTTCATCATCTCATCACGCGGCAAACCGTCCAACGAGCGCTTAACAATAAAGCCACCCTTCGCTCCGGTCGGCACAATCACTGCGTTTTTCGACATTTGCGCCTTCATCAACCCCAACACCTCGGTTCTGAAATCTTCTTTCCGATCCGACCAGCGCAAACCACCTCTAGCCACCGCGCCGCCTCTTAGGTGCACCCCTTCCACTCGGGGGGAATACACAAAGATTTCAAACTTCGGCCGTGGCGACGGTAACTCAACAATACCTTCAGGAAATAATTTAAACGCGGTATAGGGTACGCCCTGCTCATCCACATTATTTTGATAATAACTGGTGCGCGTAGTCGCTTGAATCAAATTCAAGTAACGGCGTAAAATCCGATCTTCGTCGAGGGAAACCACCTTATCGATGGCAATGCCGATCAAGGTTTCTTGTTGTTTAACTTTCTTCGCCCTAGCGGCGAGATTCGGCTCAAACTTCAATTCAAACAAACACACCAAATGACCGGCAATCTCGGCATTATTGGCCAAGGTTGCCTCGACATAGGACTGACTAAAAGCGATACCCGTTTGCCGTAGGTATAAATAATACGCGCGTAATAGAGCAATTTTTTTCCAGCCTAGGTTCGCCTTAATCACCAATTGATTGAAACCATCATTTTCAACGTGGCCGACCCAGACTTGTTCAAATAGCGCTTGAAACTTTTGTTTAAGGATCTCGACGCTCGGCAAATCATCCTTATAACGCAGGCCAAAATCATGCAGCCAATAACTCTGCTCGGATCGATTATCAACCATTTCAAAGGGACGCTCATCAAAAACAGTCACCCCCATATTCTCTAACACCGGCAAGGTTTGGGATAAGGGCGCAGGTTCCCCCTTATGAATCAATTTAAACTGCAAACCCTTACCGTGCGATTCCAAAGGTTGGTACAAGGACAGCTGAATATTCTGTTCTGCATTCAGGTTGAGGGCTTCTGATTTTTCGATATCCGATACCGCAAATCTAACCGGGTAGCTATCCTGATAAGCGACGCTAAAACCATCTCCATAGCGGTTATACAGCTCAGTGCCTACGGCTTCACCCAATTGCAGCACCAGAGCCTCCAACAAATCATCCTTCCAGTCCCGCAGAATATCGATGATTTCACCTTCCATATCACTCGCACTAAACGCACCCGCCCACGTACAGGAGGTATGCACCGTAAAGTGCACCCTAGCAAACATCGAATCACTAAACTCTACATTAAACTCAAGCCGATCCGTCTCCAGCTTTTTACAGACGACGCGTTCCATTTTCTTTCTAACACTGGTGTTATAACGATCTCTGGGGACGTAAATCAGGATTGAGACGAATTGGCCATAGGTATCACAACGCGCAAATAGGCGAATACGTTGACGCTCCCTTAATTGCAAAACCCCCAACGCTAAACTCAATAACTCATCATCATTCGAATGAAATAGCTCATTCCTAGGCAGGCCATTTAACACATTCATCAAGGACTTACCGTTATGACTATTCAGTTTAAACGCCGAGTTACTGAAAACCTTTTGCACTTTATTGCGAATCAATGGCAGCTCACTCACTTGCTGATGATAGGCCGATGAGGTGTAGAGGCCTAAGAAGCGGTATTCACCCACCACCTGCCCGTTCGTATTAAATTTCTTAACCCCGACATAATCCATATAAACCGAACGATGAATAATGGATTTAGTCGTCGCCTTGGTGATAATTAATGGATTCGGCTCATTCATAAAACCGCAGATATCATGTGTCATTGGGATCACATCCATATCCGGAATCATCGCCAACTGATCTCTTAAAATCCCTAAACCTGAGTCCTTAACGATTTTAAAACCACTGTTAGCGCCGTCCTTTCCCTTCACTAACTCATATTCTCGGCAACCTAGGAAGAGGAAGTTACCATCACCCAGCCACGCTAAGAAATCCATTGTCTCCTCGTTATGAAGGATTTTTTCTGCTGATGAATTCGTCTGCAAGTCCGCAACCGCCGCATCTAATTTAACTAGGCAAGGCTTCCAATCTTCGGTGACCGCCGCATTATGCAAAACAATCCGCATCATTTGTTCTCTTAGGCGTTTTAAACCACCCGTTTCAGCCGATTGCAAATCCACTTCCAAACGTATCATCGCCTCAGAAACCAGGCCTTTCTTGTTTTTTTTCTGCTTCAACAATCCTTTGCTATCACGGCACACATCAATCACCGGGTGCACCACCAAATGACAGGTTAAGCCGTTTTCATTTAAATTCATCGTCAAGGAATTAACCAAAAAAGGGTGGTCCTCGGTAACGATTTCAATCACGCTATAAGCCGATTGCCAACCATGCGTCTCAAAACTGGGGTTGTATACTTTTATTTGGGTCGTTGCCGGAAGCCGGGACTGCGCCAAATTCCAGTGCGCGATAGCCGCGCCGTAAAGGTCATCGAGTTCACGGTCGTGCAGGTCTTCACACGCCACATCTCGGTAGTACTCAGCGATGAAATCATTTATCCATGGAGCCTCTGTTTTATCAAAACGAGTATCAACAATCTTTTTCAATTGACTAAGAATATGTTGTTTTTCCTTTAACTCAACGACCATTGTCCCTTCCCTTATTTAAACCCCTAGCTGAAAAGTATAGGATATATTTTTCTTTTTATCGACGAATAGAGCGTCCTCATGCCGCTGATAACAACGGTTTTTTCAAGTCCCCAGCAAACATTCCCTGCTGATAGGCAAATCTTTGTTGATCGCCGCTTGAGCGTCTATTCGAATATAATGCGATTGATCGTCGCGTAATGATGCCTTCGTCATAACTCCGCTCATCGGTCATTTATAAAAACAAGCTTTGTGCTTGCCCGTAATACGGGGCAACGTTACCATTCATTTAAACCCGCTATAAAACCCTCATGACCTTGAAAAAAAACGTTTCATTTATCGGCCTGCTCTGTTTATTGCTGAGTTATGCTGCCTCAGCCAATGAGCCACTACGCTTAGCCACCACCACCAGCACTGAGAACTCAGGTTTATTGGCCAGCTTACTCCCTATTTTTAGCCAGCAAACCGGCATAGCCGTAGAGGTTATTGCGGTCGGCACCGGCAAGGCTCTACAAATAGCCCGTCATGGCGACGCCGACGTGGTCATCGTGCATGCTAGGCAGGCAGAAGACATCTTTGTGGCCGAAGGTTTTGGGGTCAATCGTCGCGATATTATGGAAAATGACTTTGTTCTCGTCGGCCCCGCCAACGACCCTGCGGCCATCAACGGTAGCCACAGCACCGCCGCCGCGTTAACGAAAATCGCCCAATCGGGTATCAGCTTCATCTCTAGGGGTGACCACTCAGGCACCCATAAAAAAGAACGCAGTTTATGGCAACAGGCCAGTATCAAACCACTCGGTGACTGGTATAAGGCCATTGGTCAAGGCATGGGCAAAGCCCTGCTGATGGCAAACGAGCTCAACGCATACACCTTAACCGACCGCGGCACGTGGTTGGCTTATGAAGACAAGTTAGCCTTAAAAATCCTTCACCAAGGCGGCATTTTATTAAAAAACCCTTACGGTATTATCGCCGTTAACCCCGCGTTACATAAAGACATTCAATATTTAAACGCGATGCAATTTATTGCCTGGATGACCTCGCCAGTTGGGCAGTTGCAAATTGAGATGTTCAAGAGGAATGGACAACAATTGTTTTACCCCACCGCGATCAAAGACGTTATTAGCAGTGAGTGACATAAGCCTCGCCAGCCTCGCCGCGTTTCAATTATTGCTCAGCGGCAATAGCGAGATCTGGCAGATCATCGCGCTGTCATTTGGCGTCTCAGTAAGCGCCATCATTATTGCCACTCCGATGGCTCTCATCGTCTCATTCATCCTCGCCTTTTTCCAATTCCCGTTACGGCGTACGCTGATTGCTTTATTCAACACCTTTATGTCGATACCGGCGGTGATCATTGGTTTGACGCTATACTTATTGTTATCACGCAGCGGCCCGCTCGGCCACTTAGGCTTATTGTTCACCAGCAAGGCGATGGTTATTGGACAGATATTGCTCTGCTTCCCCTTATTAGTGGCGATGTCCCACGCGTCATTTCAGGCCGCCGACCGCCGCGCCTGGGAAACAGCCATTACCCTCGGCGCCAAACCTTGGCGAGCTTTTTTCACCCTCATGCACGAGCTTCGTTTTGGTTTGATTGCTGCCGTGGTCGCCGGTTTCGGTCGCGTTATTGCCGAAATAGGCTGTTCGATGATGGTCGGCGGTAATATCTTACACGCCACCCGCAACATCCCCACCGCGATCGCCTTAGAAACCAGCAAGGGCGAATTCGCTCAGGGAATCGCCCTCGGCATGGTGTTACTGGTGTTATCCTTAAGCCTTAATGCTGGGGTTTCCATGTTCCAAGGCAAGGGTGAATTACGCGGATGAATAATTTAATTGAATTTCATGACATCCGCATGCACTTAGCGGGGAAATCACTGCTAAACATCGCCAAACTCAGCGTGCCAATGCATCAATGCACCTTATTAACTGGGCGCAATGGCTCCGGTAAAACGACCTTATTTAAAATCCTCAGCGGGCTGCTAAAACCGGATCATATCCGCGTCCATTACCAGGGTTTGCAAATGAACTGGCGACAAGCCAAACCGCATATTCAACGAGACATCATCTATTTACACCAGCAAGCGTATTTATTTGACGCCAGTGTCGCCGATAATATCGCCTATGGCCTACGCCGAGCCGGCGAAAAGAAGGCGGCGGCGCAGCGCAAAGTTATTCAAGCACTCGATTGGGCCGACCTGACACACCTCGCACATCGTCCCGCTAAGCAATTATCCGGGGGTGAAAAACAGCGGGTAGCACTCACTCGCGCACGTATTTTAGCGCCGCGTTTATTACTGCTTGATGAACCAACCGCCAGCATGGACGGAGAAGCAAAACAGCAAACAAGCCTATTATTACAACGCCTCAAGGCCGAGGGCGTGAGCATTATCATCAGCAGCCATGAAGCACATACCGTAGAAAATATCGCCGACCAACACCTATCCCTCGATAACGGCGACATCCGGCCACTCAAGCAAAGCGCTGCGCACGACAAGGTCACCGTCTTAAACCCAATAAAAAAGACCCCATAAGATGAACTCATTCAGCACCCAAAGCAGCTGCGCCGATACCAACGAACTAGGCAGCTTGAGCGCTCAACAAGCTCTCAACAATATGCTGCTAGCGATTGACGAAAAATCCGGCGATGAGCGAGTCCCATTAAGCGAAGCGGTGGATAGAATTCTCGCCGAGCCTATTCGTTCAACGATCGATGTCCCCGCTCACCGTAACTCAGCGGTCGATGGTTACGCCATCCTGCAGGGCGATTTGGCGAAGACTGATCAGCTCTCTAGCTTATTAGTCGTTGGCCAAGTCGTTGCCGGTCACCCTGAGCACAGTCCTCTTCAACCGGGGCAAGCTATACACATTATGACCGGCGCAAAAATGCCCGACAATGCCGACACCGTGATTATGCAAGAACACGTAGAACGCGACGGGCCAACCATTCGTTTCGATGCTAGGCACCGCGCAGGGCAAAATGTGCGGCAAGCGGGCGAAGACATTCAACGTGGAGAAGTAGTATTAGCCGCTGGCATTAAACTGAGCCCCGCACAAATTGGTTTAATCGCCTCACTTGGCCAAGCTGATATTCGGGTGAAAGCCGCCTTATCGGTGGCACTATTTTCAACCGGTGACGAAATACTCAATATTGGCGAAGCCCCGCGCGAAGCTTGCATTTACGATAGTAATCGATACAGCCTCAGCGCCGCCCTCCGCAAACTCGGCTGCAAGGTGCTCGATATGGGCATTATACCCGACCACCCCGAGCAGCTTCGCGAGGCCTTTCAACTGGCCGCAGCCAGCGCAGATATAATTTTCACCTCCGGCGGCGTATCGGTTGGCGAAGCCGATTACACCAAACAAATTCTCGCCGAAACAGGTCAGGTCGATTTTTGGAAAGTGGCCATTAAACCTGGCCGGCCGATCGCTTTTGGCCACATCGACGAGGCCGTTTTTTTCGGTCTACCGGGTAACCCTGTCGCGGTGATGGTGACCTTTTACCAATTCGCCCTGCCTTGTTTAGAAAAGCTAATGGGCCTTAGCCAACCACTACTTCACCCGAGCATTGAGGTGAAATGCAGCCAGCCTATCGCTAAACGTGTTGGCCGCACAGAAATCCAACGCGGTATTTTATCCCCGCAGCCAGATGGCTCATGGCAAATTAAGACCAGCGGCAAACAAGGTTCAGGTATTTTGCGTTCAATGAGTGAGGCTAATGCCTTCATTATTCTGCAACACGAACGCGGGCCCGTTAAAGCCGGCGAATACGTCACCGTACAAACCTTTTCAGGCTTATTTTAATTTTATTGGATAAGGCCTGTTCTTTTCGCCATATGGACTATTATCATGTAGATGAGCCAGTGCGATACAGGCGATGAATCCGCCAATATACATGAGCTAGATGTCTATAGGAGCGCATTAGCCGCGTCCGATAGCTTGGTGTTTATTTGGGATATAAACTCCGACAAAATCACCTTATTTTGCTTAAACCAAGAGCTATGCCTCGCGATCGATGCAGAAGGTATACTCTCAGGCAAACGTTGGCTTGCCCGCATTCACCCAGACGATAGCCAGCAAATTTTAGATAAAAACGAACAACTGATCACTGGCCGTCAACAACAAATCCATTTTACCTACCGTCTATTCAACAAACAGTCCGACGAATGGATGTGGTTAAGCGCACACAGCCGCGCCTACAAGCACTTAGCCAACGGGCGGGTTCGCTCGATTATTGGCACCTGCGATATTATGTCGAGCGAAAAAAACCCGCTCGATGAACTGCAAAGAAAAACTGCCCGCATTGCGACCGCCTTCGAAGACACCCTCGACACGACGTGGGACTGGGACCTAAACAACGACCACGTAGAAATATCCGATAGCTGGAAAGAAATCATCGAACAAGGCCCTAATGACCCGCCGCTCACCAGCCACTTATGGATGCAACGTGTTCACCCCGACGACCGAGAGCACACCCTCACCGCATTATTCAAGGCGTTCCGCAATGAAACCGATAGCATTAGCTATGAACACCGTATTTTGTTTAACGACGGGCTGTATCACTGGGGTTTGGTTCGTGGGCATATTACCGAGCGTCTCGCAAATGGCCGAGCCACTCGGGCAACGGGCTTATTAATCAATATTGACCGCTTAAAAGAACAACAACGGGTCCTTAAAAAACAGCAACAGACCATCAACCTGGCTCTCTATAGCACCTCTAGCAGTCTTATTAAATTCGACTTCAAACAGCAAACATTCACGATTAGCGCGTATGCCTTGCAGGATAGAGACATAAGCCTGCAGACCCAGCAACACCCACTAAGCAATGCTAACGAGCATATTCACCCCGACGACCAAGAAACCTTCCAACAATTTTTGTCGCGTGTTGAATTTGGCAATAATAATGACACCAAAAACCAAGCTCGCTGGCGATCAAAACGGCAAACCGGCGAATATCGTTGGTATAGCATCAATGTCCACGTTACCGAAAGATCAGCCGACGGGCAGCCGCTAGCAGCCATCGGTATTCGCCAAGATATACACGTCAGCTATGAAAGCGAACATCAGCGCCTGCTTGAACACCAAAGGGAGTCCATCGCTTATCAAGATTCTATGCACGCCGTTTGGGAGTATCATCCGCAAAGCGAGTATGTGTTTTTCAGCAATCATTTTATCGATAAACTGCAACCCATCGGTATAGACACACCTTGGGATAATTCTCTTAACTATTGCCTGCACTGCATGCACCCCGACGACGTCTCTCGAGTGGAGCAAGAGCTTGCGCAACAGCTACAAGCGGCCAACAAACCCATCGACCTAACCTATCGTTTTCATACGAAAAGTGGGGAATGGATTTGGATACGCGCGGAAGGCCGGGCAACCGAGTATGACTCTAAGCAGCAAGCGAGCAAGGTTATCGGTACGCTCATTGACATTACCGACTTGAAGCACAGCGAAAGCGAGCTTGAGAAGGAAAAAGAACTCGCGCAAACCACCCTCGAATCGATCAACGAGGCGGTTATTACCACTGATGAAAACGGGCATATTGTCACCTTAAATCACAAGGCCGAGCAACTCCTCCACACCAATGAAGAGCAGGCAAAAGGCTTAGATTTTAGTGATATATGTCACTTAACAGAGGAAGATTCCAGCACTCGTAATTACAACCCCATTGCGCTATGCCTACAAGCCGATTTGGCTTTCACTCTCAATAAATTAATATTAACCAATTCATCCAATAATAATTTTTATGTCGAGTGCTCTATATCCCCTCTGCATTCACACGACAACACGGTGATTGGCTGCGTGCTGGTGATGCGTGATGTCAGCCAATCCAGAAGAACCACTCATGAAATTGAACACCGCGCTCAGCATGATGCGCTGACCGGCATTTTCAACCGCCACGCCTTTGAGGCCGCGCTAGAAGAAAACACCCAAAGCGAACATTACCAGCACAGCCTCTGTTATATCGACCTAGACCAATTTAAAATTGTTAATGACACCTGCGGCCACCTTGCTGGCGACGAGTTATTACGCCAATTAACCCACGAATTAGCGGCGACCATTCGGCAATCTGATATTTTTGCCCGTTTAGGCGGCGATGAATTTGGCATCTTGATGTTAAATTGTAATACCGAACGCGCGTTAAAAATTGCCCATAAAATCAAACAAACGGTATCGGATTACACCTTCCATTGGGAGAACCAGACGTTTCGGCTCGGCGCCTCTATTGGTATCGCCGAGATCAACCAAGACATCTCCGCCTCTCTCGCCCTACAGCACGCCGATACCGCCTGTTTTTCCGCGAAAGACCAAGGACGAAATCGAATCCATGTATTCAGCTTCGATGACGCCACCATAACAACCACTCAAGGTCATATGAGTTGGGTTCCTCGGTTGCATAAAGCCTTACAGGAAGATCATTTTGAGCTCTATGTGCAAGCGATCACAAGTTTACAAACAGCCACTTCCGAAGACAACCACTTCGAAATACTGGTACGCCTCAATGATAATGGTAAAACCATCCCACCGGGGGCATTTTTACCCGCAGCCGAGCGTTATAATTTATCGGCGCAAATAGACCGCTGGGTTATTATCAATACCTTACACACCTTGAGTACATACCTGCAGCACACCCAAGACAACGATACCTTTAATATCAACCTATCCGCCGCCAGCCTATCTGAACCAGGTTTCTTTGATTTTGTCAGCAGTAGCTTATTGAATAGCGAATTACACCCCTCACAAATTTGTTTTGAAATTACCGAAACAGCGGCCGTCACCAATCTCAGCGCAGCGCATACACTGATTACTGAGTTAAAAAAAATGGGCTGTCAATTTGCCCTAGATGATTTTGGCAGTGGTTTGTCCTCATTTGGTTACCTGAAAAGTTTCCCCGTTGATTACCTTAAAATTGACGGCGCTTTCATCAAAGACTTAATCGATGACCCGATTGACGCGGCGATGGTTAAGTCTATTAATGAGATTGGTCAAATCATGGGCAAAAAAACCGTCGCCGAGTTTGTGGAAAACCAAGCCATTGCCGATGTCTTAAGGGAGATGGGGGTCGATTACGCCCAAGGTTACCACTTTAGTGTGCCGAGCCCTTTCGCTGAATACCTCAGCAAACGCCCGAAAAAATGACGCTTAGCCACGTTTAATTCGGCTTGAGAATGATCTGGCTGGGGTGAATAACCCGTAAAGACCAAGCCTTGCCCCACTTTTTCGGCCACGCTCGCACCTCAAGCAAGCGCCCCGAGTAAGTCTCTAGTGCGGGGAAGTAGCTGTATGCTGATGCAGCAACCCAGATATAGTGCTGATCACCCAGATACAATTGACTGCCTTTTTTTGTCTGCCGAATGCGAGTTACCCGCCCGACAAAACGGCCCCAACTATTAGCTTGTTTTAGCGTAGCAATGGGCTGAAGGCGATGACTCGCTAAGGCCCAAACACCCCGCTTCCCAGCAGCTGCAGAGCTTTGCGCCGCTTGCAATTCGCCTAGATATTGCATATTCGGCGGGTGAATACTCAAGGTCGCCATGCCGTGCCTTAACATTTCGGCATTCAGATGCAAGCCATTCGCTAAAAAAACCTGTGCTAAAGTTCGCCCATAACGGTCCTTGCGCTCAACGTCGTATTGCAAATAAACGGGTTGCTCAGCCAATATTTTTTGCAAATACTGTTTCGCCCGCCAACCACCTTGCTCGGCGGACTGGCCGTGGTGCGCGATTTCGGGCGCATTAATCCCTAATAAACGAATAACCGTCCCTCCCTGCAGAACGAGGGTATCACCATCGATGACTTTACTGGGTTTATGCATTGTTGCCCCAGCGGCCGACGCTACGCTAAACCATAATACGCAGCAAGTCACCACAAGGCTAAGCCTAGACAGGTAGATCATCCAAGCCAAGCGCGACATAATTCCATTTTTTAGCCTATCAATTAGCATACTCGCCCATTCATTAGCCTATAATTCATTCCAGCTAAGTTTTTTACTATCGATATCCCGAAGATTCATCATAACAGGTAGGTTGCTCTTGTACGCACGCATTCGAAATAGGCTCAATAAATTAATCAATACTCAGCAAAGCAGCGCGCTTTGTGGCGGCCTGAAAGGCCTTGAAAAAGAAAGTTTACGTGTTAATAGCGCGGGTTCGATTGCGCAAACCGCCCACCCCAGCGCACTCGGCGCCGCCCTGACGAACCCCTATATAACCACCGATTACTCGGAGGCCTTGCTCGAATTCATTACCCCGCCATTTGCCCAAAGCAGCGAAACGATTAACTTTATGCAGGCCGTACATTCTTTCACCTATCAACACTTAGACGGTGAAATGTTATGGGGCAGCAGTATGCCTTGCATTGTCGATGGTGATTTGAGCATTCCGCTGGCTAATTATGGTGACTCGAATATCGGTAAAATGAAGCACGTGTACCGGATTGGCTTATGGCATCGTTATGGCCGGAGCATGCAGGCGATCGCAGGTATTCACTTTAATTACTCCCTGCCCAACAGTTTTTGGCCAATTTACCAAAAGTTAGAAGAAAACCAGCAAAACGAGCAAGACTTCATCTCCCAGAGCTATATGGATATGACACGAAATATTCATCGTTACGGCTGGCTGGTGTTGTACCTGTTTGGAGCCTCGCCGGCTATTTGCAAATCATTCTTAAAAAATCAATCGCATAATTTCGATGCTTTCGACCCTAATACCTTATATAAACCGTACAGCACATCACTGCGAATGAGTGATATCGGCTACAAGAACGATGGCCAGTCTGATATTAACATTTCATATAATAGCTTAGAGTGCTACCTAGCCCGTTTACAAGCCGCGACTCAAACGACGTTTGCCGATTACCAATCTATTGGCATCAAAAATGAACACGGCGAATACCAACAGCTCAACGCCAATATTCTACAAATTGAGAATGAGTATTATAGTAATGTTCGTCCAAAACAAATCGCCAGTTCCGGCGAAACCCCCAGTGAGGCCTTACAAAAACACGGGGTGCGCTATGTCGAGCTGCGCTCGGTTGACATTAACCCCTTCGATCCTATTGGCATCAGCGAATCGCAACTTAACTTCCTAGAAGCCTTTATGATTTTCTGTCTGTTAAACGACAGTCCTCCCTTATCCGCGGCTGAAAAATCCTGCGTCGATGCCAATTTAACCAATGTCGCCACTGAGGGCAGAAAACCTGGTTTGTTACTACAAAGAAGTTGCCAGTCAATTGACCTGCAGTCTTGGGGGCTTGAAATCTGTCAGGAAATGCAGCAAATCTGTCAGCTTCTCGACGCCGCAGACCCGCTCAAACCCTATAGTTCAGCGCTAGCCGAACAACGCGCTAAATTTAATGACGTAGAGCTTACCCCTTCGGCACAAGTCTTGGCTGACATGAAGCGGCAACAACTGCCATTTTTTAAATTTGCCATGCAGCAGGCCGAAAACCATCAGCAACTGTTTACTGAAAAAGAGCTCAGCACATCTGAACTCGAATGTTTTGAAGCGGCGAGTGTTAAATCTCACCTTGAGCAAACACAATTAGAAGCAGCGGACTCACTACACTTTGATGACTTTTTGGCGCAATATTTCCAACGTGCCCAGCAAGCTGCTAGCTGAACTGACACTTTTGCTTCTATTGATATCTCATTTTAGAATGATCAGTCGACGGATTCTTTGCTAAACTCGCCAGCCTGTTAAATTCTTTGAAACTGCTATGAGCATCCAAACATTACAAGCTGAGCTTGCACAAAAAGAGCCTCGTGAAATCCTTAAGTCGATTTATAGCCAGGTCGATAATATAGCCATCTCGTTTAGTGGCGCGGAAGATGTCGTGCTCATCGACATGGCATGCAAACTAGGCTTAAAGCCGACCGTATTCACCTTAGATACCGGTCGATTACACCCTGAAACATACCGTTTCATGCAAACCGTAATGGACCATTATCAATTACAAATTGCCGTATTAGCCCCCGAACAAGAAAGCTTAAACAAGCTCACTCAAGAAAAAGGCCTGTTTAGTTTTTATAACGATGGTCATAAAGAATGCTGTGGAATTCGTAAGGTGGCTCCGCTACGCCGCTACCTTGGCGGATTATCGGCTTGGATCACCGGACAGCGCCGAGATCAAAGTAAAGCAACCCGTGACAGCTTAGACGTGGTGGAACTGGATGGTGCTTTTAGTGGTAAAGACGGTGAGTTAATCAAATTTAACCCCTTATGTCACTGGAGTTCTGAGCAAGTGTGGAACTATATTCGCGCTCTTGAGGTTCCCTTTAACCCCTTACACTCGCAAGGTTTCATCAGCATTGGTTGTGAACCTTGTACCCGCCCGACTCTGCCTCACCAAGACCCTAGAGAAGGTCGTTGGTGGTGGGAAGAAGCCGACAATAAAGAATGCGGCCTACACTCTTCATCAATCATCAGTAAATAAACAAACGACCTCATTATTAGTGAACAACATTAATAATGGGGTAGTACCACCTCGCTAAATAAAGCATCAATAGCCGATTGTTCTTTTAATTGCATCGCCATATCAATAGATTCCTTGCTTAGGTGTGGGGCGAACTTATTGATAAATTCGTACATATAACCGCGTAAAAAAGTATCTTTACGAATGCCTATCTTGGTAATACTTTCAGCAAATAAATGGCTCGCGTCTAAGGCTACGAGGTCATCATCAATTTTTTCGTCATACGCCATCCGAGCAACAATCCCCACGCCCAAGCCAAGTCGAACATAGGTTTTAATGACATCGGCATCTACCGCAGTGAGTGCCACATCGGGTTTTAGGTTTTCGGCGTTAAACGCATCGTCTAATTTTGATCTACCGGTAAAACCAAACACATAGGTAATCAAGGGGTATTTCGCTACCTTAGCCAGTGAAACTTGCTGTTCATTAGCCAACTCATGCCCCTTCGGCACTAGGATACAACGCCCCCATGAATAACAAGGCAACATGATTAAATTATCAAATAATTCGATCGCCTCAGTCGCAATCGCAATGTCCACCTTGCCTTGCGAGACCATCTCTGATATTTGCACCGGTGTTCCTTGCTGAATATCTAGGCTGACGTCAGGCAGATCCTGCATAAAGCTTTTGATTACCGGTGGTAGCGCGTAACGCGCTTGGGTATGCGTGGTGGCAATTGAAAGTTGGCCTTTACTCTCATCACGAAACTCTTTCGCAATATTCTTAATGTTTTCAGCCTGCATCAACATCTCACCAGCTATCGCGATAATCTTCTTGCCAGCAGGCGTCATATCCGTCAAGTGTTTACCATTACGGATAAAAATAGGAATACCCAACTCGTCCTCAAGGATGCGAATTTGTTTACTTATCCCAGGTTGCGAGGTATAAATGGTTTCTGCGGTCGCAGAAACATTTAAGTTGTTTTTAGATACTTCCCAAATATAGCGTAACTGCTGTAGTTTCATAGTTTCATATCTTTTATAGTTATAAATATAGAAATATATATTCCTTTTTATTATAAGACTTATGTATTATATTTCAAGTCACTCTCTTCTAATGGTTTAGTTTTGGACTTTTTTTATATTATAGCGGGCGCATCCGTAGGATTTATCATTGGCTTAACGGGTGTGGGCGGCGGTTCACTAATGACCCCCTTGCTCGTACTGGGTTTTAATGTCTCACCCGCCATCGCTGTAGGCACAGATTTATTATATGCTGCCATTACAAAATCCACCGGCGTCTGGTCACACCAGAAACTTAAAAACATAGATTGGTCGATCGTCAAAGATATGAGCCTAGGGAGTATCCCGGGATCTATCGCCTGCATTACGTTTATCCAATATATAGGTTTAAGCGGCGAAACGTTTGAGCAAATCATCTCGCTTACCCTCGGTTTTATGCTGATTTTGACCTCGATCGTCATTATTTTCAAGGATCTCATCAATAAACGTTTCAAAAGAACGCATAAAGCTGCTCCGAAGCGAGCTGTCATTATTTTTCTCGGCGTCGTACTTGGGGTATTAGTCACCCTATCATCAGTGGGTGCAGGCGCTATTGGCAGCGCTATTCTGTTACTGCTATACCCTAACCTAAAGACACGCACGATCATTGGCACAGACATCGCACACGCGGTACCCTTGACGGCAATAGCTGGCTTAGGTCACTTTCAATTAGGCCATATCGACTTCACCTTGTTAATGAGCCTACTTATCGGCTCAATTCCGGCTATTTATTTTGGCACCATGATGGGCCAGAAGATACCTGAAAAACTACTCAAGTACATTGTCGCGAGTATTTTATTACTCATCGGGCTCAAGTTCTCGATTTAAAATACACAACCTTACATACTGATCAAGCTAGTTTATGCCGACGATATATTAAACATTCAGTCGCGCCAGTGCACCGTCTTGACTGATAATAATGCCCAACACTAATACAACACCTTCAAACTGAACTAGATCACTAGAAACAACCCTAAGCTAAGCTAACTGTTTATAATAACCAATAGATAATATTAAGAGGAATAGATAATGACTTTCGTAGTAACCGAAGCCTGTATCAAATGTAAATACACTGATTGTGTAGATGTTTGCCCTGTAGATTGTTTTCACGAGGGACCAAACTTCTTAGTGATTGATCCTGACGAATGCATTGATTGCACTTTATGCGAGCCTGAGTGCCCAGTAGAAGCAATTTACTCTGAAGATGAGTTACCAGAAGGGCAAGAAAAGTTTATCGCTATTAACGCAGAACTCACGCCTCTATGGCCGGTTATTACCGATGTTAAAGACGCACCTGATGACGCCGATGAATGGGCAGACAAAGTAGATAAGATAGGTTTACTCGAAAAGTGACACTACTT
>Ga0209081_1000373_pt1 | contig 27114 bp, 21 predicted proteins | sample GOMGulsemesocosm_4_FD_184636 | JGI IMG/M metagenome (GOLD analysis project Ga0209081, IMG submission 184636) | Methane-oxidizing microbial communities from mesocosms in the Gulf of Mexico - GOM15B Gulf of Mexico (SPAdes) (version 2) | ecosystem: Environmental > Aquatic > Marine > Cold seeps... | reverse complement strand
CCCCACGCCCTATATGGAAATGAACCCAGACGCCGCCGCCGAACTGGGCATAGAACAGATGCAATATGTGCGTCTGACCTCGCGCCGCGGCGACGCCGTGGTGATGGTGCAGTTGACTCAGCGAGTGGCGCGCAACGCGGTATTTATTCCGTTCCACTACCACGACTGCGTGAACCGCTTAACCCTAGGTCTGCTTGATCCCTACTCACGCCAGCCTGCCTTTAAGCAGTGTTCGATGCGCATCGAGAAGATCGATCAGGTCGAGGCCGCGCGCCTTAATCGCGAGAACCGCACTTATTAGTGAGCCTTCAGTGGGCTTGCTAGAGAGCCCTCAGCGAGGCTGACTAAAAAGCCTATAGCGACTGTTAAAAGCGATCAGCGGGCTACCTAAAAGCCACGCCAAGTCACTGGGATAAAAGAATATGTTTAGCGTTAAATATGACTTAATGAACAAAATCGAGGCGGACCTGCCACAGGGCTTTAGCCCTGCCAATGCATCGGTTGCCGAGACACCGAGTTCGAAAGGCCAGGCCACCTTCACCACCGACAGCCCGGTCAAAGACCCCGCCGTTGAAGTGTTCGATCCACGCGTGATGACACCCGTGGTCGACCCAAAAGTGGCCGCCAAAACCTCCCACTGGGAAGTGCGCACCGATGAACAGCCCTACGCATTTTTAAGCGATAAGAAAGTTGATGAAGAAAACCGCTACGGCCAGAAGATTGATCTGGTAGACCTCACCGGTCTGCCCGAAAATCGCTCCATGTTCATCAACGAAAACCCGGATGTTGGCATCAACCCCAACCGCAATAAACAACACGGCTTCTTTTTTACCGCCGATAACTGCATCGGCTGCCACGCCTGTGAAGCGGCCTGCAGTGAGAAGAACGAAAATCCAGGTCATCTGGCTTTCCGCTCGGTGGGTTATGTCGAGGGCGGCAGCTACCCAGATTACAAGCGCATGAACATCTCCATGGCCTGTAACCACTGTGATAACCCGGTATGTTTGAAAGGCTGCCCAACCAAGGCTTACACCAAACACGCCGAATACGGCGCGGTACTGCAAGACCCGGAAACCTGTTTCGGTTGTGGTTACTGCACCTGGGTGTGCCCCTATAATGCGCCGCAACTTGACCCCATCAAGGGCCAGGTTTCCAAGTGCAACATGTGTGTCGACCGCCTCGAAGTCGGTCTCAAGCCCGCCTGTGTGTCGGCCTGTATCGGCAACGCGCTGGACTTTGGCGTGATCGAAAACACCCCGGAAAATCGCGATCAAGCCAAGTGCTCGATTCCCGGTTTCCCGGACCCTGAGATCACCAACCCCAACATCCGCTTTCAGCAGACCAACAGCCTGCCGATCGAAATGACCCGCACCGACAACGCGCCGGTGAAGTATCACAAGGATGAAAAAGGCAGCTACAAGCCGGTCATCGACCAAAAGAAAGGCAAAGCCAAACACTGGAACCTCGGCAAGTTGAGCTCACGCGAGAACCCGCTGGTGATCTTTACCCTGGCGATACAGGCGGTGATGGGCGCCTTCACCCTAGCCTTCCTCGGCGACCAGCTGAACATTGGTTTCCTCAGTGACTTCCACAGCAGCGCCCTCTACGCGCCACTGATGATTATCTGCCTGGGCCTAGGCGGTGTGGGTATGTTGATGTCCGCTACGCACCTGGGCAAACCGCTGCGCTTCTACCGAGCGTTTAACAACCTGCGTCACTCGCCCATGTCCCGTGAGATTCTCGGCATGGCCGGCTTTATGACCGGTCTGGGTCTGCACACGCTGTTTAGTCTGCCGGGCAACGAGATCTTCCAGGGGCTCTACAGCGATCTATTCGGCAGCGATGTGAGTACTCTGATCGGCTTGGCGCTGTCCGCCAAACTGGCCACAGGCTTCGGTTACGCGGCTGCCGCCTTTATGGTCTTCGGCCTCTACTACATGGCTAAGTGCTACCGTATCGAAGCGCGTCCTTTCTGGAACCACTACCAGGTGAGTACCGCCTTTGTCGGTAACCTACTGTCGCTTGGCGCGCTGCTCGGCGGCGCTGTCATCGTCGCCACGGCAGCCCTTGTCGGTACCGACTCTGAGGCAAGTTACGCCCTGCCGCTTTCTGTCTGCGGTGGCCTACTGGCGCTGGGTCTGGCGCTGGAAGGCTTCGGTTTGATCATGCACAACCGCGACCTGTCCGCTGCTGAACACGAAGGCGCGGCGTCCCACTACATTCAGCAGACCACCTTCGGCAAAACTTACCTGCTGCGCAACGCGCTGCTGGGCCTGAACCTGATATTGACTGGCGGCCTCGCAGCGAGCGCTTACTTCGGCGACTTCACCGGTGTGCTGGCGATGTTGGGCTGGGCCCTGGTCGCTATCACCTTAGTCGCCACCAGCGTCATTGGCCGCGCACTCTTCTATGTATTGGTGATCCCCACCACCATGCCGGGCGCTTTCTTTTGGAAGAACAAAGGTTTCGAAGAACACGCCCGCGACATAGGCCTGGCCGACATGCCGCAGGTTGGCGTGGTTCCGACCAAGGACATGCACTAGGCGCAAACCATGAAAACCGTCAGGACTGATGGTTTTCATGTGCTGCTTAAAAAAATCTTCAGGGCGGCAAACCCGCCATGACCCTTTACCCGCCTACGTTCAGCGCCATCGGCGCCGCAGAGCGGGTTTTTTTATGCATTACACGCCGTCATCGACGCGGTAATATGCATCAATAGCAATCACAATCCAGAACAACCTAATACCCTGTGATTAATTTTGATTTATCGGTAGAATTCCCCATGCAGTTAACCGACACACACAATAAGACCTGCCTGATTGGCCTTAGCTACTTCGACCTGCAAGGCGAGCCGCTGAAGCAATCGCAGCTGGCCGGCAAGGTCATCAAGAGCGATGCCGAAGAAGGCATCTCCATCAAGCTGTTCACCGCCGGTGAGCAGGACGCCAAGAAAGGCGCCGAGAAGTCCGCGGTGTTTATTCTGCCGCCGACCCTCAACTGTTGGTTTGTAGCGCCGAAGGGCAGCTACCCGGTACAGAGCACCAAGATCGAGAACCCGGATTATCTGGTCACCTGGGACATCCACCAGACCCAGAAGGATACAGAAGAAGGCCAGCACGAGTGGTGGGAGTGGGTACCGCGTACCGTGCCGCCGCAGGTGGGGCAATAATAGACAGGGCCACGCACCGTGCCGCCGCAGGTGGGGCAATAATAGACAGGGCCTCGTACTGTAATGAGCGCTCGCAACCCTGCCGCAGGTAAAGCAGTGAACATGAACACACCAGTAGATAGCGGCCAGTAACGACTAAACTTACAGACAACACCAACCCAAGATGTCATTCGTCATGCCAGAGACACCCGTACAGAAGCAAGATCAACAACTAGAGGATGCCTTCGGCCGCCGAATTGATTATCTGCGCCTGTCGGTCACCGATCGCTGCGACTTCCGCTGTGTCTACTGCATGGCCGAGGACATGACCTTTCTGCCGCGCGCACAGGTGCTGACCCTAGAGGAGATGACAGAGCTGGGCCAAGCCTTCAGCGAACTGGGCGTGAAGAAAATACGCCTCACCGGCGGCGAACCACTGGTGCGCCGCAACGTCATACAGCTAGTACAGCAGCTGGGGCGCATAGACAGCCTCGACGAGCTGACCATCACCACCAACGGTTCGCAACTCTCGTCTCTAGTAGACCGCCCCAAATCGGCCTCCGCAGACAGTGCGGAGGGGCCGAAACAAACAACGGCGCAAGCACTGAAAGATGCGGGGGTTAAACGCCTCAACATCAGCCTCGACACCCTCGATGCGGCGCAATTTAAAGAGCTGACCCGCACAGGAGAGCTCGACCAGGTCATCGCTGGTATCGACGCCGCCCGCGCCGCCGGCTTTGCGCGCATTAAACTCAACGCCGTGGTGATGCAGAACCGCAACGCCGATCAAGTCTGCGAACTGGTGCAGTTCGCCCTCGAGCGCGACCTCGACATCACCTTTATCGAGGAGATGCCGCTGGGCCAGATCACCGAACACGGCCGCAAGGAACTGCTCTGCACCAGCGCCGAGATTCGCCAGCGTTTAGCCGAGCGTTTTGAGCTGGTCAGCAGCGACGCGCGCAGCGGCGGCCCCGCACGCTATTGGACTGTTTCAAATAAAGGTGCAGCCGCTAGCGAGCACTACAAGAGTCACATTGGTTTTATTTCGCCGCACAGTGATAACTTCTGCGCCAGCTGCAACCGCGTGCGAGTCACCGCCGAAGGTCGTCTGTTGCTCTGCCTGGGTAACGAACACTCGGTGGATTTAAAAGCCGTGATGCGCGCGAATCCCGGCAACCGTGAAAAACTCAAACAAACCATTATTAATGCGATGGGCATAAAACCAGAACGCCATCACTTTTATGACGACGGCGCCGAACAGATCGTGCGGTTTATGAACACCACCGGCGGCTAATTGAATAATCATTACAATGCGTTTTTTCCGTCAGCGCGGCGTCAAATCCATGCTCGATTCCTCATGTATACCTATACATTCCGGCTCTGCGCGTGCATTTCCCTTGCGCTACTCGAAAAAATCACTATTGTCCTGATCACCCAACAACAGACAAAGCTATGTACGTGCTTGGCAACTTCTTATGAAAGTCTTTGGCATCACCGGTTGGAAAAACAGCGGCAAGACCACCCTGGTGAGTGAGCTGGTCAGCTGGTTTGGTGAGCAGGGTTTACAGGTTTCCACCATCAAACACGCCCACTGTCATTTCGATATCGACAAGGTCGGCAGCGACAGTTTTAAACACCGCGAGGCCGGCGCCAATGAAGTGCTGATTGCCAGCCAGGGCCGCTGGGCCTTGATGCACGAATTGCGCAACGAGCCAGAGCCGGAACTAAAAGACTTGCTGAAACATTTACAACCAGTTGATCTGGTACTGGTCGAAGGTTTTAAAATGGGCGACCAGCCGAAGATTCAGGTGGTGCGCCCAGACAACAACACCGAAGTGCTGCCGGCCGAGGCCCAGCCAATCGTCGCCATCGCCTCTGACAGCCGCACAGTAATCCCGAGTGACTACCAGTGTGACGGCCCGCTGCTGGCGCTGAACGACATTGAAGCCGTCGGCCGCTTTATCGCCGACTACTGTAGCCTCGCGCTACCCCCTAAAGATTAAGAAAGAGAATATTATGAGCGTAAAACCTACCGCAGAATTTAAAGCCTTAAGCTTGGCCGTACTCACCGTCTCTGACACTCGCACAGAAGACACGGATACTTCCGGACATCTATTAAGAGACGCGCTAAAAAGCGCCGGCCATGTGTTTGCCGCTAACGCCATCGTCATCGACTGCATCTATAAGATTCGCGCGCAGGTCTCACAGTGGATAGCCGACGACGAGATCCACGGCATCATCATCACCGGCGGCACGGGTTTTCACGGCCGTGACTCGACGCCCGAAGCCGTTGCGCCGCTGTTTGATAAAAGCATCGATGGCTTTGGCGAGCTGTTTCGCCAGGTGTCGCTCAAGCAAATCGGCAGCTCAACCATCCAGTCCCGCGCGCTGGGCGGCCTCGCCAACCTGACGCTGATCTTCTGCCTGCCGGGCTCTAATAACGCCTGCAAAACTGGCTGGGAAGAGATCATCGAACCACAGCTCGACAGTCGCACCAAGCCGTGTAATTTTGTCGGCCTGGTCACTAATCGCTAACAACATAATCCTACGGGTGAGGGCCGCTTTATTCTGATTAGTTATCAAACAACACCCGGCTTAGAAAAAAAACCCTATGTCTCTCAGAAAACCACACGACTACGACTTATCTGCTATAAAAAGTAAGGCTTAACGTAATGCGCCGCGCCTATAAACCTTAAGTCGAGAGAATCGTGACACGAAACTCAACCCGTCTCTATATCAGCGTATTTACAGTCATTGGCATCGTTTTGTCCGTTACGCTCTACCTGCAAATACAGAGTATTAAACAGCAAAATAGCAGACTCTATTTACACCCCTTTGCCGTTTCCAATGCGGTTAAAAAAGTTCAAGTCAATCTCCTGCTCACCACCTCAGCGAATAACCAAAACGCTGACAGTATTGCGTCCTTAACTAAAGAAATACAACGTGATTTGGCTACAATAGTAGACTCATACCTCGGCCGCCATAAAGACATCGACAAAGCGCACAACGCCATCGATACCTGGCTCGAAAACCCCAAAGATATCGGCCATCAAGACAGCGTAGCCATCCATGCCGCTCTCGATAGAATACATACGAACGCCAGTAAAAAAGCGAAGGAACTGTACGAAAGATCAGAATCGACTCGCACCTCCTTTTTCATTACGACACTGCTCTTCGTAACTTACTTATTAGCCTCTATTTCATTTCTTTACCGCGCTAAAATTGATAAAGAAACGACATTAAATAGAAAACTACTTAATTCAAGAAAGCGCTTTGAACATTTACTTAACTACACCCCCAACGCCGTCATCATTGCGACACAGGATGGTTGTGTCATTGACGCTAGCACACAAGCTCCTAAGCTATTCGATTACACCCAGGCTGAACTCAAAGACCTTCACATTGTCGACATTATACCTAGCATTCATAGGCGACCAGACAATGAGCAGGCTAAGTCAACAACCCCATTGGCCACCGACTCTTGGAACAAAACTTACGCTCAACACGAACGGCACACACAAGCCACACTTAAAAACGGAACGCAGATCGACATATCCCTCAATGTCAACATCGCTGCCATTGACGATGACGTCATCATCCTCGCATCAATTCGAGACATCAGGGAAGAAATCGCCGATAAAAACAAAATATTTCATCAAGCAAACTACGATTTTCTTACACAGCTGCCGAATCGCTCATTGGCCATCGATCGATTTGAGCAACTAAAAGCACTTGCCGAGCGAAACAATGAACACATAGCCGTTATGTTCATCGACCTCGATGACTTTAAAAAAATAAACGACACCCTGGGCCATGAGATGGGGGATAAACTGTTAAAAAAACTCTCCACTCGAATTTCTCATCACCTTAGGCAAGAAGATACCGTCGCTCGGTTAGGCGGCGACGAATTCATTGTATTGCTGCGCTCAGACGAACCACCTGCCTTCTTCGAGCAGAAAGCAAAAGAAATCCTATCTCTGATCAAGAGAGAGTTTGAAATTGATAACCGCAAGCTTAATATCAGTGGCAGCATTGGCATTGCGTTATTCCCAGAAAACGGCAGGAATTATTCCGTATTACTGAGAAAAGCCGATTCGGCCATGTACCATTCAAAAGCTCTCGGATTTAATCATTACAGCTTTTTCCTCGACTGCATGTCCGTCGAGGTGTCTCGTCGATTCGCCCTAGAAGAAGAGATGCTTGGAGCTCTAGACCACAATGAATTTATTGTTTTTTTTCAACCGCAATTTGATATAAAAAGCGGCCGTATCATAGGCGCCGAAGCCCTCTGCCGCTGGGACAACAAACGTCTAGGCCATGTCCCGCCTGACGAATTCATTCCCATTGCCGAGTACAACGGTGAGATCATCAATATCGGTCGCTATGTCATAACCAAGTCCATCGCATTTGCCCGACACATAGCCGACAACTACAACCTTGAAACGTTTAAAATATCCGTGAATTTATCACCAAGACAATTTTCAGATGACGGCCTAATACTTTTCATCAAACAGGCACTAGAGACGAACCACTTCCCCCCTCAGCAGCTTACCTTAGAGGTAACCGAAGGTGCATTGATCGACAACGATGGACAAGCCATCAGAATTTTTAAGACGCTGGCAGACGCGTCAATTGAGTTATCCATGGATGACTTTGGAACCGGCTATTCATCCTTAAGTCATCTACGAAAATACCCATTCGACCACATAAAACTCGACAAAACCTTTGTCGCTGATATCACAACAAGCACCCAAGAATTATTATCCGCCGCCATAGCCATGGCGCACGCGCTAAACCTTAAGGTTGTTGCCGAGGGTGTCGAGACCGAAGCCCAGCTGGACGAACTGAGGGAACTAAGTTGTGAGTTTGCTCAAGGGTATCTCTTCAGCCCCGCTTTAGAGGCTAATAACTTTTGTGATTTCGTTGAAGCGTATCTCGCAAGTGGCCCTAAATATGCCGAGTACCCCCTAGGCGTTTGACCACCGTGGAGTCAGGCGCGAGATCGACTATAAACCCAGCATGAGACCATCGATAATTGGGAGATCTTTTTTAACCTGACGTTCAATCGATGCCATATCCAGCAATGTCTCCATCCTGGAAATCTTACCAAACCGAATATCCCACATAGAGATCGCCTCAATCGCGATTACACGGTCGCTCGCAGGAATACCGTAAAAGGGCTTGGTAACGGCACCCGAGAAAGTCACCCGCGACATCACACGATCACCCTCCGCCATCACTTCCTCAATGGTCAGTTCCAAATCCGGCATAGCGCTGCGAAACACTTTTACGTACGCTAAATACTCGTCACGATTTAAGAACGCCTCATTGAATCTTGTTTGATACACAAAATCTCGAGTCAATAACGATTCAACAATATTGAGCTTGGCTTTGTTCCAAGTCAGGTTAAGATTGTTTTGCACAAGACGCTTGTTCGCCAGCTGGCGATAATGCTCAGTCTGTAACGCCAATAGCTGTGCCTCATTGAGCGCTGGGCAAGCTGTTTCATCTGTAGTAATAAGCCATCATCCTTTATGGTTATGTTTTTCGCGGCGGATACGCCATTCAAATAAGACTTACAGCAAGGGTACCCATAAACAGCCCCCATTTAAAGAGACCACCAAGTCACATTAAAGGCTAGCTGTGGGCAAGCGCGCTTCATATACTCACTGACAATAATAAAACCTATAAAAGGCAGAATGAATGAAAACTTTCAGCAGAGCCCTACTGGCCGCCAGCATCACTCTGGCCGCAAGCACCCAAGCCGCCCCGTACAGCGACATTTACGCCTTCGGTGACAGCCTCACGGACTCAGGAACCTTCGGTTTACGCTTCACCAACGCGCCGGTCGGCGAGACTGAAACCGGCTTGGTCGCCATCCAACACGTCGCAAACTCACTGGATCTGGGGCCCCTAGACCCCGCCAACCAAGGCGGTAACAACTACGCCGTTGGTGGTGATCAGTCGGACGATGTACTCGACGCCATCAACAATGACTATCTAGCCAATGTAAACCGCGCCGATTCTAACGCTTTTTATTACATCAACGGCGGCGGCAATAACATTCTCGCGATTCTAAGTGGCGGCCCCCTATCCGCCGTTGACGAGGCGGGCCCCGATATCGCTGCGGGCATCAACGCACTGCATGCCGCCGGCGCCCAATACATATTCGTCTCCACCCTGCCAGACGTAGGCACCACACCCGCCGCTACAGCGCTAGACGGCGGAAACATTGGGCCTACATCCGCTTTTGTTTCGGGCCTTGCCGCCACCATTAATACCGGTATTGTCGATGCTATTCGCAACACCTCAGCCAACGTCATTGTGATCAACACCAACGAAGCGCTAAACGAGATCAAAGCCGATCCGGGCCTTTATGGATTCGACGCAAGCCAAGGCGACGCCTTACTCACCACCTGCTACGACAACTGTGCCAACGAAAACACCACCCACGGCATCAACAGCGCCAACCCTAACCCCGACGCCCTTCTCTTTAACGACGACGTGCACCCCACCATCGCCGCACAAAAATTGCTGGCTGATTATGTATTGTCGATCGTCAATGCACCGGCTGAGATTGGCTTGCTGCCGCAAATGGCAATGAACAGCACCCAGGCGCAGGTACAACGCCTGCAACAGCAAATACAGGTCAACCGCTACGGCAAGTCACTTAATCAAGGTCAGTGGGAGGCCTTCGCCATCACAGAAGTCGCCGACGGTGACCATGCCAACGCCAGTACCAGCAACGCCGACAGTGAAGAGGTCACGGTATCTCTGGGCGGCACGTTACAGCTGAGTGAAAAAGCCCAAACGGGCGTGATGATATCCATACTCGACAGCGAGCTGACGCTCAATTCCGGATCACAATACGAGATGACGGGCTACGCACTGTCGGCCTATTTTGCCTATGAAGAAGGCAACTGGTTTGCCAACTCCATCGCCAGCGTCGCGTTGCACGACTTCGACAATCTAAAGCGCAGTATGAAAATGGGCGCCACTACGCGTACCGAAACTGGTGACACGGACGGCTTGAGCCTGAGCCTGGCCGCCGAAGCCGGCTTCAATCTATTATCGAGCGAGCAATGGCAGGCCGGCCCACTCATCGGCATGAGCTACACCGAGTCAACGGTCGACGGCTACAGTGAGGGCAGCAATCGCTCTACCGCACTCAACGTTGAAGAGCAGCGCCACGAATCGTTTATTGTAGAAGCTGGCCTGTTCGCCAAATTCACCAGCGCAGATCAAGGCTTTAGCCTTGGCGGTGAACTGACCATGAGCAGCGAGCAGATAGAAGATCAAGAACACGTCACCATGAGCAACCGTTCACTCGACGTCGGCAACTACTACCTACCCGGCTACCAGCAGGACAGTGACGAGCAGCTCAGCGCCACTCTTCTCGGCAGCATGCAATTGAGTGACACCATGAAACTCAGTGGCAGCGTGCGTTTTGAAGACGGCGACGATGACAACACCGTAGCCAATGTGGGTATCAGCTGGGTCTATTGATTCCAGCCCCAGCCATTGTTGATATCAAATAGGCGCCTGTTGGCGCCTTTTTTGTTCTCTCTAGATGTTCCCGCCGCGCAATAATACGCAAACGCTTTATACGTGATCTGCCGACGCTCTTAGCTTTCTTTTTTGCGCGGCGTGTAATTCGCTAAACGGTATCCACTCAGGTTTTAACCTTTCACGACAGGTCGACTGGCAATTTTATAAAGTCGCAGGGTCAGTAACACACCCGTAATCGCCAACCCAGCCAACAGACCAATCCAGAAACCCTTTGCCGCAATGGGCTCACCCAGCCAATCGGTGCGCGCCAAGATGTAACCCAGCGGCAGCGCAACCACCCAATAGGCCAACAAAATCAGTAATAGCGGCACACGGGTATCGTGGTATGCGCGCAGCGCCGCATTAGCGGCTATCTGCACATGGTCTGGGAACTGATAAACCGCCATAAAGACAAACACCGAAGCAGCCAACACCTGCACTTCTACATCCGTGGTAAACCAAGCAACGATGGTTTCACGGAAGCACAGGATTAACGTCATGGTGATCATCGATAGCAGCGCGGCCCCCATAATACCCGTGCGCGCCACCATATTGGCTTGGTGTTGCTCGCCCCGGCCAAGAAAAAAACCTACCCGGATCGTGATCGCCTGCGAGAGGCTCAATGGCAACATAAAAATCATGTGCGATACACTGAGCGCCACCTGGTGACCTGCCACGACCAGTGCACCTAATGGCGCCAATAACAGCGCGATCGCAGAAAAAATAGACACTTCGGCAAAAACCGCGATCGCAATCGGGAACCCCAATGCAAAGATTTTCCGTATTGCTTGCAGCTGTGGGCCCTGCCAGTGGCTGTATAAACTAATACCACCGTATTCTTTTGACCGAGAGGTAAACCAACCCAACACCAATACCTGTATCCACATGCTCATGGCCGTCGCCCAACCACAACCCACCCCGCCCATTTCGGGCAAACCCCACACCCCATAAATCAACGCATAGTTGAGAGGTATATTGGCGAGGAAAGCCAGCAGACTGCTGATCATGTAAGGTCGGGTCCGCCCCATGCCTTCGGTAAAACCGCGCAAACCATTAAATATAGCCGCCGCAGGAAAACCAAAGGCAACCGCATACACGTAACCATCGGTGATGCGGATCAGCTCTGGTTCCAACTCCAGCCAGACGAGCACTGGGCCAATATTCATCAGCATCAAAGCGGCCACCAAGGCCGCAATCAACGCCATCCAAATACTCTGCTGAGTGGTGGTAACAATAGCCGGCTTATCACCCGCGCCATGAAATCGTGCCACCATCGAAGTGGTCGCAATCAACAAACCGCTTACCAACAGATACAGCGGCAGCCACAAGCTATTACCAACGGCCACTGAGGCGAGGTCATTGGCGTTGTAATGGCCCGCCATTATTGTATCGACCACCCCCGTCGCGGTGGACAACAACTGCGCAGCAAGCAACGGGGTGGCAAGCCGCAGCAACTGTTTCATTTCAGTAAAGAAGGTCAAGCGCCCTACCTCTTACAAACAACAGAGAACGATCGGGTAAACTGGCCCAATCAAAGACCGCCATTCTATAGCAGAGCCCTTACCTGCGCGGGTATAATTAACACCGCCTCAGGCTTTTTTACTTAGCCCCTTTAATCGATGCCATGGAACCCCCTATGAAGCCAGTTGCCAGTGCCCTGCAAGCCATTCTCGAGCAGGCACCCACTGCTCCAGCAGCCGAAACTATTCCGCTGATGCAAGCCCTCGGCCGCGTTGTTGCTAAGGCACAAATAGCCACACTGGATGTTCCACCTGCGGACAACAGTGCCATGGATGGCTACGCCTTCAACACGCAAGACCACCGCACTGAAGCCCCGCAGGTGTTTAGCATCAGCCAGCGCGTGCCCGCGGGCATCACCCCTGAAGCTCTGGCCCCAGGCACCGCTGCGCGTATTTTCACCGGCGCCGAGATTCCCGCCGGCGCCAATACCGTCATCATGCAAGAACAGTGTGAGGTCAGCGAAGATGGCCTCGCGGTCAGCATTCCTGCCCATGTTAAACACAACAACAATATTCGCCCCCAGGGCCAAGACATCGCCAACGGCAGTCAGGTTATTGCAGCAGGAAAATACATCACCCCACAGGACATGGGATTGCTGGCATCCATTGGCCTAGGCGAAATAAGCGTAGGTAAAAAATTGAAGGTCGCCATACTCTCCACCGGTGATGAATTGATGGAGCCTGGGCAGCCATTAAAGAGCGGACAAATTTACAATTCCAACCGCTACCTGCTCGCCGGCTTTTTACAACGCATGGGTATTGATTTACTCGACCTTGGCCGCGTGGCAGACACACCACAGGACACAAGAGCCGCCCTTGAACGCGCGGCCAATGAAGCCGATCTGGTTATCAGTACCGGCGGCGTGTCTGTAGGGGAAGAAGACCATGTAAAAGCAGCGGTTGAAGCGCTTGGCGAACTCAATATTTGGAAGCTCGCCATCAAGCCAGGTAAACCCCTCGCCTTTGGACACCTGCGATGCGAACAGGGGCAGACACCTTTTTTTGGTCTGCCGGGTAACCCCGTGTCCACCTTCGTCACTTTCCTGCTGTTTGCTCGCCCATTTTTGCAAGCGATGCAGGGGCTCACACCACGGCAACCAAAGCCAGTATTACTGGCGGCAAGCTTTACGCGCCGTAAGAAAAGTATTCGTCAGGAGTACGTGCGAGTGCGTATTGATGACGACCAAATAATGCACACCCACGCCAACCAAAGTTCCGGCGTACTGTCTTCGACAAGCTGGGCAAACGCACTAGCCATCGTACCGGTTGATACCGAAGTCGTCGAAGGCGATCTGCTATCAACGATCGCTTTTGACGCACTCTTTTATTAAGCATTAGATTTACTCACTACTCTTACAACTAACAATACATTGTTCCGCTAGGGGCAAACACTTAGGATTCATTATGGATAAGCAAACACAAACCGAAATTGAAGCGGCCACCTTTCGTCGTTTACTTTCGCACTTGGATAACAACAAAGACGTACAGAATATTGAACTGATGAACCTCGCCAACTTCTGCCGTAACTGTTTAAGTAAATGGTACAAGGCCGAAGCCGAAGAGCGTGGCGAAAGCGTTGACTACCCACAAGCGCAGAAAATTGTTTACGGCATGAGTATCGAAGAGTGGAAAGCCAATCACCAGACGCCAGCCACCGAAGAGCAAATGGCCGTATTTGAAGCCAAAAGCGCTGCCAAGAAAGCCGCAAAGCAGTAATCACCGCCAAGACTTAATAGTTGTGTCACAGCCGCTGGCCAACACACCCGAGTATGCTTAACGAAGGAGTCGTTTATGGCCAAGGTGAAAATTACACAGCTTTTTATCTACCCAGTAAAATCACTGGCCGGTATCGCTGTTGATCATTGGCCTGCGACAACCACCGGTTTTAAACACGACCGACAATTTATGTTGGTCGATGATAACAATCGCTTCGTGACCCAACGCCAAGAATATGCCATGGCGCTAATCCACACGTCACTCGAGCAGCAGGCTGTTAATAATAAATCGCTAGCGGCGACTGATGAACCGCTGCCGATACTTCATACACCGCTGCCGGCACCCGCGACCCTAGTACTGAATTACAAAGGCCAGGCGCCCCAACGCTTAGCACTCGACGATAAAACATTAACGCCCACCAGCGATCAAGTTTTTACCGCACAAATTTGGAGCGATGATGTACAGGTGTTCGAGCCTTGTGACGCCACGTCCGCGTGGTTAAGTCAGGCCCTAGACAAAAGCGTACGCTTGGTTGCGCTGGTTGCACCAAGACCCCAGTCTCAACCCGAGCGCTTTGGTGTCAACAGCCACACGGTTTTTGCCGACGCCGCACCCTATCTAATTGCCAACCAAGCTTCGCTGGACACACTCAATGCTGAGCTCACAGCGCAATCATTGGCACCGGTGGACATGCGCCGCTTCCGCCCTAATATTGTCGTACAAGGCGAGCTGCCGGCTTTTTCCGAGCACGAGTTTTCGAAGCTGAAAAACAACGCGCGCAGCGAGCAACAATTTTCCTTAATAGACCACTGTCAGCGCTGTGTGATGACCACCATCGATCCTGACTTAGGCACCCGCGATGCAAAGCTGGAGCCTTTCAATACCTTGTGCAGCATAAACCCGATGCCCGCCACCGAACTTCCACGAAGAAAAGCCGCGCCGGCGTTTGCGGTTAATGGTTTATTAAACGGAGATGACGTTCAAGAAATCAGCGTTGGGGATAACTGGTCAGTAGACTAGGGCACTAGAGGGGGTGAGTCCGTCTCATCCAAATTTTTCTCATGACCACAGGTGCGATTACGCCCCTCATGCTTAGCTTGGTAGAGGGCAGCGTCGGCTTGGTACAACAAGCCCTGCGGCACATGTGTGGTGATAATGTCGGCCGTCGCCAAACCAATGCTTATCGACACACGCTCAATCCCCTCCACACCGCTGTAAGCATGCCGTATATTCAACAACTGCAGCCGGTGATGAATCGACTTGGCAATGCGCTGAGCATAGGTGAAATCACCTCCGCTCAGCACCACGACAAACTCTTCGCCGCCGTAGCGAGCAATCAAGTCACCCGGCCGCTGGGCCACATTCAAACCCTGCAAGCTCGCCGCCACGGCTTGCAAACACGCATCACCCTGCTGGTGGCCGTAGTGATCGTTGTAGTCTTTAAAGAAATCAATATCCAATAATAAGATCGACAGTGGCTTGCCTTCACGTGCACAGCGCCGCCACTCTAAACTCAACTGCTCATCAAAGTAGCGCCTGTTTGCCAGACCGGTTAAACCATCGGTGTTGGCTTGTAAATAGAGCTCCTGATTCGCTTGTTCCAGCTCTTCCTTAGCGCTGTTTAAATCTCGTGTACGATCAATGACCAACTGCTCCGCCTTTACCTTTTCTATATGCAAGGCGCGGTTAATTCGGCGTCGCAGCCACAACATGCCAACCAGCATAGCCAGCGCCAATAACACCGTTGCCGCAAGAATCAAAACGAGAATATTACGGGTCTCGGTATAAGCGGACATGGCTTTGGTCACATTCACTTCAGTCGCCAACCCCACATCCAGTATTGGATCCCAGCTCCAAGCACCAAACACCTGTACACCGCGATAATCTCGGTAACCATCGAGATCGACTCCCTCACCTCCCGTCCGCGCTCGACGTAACATAGTGGTCGGCTGCCACTGCGCTTGCGGCAGCGGGCTGTGATACCCAGCCAATAGATCGCCCCCTGGGTCACGAATCGTAAACTCTAAAAGGCTATCGGCTGAGATGGGAATAAGACCAAGCCGCCGCAACTGATCGGCAAATCGATTGTGAGACAACATCAACCCCGCACGGTCAAAGATATAACTCTCACCCGTCTCACCTATGCGCCCCAAAGCCAAAATTCGGCTCAAGCTGCCCCCATGGGGCAAACGCAAAGCCAGCACGGCGATGACCTCCTCCTGCTGATCTAATATAGGCGCAGCAAAGAACATGGTGGGCACCACTCGCTTAAAGCGATCGGAAAAAGCCAGCGGGACATTTGATTGCATAGGGGGAATAAAGACAGAGTAGCCAGCAAACGCGCGCGCCAGATATTCAGGTCGCTGCTGCTCAATAATACTTTCAGCCCCGACGTTCATATCGCGCCAGGCCGCAAGATTATGTCGCTCGTGACTAATGATGAAAAAGCCTTGATTGGCGTTGCTGTACACCACGGGCGTGAGTATTTGTTTGATCCGCTGCAGCGCGGGCGATGAAAGCAGACGTAGCCGCCGCTGTTTCGCGGTTAGCGCTTGGGGTTCAGCGCCCAGCGCTTGCGACAACTGCCCACTGAAAGCGCGTATGCGAATGTCCGTAGCCAGCGCAGACACCGTATCACTCTGGAAGCCAGCCCAAATATGCAAAGCGTGCTGGGTTGTTTTGAGAACCGCCTGAATAGAAGCTTGAACGCCGTGCTTAGTCGTCGTTTCAATACGCGCCAACGCAAAATAGGTAGTCACCACCACCAAACACGTAAACACACAGATCCATGCCAAGGTCACCGGGCCCAAACCACTGCGCCTAGCCAGCACCCCGATCGAGACAGATAACATCAGCCACCCTTAAAGCAAACGACTCGTTAAGCTTAGCTTCTCCGCACCAGCCCACAAGTAAAGAGTCCTGTGCTCAACACATCACCGCGCCGATACGTCACAGCCTAACCAGCATCGACCTCGCCCATCAGCGCATCCAATTGATCGCAAATATGCGCCGCGATGGGTGTACTCGAGGTGGCCGCAGGGGAAGGTGCATTGCAAACATGCAAGGTACGCGCACTCTTGGCAAACAAGAAATCGTGTACCAAACTGCCATCCACCAACACCGCCTGTGCTCGAATACCGGTTGGGTGTGGCTGAAGGTCCTCAAGGCACAACTGTGGGCAATATTTTTGTACGCGCTTGAGATACCCTCGGCGCCACCAGGCGTCTTTGATCTCAGAGATACCCGAACGCCAATTGCCCAGCAACAACGGGCCCAAACCTGCAAATTTCAGCAGAGACCAACAATCTGCAATGTTCAGGTTCCAGCGTCCATAACCTTCGCGTTTAAAACCCAACACCGCGTTGGGCCCCACCGTCACCGAGCCGTCGATCATACGTGTTAGGTGCACGCCTAAAAATGGCAGGTCCGGATCGGGGATGGGGTATATGAGGTGGTTCACCAGGTTAGAAAGATGCGCCGGTAGGCGGTAGTACTCTCCACGAAAGGGCACAATTTGAAAGTCCGGCAGCGTAAAGTGCTGATGAATGTCGCGGCCTTGATCTAGGGAGGTTTTCGCCAGCAGTCGGTCGGCCTGCAACCCAGCGCACGCCACTACGTACTGCGTACTGATTGCAGTCGAGCGCAAAGTCTGCGCATCGCGAATGTAAATCACCACCTGCGCGTCGCCCTCGACTACACGCTCGACCTGCGCCCCTACGCGTACTTCGCCGCCGGCGGCTTGCAGTAACTCGGCCAGCTTTCGACAAATGGCTGGGTAGTCGGCAATACCCGTTTCTTGCACATAGAGCGCACCCAATCCGGTGACGTTGGGCTCACGTTCACGCAACGCCTGTTGCGACAGGCGCTCGGTGGCGATGCCGTTGTCGGCGCAGCGGCGCTCGAGCGCGTCCATGCGCTCGAGCTCCTGCACGCTTGTCGCCACCAGTAACTTGCCGCATTGCTCATAGGCGATGCCATGACGCTGGCAAAAGGCCAGGGTGTCTTTTAAGCCCTGCTGGCAAAACTGCGCCTTCAAACTGCCGGGCGCATAATAGACACCGGCGTGAATCACCCCGCTGTTGCGGCCACTTTGGTGCGCCGCCAGCTGGGGTTCTTTTTCGAGCAGCAGTACCCGCTTGTGGCTGTAGCGTGTCTGCAGTTCATAGGCGGTAGAGAGGCCAACAATGCCACCGCCAATAACAATAAAATCGTGCATGTAAAAAGCACTGCTCCTGCCAATAAATCCGAGCCTGCATCATAGGTCCCCCACTTTTAAATGGCCAACCTAAAGATTCACGTTAGGTTGCCGATGACAAACGAGCCTCATTGATATTTTCTTGATCTCTATCAAACGGGCAATTTCGCGGGCAACTAGGATACTTACAAGATCCACAAAAAGGGCTCCGGCAGCGTTATATCACCGCGCCCCTAGCGCGCTCCCCATCACAGACAGGAAGCATATTATATGAGTATTTTCGAAGAGCTTGGCGGTGCCCCTGCGGTCAACGCCGCCGTGGATATTTTTTACGCCAAGGTACTGGCTGACGAGCGCATCAATGAATTTTTCAGCACCGTTGATATGAAGCGCCAACGCGCCAAACAGAAAGCCTTCCTGACCCTGGCCTTCGGCGGCCCCAACAACTACACGGGCAAAGACATGCGCGAAGCGCACAAACACATGGACCTTAACGACGGTCACTTTAATGCGGTGGCTGAGAATTTAGTCGCCACCCTGCAAGAGTTAAACGTATCCCAAGAGAAAATCGACAAGGTTGTGGCTGTCTGCCTCAGCGTCAAGGACGATGTGCTCAACGCCTAACATTGCTCGCCGCACCAGCTGAGCCCTCAGCTGGTACAAGCCTCACGCCCCCTCCCTGCACCACTCGACAAACTAGAAGCTCGAACCCGGCTGTTTTAAAAACTCAACTTCGGTATCCGTTGAGGCACGGTTCAATGGCGCATTGCGATGGGGGAAACGGTCGAAGCGCTCGATGATGACACGGTGGCGCAGGGCAAAGTCGATATTATTCTGCCGTCCGTCACTGTCGGCGGCCAACTGTTCGTACAACTGTACGCTCACATCTTGAATCACTATGGATTCACTGTGCATAAAAGGCAGGTAGAAAAATGGGCGCTGTACCTCTGCAACCGCTTGGTCGGCCCCAACGCGGATGGCCTCCTGCGCCAAGGTCAGGCATTGGGCATCTTGAGCAAACGCCTGCGGCTGATCGCGAAACATGTTGCGCGAGAACTGGTCCAAGAGAATGATTTCACTCAACCGTCCCTGCACCGACTCACGCCAGCTGTAAAGTTCACCGCTACGCGCTTGGCGGTGCAACTCGGTAAAACGTAGCGTAATCAATTGGTCCAGCGCTTCGTCTTTTTGCCACCACTGTTTGGGCGACAGCGCGTCAAACCAGAAATGCCATACCTCATCTGGCCCCTTGGCTACACTTTGCTCGAGCTCTTCAAACACCGATTAAACTCCTATGGGGGATACAGCTGTTGAGTATAGTGGATTGCACTTATCAACACCCCCTCAACGGCGCTGATGTTATCCACCGCTGGAGTTATCCACAAGCCACCTGAGCCAATATTCACACTCAGGAGCAGAGGAGCCATGTTAGGCATTGGTTGCCGAGCACTAAATCGCGTAAAATGAGCGGCTATTTGGCCCCACGCCACCGAGGAGCAAGCGCTCCCGCCACCATTCGCTGTAAAGCCTGAGACTTATGAGTTCAAGCATGATTCCAAGTATCCGTGAGACATCCCCCGTGCAAAGCCTGTATCTGGCGTTTATCGAGGCCTTAAAGGCCTGCGGTTTTGAGGGCGACCTCAACCCGGATTACGCCAACCGCACGGTCTTGGCCACGGATAACTCGATCTATCAGATCTTGCCGCAGGGGGTGGTCTACCCAAAAAGCAGCGAGGATCTGGTGAAACTCGCCGAGCTGTCTAGCCTCAAACAGTTCCGCGGTATCGTCCTCAGCCCACGCGGCGGCGGTACAGGCACCAACGGTCAGTCGCTGACCGACGGACTGATTGTGGATATCTCCAAGCACATGAACAGCATCTTGGAGATCAACGTCGAGCAGCGCTGGGTGCGCGTGCAAACCGGTGTGGTTAAAGATCAGCTAAACGCGTTCTTAAAACCCCACGGCTTGTTCTTTGCTCCGGAGCTGTCCACCAGTAACCGCGCCACCATCGGCGGCATGGTCAACACCGACGCCTCGGGCCAAGGCTCCGTGCTCTACGGCAAGACCCGCGACCACGTACTGGAACTGCACACCGTATTTTTGGACGGCAGCGAGTGGAACTCCAAGCCGATTAACGACGCTGACTTTAAAGCCACCGCCGCACGCCAAGACCGCGTAGGCGAGCTGCACCGCGTGGTCGAGGATATCCACCGCGAGCACCACCAAGCCATCGCCGAAAAATTCCCCAAGCTCAACCGCTGTCTCACCGGCTATGACTTGGCGCACATCCACACAGACGAAGGCCTGTTTAACCTCAACAGCATTCTGTGCGGCAGTGAAGGCACTCTTGGTTTTATCACTGAAGCAAAATTAAATCTTTTACCGATCCCGACGGTTTCCGCCTTGGTGAACGTAAAGTACGACAGTTTTGAATTGGGCCTTCGCGATGCCACCGAGCTGATGAAAGCCGGCCCGACGTCCATTGAAACCGTCGATTCAAAAGTATTGAACCTAGCGATGAACGACATCGTGTGGAATACCGTGTCTGATTTTTTCCCTCCAGCTGACGGCCAGTACGCGGGCCGTGAAATTGCCGGTATTAATCTGGTGGAATACACCGCCGACAACCAAGACGAGCTGGACGAAAAGATTAAAGTGCTGACCGATCGATTGGATGAGCAAGCTACAAGCAATACAGCGTCCAGCATCGGCTACAGCATCGCCATGGGCAGCGACTCTGTGGGCAAGATCTGGGGCATGCGCAAAAAGGCCGTAGGCCTATTGGGCAATGCCAAGGGCGAAGCCCGACCGATTCCGTTTGTTGAGGACACCGCGGTACCGCCGGAGAACCTTGCCGACTTCATCATGGAGTTCCGCAAGGTGCTCGACGATCACCATCTGCCCTACGGCATGTTTGGCCACGTCGACGCAGGCGTCCTGCACGTGCGCCCCGCCATCGACATGAAAGACGAAAGCCAGATTCCGATGATCCGCGAGATCACCGATCAGGTGGCCGCGCTCTGCCATAAGTACAACGGTCTGCTCTGGGGCGAACACGGCAAGGGTTTGCGCAGTGAATACGCGCCCTCCTTTTTCGGTGATCTGTTTGTACAGCTGCAACGCATTAAAGCCACGTGCGACCCGCGCAACCAACTTAATCCTGGCAAAATCGCCACCCCAAGTGATGACTTTGCACTGACCAAAATTGACGAAGCACCGACCCGCGGCGAAGAAGACCGCAAGATCCCCGTACAGGTGTGGGAAGGTTACAGCGATGGCATGTACTGCAACGGCAACGGCGCCTGCTTTAACTGGAACCCCGACGATGCCATGTGTCCGTCGTGGAAAGTCACCCGCGAGCGCACCCAGTCACCAAAGGGTCGCTCAGCGCTAGTACGTGAATGGTTAAAACAGCTGAGTGAGCGCGGTATAGATCCGGTTAAGCAGGCAAAAGCGCTGCGCGAGAAACCCTTCATATCGGGGTTTGTCAGCAGCCTTTATGCGCGTACGAAAAACACACTGGCAAAAAATAAAGGCGACTACGATTTCTCCAATGAAGTCATGGAATCCATGAGCGGTTGCCTGGCCTGTAAAAGCTGTGTCGGTCAGTGCCCCATTAAAGTGGATGTACCGAGCTTTCGCAGCAAGTTTATGGAGCTCTATTACAGCCGGTACCTGCGCCCGCTGAAAGATTACTTCATTGGCGGCTTGGAATTTATGGTGCCGGCGCTGGTGCGCGTGCCTTGGCTGTACAACGGTTTAATGAAACCGGCCTTTATGCAAAAGCTCCTCGCCAAGGTTGCCGGTATGGTCGACAGCCCACTGCTCACCGGCGTGCGCTTGGATAAAGAGCTGCAGGGCTTGGGTGTGCGCTGGGCTGCGGAGGAAAATATCCGCAACCTGTCGAGCGATGAGAAAGCCCGCGCGGTGATCATCGTGCAGGACGCCTTCACCAGCTTCTTTGACACACAGGTGGTGATAGATTCATTGAAACTGTTAAAGCAGCTGGGTTTTGTGCCGCTGCTCGCACCGTATAAAGCCAACGGCAAACCCCTGCACGTACACGGTTTTATGAAAGCTTTCGACAAGGCCGCCAATAGCAACGCAGAGTTTCTCAACACCCTAGCCGTCGAGCAGCTGCCATTGGTCGGCATCGAGCCATCGATGACACTCGCCTACCGCAGCGAGTACCAGAAGCTTATGGGTGACAAGGCGCCAACCGTACAATTGCTGCAGGAATGGCTGGCAACACAACGCGAACACTTACAAAGCCAAGCGCCACAACTCAACGCGGGCGACTTTATGTTGATGGCGCACTGCACCGAGAAGACCAACGCCGCCGCCTCGATTAAGGACTGGAGCAATGTTTTCGCCGATCTCGGTCAAGCCATGACGCTGGTCGATACCGGCTGTTGCGGCATGGCGGGTACCTACGGTCACGAGGCCCAGAATGCGGATAACTCCAAGGCGCTCTACCAAATGAGCTGGTCTGAGGTGGTCGGTAACCGCGACAACGAGGGCAAGTTAATGGCCACCGGCTACAGTTGTCGCAGCCAAGTAAAGCGCGTTGATAAGAAGCAACTGCCGCACCCGCTGCAGGTGTTGTTGGCGCAGGTTAAATAACCCGCAGACAGACCTGCTCGAACGTATTTTTAACCTAATAAAAAGCCCAGCGATTGCTGGGCTTTTTATTAGCAGCGGGTAAATCGCAATGACCGGCCAGCCCAGAATAACGGCTTCTAAGCACACTCATTGATAAATCGTACCCCTCTGAAATGCTGTACTTGCTTCAATTTAGCCTTCATTAGAAGCTATAAGTGCATTAATACAAGTAAAATCACTGTAAGCCTTTGATTTTATTGACAAGCGTATTAGTATAGTGTCTGGGAAATTAGTTTTAAGGCAAGGACCGGTTTATTATTATTTAGCCCTGCCTTACCTAGCGCTACCACACCTACTAAATCACATTTTTTGCCCGAAGTAGTTTTATACATGCTTGTTCAATGGAAGCTGGAGATATAACCACCGGACATAGGTATAAATGTGATTTATGTATTTGATGAATACAACCCAAATGGAAGCTTTTGACATTATTTGAAGGTCATCTTTTACCTTTCCATTACAAGTTCAAACGAAGGCGATTACCAGAATATGGTGAAGGCTCATTAAGCTAACCACTTATGTATTTTGTAAACATAATGAATTTAGCAACCATCATCACTTTGTGGCCAGACAGGTTAAACACGCCATCCGTAATAAAGGCGTCAACTGTCTACAGCTTTACAGGCACGTACACATAAATTAGAGAACACACATTATTGGCAGCCACTTAAAGATCGAACCAGAATTTACGATCATCGGCATTGCCTCATTACACATTGAGTAGGATACAAACATGGCCAAAGGCATTATCAAACGTTACGACTTCCGCAAAGGCTTCGGCTTTATTGTTGACGACAAAAACGGGGAAGATTTCTTCTTTCACAAGAGCGAATGGCAAGGCGACGGCCCCATTCGCCAAGGTTTAGCTGTTAAGTTCGTCGGTAAAGACTCAGACAAAGGCCCTCAGGCTGAATCCGTTATACCTTTAGACGGCAGCAGCAAAAAGTCCTCTAGTAGCACAAAACCTGCGGCCAAACCGGCTTCTTTAGAAGAGCGCGTAGCCTCTCTGGAAAGCTCCGTAGGCACGTGGAAAATCTTAAGCTTTTTAGCCCTTGCTGGTGTTATTGCTTTAGCGGTTGAAAAGTTCGTACTGTAAGTACTGGCGCCCAACAAAAATGGCAGTATTTATATAGCTTAACCAGTTCCATTTATATCCACAGCGGTTGTTAGTAAGGCCATCAAACCTGACAGCCGCAAGCTGCCAGGGGCCCCCGCTGCGTTGTTCGCCCTGTGCTTTCCCGCTACTTCAGCACAAAACGAGAAACCAGGTTGCGTCGGGGTATCAGTGCGCTAAGTGAGCGTAAACTTTCATAATTATTTTCGCCATGGTGGTAGATACCATCGAACTTTATTATTCATTGAAACAATACGCGACCTATTTCAATGAAAAGAGGTTCTCAACATGACGAATAGATCAATATTTAACTGAGATAATACAATGAGTAAAAAATCCACAAAAGACTCAGCAAGCAAGCCCACAATTGAGGAGAAAACCGCTGAATTTTTAAAGTCTGGCGGATCTATTCAATATGTAGAGAAAGGCAAAAGTGGACAGGCCCTGCCTGCGGGCTCGAAACCGAGCAATACCAAAAGCAGCTGATACACTCGGTTTTTATCGAAACAGTGGATAAGGCGTCCAACTATAGCGTGAGTCGCTTTTAAAATTGCACTTGAGTCCAAATCCAGCGATGTTTCATCGGTTAAACGAAGGTAGGGTTCCCCCCTACCCTTATCAAAAATTGGTCATTAACTCGGCGATCATTGCCATGAAGTCAGGAGCGAGTTTGGTTCTGGTTGGAACAAAAGGCAGCACCTTGGTTGGATCAGATGACTTACGATGCTCGCCTTAGTTTGGACAAGCTTATACGACACTTAAATCCATCATCATTAACAATAAAAAAATGACACATTAGGATGTGTTCATGAGGTTTAACAAGTTGATTTTTCGACGGACTTCCACTGAATTTCGAAGTATCCTTCCCGCAATGCCTTTCCAGCAGCATCTTGATTACTCGTAAACATCCCTAAACAATATATTGAACATCACACACCCGCACAGCCGTCATTTCCAACATCTTAAAAGGAGATCGCTTTGATATCACAAGTGTTATTCATAGTAGGCGCCTCAATATTCGGCGCGCTTGGTTTGGTGCATCTGGCCTACACCTTCTTTACTGACAAATTTAACCCGCATAACCCTGATGTTGCTGAAGCAATGAAAAGCACATCACCTACCCTCACCAAAGAAACAACGGTTTGGCGTGCATGGGTAGGTTTCAATGCCAGCCACAGCCTGGGCGTCATACTTTTCTCCGCGCTCTACATCCCCCTCGCTTTTTCACACATAAACATCATTGAAGATAACAATTGGTTCGCGGTGCTACCGTCCATCACTGGTTTTCTATATTTATTTCTAGCCAAAAAATATTGGTTTAAAGTTCCATTCCTCGGAATATTAATGGCAACGGTTTGTTTTGTAATTGCTTTTGTTGAAATAAACACCTAAAGACCATGACCACCACCATATAGGCGAGCATCAACGAATATCATTCGTCATTTCGAGAGTATTAGACGTGGTCGCTCACAAGATATCTAATCAGAACAACGTAACCGCCAAACAAACACAGGGATAAATTCATGGAAATAATAACCGCCACTGAAAAGTACATACCTCAGGTCTCAAGACTCTTTGATTTGTATCGCCAGTTCTACAAATGCAAGCCAGATATAACACTGGCTAATGAGTTCATCTCCAATCGAATCAAGAATAAAGAGTCCATAATTTTCATGGCTCTGAATGATGGGAAAGCGGTCGGTTTTGCTCAGATATATCCGTCCTTCTGCTCTGTGGAAGCCATAAAAATATTTATTCTCTACGATCTCTACGTAGATTCAAGCATTAGAAATTCAGGGGTCGGCGCTTTACTGATGAACAGAGCTTCTGCGTATGCCCGAGACAACGGCGCTTCAAGAGTTGATCTAATGACGGCCTTTGACAATGCAAGCGGCCAGCACTTATATGAAAGCCTTGGCTACAAAAAAACGTCAGAAGATTTCTACAATTATTCATTATCACTATAAATTTAGGCCTAAGCGCCACTGCACGCTGGAATTCCTGTCCCACCACCTCCAGCAGGATTGATGACACGTTCACCTTCAGTCACGCCACATCGAAACCCGAGCGAAAATATTCCACGACGGTACATCTGAACAAATACTTAGGGACATCCACATGATGTACCTACTGCCTTATTACAAACAAACGGATATTCCTCCGGAGTATTGTGACATCACAAAAACGACACCCCTTAGAACACACGGAGCAATAAAGCCGCACCGTAACGCTTGCCAATACTCAGCGCATCGTCCCATCCCAGAAAAGACCGCTACTACACGCCCAGCTACACAACCTCGCTTAGCACCGCCTATACGACAACCTCACACGCACAAAAAAAGCCGCGTTCCTCACTTGGAATCACGGCTCTGTTGTTTGTGTTTTTACATCGAACAGCGGATTTAGCTGTCTATTTTTTTAATGCCAGGAATAAACTGCCGTAGGGTTTCTGGGTTGCTGGCCTCGGCCGCCGGGCGGTAGATGCGATAGTTGATACGGAACATGCCGCTTGGGGCCGTGGGCAACCAATTGCCCTCGTGGCCTTCTGGCGGCTGGTGCTGGATGTAAATATCCAGAGAGCCGTCCTCGTTGTATTTCAGTGACTCGCTGCGATCACCAATGGCGAAGCGGTCGATGGCGTTGGGCACCAGTTGGAAGTCTGTGCCGTACATGGTGAGTGACCAGAAGCCGTTGTCGATCACCGGTGGCAGTTCGCCCTTGGCAAAGTGCAGACGGTATTCCTTGCTGGCGTCAAGCAGTTGGCCAGTGCCGTCTTCATAGGTGCTGAAGTACACAGCCTCTTCACGGTCGTGAACGATCAGACCTTCCAGTGCACCCTCGGCGCGGTTGATGTAGTTAAAACCGTAGGTGCCTTCGTGCAGGTTATTCCAGCGGCTGTCGTAGGCGGTGCCGCGGTATTTCACCTTCCAGCGCATAATGTCGCGGCCATCTGTCACCGCACGCGCCAACCCCTTGCGAGTGGCAGCATCGAGTGACGAGGCATCAAACGGCTTGCCCACCTCCAAACCAATGGTTTTAAAAGGGGCCAGGGCGGCGGCGTGTTCTGGCGCAGGCGGCACACGGACAAACAGGTCGGCCAACTGCTCAAAGAAGGCCAGCTCACCTTGATACTGCTTAGGTTTAACAACCTGACGCAGCAGTTTCACCTGGCCAAACTTAGCCGGGTCACCCCAGTTACTCAGCGAGGTG
>Ga0209081_1000372_pt1 | contig 27133 bp, 13 predicted proteins | sample GOMGulsemesocosm_4_FD_184636 | JGI IMG/M metagenome (GOLD analysis project Ga0209081, IMG submission 184636) | Methane-oxidizing microbial communities from mesocosms in the Gulf of Mexico - GOM15B Gulf of Mexico (SPAdes) (version 2) | ecosystem: Environmental > Aquatic > Marine > Cold seeps... | reverse complement strand
TATATTCGAAAACTGCCCATTATCGCAAATATCGACTCCCTCTAGAATTGCGACCATCCCAATCACAGAGAGCGCAAACCGATGACCACTAAACCCACCCTATTGATAATCAATGGCGCCGAGACCCGCGGCGTGGCGCAAGGCCAGCTGAATAAAACCCTGGTCGACACGGCCAAAGCGGAGCTGCAGGCTCACTACCACATCCTCGAAACCCAGGTGGCGGGCGGCTACCAAGTAACCGAGGAACAAGCCAAATTCGCCCGGGCCGATCTAGTGCTGTTCCAATACCCAGTGTTCTGGTTTGGGGTGCCCGCGGTGTTAAAAAACTATCTGGATACTATTTATGAGCACGGAGTGTTCTTTGAAGGCAGCGACCAGTACGGCCAAGGAGGTTTGTTGCAGGGCCGACGCTATCTGTTGTCGACCACCTGGAACGCCCCTGCGCAGGTGTTTTCGAACCCAGAGCAGTTCTTTGATGGTCGCTCGCTGGAGGAGTTACTGCTGGCGATGCACAAGACTCAACAATATGTCGGTATGCAAAGCTTGGCCAGCTTTGCCGCCTTTGATGTGGTGGCCAACCCCCACATCGAGATGGTCGCTCGCTGGAGGAGTTACTGCTGGCGATGCACAAGACTCAACAATATGTCGGTATGCAAAGCTTGGCCAGCTTTGCCGCCTTTGATGTGGTCGCAAACCCCCACATCGAGCAGCAGGTGCAGCGCTGGCGTGAACATTTGCAGGCCGAGCTGATCAGCCCTCTAGCAGCGCAAGCGGTGGCCTAGTGACGGAGTATCGAGGGACGCCCCTTTAGTTATCAAAAGAGGTTAAAGGCGCCTGAGCGTCTTTAACCTCAGCGTTAGAGCTAACTTAACCCAAGTCCAACTATAAGCCTACGAATTGATACAACCTGTGTGATCGCGCCATCAATTCAGCACACCTAACAAGAAGGCTTCTAGCTGCCGCAGCAGTTCCTCTTCTGTGGCTATTCGGTTTTTTGTGATCGCGCCATCAATTCAGCACACCTAACAAGAAGGCTTCTAGCTGCCGCAGCAGTTCCTCTTCTGTGGCTATTCGGTTTTTCGAGACAGACAAGGCCATCATCGCATTCACCAATATGGCGAAGAGGGAGTCGGCGAGTAGTCGCCTGTCGAAGGGCCTCAGCTTGCCCGCAAGGTGCAAATGCTCAAGTGATTGCTCTAACTCCCCCATGGTGTGAATAGCACCGCAGGAGTGACAGTCATAAATCAAAGACCTGATAGTCATATAGACAGCCTCCGCAGCCACTGCGAGGAGTGATAGAAATGACAGCCACTTCACTGAACTGTACACGCCGAGGCTACTTGATACCGACGACCACTCCACCATCCCAATTGCGCATATCCGGTGGGCTAGTCTCGTAGCTCTGTAATAACTGCAGGTAGTACTCCGCAGGACCATCCCCTCCGCGCTGACTCACGCAGGTCTCGAAATTAGATTTAGCCTGAGCGAAATCCCCCTGATTAAAAGCCGTGATTCCCTCGGCGAAACTCGCGACCCAGAATTCATACCCGTGGCAATCCACCAGAATTTCATGCAGCGACACGAACTCTTTTTTCCCCAACAGCTGAAAGCGACCTACCGATCTTAACGCATACTCCTGTTGAGTTTTCTTCAGGGTGTCTCCGTCAATCAGAATACTGGTGCCAAGGTATTTATTGAAACTCTCTATCCGCGATGACAAGTTAACCGCGTCTCCTAACGCGGTGTAATCAAAACGGTAGGAGGAACCGAGATTACCCACCAGACAGTCGCCGGTACTGATGCCAACACGAGTGGTCAATGTATGGCCATAAACCTTGTGCTCGCCAATCGAGTGGATCATGGTTCTGGCCGCGTGCACCGCGTGATCGGCACCAGCGGGATCTGCAATGGGGGCGCCCCAAATAGCAAATACCGCATCACCAATGTATTTGATGACCGTACCATGGGTTTTCAGGATATCCTTGGTCATCATCTCGAAATACGCGTTTAACAATCGGCCTAACTCCTCTGGGTGAGTTTTTTCAGACAATGCCGTGTACCCTTGCAGATCGGTGAATATCACCGTCAGCTCCTTCATCTCACCACCGGGTTCCAGGCGGAATCCGCTTTTTGATACCTTCTCGGCAATCACTGGAGAGATGTAGGAAGAAAACGCCGAAATCAACTTTCTCTCCTTGCTGGCTACCACGTAGTAGCGCTGAATGGTGCAAATGAACAGCGCCAGAGGTAACTGCACTGCTAGAATCAGCATCCAATTGAAGAAAATCAGATTGTTCCAACTGACTGCTATGCTCGTCACCGCGATCAGAATGGCATATAGCAACGCCAAAAAAATTGTGATCTTGAGCGGTATGTAATAAAAAGACACCACAAACGCCATGGCGAACAGCAACAACATTATTAAATCGATCAGACCGCTTGCTCTGACGAGCCAGTCACCACTCACCAGATTGGCAAGCACATTGGCGTGCACCTCCACCCCGGGTGCATAGGGGTGCCCTCTCAAGGAGTAGGGCGTGCGAAAATTGTCGCGCATGTCACCACTGAAACCGGTCGCGTATTTCCCACCGACTAACACCGTCTTGCCGGTGAAAAAGTCTGTCGGCACACCGTCCTCCTCCAGCACCTGAGAAAAACTGATAGCGGGTATCGCCCCAGGAGGACCAAGGTAGTTGATCCACAGGGCCTCGTCGGGTATATCTTCGCTGCTGCTACCCTGCTGGCGGCGCAGTTCAGTCGCAGCAATAAGGCTGACATTGCCGATGCGGATGTCGCCAACACCCAGATTCATGCGGCGCGCCCCAAAGTCGCTATCAACCGGATCCAGTGTCAGCAGTCCCCAAGCAAAGGCCTGCTGGCGAAAGGTCAGCAAGGGAGCGGTAACCGCTCGTTCAATGATACCCATGTTTCTCTGGGCTTTGACACTGGCGCCAAGAATGACTCGTCCATTGCGTTCGATAGCGGCCCGAAAGATTTTATCGGCTTTATTGTCCGAGCTTTCGAGATCGAACAAGATGTCGAAAATGACCAGATTGACGCCAACCTCGGTGAACTTGTCCAGCAGTTGGGCGTGCAATCTCCGATCCCAGATTCTGTCCAGTGGTTGTTTGAGTTTCTTATGAGTAGCCTCGTCCAAGTACACAATCACGATGTCTTCTGACCCTGCCGCAGGCCTGAAGACAAACAACAGATCATAACTCAAACGCTCGAGGCCGTTACCCAAACGGGTGAAATTAACCATCAGTCCCAACAACAACACCATTGCCATACAAAATAACAGTGATTTTATATTCGAGGTCAACATGTCAGATTCACAAATTTAGATTGATACTTAGTCTTGCCGTGCGTTGGCCCTGGATTTCCCTGGTGGGTACCAGATCGTTAATATGTGGCGTCTCATTTTCGATATTCTCCACCTGCAAATCGATTTGCCAGCGCTGCCCCAGGGAACGATAACCGAGCTTCACATCCGAAACACTGAACGGTTTCTGCTCCGACAAAGCGTAAAAGCCGCTGTCATCCGGCCAATAACGGGTGGACACAAGTTCCGCGAAAAGGCCTGTTGAATGGTTAAAACCGACGAATAGCTTGACTAGCTGGAGATCCGCGCGGGTGAAGTCAGACCTTAAGCCTGAGAGGAGCGGGTCTGTGACACTGGTCCCGACGTCAGGTAAATGGCCGCTCAGTTCAGAACGCCTAAACCCGTATTGTGCCCCAGTCGACCAATGGCGTTGAAAAAGCCAGTTAACCTGCAAGGACAGGCTCCGCTCTCCATAGTCCAGACTGTGAATCAGCGCCGACGGCACCGCCATCGAAGAGAACGGTTCAATAGCGAAGCCACCGAGCAACTCCTGGCCGTCCTGTTGCATCTGCTGCAATTCAATGTCGACAAACAAATCCGCTGATGGACTGTATTGCAGCCCCACCCCCTCCGTTTCAAACTTCGCAGCAAAAACATCAGGCGCGGTAGCGATCAGAGAGCGGAACGTTTGAATGAATCCCGCCACCTGCGAAGGTTCCAGCCGCACACCTTGATCTATCCCGAATCCCCCCAGTGAACGCGTGTGGGCCGCGCGAAATAGAACTTTCGGATGCAATTGCCAGGATACCCCCAGCTTCGGCGAAAATTGCTGCTTGCGCTGAGTGCCTTTGGCCGAAGGCGGTGAGTCTATATGTGCAGGCGCTACCAACCAGTCATAGGCCAGGCCAGCAGTAAATGTGGCCGATGGATGGATTTTTACATCAAAATAGCTGTAAACACTGGCCCGCTCCAGTCGCTCACTAAATCTGGCGCTAGAGACAGGATCGGAGAAAAAAAGCCTGGTTTCATCGAGCAAATGGTCCAGACGCTCATCCTGATCCACCTCACCACGCTGCAATCTCAATCCGCTAATCCAGCGGTTATCATTACTCTGCATGATATGACTGATCTCTAGAGCAGTGAGCTTTTCAGTCGATGAGCCACGGTGTAAAAATGGCAGACTAGTGCCGTCTACTATCTCACCAGAATCCCCGCGGACGAACACGAACGGAAAGGCCGGAATGTCAAAATCGGTATCTGCCTCATACACCCCCAACAACAACAATGTATCCTCGCCTGGCGCCCAGTGATGGCGGTAACCCAGGCTGGCTGAGTGGCTGACAGTTTTGATCTCACCATCAATCGCGCCATCAAAAAAACGGCTGTCGACGTCAATGCCATAGTCGCTGAATTCAAAAAACAGCGAGCCTTTGCCGGACAGTTGATGTTTGGCTTTAAGACTAAGCAGGTCGGTATCGAAATCGGTATCGACATTATCACTTTCAAAAAAGTTCAACTTCGCTCCCAGGCTCACATCCAGTCCAACACTGGAGCGGCCACCAATCGCAAAGGCATCAATCTCGGTGACAGATTCATGATGCTCATCTAGGTACGCGCTGATGTTTGCGCCATAGCGTTTGCCACTAAAAAATGATGAATATTCCCGATTACTGACGAACTGAGACAAGGTACCGGCCTGTACTGGCGACAATAGATTAGCCAGTAACAGCTCATTGGTAATCGCCGCTTCCGTGCGCAGCAAATCCGTACTTCGATCACGAGTCATACTCTCGGCCACGAACTGGTGGGCGGCATAATTGCTGTAATCGTCCTGCAGGGCGCGACTGGCACTGCGCACCGCTCGTGTAGCCATGCCGAGTCGCTCATAAACAGCCGCCAAATTGGTATTTCGTACCGCCAAGTCCTGATCCAGCAACAGGCGAGAACGGTAGATATTGCGATTGTCATTCAATTCAATCGCCTTATACATTGCCCGAGCTGATTCACTGAATCGATTGCGTTTTTTATCCAACAGAGACTGATAAAAAAGTGGTGTGGGATCGCGGTCATCCAATTTTTGCGCCAACTCTAACTCGATCTCGGCCTGAGAGTATTGCTCATTTTCTGCCAACCCTTTTCCCAGATAGCTGCGTAACAACGAGCGTTTGGGTGCCATCACCGCAGCCAACTTAAGTGCTTCCAGACCAGCCTCGGGTTTTCCCTGGGAGAAGGATACCAGTCCATCACCCAACCAGCCGTTGGCAAAATAGGCATCCGAGATAAGCGCCTGCTGGAAAGATCGACGCGAGGCTCCCGCATTGGCGTCGGCTGCATCAATAAACCCCTGCAGAGACAGTGCCAGAGGATTGGAGGCAGAGATATCAAAGCTGCGTTTTAACGAGCTTTTAGCCGCTTGAATACGACCATGACTGAAATACAATTCAGCCTGTCGAGCCCAGGACAAATAGAATTCTGAGTCGAGTTTTAGCGACTTTTCCACCGCCACCAACGCAGCACCGAGCTCTCCCTGCGATTGCTGATAATAGGAATACGCCAGCCACTCCGAGGCAGTATTCAGTGAATTTTCATTGATTAGGTTTTCATTTTCAGTGTTCTCGCGCAATGAAGAATGGACTGAGAAAGTGATTGCCTCGATCAGTATATTAAGGGCGTTGGAAAGATTCGTTTGTGGTCTGGCGGCCAACATCGATTTGGCCTCCTGCACACGCCCCACCATTAATTTCAAGCTCGCCACATACAATACAGCATCATCACTAAGCGGCTGTAGGTCGTTTTGCTGATAGACACTTTGCTGGTAGCCCTGCAATGCCTGCTTAATATCCCCCGAGCTATAGGCGAGCAGCGACGCGCGTAGAATTCGGAGATCGACATCATCCATCGACAGATCCGAGGGCGTCAATACAGCGGGATAATAGAGCCAGCCGTTCAGCTCACTGAAGTCTTGACTCAATGCGCGTTTCTCTGGTGCTACGTGTGCACCTATGACACCAACGTCTCCCGCCCTCAGTGCCAGACGGCCGGTATTGTTTTTGATGTCGACATCACCCTCGACCATGGCATAGGTCGCCTGCCCCTGCCTCGACACCGTGAGATTAAACTCCGTTCCTCGGATCGCTCCTGTCGCCGACGGCGTGAGGATTTCAACTGTTTCGGGGGTGCTGCGACTGAAGAAATAAAACAAGCCCTCCAACACACTCAGCGCCACTGAACTTTGCGGGTTGGTGGGAGGCACTAGGTCCACCAGGCTCAGCTCTCCCACCCGCAGGATGGCGCCACTGGGCAACTTGATCGCCGCCTGGCTGTCATCGCCGGTACGCAGACGCGTATTTTCACCCACCTGCTGACCAGCGGCGGCCTGGTGCCAAATTCTACTATTGGTCGAGTAATCAACCGCTCCCTTAAGCGTGAGGATCGTCGCGGTAAATGGCGTATCGGCCAATAGAGATGCTGTCGCTGTTAACATGGTCAGCAGTAACACATACTTGGTCATATTAAGCATCCGTCTGTCCTTACTCCGTCAGGCCATAACTCCTCTGACGGTAACCCTCTTGATCTTATCCCCAGTAGGAATCCCATAGAGCCAAGTCTGCAACCACACCGGTCAGTGTAATGTCCTCAGTAAAAACATCGTCGATAACCTCCCTGGCCTTATCCACACTCGCGGAATTACTGGTGACTTCGTTGAGCAACGTGGTGATAGCCTTGTCAAAGCCCTCATCAGGGTTCAGCATAGTTTGCTCTGCGTAGTAGATGGAGATGTCATGCTTATTGATCAGCAACGCTTTGTCATCAGCGCCACCCGTCGGAGCGTATGCCCCGTTGATGACCGTCAGAATAAAGGAGTCCCGCGCCATGCCTCGATCAAGTTCAGCGAGCCAATAATTGAACCCTCCCTCATCGGGGGCGCGGTTGAAAAGGTTGGCGTAGATGGCCTCGATGAACTCGCCATTAGTAGAACCTTCTGGGTAGGTACTTTGGTATTCATCTTGATCGGAAAAGCTTTGGGCTGTTCCCTCAAAGGTCAGTGAACCCGTGTAGACCTCACCAAACCAGTAAGTCAGACCCTGCGCATCTGGTGCGCGGCCAAAGTAGGCGATATAGAGATCACTGAGCTTGTCCAATTGTTCAGCGCCGCTGGATTTCTGTTGCCCGCCGCCATCAGGATCAACCAAGTCTTCTAGGCGCACATCAACTTTATAGACGTCGTTGCCCATGCCGTAACCAAAGCCAACGAGCTCCACATTGGCAATGTTATCCCGCCCCTCATCCCCGTTCAGGATACCGTCACTGTAAATATACTGACTAGGCAGATAATCGGCCAAAAACACGTCCCGGCCATCCCCTCCATCCACTATGTCGTTGCCCAAGCCACCAGAGAGCAGATCGTCGCCCGCCTCTCCATAAATTTCGTCATTGCCGGACTCACCGAACAGCCGATCGTTGCCGTCGCCGCCCATGAGCACGTCATCGCCGAAACCGAGACTGATAAAGTCGTCACCAGCTCCCGCGTCAACAACATCCGCTATAACCGCCGTTGTGGTCACCTGAATGGCGTTGTCCGCATCGAGAAAACTTCCCAGCCAGTTGTCCAAGACTGCATCAACGTCCCTCGATGTACTGTAGTGCATCTGACTGACGGGAGAGTCGTCATCGACAAAGGTCACAGAATTTACAACACCTTTAATCTCCTCACTATCACTCGGATCATCTTTTTCAAACAGCCCTTCCAATTGAATTCGTAGACTAGAACCCTGAACTAGGAAGCTGACGGCGGTCTGAGAGGCAGACTGCACCGTGCCACTTAACTTCGACGGCACTGCCTGAGGCGTGGCCACAACACTACTGAGCCCGTTGTCCCCTTCGCCTTGGTCCGGTGATGGCAACAGGTACAGGGGCTTTTCATTGAAGTAACGGAATTCAGACTCCGTTAAACGGCCCCCCCTTACAGAAGAAAGAACCGCCCCTGGTCCAGGCACTTCGGTTTGTAACTCCCCGGCGTCCTGTACAACCAGTCCCGAATTAGTCAATAAGAATGGGTCTGCGGCGGAGTAGTTCACTTCATAACCCAGATCCTGAAACGCCCCAATGGTCACTACACTGACAGGCATGGGTGGATCATTCTCAACATAGCCGGTCATCAGTTCAGCACCAAAAAGGCCTTCAGACCAGTGACTTCCCGCAGTCCCGGCGCCACCTTGAGTCTCCAATGGTACGGATTCAGCCACGCTGTTACCGATTAAGTCCGCATAGGCAGACACGGCGTTGCGGCCGGTAAAGTTGTAGCCATCGGTGAGATTGTGTTGGTCAAAGAACCATCCAGAGAAACCCAGCACATGTCCCATTTCATGCAATATGACATCTTCCAGGATGTTTTTTGCTTCCATCGCCAGCATATCGGCAGAATCAAAAGACATGGTGCCGTGAATGGGCAGCAGGCTTGAGGTTCTAATCAAGTCGGCGCCAGCCTGGGCCAGCACGCTGCCGGCGCCGTCGATCGACACTACCGAGGCATCGATCAACAGGTCATCGACAAAACCCCAGGAGACCGTCTCGATCCCGCTGAGGTCACCACTAATGACCTCCTCCCAACGAGCGGCCGCCGCTTCAAACAATGGCAGGTAGCTGGAGTCTCCGCTGAAGTTCAAGACAATATCAAATTCACCCTCCGCAGACGTCTCCAGCTCCGACACACTCAGTGAATAAGTTCCGAGACTGTTTTCCTGACCCGAGGCTTCCACATAGTAGGTGCCGCTGGCCTGGGGGGTGAAAATCAATTGGCTTTCATAGCCGACGCCACTGTCATCGTCGGAACTGCCGTCGAGCAACATATCCTGATAGATGCCGGACAACAGCGGATCAGCCAGGGTACCACCGGATGAATCCGTTCCGGTCAGATTCAACACATAAGTCGTTCCTGCCTGCAGTGCCACCGCAAACCAATCCCTGTCGCCAAATCCCTCGATTTCTCCATTGGTCACGCCGTTAATGGACAGAGCCCCTGCTGTGTCTGCGCTTGCACCATAGTCGTCATCCGCTAGGGGGGCCGCAGCATCCATCACCAATAATTGATAGCTGCCGACATCCGAACCGTACGCCGAGGCGGCGAGGTAGTAAGTCCCATCGGCAGCAGGGGAAAATTCCAGGAAGCTGTTGCGCCCGACACCTCTGTCATCATTGGCACTGGCGGGAATGAGATTGGAACTTGCGTCGTACACCCCTAATAAATAAGGGTCGGCGAGAGTCCCTTTTTGTGTGGCAACACCTTCCAAACTGATTTGATAGCTGAGGTCAGCCTGTAATTCAATGGCAAACCAGTCAGCGTCGCCGGCCTCCTCAATCACGCCCTCTGCCACACCGCCAACGCTGAGTACTCCTGATGTAGCGGCATCGCTCCTATAGTCATCGTCGGAGCGCGGCAACAACTCAACCACCGATAATTTATAACTGCCGGTGTCGTCGCCAAAGGCGGCAGCCGCAATAAAATAGGCACCAGTGGCCGTAGCAACGAATTCAAGCCGGCTGTTGTAAGCCTCACCGCCGTCATCATCACCGTCAGCAATCAACAGCATGCCAGAATCGTAAATACCCGCCAGTAAAGGATCGTCGAGGTCACCGGCACCGGTGGCGCTGCCTTCCAAATCAAACTGATAACGCAAACCCTGATGCAGCTGTACCAGAAACCAATCCTGGTCAGCGGACTGTTCTATGACTCCCGTGGAAGAATCGCCAACAACAACAAGCCCACGCGTCTCAACACCCGCGCTAAAATCATCGGTCACCTCGGACTCGCTGATCGATAAACGATAACTGCCCAAAGCGTCGCCATAGGCGCCGGCGGAAATATAATGCAATCCATTGGCGGCGGCCTTAAATAGCAGTCGGCTGTTGGTATCAATGCCACCATCATCGTTTCTGGTGTTACTGAGCAGCGTCGCGGTGCTGTCGTATACACCGCCTAGATAAGTATCCTCGAGGGTGCCGGCACCGGTCGGCGCGCCTTGCAGATCAATTTGGTAGCTCTGCCCCGCCACCAAATTGACGGTAAACCAATCCTCATCACCAGCCTTTTCGATATTTCCTTCGACCGAACCCGGCGTCTCCAGTAGTCCCGCAGTGGCCGTGTCAGAGCCAAAGTCGTCAACACCGCCGAGGTCGGTCACTGCCACCCGATAGGTGCCCGTATTACTGCCAAAAGCGGCGGCAGAAATATAATAGACACCGGTTTGCGCCACGTTGAGCGATAGCTGACTGTTGAAATTCTCTCCGCCGTCATCGTCGCTGGAGTTGGCCAGCAATTGGCCAACATCCGTGTAGATGCCTCTCAAATAAGGATCGGCCAGGGTTCCGGCGAAGGTTGAGTTGCCCTCTAGGTCAATCAAATACTGTGTGTCTGCGTTGAGCACCACCGAGAACCAATCCTCATCCCCTTGCTGCTCGATATGGCCGCTGCTGGAGGCCCCTACCACCACCAGCCCACCACTGGCAGTGTCGGCGCTGTAGTCATCTTGGTCGCCCAGATCCGTCAATGTGAGGCTATAACTGCCAGTGGAATCAGCAAAGGCGCTGGCTGCAATATAATAGGTGGCGTCGCTTTCCGGAGTAAATTGCAAACGGCTGTTAAGGCCTTCACCACTATCGTCATCGCTGGTATTAGCGATCCCAGTGCCCGCAGAGCTGTAGATTCCGTCAAGGTAGGTGTCGGCCAGCGCCCTAACCCCGCTGCCTTCTAAATCAATGACATACTCGTGTCCAGCCAGCATAGATGCAGAAAACCAGTCTCTGTCACCCGACGTTTCAATCACACCGGTAACGGTACTATTGAGCGGTAAAAAACCCGTCGTTGAGCTGTCTTGAGTGAAATCGTCCGCCGCAATTTCATCGTCGTCTAGAATAGTTGCCTCGGCCCACGTCAGCAACACGCCGTTGACATGGAGATCCAGCCACAAAGTTTCATCCCCTTCACTGTCCATATCGCCCTTGACTTCCAGAGTGACGGTTTGGCTGGTTTGTCCCAGGGAAAAGGTGAGGTTGCCGGAGGGTAAGACGCCACCGAAAAAATCATCCGCGTCCACATCCAGGCCAGAATATACCTCCCACTGCAGACTAGACTCGCGGTCCGTGCCACCGCTGCGCGTCACTTCAAAAGTTAACGGTGTGTTGCCGTTATCACCTTCCAGAATCTCAGGGGTTAACGGGGTGATGATATAATTCCACTGGACTGCGCTCTGATCGGTCACTGATATTTGATAACTTCCGAGCCCCCCCCCAAAGGCGCCAGCTGCCAAAAAATAGCGACCGGAAACGTCCGCTGAATAAATCAACTGACTATTAGTATCGGTGCCACTGTCATCGTCAGAGGTTCCCGCGATCAAGCTGCCCGAAGCGTCGTATACGCCTCGAAAGAAGGGGTCCAGAAGGGAGCCTTGGTCTGTCGGGGAGCCCTCCAGATCGATCAGGTATTGTCCCCCGGCCAGAAGATCGATAGCGAACCAGTCTTCATCTCCCGATTGTTCGATCACCCCAGATAATGATTGCTCGGGAGTCAGCAGACCAACGGTATCGATATTTTGGGCGAAGTCATCGACTACAAAGTCATCGTTAAGTATGGCACCCTGTGCCCCGGTCAAGAATTCTCCATCGCGGTATAGATCCAAGTAAAAGTACTCATCGGCTTCTCGAGTGTCGTCACCCTGCACGTCCAACACAAGAGTTTGACTTTGCTGCCCGGCCGAAAAAATCAGAGTCCCGGAAGGAACCAGACCTCCTGAGAAATCACGCCCGTCAATTTCCGGCCCGCCAGAAACCAGCCACTCAAGACTGGAAGCCAATTGCGTATCACCGGCCCGAATGACTTCAAACAATAGCTGGCTGCCATGCTCATCACCCTCTGCAAGCTGCGCGGCAAACCCATTAATTGTGTATGTCCACTCAGCCTCAGAGATGTCATCCAAAGACAGCAGGTAGGAACCAGTATTGCTGCCGAATGCTCCGGCAGACAGGTAGTGAATTCCGTCCACTTCAGCTCTAAAACTAATACGACTATTGGTCCCAATACCGCTGTCATCGTCCAACGTGCCAGCAATAAAATCACCATTGCTAGCGTAAACCCCTCGCAGGTAAGGGTCAGGCAATACTCCCTCTGCTGTAGAAGAACCCTCAAGGTCAATCAGGTATTCATGACCTGCCTGTAAGGAAACCGCAAACCAGTCCTCATCAGCTGCCAACTCGATCGAACCACTCGCGGTGCTTCCTACCGCAAGTTGCCCTGTTGTGAGAAGACCCTGAAGGTAATCATCAACAACCAAAACGTCATCGTTAACAATGATCCCCCAGTCATAGCTGATAATATCGTCGCCATCGATGAGCGCGAAAATCAAGGTCTCATCAGCCTCAGATTGAGTATCCCCCTGCACCCCAACAGTGACCACCTGTGTCGACTGGCCGGGCTGAAACAGTAGCAGACCGACAGGCGATTGATCGGTGAAATCATCGCTGTCTGTATCGCCATAGGAGTCAAGAGTCCATGCCACACTGGACTCCTGATCTAGATCACCATATCGAGTGACTTCAAAGGTAAACGGTGTAGTACCCGCGTTTCCCTCAGGCAGTGTCGCGGCCAAGGCCAGGACACTGTAACCCCAATAGGTCTCTACCGCCGTTTCGTTGGCGGATAGTTGATAGGTACCCGTATGGTCCGCATAGGCACCAGCAGAGATATAGAACACACCGCTGATCAATGGGGAAAACGTCAGTTTACTGTCGGTGCTTTCACCTCCATCGTCGTTGAAAGAGCCTTCAATCAGGGTGCCTTCGCTGTCGTAAATACCGCGAATAAAAGAGTCTTGCAGAGTTCCAAATCCCAAGGGCGACCCCTGTAGGTCGAAGCGATAGTGGTTGCCTGCCTCCAGGGCGACGGCGTACCAGTCTTCGTCACCCGCTTGCTCAATCTCACCGGTACTGTGATTGTTTATCGCGATCGCACCCGAGCTCAAGATGCTCTGGAGATAATCATCAGCCACATCGTCATTAACGATTGTCACATCCGCGGAAAGCAATGATATTTCGCCCTGATATAGATCCAGAAAAAAATGTTCATTGGTTTCATTTGCCGTATCACCTTGAATCTCGATTGTGAGGCTCTGCTCGCTCTGCCCTGACAAGAAGTTTAATGTTCCAGACGGCAACACTCCACCGACAAAATCTGAGCTGTCCGCCTCCAGCGGCTGGACCCGCCATTGCAGCGACGACGCCAATTCCAAATTACCACTTCTGTTAACCGTAAAACTTAACGGCGTGCTGTTAAAGTCCCCTTCCTCTTGTTCAACAAATGACGACTCCAGAGTGTAGCTGTGTGGGCTGTCATCATTGACGATTACCGCCTCGGACGAGGCTATCAACACCCCCTCCTGATACAGTTCCAATTCAAGGGTTTCATCGTCTTCATATTCAAGATCTCCCTGCACTGCTACGTCCAGAGACTTGCTACTCTCGCCGGCTGCGAAATTCAGACTTCCAGAGGGAACGTTAGCGCCGACAAAATCCGATGCATCCACCCCCAGCGATGGCACCACGGTCCATTCCAACACAGAGGCTACCCCTGTATCTCCAGAACGATCTACTGCAAAAGTAAATACTGTACTTCCGCTGTCGCCCTCTACCACCGATCCTGTGTCGGGGGTAAGACTGTATTCCCAACGATAACTGTCGTCATTGAAGATGGTTATCGTATCTGAAGTTTCCGCCAGCGAAGCTCCGTCATACAAACTGACTTGTAACAATTCATCGTCTTCAACCAGTGTGTCACCACGGATATTCACCGCAATCGATTGAATACTCTGTCCAGCACTAAAGTTCAAAGTCCCGAATTCTAGCTCTCCAGCCAGAAAGTCCTGTCCGTCCAAGCCCGGAGTCGCATCGACAGACCAATCGATTGATGACTCGACCTCAGTATCTCCCGAGCGAGTGACCTGGTAGATATATGCTCGGCTGCCGCTGTCACCCTCATCGTTAGAGCTACTAACAGCGGCAACGCTATAGCCCCATATATAGCTGTCATCATTGAGAATAAGACTCTCGGCGGATGTGACCAATAAATCACCCGAGTCATACAGGCTGAGACTCAGAGACTCGTGCTCTTCTACTTCAAGGTCACCACTGACGGAAACGATGATGTCCTGGGTCAGTTCGCCGTCATCAAAGCTGAGCGTGCCCGAAGGTAAAATGGAGCCCGAAAAATCCTCGGCGTTTAGGCCCATCGCCGAATCTACACTCCAATTAACGCTGGACGCCGATGCGACATCCCCGCTTCGCTCAACTCGAAAGCTCACCAACGTAGAGCCGCTGTCCCCCTCCTGCTGAAAACTCGAATTAGGCGTTATAATATAGTCCCAAGTGGGCTCATCATCATTGTTGATGAAACGCTCAGGGGAAGTATCGACTAACGAGCCATTTTCATAGAGGCTGACGGAGAGGCTTTCATCCTCTTCCACCTGCAGGTCGCCATTGACCTCTACTCGAATGACCTTGGATTCATCTCCAGCTGAAAAAGTCAGCAACCCCGTTGGTATCACCGCACCAATGAAATCGCTGCCATCCAGCCCCGGGGCTGCATCCACAGACCAATCCAAACTGGAGGAAAATTCAATGTCGCCGACACGCGCCACGGTATAGACGTATACCGAAGCGCCACTGTCACCCTCAACCTTGGAATTACTCGATGCGCTAATGCTGTAACTCCAGCTGGGGCTGTCATCGTTAAGGATCAAGCGAGTCGCGGAAGTATCCACCAGCAAACCGTCTTCAATCAGACTGACAACCAGCTCTTCATGGCCCTCATACTGGGTATCCCCGTTTACATCGACACTGATGTTGAGGCTCGTCTGTCCAGCCGAGAAATTGACGGTGCCGAACGGCAGACCGCCGCCCACGAAATCGCTCGCCGTCAACCCACTCGCGGCGTTAACCGACCAATCCACTGAGGACGCCACCTGTGTATCACCGGAACGACTTACCTGAAAGACAAACGATGTGAAACCAGTGTTGCCTTCCGCCGCTGAGCTACTCAGCGTGGAGACTGAATAATCCCAGTCATAGCCGATTATTTCTGGGGTCAAGGTCAGCCGATAAGTACCTACATCACTATCACTGTCACCGCTACTGTCATAGGAGCCAGCAGATAAATAGTAAGTCCCGCTGCTTGTCGGGGTAAACAGCAGTCGGCTATTGAAGAAGATGCCGCCGTCGTCGTCGACAGTGCCTGCAATCCAATTACCAAAACTATCGTAGACGCCGTTAAAATAGGGATCGCTCAGCGTACCCTGTAAGGTCGACGAGCCTTCCAGGTCAATCTCATAGGTCTGCCCTCCCTCCAACTGCGCGGCAAACCAATCAGCATCGCTGCCCTGCTCGATGTTCCCGGTTGTCGATCCACCCACCAGTACAAAACCGCTGGTGGCCACATCCTGACTGTAATCGTCCTCCGTGACTGACAACTGATAAGTACCGACACTACTGCCAAAGGCGCCAGCAGATAAATAGTAAGTCCCGCTGCTTGTCGGGGTAAACAACAGTCGGCTATTGACGCCGATACCAGCGTCATCGTCGGCAGTGCCTACAACTAAGTTGCCACCAGCATCGTAGACACCCCTAAAGAATGGATCTGTGAGGGTACCCGGGCCTGTTTCAAGACCTTCCAGGTCGATTCGGTAGACACGACCATCCTGCAAGGTTATCGTGAACCAATCTTCATCACTGCCCTGCTCGATGTTCCCGGTTGTCGATCCATCCACCAGTACAAAACCGGTCGTGGCTACATCCTGACTGTAATCGTCCTCCGTGACTGACAACTGATAAGTACCGACATTACTGCCAAATGCGCCAGCAGATAAATAGTAAGTCCCGCTGCTTGTCGGGGTAAACAGCAGTCGGCTATTGAAGTCGATGCCGCCGTCGTCGTCGATAGTGGTTGCAATCCAATTACCAAAACTATCGTAGACGCCGTTAAAATAGGGATCGCTCAGCGTGCCCTGTAAGGTCGACGAACCTTCCAGATCAATCTCATAGGTCTGCCCTCCCTCCAACTGCGCGGTAAACCAATCTGCATCACTGCCCTGCTCGATGTTCCCAGTTGTCGATCCACCCACCAGTACAAAACCGGTGGTGCCCACATCCTGTCTGTAATCGTCTAAATAATCGTCATTCAGAATTACGCCATCGACGTATGAGCCCAGACTGCTTAAGCCCATGCCGGAGGCATTGGACAAGTTGATGCGAAAGGATTCTTCAGCTTCGCTGACGGTATCACCGGATACCTGCACGGTGATAGTCGCCGAGCTCGCCCCCGGACTAAAAAAAACGGTACCCGAGGGCAGGGCGGCCCCAACAAAATCATCAGCATCAGCGAAATCCTCACCCAATCCAGTTAGACTCCAGTCTGCCGAGGCTTCTGCGCTAAGGTCACCATCGCGCACAACCGTAAAGGTAAAATCGGTTGTGGCGCTATCCCCTTCTACCAATTCAAGATTAGCCGCTAATCGGCCCAGACCGTCCGTCAAGACATCCACTAGATCGCTACTGTCACTGCTGAGAGTTACTACAGAACCTCGCCCCAGAAAAGTAACCAAATCGTTGTAGTCGGTCAGAACATCGGCGGTTACTGCGAACAGTGGTACTATATTCGCCGCTTCGAGTGCGCGTTTGAGTTGCACCAATGACGGATAGTCTTCGCCTGAGCCTGCAGGGTCACCGTCAAGAGTCGAATCACCGTCATTTACAGGTGCCAGACTGAAATCCCCGGCTGCATGAAAACCCGCATCGGTCATCAACACGGTGACCCTGGCCGCCTCCGATCGATACCCCATATCGCCGGCTCGCAGAGCCAGTTGCATCAACGCCTCGATCTGCGATTCAGGCCCATCGCCACCAGCACCCACGATCAGGTCATTAATGGTAGCCTGTAGCAAACTTTCGTCCGTGGTTAACGCAAGGTCTTGCCGATAGACATAATCATTGTCGGCGCCAAAGGGATCCACGGGTTTATCAATAAATGAGGCCACACCAAAGCGGGAGTCCGCCTGAAAGGAACGGATAGTGCTCACCAGATCCGGCACCAGAGATTGTACGGTCAGGACATCGTCGAAAAAGGACCCAGAAAGGTCCTGCAGAAACACCAAGTCCAGAGGCTGAGTAAAGCTCTCTCCGCCAAACCCCCCTGTTCCAAGCTCCGTGACTGACAACTGATAAGTACCGACATTACTGTCAAAGGCGCCAGCAGATAAATAGTAAGTCCCGCTGCTAGACGGGGTAAACAGCAGTCGGCTATTGAGGCCGATGCCAGCGTCATCGATCGTCAGTCCGGTAGTGCCTGCAACTAAATTGCCAGCAGCGTCGTAGACACCCCTAAAATAAGGATCGCTCAGCGTGCCCTGTAAGGTCGGCGAGCCTTCCAGATCGATTCGGTAGGCATGACCATCCTGCAAGGTTATCGAGAACCAATCTTCATCGCTTGGAACTTCGATTTCACCGCTGCTATTGGAATCTACACTAATAAAACCGAGTGACTCTCCCAAACCACTGCCAAAATCATCGGCCATTTTATCATCCCCAGTGAAGGGGAACCCAACTCCGACCTCTCACATGGAGTGTATTGCGATGGAGGTCAATCGGAGCTCCCTGGATATTTCTTTTAAGACCCATGTTGATTCGGCGCTTATCAGAACTGATCCATATTCCGAGTTAATATTGGACTTTGTACTTGATGCTTACACACTGCCACCGTTAGACGAAATAAGCCGACGTATCTTCGCCAACTTCTTTGCCTTATTCTTTTCAGCCTAGCCGATGATGATTGGAGCAACTAGATCAATAAGCGCTAAAACGCTAGCTGGAAACATAAAAGATAATTTATTGACAAACAAGACACGTGAGCGGAGTTACTCTTCAATATCCCACTCCTAACAACCGTGAAAGCGTGTCATTTTTCGTGTCTGTTTTTCCTTAGCCGGCCAAAGCCTAGCCCCCAAAAATATTCACCTAACACCTGATACTCAACTGTAGTGGTCAAGTAATTCTGTACAGCTCAATGGGAGTTTTTAAGCAACTGCCTCTGCCGTATTGGGCGAGAGGTAGTTGTTGTAGCTGTGCCCCCTGACGGGGTTGTAATGTTGCAGTATGTATTTCAGCGTATTTTGCTCTGCTTCCGCGAAGGAGGTATCGCCATACTTTGGCATCTACTCCGTCTTGAAGACTTCGCCTTGATACCACCGAAGTGAACTGGCCATCAATTCAGCACACCTAACAAGAAGGCTTCTAGCTGCCGCAGCAGTTCCTCTTCTGTGGCTATTCGGTTTTTCGAGACAGACAAGGCTATCATCGCATTCACCAAGATGGCGAAGAGTGAGTCCGCGAGCAGTCGCCTGTCGAAGGCGCCCAGCTTGCCCGCGCGGTGTAAACACTCAAGTGATTGCTCTAGCTCCCCCATGGTGTGAGCAGCATCCAAGGCGCGCCAGCGCTGCCACCCCAATACCGTGATCGCCTCCTGAATCGGTACCGCCTTTAGCTCGGGCATGCTGGCGCAACTGAGAAAAGCTCGACACCGTGCCAGGGTATCGCGCCAGGGATCCTCGCTCGGCTCGACCGCCCGGACAATCGCGGCAACCCTCGCCGCCTGCTGTTCGTAGCAGCTCGCGAAGAGATCTTCCTTAGTGGAAAAATGATGATAAAACGCACCTTTTGTCAGCCCAACGTTGGCCACTATTGCCGACAGCGACGTCTTGGCAAACCCCTGCCGTGAAAACAGCCTAGCCGCTTCATCCACCAATAGTTGGCGGGTAAGCGCCGCACTTTCCGCTCTCTTGCTAACTTTTGACATACTCATGTTCCAGCGACAAGCAGACATTGACAGGCCGACAATATTCCACATACCATCGGTATGTCAATCAGGCTAGAGAGGTCAGCATGCTGAAAATGAAATCCAAGTGTGAGAAATGCAGTGCAGCACTTGCCCTCACAGGCAGCGCTTATATCTGCTCTTTTGAATGCACCTTCTGCGAAGGCTGCAGCGATTCGATGCAACACAGCTGTCCCAACTGCGAGGGAGAGTTGCTCAAACGCCCTACTCGTCTACGCAGCCCAGTACAGGTGGCGGGTTCTCAACTAAAGCAAAAGCTGTTTGGCCATCACTAGGAGCTCATCATGAAACTCAATATTCTCGCGGCCATACTGGGTCTTGCGTTCACCGCGACCGGCGTATTTGCATTTTCTTGCCCAGAAACATTTTTTAATCTATTAGGCGACTACTACGGTGTATTTAATCTTCACTTTGTTAAAGACGCGGGCATTGCCTTTTTCTCAGCTGGCTGCCTTCTTTTACTTTCCATCAAGATACAAAAGTGGTCTGTTCCGCTGACACTCGGCGGCTCGCTTTTCATCATTCTTCACGGTATTTTTCATGTGAAAATGTTGGCAATGGGCATGGCACCCACCGCGCTGGATGTAGCCAAAGAGGTGCTAATTATTATCAGCCCGTCTTTATTCACCGCACTGCTGCTCGTACTGAGGATAAAAGAGCATGATCAAGCATCAACCGTTAAAGGTTGAACAGCGATATTATTCACAGACGCCCAAACGCAGGAGACGCAGAGACAATTTTCCGTAGGGAGAGAGCCTTGGCGTATGAATACAGAGCCTTCAGCGAATTAAGACAGCTTTCAGCGAATTAAAGGTGCACCCTTAATGCCTCACGAAGAACAACCAGAGCAGGTACTGGAACACACCCTGGATTTTTTGGGCAGGTCCGCAGCATAAAAAAAGCCGTATTAAAGGAGACCTTTAATACGGCTTTTAACCACTGGCCAATTGCTTGGCCGGCAGTGGTTAGAGTACGAACTTCTCAACGGCCAGAGCGATTACACCCGCCAGCGCTAGAATGCTCAATACTTTCCAGCTGCCCACCGAGCTCTCTAGAGACGCGATGCGGTCTTCCAGAGAAGCCGGTTTGCCAGCGGGTTTATTGTTGCTTGCGGCTTTTTTGCTGCTGCCGTCTAGTGGCGCAACGGATTCAGCCTGTGGACCTTTTTCAGAGTCTTTACCGGTATACTTAACCGCTACACCCTGGCGGATAGGGCCATCGCCCTGCCATTCACTCTTGTGAAAAAAGAAGTCTTCGCCGGTTTTATCGTCGGCAATAAAACCGAAACCCTTGCGAAAATCGTAACGTTTGATCGTGCCTTTGGCCATGCTTGTGTCCTATTTAATATCTAATGGGGCAATGTTGATGATCGTAAAGATCGCAACGGTCGTAGCTATCTTAACGGTCGTAACTACTGGATCGACTGTTAATGGGTTGCCCGTGATGATGCTTATGCACCTTTAAAGTTTAAGTCTGTTTTTACTCATAAAAGAAAACAGTTAACGCTCATTCAAAGGCTATTTATATACCCCAGGCTGCTTGAGCGCAGAGATTAAAGGCCAGCCTAAAAAAGGGATGTTTTAACAAAGCCATAGAGCGATGGGAAAATAAGACGGTCTAAAAACGAGTCTATCCCTGCTGCGCGGCCACATCCCTTAGTTGATGATACTAATACGCTCACCCATAAAATCAAAGGGTTAGCGGCTGTTCTTATGGGTTAAAGGCTATTTATACGCTATTACAGACTCAATCGCGCCCAATCGAGGCCGTATTGCGCTTAAACACTCCTGATAGCCCACAAGGCCAAGCATAAAAAGCCTCTTTCAAGCGACCAGGCGCGCTTAAGTACCCAGTCCACCTCAGCAGATAAGGTTTTAGGAAGTGACCTCGCTGATTGCCCCCCCCATCGTTTGCCGATAGTGCCTAGGGCTTAAGCCGACCAACTGCTTAAAGCGACGCGAGAAGTGCAATTGATCGCTGTAACCCACCGCCATGCTGATGCTGGCAATTGAGCCAGCACTGTTGAGCAACAGATGCCTCGCCTCGCGGATACGCAACTGATCGCGCCAGAGCATAGGCGAAACCCCCAGTTGCTGCTTAAACAGAGCCGCGAAACGCGCCGTCGACAGGTGGCATTCACGCGCGAGGGTTTCAATGGGGTAATCTTCAGCGAAATGCTCGAGGGTAAACGTCATGGCCAGCTGCACACGACTGTCGAGTACTTGGCGCTGATCGTCATTGCTGTCGTCGCTCAGCAGCAACAGGTACTCAATGCGGTTGAGCTGCATGCGACTGGCTCTGTCGCTGCTCCTACTCGAGAGGGTCAAGAGGTCTTCAAAGGCGCTGTTGGTCGCCCGCAACTGGTGCTCATCCAGTGACAAGACCCTTAACTGATCGGGTGTTCGCAGCGCCGCACACCAGCTCAACCAGTCGGGGGTAATGCTGAAACGCACCCAGCGATGCACCCAGCGCGAGCAACTGGGCGCCCGCTGATAGTCACAGCGATAACCAGGTGGCAACAGCAACAGCTGGCCTGGGGCAATCAAGCGTTGCTGATCGCCGCTGATCAAACACTGCCCCTGGGTGGTCAGGTGCAAAACCCACTGATCACCGCCAATCTGATGCTGCGATACATAATCGAGCAGGTTGTTTTGCTCGGTAATCGTCTCACCACAAAAATAACCGCCCCCCTGCCCCTTTGAGGAACGCCGTATTTGATCGGCGTCACGCAAAAACGCACGCACAAACTCTTCCGCTTTCGGCTCATCCAAGCGCGCAAGCTGTGAGACATCAAACACGCCGGCCCACTCACTAAACAGCGCCGCCATCAAACCCGAGCGTCGATACTGCCCTATCCACTGCTCGGACTGCACAGCGCCGGTGATGCCACTGGGGACTCGAGCAAAGCGTTGGAAGTAATTTTCGAGCAAGCGCTGCTCATCGGCACAGGGCTGATGACCACCCAGCATCTGGTAGAGAATTTGCGCCACCACAACAATAGAATTATCCATATTTACACTTGTTTAACCCTGACACTGCAGAAAAGACCCAGATTAATATTGATGCTAACAATACCAGAGCCAATAACATTAGCCATAAAGTCTTTGAGGTTTGATCCATGTCGATATCACGATTGCTACTACTGCCGCTCTTCGCTCTGCTGCTGAGCGCCTGCAGCCAAGAGGTGCCCCCACCTCAATCGCTGGCTGGTGTCGCTGCGGCCAGTGACCTGTGCGTAATACCTGAGCTCGCCCTTGATGAGCACAACGACAACCCGCTCTTCCAACCCCAGACACAGACGCCCCTTAAAGCGCTGGACCCACTGCTCGCCAATGTACGGGCGAGACAAACCCTGAGCCTCAATGGCGACTGGAACAGCATTGTCGACCAACTCGGGGTGGGCGATGCCAGCCCATTGCTGCGCGGCGGTGTCGGCGAGAATGAAAGTTACGGCCCCCACGAACTGCTCGAGTACAGCTTTAAAGGTCAACATACCCTGCAGGTACCCGGCGACTGGAACAGCCAACAAGAATCCCTGTTTTGGTACCGCGGCATCGTCTGGTATCAGAAGGAATTCAACTACCAGCCACCCGCTGGTAAACGAGTGTTTCTCTACTTTGGCGGCGCCAACTTCGCCAAGGACGTCTACGTTAACGGACAGCTATTAGCGCGCCACAAGGGCGGCTTCACGCCATTTAACACGGAAGTCACCGACTATTTAAAAGCCGGTAAAAATGCCGTAGTGGTCAAGGTCGACAGCATGAGCGGCGCCGACGAGGTGCCCACCGAGTACAACGACTGGATGAACTACGGCGGCATTACTCGCGACGTTATGCTGGTGGAAACCCCCGCGGCGTTTGTCCGCAACTACAAGCTGCAACTGGCCGCGCGCAACGAACTTACTCCCAACAGCAGTTCACAGAGCAGTAAGGGTGAGCAGCGTATCAAGGGCTGGGTACAACTCGACGGCCACAAGGGTGAACAGAGCGTCACCCTCAATATTGCCGAGGCCGGTATCCGTAAAACCTTCACCACCGATGCCAGCGGGCGCGCCGAATTTGAATTTGACGCCAAGCTCGGGCTCTGGTCGCCAGACGACCCCAAGCTCTACCGCGTCGACTGGCTCAGTGGCGATGACCAACTCAGCGACGACATAGGTTTTCGTCACATAGAAACCCAGGGCGAAGACATACTGCTTAACGGCGAGAAAATCTTCTTGCGCGGTGTTGCCATGCACGAAGAATCGCTGCTGCGCCACGGCCGCGCCGCCACCGCCGCGGACGCCGATGCCGCCATCAAAAAATTAAAAGACCTCAACGCCAACTTCGTACGCCTTGCTCACTACCCACACAATGAACACATGGTCAGAGCCGCTGATCGCGCGGGTATCATGGTCTGGGCTGAGATGCCTGTGTACCACAACATTCAATTTTCCAACCCCTGCACACTGGCCAGCGCCAAGCGCCAATACAGCGAGCTAATCGCCCGCGACCAAAACCGTGCAGCGGTGATTCTCTGGAGTCTCGGCAATGAAACCCCCGAGAGCGAAGCCAGAAACCGCTTCTTTATTGCCATGGCCGAACACGTGCGCACCCTCGATGACACCCGCCCATTAACCGCGGCGCTCTTGGGTTTTGGCGGCATGGAGGACATAGGTCGCTATATTGGTCTGCTGTTAGCCGGTGAAGAAAATGCACTGGTGGGCATGCTCACCAGCCCTGAGGCCCCCACCATCACCATCAACGACCCACTCGGAGATGTGGTCGACGTGCTCGGTTACAACGAATACTTCGGCTGGTACCTGTCGGGCATTCTCACCCAGGAAATGCGCAAGCAGGGCTTGGATGTCAGCGAAGATCAGGTGCGAGAGTTAATGCTGCAAGAGATGGAGAAGTTCACGATTGTCACCGCGTTTAACAAACCACTGGTGATCAGCGAATTTGGCGCCGGTGCCAAGCAGGGCAAACACGGCGGCCCACTGGAAATTTGGAGCGAAGAATACCAAGCCCGTGTCTATCAACAGCAACTAAAAATGTTGCGCAACAGCCCGGCTCTGCGAGGCCTTTCACCCTGGGTACTGAAAGACTTCCGCGCCCCCTACCGCCTCAACACCGACACTCAGGATTACTGGAACCGCAAGGGACTTTTATCGGAGACAGGCGAAGAGAAGATGGTATTCAAAGAGCTGAGTGATTATTACAAAGCCTTGCAGCAACCCCGACTGGAAGTGGCCCAACCCTGAGCTACTTACCAAACGCCCCAACAATAATAAAACTGGAGTCAGTCCATGATGCAATCAAACAAAACCCGCCTTCCAGCGCGCACCTCAATTTACACCGCGCTCGCGGCAAGCAGCCTACTGAGCTTCGCCGTCCAGGCCAATAATTTGGTGCTTGAAGAGGTGGTGGTGACTGCGCAAAAGCGCGCCGAGAACCTACAGGATGTCGCGGCGGCCATTGCCGCGGTCAGCAGTGAAATGCTCGACGACAATGGCATCACCGAGTTCACTGACACCACCAAACTGGTGCCCGGCCTGGTGATGAAAAAAAGCAGCGCCACCGGCACCAACATAAGCCTGCGCGGCATCAACTTTGACAGCCACTCAGGCTCAAGCGAGGCGGTGGATGTCTACTGGAACGATGCCCCCTACTCCTCCATGGCCATGTTCACCTCCATGTTTGATGTTGAGCGCTTAGAAGTACTGCGCGGCCCCCAAGGCACCCTGCAGGGCAAAACATCTCCGGCCGGCGCTATCTTGATGCACACCAAACGTCCATACCTGGACGCGGTCGAAGGACAGATAAAAAGCAGCGTCGCCGACAACGGAAAAGTTATCAGCGAATTTGGTATCAACCTGCCGCTGTCAGACAGTCTGGCCATGCGCTTGGCCGGCATCTATAACGATCACAAGGGTAACAACACTGTAAATCGGCTCACTGGCGAAGGCGATGAGGGCACTGTCGAGGGCGCTCGCCTGTCTTTCCTGTATCAACCCAATAACAATTTTGATGCTCTGTTAACGGGCCAGTACGTTGACAATACCGCCATTGAAAGCAAACCCGTGATAGGCGACTACAACGGCTACAGCGCACCGGGCTTTGCCGATTCCGACTTTGGCCCTATCAGCCTGGGCGATAAGGTCGGTGTCGTGGCGCGTCGTCACGAGATCGATTTGGAAACGGAGATATCGACGCTGCAACTCAACTGGCACGGCATTGAGGGGCACGAGCTAACCTCGATCAGCTCATATAACTCCACCAACCTCAGCGAAAAGAACGACCGCGACCCGAGTAATATTCTCGTCGGCGCCTCCGAGCGCACCGACATAGAAAACGACGTCTGGAGTTTTTCACAGGAAGTGCGTCTCGCCTCCACCACCGACCACTGGTGGGAATACACAGTCGGCGCCTTCTACAATAAAACCGGTACCCACGTCGTGGTCACCAACGACATAGCGCCAAGCTCGCTGGGCCTGCCGTTTATGTATTTGGACACCGACATTGAAAAGGAGACCTTCGGCTATTTCACCCACAATCGCATCGACCTAAGCGAGGACTCTGAGCTGCAGATTGGCCTACGTTATAACCGCCAGCGCCGCGACACCAAAGCGTTTATGGACATACCTGCCTACAACTACCGGCTCGATCAAGGCAGTGAACCCAACTACGTCGATGACAGCTTCACCGGCGGTATCAAATACATTCGCTATCTCACCGAAGATGTCATGGCCTACGCCTCGCTCGACGCTAGCCATCGCCCCGCCGCTCGCACCGTCAATCCGCGCATTGTCTATCACGCCTTCGCACTGGAATCTGGCGAGGAGGACACCCTCGCCTTTGAAGCCGGTATTAAATCAACACTGATGGGCGGCCGCATGCAGCTCAACGGAGCCCTCTACTATCAGGAGATGAATGAGTATCAGGCTTTCTTTAAAGAAATCGAGATTGCCGACAACATCACCGCGCCCACCACCAGCAACAACTCCGACCTGGTTGCCAACGCCGATGCCATTTCAATTGGCGCAGAGCTGGAGCTGGCTTTCCTTGCCAATGAAAACTGGCGACTAGGCGCTCTCATTAGTTATAACGATTTCAAGTTCGCTGACGGTGCGGAAGGTTACTGCAACCAGGGCGCAGAACTGAACGCCATCACCAACTGGGCCAACACCTGTGACCTAAGCGGCAGCCGTGTCGGCGACACCCCCAACTGGAACGCCACCCTGAACAGCGACTACACCTTCGCCGCTGAGCAGGTCGACTACTTCGTGCGCGCGCTCTACAGTTTCACTGGCGCAGCTTATCAACCCTCGCTCGACAACGACATCAACAAGGCCGCTGCGCACGGTGTTGTCGATTTGTTTGCCGGTGTACGCAGTAAAGACGCCGACTGGGAAGTTAGTCTCTGGGCCAAGAACCTGCTCGATAAAATCGCCGAAACCCAGCAGCGAAAAACCGAACTCAACGGTTACCGAGAAGTCGTGACCATTGACGAGCGCGCTTTTGGCGCCAGTGTGCGCTACAGCTTCAACCTGTAATTCAGGCGTTTTACAAACATAAAAAGGCGCCCCATTCGGGCGCCTTTTTATGTTAAACGTTTTTATTCAAGTCAGACGCCCGTTAAAGCGTCGACAGATCAGTGAGATTGCTTGAGCGATTCAGCACCATCAATACCCCAGCACCCATCAACAGCAAACCAAAAAGTCGCTGAGGGTTTAGCGGGTATTGCGTTACCCCCACAAGTCCGTGGTGATCAATCAGACTCATAGCAATCAACTGGCCCAACAACACAAAAGACACCGCATTTGAAACCCCAAAGCGAGGGGCCACCCAGGTGATCGTTAAAATATAAAACACCACAAAAAAACCACCCAAGTATAAATACCA